>Ga0209236_1001950_pt1 | contig 12579 bp, 12 predicted proteins | sample GraSoi013_1_40cm_FD_185819 | JGI IMG/M metagenome (GOLD analysis project Ga0209236, IMG submission 185819) | Grasslands soil microbial communities from the Angelo Coastal Reserve, California, USA - Sample 09_27_2013_1_40cm (SPAdes) (version 2) | ecosystem: Environmental > Terrestrial > Soil >... | reverse complement strand
AGCGGCCCACTCGACACGAACCCCCAGCGAATATCCACGGGCGTACCGGCCTCAAAGAAGCCGCAGCTCGATGTGCAGCCGCTGCCGACGTGGCTATACCCGGCGCCCAGATCGACACCGATTTCATTCTTGGCAGCGGCGGCGCTGGCCCGTTGCGCGAAGGCGAGGTGCGGAAGCGCCATCAGCGCGACTGCCGCCACGACACAACCCATGAGTTTGCGCATTACCGAACCCTCCAGTAGAGGAAACCCGGGTTACTTGCCAAAGCTCAAGCCGACCGTGATCGGGATAAAGCTCAGCGACGAGGGACTCGTGCTGACGCTCTGATAACGGCTCGCGACCACCAGGCGCGTGCTGCCGGTACCCATCTTGAACGCTACCGCCACACCGCCACCGAACCCGACCTTCGTGCTGGAAGGGGCGGAGACACCGTTCGCGTCGGCCTTCACGTTGTAAAAGCCCAGTCCAGCCGAGAGAATGATGCGTGCGGGTGCGCTCGCAGGATTCAGCGCGTACACGGCCGACGCCATCCCACCGATCAGCTTGGTGTGACCGCTAAACCCGACAGCGGCGGAATCGTGAGACGTCTGCGAATACGACAGCTCACCACGCACGCCGAAGTTGCCCGGCAACCAATAGGTCGCGCCTACACCACCGACCCAGCCGAGCTTGTCACCCGATTTGTAGTTACCGGTGGGCAGCAGCAAGCCGCCACTGAATCCGTACCGCAGAGTGCCTTGGGCCTTCGCTGACGAGGCCGCAACCATGCACAGGGCCGTCGCCACGAGCACCACACTGCTCAGACGCTTCATATCCCGCCTCCAGATGGAAGTCGTAGACAAGCACCCCTGTAGGGGGTTGCGAAATTAGGGCGCGTTAGCCGGGACTACGGTTGGAAAAAGCGTTGCAGAAGTCAATAGTCAGGAGCAGGAAAAACCCTTGCAGAAGTCAAGAGTCTGCCGGACTGGCACTCCCCGCTACGATTCGGACGACATTTGAGGCGACTTGCAAAAAGCCCCCCGCCACTCGGAGGCGGATGGTCTCACCGGAACGGTGAATCTTCGCAATTCCGGTGCCGAGAAGGGTCATAAAGGGGGCGTGCCGGGGCAGGATTCCCACCAATCCATCATACGCCGGCGCGACCACCGCGTCCGCCTCCCCCTCGAACACGGCTCGCTCGGCGGAAATGACCGAGACGCGCATCATGCCGCGGCCAATTTCTTCGCTTGCGCGACGACGTCGTCGATTCCGCCCTGCATGTAAAATGCCTGCTCGGGCAGCTGATCGAACTCGCCTGACACCACCCGCTCGAACGACGCGATCGTGTCCTCGAGCTTCACGTACTTCCCTTCGAGTCCTGTGAACTGCGACGCCACGAAAAACGGCTGCGAGAGGAATCGCTGCACGCGGCGCGCGCGGCCGACGAGCAGCTTGTCCTCCTCCGATAGCTCGTCCATTCCCAGAATCGCGATGATGTCCTGGAGATCCTTGTAGCGCTGCAGAATGCGCTGCACTTCGACCGCCACGTTGTAGTGGCGCTCCCCGAGATACTGGGCGTCGAGTATGCGGCTCGAGGAAGAGAGGGGATTCACCGCGGGGTAGATGCCTAGCTCGACGATCGCGCGATCGAGCACGACGGTGGCGTCGAGGTGCGAGAATGCCGTCGCCGGCGCCGGGTCGGTGAGGTCGTCAGCGGGCACGTAGATCGCCTGCACCGATGTGATCGATCCTTTCTTGGTCGACGTGATTCGCTCCTGCAGCTCGCCCATCTCCGTCGCGAGCGTCGGCTGATAGCCGACCGCTGATGGCATTCTTCCGAGGAGCGCGGACACTTCGGATCCCGCTTGCGTAAACCGGAAAATGTTGTCGATGAACACGAGCACGTCCTGGCCTTCGACGTCACGGAAATATTCTGCGACCGTCAGGCCGGAAAGTCCGACGCGCAGTCGAGCGCCCGGTGGCTCGTTCATCTGACCATAAATGAGCGCGACGTTCTCGAGGATGTGCGCTTCTTTGAACTCGAGATAGAGATCGTTCCCCTCGCGCGTCCGCTCGCCGACGCCGCAGAACACCGACTTGCCGCCGTGCGCCTTGGCGACGTTGTTGATCAATTCCTGAATCACGACCGTCTTGCCGACGCCGGCGCCGCCGAACAGCCCGATCTTGCCGCCCTTCACGAACGGCGCGATCAGGTCGATGACCTTGATGCCGGTCTCGAACACCTGCGTCTTCGGCTCGAGGTCGACGAACGCCGGAGTGCCGCGGTGAATCGGCCAGCGCTCGGCGTCCTTGGGAATCGGCGGCCCTTCGTCCACCGGCTCGCCGATGACGTTGAGGATCCGGCCCAGTGCCGGCTTGCCGACGGGGACGGTGATGGGCTGCCCGGTGTCGAGCACGTCCATGCCGCGGACGACGCCATCGGTCGAGCTCATCGCGACCGCGCGGACCTGATTGCGCCCGATGTGTTGCTCGACTTCCGCGACCAGTTGCCCAGAATCGACTTTTAGCGTGACTGCGTTGTAGAGCTCGGGCAACTGCTCGGGCTCGAACTCGACGTCGAGAACGGGGCCGATGACTTGCACGACTTTCCCGATGTTCGCCATTTCCTATCCTTTGAGAGCCTCGGCTCCCCCAACAATTTCCGCGAGCTCTTGCGTGATCTGCGCCTGGCGCGCGCGGTTGAACGTGCGCTGCAAGATCGTCAGCATGTCTTGACCGGCGTCTGTGGCGTTCTTCATCGCCGTACGTCGCGCGCCGTGCTCGGCCGCCGCCGTCTCGACGAGGGCGCGATAGAACTGGTTCTGTACGTACAACGGAAGCAGCTCGTCGAGAATCTCCTCCGCCGAAGGCTCGAGGATGTAATTGACCGACCGCCGCTTGGTTGGCGGAGTCACAGGTAGAATCCGCATCGTCGTCGGCGGCGTGCTCACCGCGCTGTTGAACTTCGCGAATACGACATCCACTGCATCGAGGTCTCCGGCCGCGAACCGATCCATCAGCGGCTGCACGAGCTCTTCGGCGTGCCGCAGCGTGGGACGATCGCCGATATCGACCCGCTGGGACGCGACGTTGCGGCGCGTGAACTTGAAGTAGCTGACGCCTTTCTTGCCGACGAGGTGCAGCTCCGTATGCGTATCCTGCGCTTCCAGCTCTTCGAGCCGGCGCCGGGCTTCACGGATCAGGTTGGAATTGAACGCGCCGCACAAACCGCGATTTGACGTGATAAGCAGCAAGGCGGAGCGCCTCACCCCCGCGCCGCGCACGCTACGGCCGGGCTGGCGCAGCAGGGGGAACCGCTCGGCCAGCTCGGGCGAGTATAACTCGCCGATCACTTCGGCCAGCGCCTGCGCGTACGGGCGAGCGCCCACGACGCGATCCTGAGCGCGCTTGAGCTTTGACGTGGAGACGAGCTCCATCGTCTTCGTGATCTTGCGGGTGTTTTGCACCGATCGGATGCGTCGCTTCAGCTCGCGTGGCTTCGCCATTACAGCGCCTTGTACTCCTCGATCGCTTGGCGCAGTCTGCCGCTCAGATCGTCGGACAACGCTTTCCGCGTACGGATCTCTTCGCCGATTTCGGGATGCTGCGCCGCCATGAACTCGAGCAATCCTTTTTCCCACTCCTTGATCCGCGGCACAGCCACGTCGTCTACCAGTCCGTTGGTGACGGAGAAAATGACGATGACCTGCTGCTCGACGGGCATCGGCTGGTATTGCGGCTGCTTGAGCACCTCGACTACCCGCGCGCCGCGCGCGAGCTGCCGCTGCGTGGCGGGATCGAGCTCCGAGCCGAACTGCGCGAACGCCTCCAGCTCGCGATACTGGGCCAGATCGAGCCGCAGCCGCCCGGCGACCTGCTTCATCGCCTTGATCTGCGCGTTGCCGCCCACTCGACTCACCGAAATGCCGGCGTTCACGGCGGGCCGCACGTTCGAGTAAAAGAGATCGGTTTCGAGGAAGATCTGTCCGTCGGTGATCGAAATGACGTTGGTCGGAATGTAGGCAGAGACGTCGCCCGCCTGCGTCTCGATGATCGGCAGCGCCGTCAGCGAGCCACCGCCCATTTCATCGGACAACTTGGCGGCGCGCTCCAGGAGACGGCTGTGGAGATAGAAGACGTCGCCCGGATAGGCTTCGCGGCCCGGCGGACGACGCAGCACCAGGGAGAGCTGCCGGTACGCCGCCGCCTGCTTCGACAGGTCGTCGTAGACGCACAACGTCGCCTTGCGCTCGTCGTACATGAAGTACTCAGCCATGCTGCAGCCGGAGTAGGGGGCGATGTACTGCATCGGCGCGGGCTCCGAGGCGGACGACACGACCACGATCGTGTACTCCAAGGCGTCGTGCTCCTTGAGCCGCTCCACGACCGACGCGACCGTCGAATTCTTCTGGCCGATCGCGATGTACACGCACGTGACGCCCTGCCCCTTCTGGTTGATGATCGTATCGATCGCGATTGCCGTCTTTCCCGTGCCGCGATCGCCGATGATCAGCTCACGCTGGCCGCGGCCGATCGGAATCATCGAATCGATGGCTTTGATGCCGGTCTGGAGGGGCTCTTTGACGGGCTGCCGCTTGATGATGCCCGGCGCCACGATCTCGACTTTGCGCGTCTTGGTGGTGTGAATGGGGCCGAGGCCGTCGACGGGCCGCCCCAGCGCGTCGACCACGCGGCCGACCAGCGCCGGCCCGACGGGGACCTCGAGCACGCGGGCCGTGCGACGCACCTCGTCGCCCTCGCGCAGCTCCAGGTAGTCTCCGAAAATGACCGCGCCAATGTTGTCTTCCTCGAGATTCAGCGCGAGTCCGGTGATCTTGTCGCCCGTCGCGGAGACCGTGAACTCGAGCATCTCGCCCGCCATCGCCGACGTGAGGCCGTAGACGCGGGCGATGCCGTCCTTCACCTCGAGGACCGTGCCGACCTCGCGAACGTCGATGTCCGCGAGGTCTGCCGCCTGAATTTCCTTGAGGAGGAGGTTCTTGAGCTCGCCGGGTCGCAGGATGGAGTCGGTGGCCATGGCTCTACCGGTTTGAGTTTGTGAAAAATATCACAAGAGAGGCGGCGGCGGAAGGCGGCGAAGGGGCGGCGAAAAACCTATGCACGAGATCTTGTCCTTCCTCTGAGGAACCTCGTCAGCACACCCCGAGGACCGAGCTCACGCAGTTCGTGCGGTGTCGCGCCGGCGACCCGTCGCGCGGCACCGGCCAAATGACTGGGGGAGGCGTAGCCGAGGATGCGCACGACGCCGCGCACGGTATACCCGGGATTGCCGAGCAGGTCCGCCGCGCACGCCGCGCGCGCGAGATCGATCACGCGTTTCAGATTCGGCGCCCCCCCCGCCCCGAACTCCCGCGACAAGTGCTCTCGCGTTACGCGCAACGCCTGGGCGACATGCCCCGTCTTGGTCGGGACGCCGGCGCGGCGCAGCACTTCATCCCACGCGGCGAGTTGCAGGCGATCGGTCAGCCGCAACAACCGGGGCGCGTCCGCCAGCGCCGCACGGCGCGCCACCTGTGCCGTGCGCGCCGCGATCCATTCCCCTGCGACCGCGTTGTCCACGCCCTCGACCAGTACACAGAACCCCGCATCACGACAGGACTCGAGCAGCGCACCATCATCGGGGCGGACCGCGGAGAGCGCGTACATCGGGATGCGTGGAAAGCGCGTTGGCAGCGCCAACCCCTCGCCATCACAATGGCGAACGTCGATGACGACGGCATCGACGAGCCGCTGCGCGAGCAGCCGCTCGACCGCCTGAAGACTCCGACACAGCCGCACACTGCCGGCGCTGCGCGGATAACCGCGCTTGATCGCGCGCCGCGCCTCGCGGCGCGGATGGAAAACGGGCACGACGGGATACGCCGCGGCCGCGGCGGTCACGTGTGCACCAATGCTTGCTGCATCTCCGCCGCCTGCAGTAACACCTCACGCGCGTTGTCGTAGCTGACCGTCTGTTGCGCCTCTTCCAAAGGATGCCAGACGCAGGCGGTGATTCCCTCGGCTTCCTCGGGGACCGGATCGCCGCGCCGTGATTCGAACAGGAAAAAGTGGCAATACTTGTGAATCGTCTTGCCGCGGAATCGGAAATACCAATCGATGACCTTGATCGGGCCGTGAACCAGCAGCTCCTCGAGGCCGGTCTCCTCCGCGACTTCGCGCCGCGCCGCCTCGGCCGGTGGCTCGTCGCGCTCGAGATGCCCCTTGGGGAATCCCCAATTCTTGTAGGAGTCGCGGATCAGAAGAAAGCGCACCTGGCCGTCGGGCCCGCGGCGGAAGACGACACCGCCGGCGCTCGTCTCCCGTTGCGCGCGGGGTTGGGAAATGCGCTTACGCGTCCGGCGTGCCATTCGTCAGAACACGCTGAAAGTGAAGTATTTCCGCGGATTGGCCTGAATGTCCGAGAGCAGCTGACGCAGTTGAATCATCGTTAGGGTCGTCTCACGATACAGCGCTGAATCGGCGACGAGGAGGCCGAGCGTGCCGCTGCGGTTCGAGATCCGAGACAGCACGGTGTCGGCGTTCTGCAGAACGTGCACCAGGCTTTCCTGATTCCGGTTCGCCGCGGCCATGAGCTGGCGGAAATCCTGCGACGCGCTCCGAAGATCGGTCGCCGACGCAGCCGTGTTATTCAGAATAGTGGCTAGCTGGCCCTGATTCGTGGCGGTGTCCACGCGTCCCAACGTTGTCCTGAGATCGGTGGCGACGTGGGCGAGAGCCTCCGAGCCCTGCCGCAGATTGGATCCCACATTGCCGATGACGTCAGCTTGCTCGTTCGTGACCCGCGTTAGGCGGTCGGCGATCTGGCCAAAGTCGCGGATCGAGCGCCGCAGGTCCGAGACGGCGGATGAGTCGAATGCGGTCTGGATGCGGGTCGAGACTGTGGCGATGTCGGTCGCGATGCGGCTCGCCTGCGCCGTCAGCTGGCCGATATCGGGGAGTGTGGCGCCCGGCCACTTCCCCACACCCGACGCCTCTGCCTCGACGAGGGCCTGGCGCACGTTGGGATCGTTAGGTAGCGGGTCGCTCGAGATGAGCGTGGCGGCCCATTCGCCGAACAGGGAGGCCGAGGCCGCAATCACCGCCGGCTTCTCGGGCAGGGTGACGCCGGAATAGATCTTCAAGTCCGCCTCGACCCAGTTGCCCGGCGCGAGCCGAATCGCCTCCACCCGGCCCACGCGCACCCCGCGCAACACGACCGGGTTGCCCACACCCAGTCCGCCGACCGTCCGGAAGCGCGCTGTATGGGCCGCGTCGGTCTTGCCGAGATGAGCGCCGGACAGCCAGAGGGCGCCGCCAATCACCACGGCGAGCGCCGCAATCACGACGAGCCCGACGGCGAACTCGTTTTCGCGTTTCACTCGGGACGTCCCTCGATGAACTGGCGCACGACCGGGTCCTCCGTCTGTTGCATCTCCTCGACCGTCCCGACCTGGCGAATGCGTCCCTCGTAGAGCATGGCGATGCGATCGCCCACCGTGTAGGCACTGCGCATGTCGTGCGTGACCACGACTCCCGTGACCCCGAGGTGCTCGCGCGTCCGCACCATCAGGCGATCAATGATCGCGGAGGTGACAGGGTCTAGGCCAGTCGTCGGCTCGTCATACAGGATGTATCGCGGTTTCAGGGCGATCGCGCGCGCGATCCCCACCCGCTTCCGCATCCCGCCGGACAGCTCGGCCGGCAGCTGGTCATCGGTGCCCGAGAGGTCCACGAGCGCCAGGGCCTCGCGCACGCGGTCTCCGATCTCCTCGTCGTACAGTCCCCGCCGCCGCAGGCCGAGCGCGACGTTTTCCGCGACTGTGAGCGAATCGAACAGCGCCGCGAACTGGAAGACGTAACCGATGCCCTGGCGCAGCAGTGTGAGCCCCTCGCGATCGAGCGTGCTGACCGCCCGGCCGTCAACGATGACGTCACCTGCATCCGGGGGCAACAGCCCGACGATGTGCTTCAGCGCCACGCTTTTACCCGTTCCCGAGTATCCGATGATGACGACCGTCTCGGCGTCTCGAATCCTCAGCGACAGACCCTGGAGTACGGGCTTTTCATCGAACGCCTTGTACACCTCCTGGAACTCGATCACAACAGGACCACTGCCCAGAATGCGTCGAGCACGAGGATGAGAATCGCGGAGTAGACCACCGCGCGCGTCGTGCTGCGCCCCACTCCTTCGGCGCCACCTCGGGTTGAGAGCCCGACGATGCAGCCGACGAGCGTGATCGTGCAGCCGAAACTGGCGCTCTTCAGCAGACCGAACCAGATGTCCTTGAACTGATAAAACAGCTTCAGCCCCTTGATGAAATCGGGGGTGGAGAGATCCAGCAGCACGAGACTCGTGATCCAGCCGGTGATGATGCCGGTCGCGATCGCAAACGCGACGATCACGGGAAACATCAGCGTTCCCGCGATGACGCGCGGGAGCACGAGGTAGCTCTGCGGATTGTAGGCGAGCGTTTCGAGAGCGTCGACCTGCTCGGTCACCTTCATGGTGCCGAGCTCCGCCGCCATGCTCGCGCCCACGCGTCCAGCGAGCGCGAGCCCGGCGAGCACCGGGCCGAGCTCGAGCATCATCGTCTTGCCGACGAGCGTGCCGACGAAGTAGAGCGGGACGGCGCCGGTGAACGTGTACGACGCCTGGAGAGCCAGCACGACACCGGTGAAGGCCGCGATGAACAGCGCCACCGGCAGCGAATCGACGCCGACGCGGCGCATCTGCACGATCAACGGTCGCGCCCATGTCCGGACGTCGGACAGAGCCGCGAGCATGTCCATCACGAAGTGGCCGACCCGACCGACGTCCTCGATGGCGGCGACAGTCCGGCGACCGATCACATCGATCACGGGAGGAGAAGCTACAGCGGGAAATGAAAGTGGCCAGGATTTCTCCTGGCCACTCTGTTCAGGCGGCGAAGCTCGCTAGAGCCTTGCCGACGTCGCCATCGCGCAGTCGCTTGAGTGCGCGATCGCGCAGCTGGCGAACGCGCTCACGCGTGACGCCGAGCATCCCGCCGATCTCTTCGAGCGTGTGCTCGCGTCCACCGTCGAGACCGAAGTAGAGGCGCAGCACCTTCGCGTCGCGACGCTGCAGCGTGTTGAGCGCCTGCTCGATCTCGTCGGACAGGAAGCGGTCCATCGCCTGATCTTCCGTGTCCGGCAGATCCTCGGCGATGAAGCGCTCGATGAGCGAGCGGTCACCGTCGGGGTCGAGCGGAGCATCGAGCCGCACGTCGCCGGTATTGAGCGCGGCGAGCGACTGCACCACCTCGAGCGACAGCTTCGTCGCGTCGGCGATCTCTTCGGGCGTCGGCTCGCGACGGAGCGTCTGCCGCAGATACTCCGCCGTGCGCACGATGCGCGACAGATCCGCGGTCCGGTTGAGCGGCACGCGAACCGTCCGTCCCTGCCGGGCCAGCGCGGCGAGAATCGCCTGCCGGATCCACCACACGGCGTAGGAAATGAACTTGACGCCCTGATCGGGATCGAACTTCCGCGCGGCCGTGAGCAGGCCGACGTTGCCCTCACCGATCAGATCGGTGAGCGGCAGCCCGCGGTTCTGATACTTCTTCGCCACCGAGATCACGAACCGCAGATTGCGCTTCACCAGCTCCTGCATGGCCTCCTGATCGCCGGCCCGCACCTTCCGGGCGAGGGCGATCTCCTCCTTCTGCGTGAGCAGCGGAGTCTTCGACACTTCGTGCAGGTACTGGTCGAGGATGTCGCGCTCGTGCTCGTGAGAGCCGAGACCGGAGAGCAGACCACGGCGCCGGCCGCGACGCTTGACGACCCGTCGCTCGGTAGCGACGGGCGCCTTCGCCTTGGCCTTCGCGGCGGGTGCAGTCTTCGTTTTCTTCCGGGTACGCGGCATTGGTTCGCCCTATTTGGGTGCTTTTTAGTACGCAGACGCAGCAAAAATGTTCATGAAACGGGCGTGAAATCGCTTGACAGCGCCTAAACGCCCCGATAAGATGCCGTGTTCCCGCCCGGGGCAATTCAGGGGGCGCGGGGGGGGGCAATATAACGGGGGCGTAGCTCAGTTGGGAGAGCGCGTGAATGGCATTCACGAGGTCAGGGGTTCGATCCCCCTCGCCTCCATGGCTTCCCGGGCGGTAGATGAGTCCCGACTGAGTGGTTACATTTGCTGCCGGCATGCGGGAATAGCTCAGTTGGTAGAGCACAACCTTGCCAAGGTTGGGGTCGCGGGTTCGAGTCCCGTTTCCCGCTCTCCAGTCGGAAGGTTGAAACAAGCGACGCGGGGTGGAGCAGTCTGGTAGCTCGCCGGGCTCATAACCCGGAGGTCGTGGGTTCAAATCCCACCCCCGCTACTGAAGATTGCGGATTGTGGATTGTGGATTGCGGATTGACGGTGGGCAGTTCAATCCGCAATCGCAAATCCGCAATCCGCAATTGCGTTCCGGGCGGTTAGCTCAGTTGGTTAGAGCGCCACGTTGACATCGTGGAGGTCACTAGTTCGAGTCTAGTACCGCCCATGCGCGCCCATAGCTCAACTGGATAGAGCGCTTGACTACGGATCAAGAGGCTGGGGGTTCGAGTCCTCCTGGGCGCATACACGGCGGCTCAGCCGCTTCGGCGGCTGGGCGTCTAGAAGTTCGGGGCGTAGCGCAGTCCGGTTAGCGCGCCTGGTTCGGGACCAGGAGGTCGGTGGTTCAAATCCACTCGCCCCGATTGTCTACCTGTTGCGTCTGTGGCGTCTAGGTAGTTTGCGCCAGTAGCTCAGCTGGATAGAGCGTCGGCCTCCGGAGCCGAAGGTCGTGGGTTCGAATCCCGCCTGGCGCATGAAGCTACGACGCGGTAACAACGGAGCCGAAGGCAGCTGCGCGGCCTACGCCGGGCCTGCGAGACCGGACCCTCATCAAAACACGGCTGATCACACAGGTCCCGGCGGCTGGTCAGGCGGGGCTCAGTTCTTTTCCTTGCCTACCGCCTGCAGAACGAAACCGTGGACCGTATTGGTCGCATCGGCGTAGCTGCCAACCATCTCTCCCTGCGGATTGACCCCGAATATCCTGGTCCACTTAGCACCCGGGACGTCGATCACGGTCAAGCCGTCAGCGTCGCGTGAGAACCCGTGTGAAGTGACCGGGTTGAAGTAGCCGACCACCCTGCCCGTGGGGCTCACGTCCCACGCCTCGGTGAACGTCGCACCGGGTGCATCAAACTGCGTATAGGCACCCCGGTCGAGCACGTAGCTGTGGACGAGTGTCGCGGACTCGAAGGAGATCCCCGCGATCACCCTACCGCCCGACGTGACACCGTTGTGCATCGTCGAGGGCAACAACTCGAACGACTTGACCCTGTCACCGCGCTGCACGTATCCCCGCATGTCGACGAGGAAGTTCGTGTCGTGGAAGCAGCCGACGATATCGCGGGACGGGCTGATCTTGATCGGCAATGTAGTGAGGTGTCCGGGAACGGAGATATTGGTGAACACGCCGTCCTGCAGCAGGAACCCGAAGGTCCTCGCGTCGCCCGCGATACGGTATCGCCCCACGATGTCGCCCTGGGGGTTGATCCCCCAGGCCTCCGTCGCGATCGCCCCGGGGACCTGAATTGTGGTAACAGTGCTGTTATCCCACAGGTAGCCGTGCGTCCCCGCCGCATCGGTGTAGGAGCCGACGATCTGGCCAACTGCGTTGATACCGAAGGCCCGCGTGGCGGACGCGCCTTGCACGTCAATCGTGCTGAACCCAGCAGCCTGTGCCAGCTCCATCGACAGGGCGTCCACCGACCGGGGGTCAGATCCTGCTGGAATGCCTTCGATTCCTCCTCCCATGAAGATCATGAGGGGGTTCTCATCGGCGTCGGTCAATGAGGCCTGAATGCCATTGATGCCGAGCGCGCCGTCCGGCGCGAGGGGCGGCGCCGTCGGCCCCTGATCAGCGCAAGCCGCGAGCATCAGGGCGGCCAGGGCGGCCGCAGAATGGAAGCCTTTCATCGAATCTCCTCCTCAAGGGTAGAGCCACGGCCGGACCCGCGACGCGTTCGCCGGGTCTGGCTTGTGGCGGTCGGGACCGGGGTCTCCGTTAGATGCCCTGGGTCGCCTCCTGATCGCACATCGTCACCCGGCCGTCACCTGTAATGAACTCGACGCTCCGTCGGGTCGGCGGCGTATCTCTGGAAGCGGGGGGGAGGCCCGTGCGCGGGCGGGCGGGCTAGCGGCGCCTAGCATCTGAGTAACGTTTCAATATGCTTCCAAGAGGGTCGGTCGCAAGAGCTAGTGAACTGGCCTCGGATGACGCACGCGGGGCGCGCGCATGTCTCAAGCAGTCAGCACATTGCGAACCCAGGTCTCTTGCGTCCACGCCCCCTGATGCGCGTACAGGGGGTCGCTGCTCCAAGACGCCGACCCAGAAGCGACCTGTGGTAACAACGGTGGTAACAACGGGGGCGTCGCGAGCCGACGCTGGCTGGCGCGAAGCCCCCGCAAGTGCTTGAAACAGCAACGGCCAGCGTTGGTGAGCGCTGGCCGGTGCCGCCTCCGGAGCCGAAGGTCCCGCGTTCGAATCGCGGCTGGCGCATTCCCTCTCAGCTGTGAGTGGCGGTGGCCGCGCTGAGAGCCGCGCG
>Ga0209236_1001947_pt1 | contig 12586 bp, 9 predicted proteins | sample GraSoi013_1_40cm_FD_185819 | JGI IMG/M metagenome (GOLD analysis project Ga0209236, IMG submission 185819) | Grasslands soil microbial communities from the Angelo Coastal Reserve, California, USA - Sample 09_27_2013_1_40cm (SPAdes) (version 2) | ecosystem: Environmental > Terrestrial > Soil >... | reverse complement strand
GTGTTCCTGCGGTGGAGAACTAGTGATCGTTGGTGAGAATCGGAGCGCGGAAGGCTGGCGGACAGGCTTCAAACTTCAATGCAAGAAATGCCACAAGCGATGGACCTACACGGGCGGAACCTACCACGCAGACACCTCAGGATGAGAACGAAAAATGTCTATCCGCGCAATGGCGGAAGAGATCTCGAACCAGAGCCATGATCTTCCAAGTTTCGCTTCTCAGCTTCGAAAGAGGCACATTCCAAAACTCAAACCCAGCAGTCTGATATTTACAGGGTCAGGCGATTCGTACGCTGCATCCGTCTTTGCCCAAGAAATCTCCAAGGGTGAGTCCGCAGCCTTGGACCCTTACGAGTTGCTGAGGAACATTAGGCGAATGAGAAGAAAGAATCTCGTAATTATCTCAGTCAGTGGCAGAACGAAAACCAACGTTGAGCTAGCCAGAAAGGCAAAAGGAATCTCAACAAGTACCCTGGCAATCACTGCCAACCCTGATAGCCCACTGGCTAGGGAATGTGACGAGACTCTCCAGCTAGAGTATCGAACTACCGGAATACTCACTTCTGGGACAATCAGTTTTACGACCAGCCTGTTGGCTTGCGCGTTACTTCTTGGAAATCTGCCAAACATAGTCCGGGTGAAGGCCGCTACAATGGGAACTCCCCAGCTGGCAACGAACTTGAAACAAATTGGGAAAGGAGCGTTTGTTTTCACTGGATCAGGGGTAAACTATGCACTCGCCCTTTACGGAGCGGCTAAGATCAACGAGATACTGGGTGCAAACGCAGAGGCCTTGTACCCTGAACAACTTGGGCACGCGAAACTGTTCACAATAGACAAGAAACGGGACTTTGTTGTGTGCATCTCGTCAGGACGGGACAAGGCCAGGGAGACGTATCAATTGCTCATCAAGGACGGCTTCCAAGGCTCAATCATTGCCTTTCCAGATAGTCACGTAGTCAATCGAAGCCTGAAGATTGCGATCTACCTTCAACGACTCGTACTCTCTCTTGCCCGGATAAAGGGAATCGAAGAGTGCATGTTCCTCTCTGACAAGAGTAGGTTGAGTCTCAGCAACCGTATGATCTACTGACCAACCGGCAACTTCCTAGGGAACAGTTTGAAGATGCTTGTACACGTCAAGAAGATCATCAGTATCCATGCTGTGGGACGCAGCGGCTTTCACTTTGGGGACCTTCGCGTTCAAAGCCACCGAATAACGCACAATCCTGAAGACGGGGACATCGTTGACCCAGTCTCCCACGTGAGCACATCTTGATGGAGGTATGCCTGTCCACGCGCAATATTTTCGCAAACCAAGTCGCTTGTCAGGCAGAGTTTCTATCTCGTCCGTGACGATTCCATCCTTGATACCGACCTTGGACCCAACGTAGCCTTCGAACCCGAACCTTTCAATCAAGTACGCACACAGAAAATCTGGATTATCAGTCAGGAGAACAACCCGAATTCCATGACCTTGCAACTTCTCAACTGTTTCCCGGACATTCCTGATAACCTCGACCTTTGAGACCTCTCGAAGAACGTCTGCCAGCTTCATTCCCTGGAGAAGCTTGTATTCAGATGCAAGGCATTCTCTAAGGGTGATTCTTTGATGATGATACATCTGGTCGAGAGCGTCCCATTTCTCTCCAATTCCCAGAGATCGGGCCGCTTGGGTGAGAGCTGCCTTCCGGAAGATGGTCCCGTCAACGTCGAAGGAAACCATTGACAGCGAGGAGAAAGGCGACGCCACCACCTCGTTTGGACCTCTATGAGGTCAGGTGAATTCGATAGTCTTGAACTCTTTCCGCAACTTTGTCGCGGCTCGGCGTACCCTGCTTGGCTCCTCCCCCTTGTATACCCTTGTGATCAGTTCTGCAATTCTTTCCATATCTCGTACTTTCATTCCGCGTCGAGTAGACTCGTTAGTTCCAAGCCTGATTCCGTGATCCACTATCATGTTTGCTTCCTCCAGCTTCTCGGAAAAACGGTTCACGTTCTCCTCGCCGTTAATGTCGAGGAAAACTTGGTGCGATTCGGTAAACCCGTAGTCTGCGCATTTGACAGGTAGACCTCCCTCGTGGAGTGCTTTGGCGAGAGCCTTGGCATTCGATATTACTTGAGAGGCGTATTTTGCACCTCTTCTTCGGATCTCGTCCAGAGCCCAGATGAGAGAGGCTATTCTGTTCCAGTGAGCATTATCAACCAAGCCAGGAAATTGTCTGTCCTTTACCAGGTCTTTGACCTGGCTGGTTCCGAGAATTATTCCTCCTTGGGGTCCGAAGAAGCTCTTGTGGGTCGATCCCAACATGACAGCAGCTCCTTCTCTCAGGGGTCGCTGAAACATGCCTCCGCCGATTAGTCCTAGAACGTGGGACGCATCGTAGGCGACGTGGGAACCTGCTGACTGACAAGCATCTGCTAGTTCTTTGATGGGGTGGGGAAAGAGAAAGTAGGATTGTCCGAAGACGACGAGCGATGGTTTCTCATCTTCGATGAGCGCTTTGGCTTTGTTAACGTCAATGTTCATTCGTTCTGCATCAAAGGGGAAGTAGAGATTCTTCACGTTGACAAAGGGTGGATATCCTTCTCCACTGATGCCCGGATATCCTCCGTTCGAAGGGTTCACTGAAAGAATCGTTCCACCCGGCTTTGTTAGGGTGGAGATCATTATCATATCAGCCATATGCCCGGATAACGGCCTAAGACTCGCCCAGTCAGCACCGTAGACCTCGCAGGCCAGTTTCTCTCCTAGAGTTTCAAGCTCGTCCATGAACCGAGTTCCCTTGTAGAACCGATCTGTAGCAGTGTATCGATGACCCATATCGATAGTTAGGAGTTGGCGAACAGTGTGGCTGGTTACGTTTTCGGATGGTATGAGGTTGAGGCACTCTTCTGCGCGCCAGCGTTGATGCTTGTCAACGATCTTTTTGATCTGGGAGGCGTAGGACGTTGAAAGTCTACCCTAGTTGGTTAGACTCTGCGACCACGTCGACCGCCGGGCCTTCGGGTCCCGTCATGCGGGACTGGTGTAACGTCTTCTATTCGGCCGATTCTGAACCCGTGGCGGGCGAGCATTCTGATAGCGGCTTGCGCTCCGGGACCAGGGGTCCTAGCGCCATGTCCACCTGGGGCTCTTACTCGAATGTGAAGAGAAGTAATCCCTTTGTCTTTTGCGGTCTTGGCTGCTGCTGCAGCGGCCTGCATCGCAGCGTACGGCGTCCCTTGAAGTCTATCAGCTTTAACGTGTTGTCCTCCTGCGCTTCGGGAGATTGTCTCAGCGCCTGTGAGGTCTGTTATGTGAACCATCGTGTTGTTGAAGGAGGAGTAGATGTGGGCTATTCCCCATCTGTCCGCCGGTGCCTTAGCCTTCTCCGCCATACCAGAATTACCTGATAGATTGCGGCTTGACCCTCACGCGAATTTAAACTCTCCCCGGTAGTCGTTCTGAATAGTATGATTACATCCCTAGCGGAGTCGCCCAGAGCGACAGTGTAGTCCCTCAGGAAGAACTCTGAGTTCCAGCAAGGTTCGTTATTCTCTCGGTCAGTGTGGGCCTACCGTTCATAAGCTCTGACGAGAATGGATAAGCCCCACCCCAAGTTACTCCTGCGTACGAGTCTGCCAGTCCTTGGGCTTTGATCTTCTCCAGTACTTTCGCCAGAGCTTCTCTTCCAACCAGCTCCACTGCGAGCGCATCGGCTCTTAGCCTCAGTCTCCTTGAGAACCGCTTAACTAAGAGTCCGGTGAGGGCAAGAGCGCCAAATAATCCTGCGATATCTAGGATCAGCAATAGGGCGGGTATGCCCGAGCTCGGGGTCGAACCGGCAAACAATTCCCACCATCCCAGAGCATCGATAATGATTGGGGTCGAAAGCGAGATGAATACGAGGTCGCGTTTGACCCTCAACTTCGCCTCATAGATTAGAGAAGAGGCCAGCAATGGCCGCCACTCTTCAGGGTCGAGTTTTCCCTTCATCTCGGTGGGTAAAATGACCGTGTCCCAAGTGAAAACGCACCAGCCGACAGGAACATCTCGTTTGACAGAGCCGGCAAACTCCGGCATTGGCTTTTCGGAATCAACGAACGTCCACGGAATATCTTTGGCCCAGGAAACTGAGACAGGTCTAAAACTGGAAACGTTGAGCTGTTCTATGAGTTCTTTTGTTATTCTGAGAATGTCTTGTTCCTCAGCGGCGCCGGTCGGTGAGTCCACAGTAATCTATGAGTAACAGAGTGGGCCGGTTCGACGTAAAGCATTTCGGAACGTCCGACGTTATTTTGTTCGGAAAAGACTCTTGTCGGAGAGTCCAATTTTGCCCATCCTTCTTGACATATAAATGACCCTTGCAAAAGACTTTACAAAATTCCCGGTGGACCTCATTCCAAGTTGAGACTTGACTTCTGGCTCTTAGACCTCAACCATGAGGCCCACGAGGGTAGGTCCGCGATCTGGCTATGGGGAGTCACCCATGACAACAAGCGGGTCCTAGTCATTGATGCCAACTTTCAGTCTTACTTCTATCTCCTGCCGAGGAAAGGGCAGGACGTCGATCAACTGAAAGAGAGGATTGAGAGGGAAAAACCACATCCCTCAGTTGATAGAACCGATATCGAACCGAAGAAACGCCTCGGTGAAGACAGACAAGTTCTCAAAGTGTTTTGTAAAGATCCTGATACTTTGGAGAAGTGCGCGAGAGAATGCGTAAAGCAACTGGGGGTAGAGACGAGCTTTGAGGAGAAAATTCGTTATTCGATAAAGTATCAGATCGAGTTCGAGATAAGACCCTGCAAGTGGTACAAGGTCGAGGGAATAGAATCCTCCATCGATCCTAGAAAATATCATGTTGACAAAATCTTTGAGACAAGTGAACATCCAATTTCTATTCCTAGGGAAAACGCTCCCAGGCTGCGACTCCTCTCCTTCTCCATCTTAGCTATCAGTCCGACAGGCTCTCCGAGTCCTATCCGCGACCCGGTGACACTCGTCACATGGAAGAGCAAGGAAAGCCAAGCCAATACCATCCCGTCAGAAAAAAACTCGGACGATGAACTAATCGAAGGGTTTTTGAAGATTCACCAGAAATTTGACCCCGATGTTGTCTTCTCGTTCGGCGGTAACACATTCGACTGGCCCTACTTGATCAAGCGAGCTGGCACGACAAAGGCGAAGCTTTCAGTTGGAAGGGACGATGGTCCAGCCCGTCAGAGTCTCTACGGGCACTTCTCCCTCACTGGACGAGCGAACGTAGATCTGCTGGATTTCTCACAAGACCTCTATGATGTGAAGATCAAGACGGTAGAGAATGTTGCTAGGTATCTCGGAGTCGAAGCCTCCATTCCAGCGATTGACGAGACAGAATACTATGATCGCTGGACAGGTCATGATCGCCCGGCCTTAGTAGAACAGATGAAGGCACAAGCAACTTCAATATTCAATGTCGGAGAAGACGCGCTCGATTATGCGCTCCAACTCTCGAATCTCTCAGCTCTCCCACCTGACCAAGTCCTGGCAGCAGCGGTCGGGTTCAGAGTTGACAGTTACTTGATGATGGAAGCGCACAAGCTCGGCGAGCTTATACCAGGCAGAGAAGAGCTGAATATTATTCCCTACAAAGGCGCAATTGTTCTCGAACCCAGCGTAGGACTGCACGACAATGTTGCAGTGCTCGACTTTTCAGCCATGTATCCTAGCCTCATGGTCAAGTACAACATTTCCCCTGACACTCTCGTCGATGGGGGAGGCGATGATGTCTTTGAGGTTCCCGAGGTCGGACATCACTTCCGAAAGACTCCTCCAGGGTTCTACAAGATCGTTCTAAGTCAGCTCATCGCGAGCCGACAGACGGCAAAACGAGAGGCCGCTAAGACACCACGGGGAACTCCCGAGCATAAGATCCTGAAAGCGCGTGAAAAGGCGACCAAAGTCATCACTAACGCTACGTATGGATACGCGGGCTGGGCCGGGTCCAGATGGTATTCTCGCGAGGTCGCGGAATCCGCCGCCGCTCTCGGACGAGATACGATCAACAAATCCATTGATATCGCTAAGAATCTCGGGCTCAAGGTTCTCTATGGAGACACAGACAGCCTCTTCGTCGAATACGAAGAAGAACGCGTCAACCAATTTATCAAAGAAATCGACAAGAATCTAGGTCTTGAAATCAACCTGGGACAATCGTATAAGCGAATCCTGTTTACTGAGGCCAAGAAGAAGTACGCTGGACTATTGGAAGATGGCGAGCTTGATGTCGTCGGGATGGAAGCCATCAGGGGAGACTGGTCTAACCTGGCTAGAAATGTTCAGAACGAGGTTCTCAAGCTTGTCCTTCAAGATGGCAATCCAGCGAGAGCAAGGTCATACGTCACGAGCCTGGTCAAAGGCCTTGAATCCGCAAAAGTCCCCAAATCTTCCCTCGTGATTTGGAAGACGCTTACCAAGCGTCCGGATGAATACGAGGTCAATGCACCTCATGTGGAGGTTGCTCGAAAGATGGCGAAAGAAGGCTGGCCCGTGATCGTGGGAGACAAGGTCGGGTTCATTATAACGAAGAAGCCTGGCAAGCTCTACCAGAAGGCAGAGCCCCACTTCAAAGTCTCACTCGATGAGGTAGATTACAACTACTACGTCCACAACCAGATTGTTCCGGCTGCGGCTAGGGTACTAGAGGTGTTTGGAATTGCCGAGAAGGATTTGCTCGGGACAGGTCGCGGTCAGGTCAGCTTGTAATCGTAGGCCCAGGACTGAAGGATGATAGATCGCTCAAGGTCATGACGTTCACGTTCGGTGGTTTTTTGGCTCCGTCGGATACCCTGTCGCCGATGACGAATCTGATGTTCTTGCCGGCGGCAATGTCCAACAATCTCTGAGTGACAACTCCGTCGAAGAGGATCAAGTGCGCGTTCTCGACACTTGGAATCTTTTCTGCAAGCTCGCTGACTGGCATTCGGGATAGCTCCTTTCCTGCCTCGTCGAATATCACTGCCTCCAGAGTTCCACGAAGGTCTTTTGCGGCTTCGAACACTGTTGGTGAAAGACTGGGTCTTGGGATGGGAGGTGCTTCTACCCGAGGTTCAGAGGGACCGTAGCCTCTTTCGTAGGGTCGCTCGTATCGTTCCTGCCTCTCAGGCCTTTCCGGGCGGGCAAACTGAACTCTTTCAGGTCTCTCGATCGGTCGAGCGAGGTTGATTGGAACTCTTTCTCGGAGGGCTTTCATTATCTCCTTAGGGGTAAGCTCCTCGACCTCCTTCCCGAAGGGTGCGCGTGCAACGTAGTCTATGTCTGCGACCTGCTGTAGCTCTTTGAGAATCAAGTCTCCGGCTCTATCCCCGTCGAGAAACGCTGTGACCTCCTTGTCCTTGGTGAGCTTGATGATTGTATCAGGAACCTTCGTCCCATTGAGCGCGACCACGTTCTTGATCCCGACCTTCATTAGGAGAATGACGTCTGCTCTGCCTTCAACCACTATCAGCGAGCCGCTCTCGACCTCAGGACCCGCAGGGAGCTTCTCAGGACCGTACTCGATGAGATCCACGCCTCTTAGAGAGGATGCGACTTCTTTGACGACCTCTTCGGTGCTGGGAGATGATTCGACTACCCATTTGCGAAGAATATCCTTTGCTTTGGTCAGGATCGCGTTTCTCTTCTCCTCGCGTACATCCTCGACCTTTTCCAGCGTAATCTTCGCTTCGCAAGGGCCAATTCTGTCGACGCTCTCAATCGCGGCGGCGATAATGGCTGTTGAGACTTTGTCTAGGCTTGAGGGTATTACGATGGACCCTGTTGTCTTGTCGCGTTTGGAATCGAGGTTGATCTCGATTCGTCCAATTCTTCCGGACTTCTGTAGTTCTCTAAGGTCTAGGTCAGGTCCAAAGAGTCCTTCTGTCTGTCCGAAAACTGCACCTACAACGTCCGGTTTCTCGACGACGCCTTGAACGTCGAAGTGTGCTTTTACTATGTATTTTGTAGTCGTAGCGTACTGTGACTGTTCAACCATGAAAGTTTAACCTCCATAATTCACTACCTTCTTTCTGATACCTTCTCTTTTCGATTTGTAAGCGGTAAAGCTTGAGAGCGTAAAGGGTCCAAGCCTAGTATTAAAGCCCGTCTCCAGAACCCTCGGCTATCAGGATTGCTGGTTATCTCTAAAGCGATCATCCCAACCTGCTCATTACAATTGATCAGAGGCTTTCAAGAAAGGTTAGTCGGTCTTTCTGCAAGCAATTCATGCTCTGCTCAACCAAACAGAGTCCTTCCTCCAATGCGTGGTGTAGGACCCGCAGAATATCCCGCAGCTGTTCATTTAGAGTCGAGGCTAGCTCGCCACGATTCCGCGGGCTTTCTGAAAGCAAGAGGTCTATCTCTCGGACCATCTCCCTGATTCCTGCATCGTCGAGAACGATATCTGGCTCTGGATACCCTGTGGCGGGCTTCATTTCTTGGAGGTAGTGAAACTCGCGAGGAAAGGATCCAAGTGCTTTCGCAAGCTCCGATTGAGCTTCTTCGTTCAGCACCTCGCCGTCGGCGAATATCTCAAGTACAGAGAAGGAGAGAGGTCTTTGCCTATCCGCACGTCTTGCAACAACGAAGCGTAGCTTGTAGGGTGAGGGCCAAGCGATCTGTCTGAGCTCGTCCAACTTCTTCGCAAGATGGTCCTTAGGTTTGCCTCTCTTGTGGTCTAGCTTCGCGATTTCTCCTGGTAGATGGCTACAGTCAGGTCCATCAAGAAACAGGAAGCCCTGACCTTCGTGAGCGATTAACCGGTGGATTCGAGGAAATCTAATCGAGCCGAGCGTTCCAATAAGCCTCTCCAATTGCTTAGTCTCTTCAGGATCCAACTCCACTAATGTCGACGATTCTGTCATCAGTTTGACCCACGCCGGCATCTCTGAATCACCGAACGGTAATTGATCAATGAAAGGATGTAGTTATGTCTAAAAGAAACCGTTCTAGATCCTTCTCGTAGATGTGTTAGTATGCCGAAATCAGCGGCTAAGGTAGGAGTGAACGGGTTTGGCGTCATCGGCAAACGTGTCGCTGAGGCCGTGTCTAAACAGAAGGACATGAAACTCATCGGCGTCTCCGACGTCGTCGCAGATTATCGTGTGAAGATGGGTCAGAAGAAGAATTTCGCGATATACAGCTCCATTCCCGAGAAACTTCCCGATATGAAAAAGGCGGGCATAGAGGTTTCAGGAGTTCTAGAGGATTTGATCAAAAAGGTCGATGTCATGATCGACTGCACCCCAGCCGGACTGGGCGCTAAGAACAAGGCGCAATACGACAAGCTAGGTGTCAAGTCGGTTTTCCAGGGTGGCGAGAAACACGAGCTTACAGGATCATCATTCGTTGCCCAGTGCAACTACGCTGAGAATCTGAACAAGAACGCTACGCGGGTCGTGAGCTGCAACACAACCGGGATCTGCAGGACCATCGGAGCGCTACAGAACGGGCTCGGTGTGAGAAAGGCGAGAGTTGTCGTGTTCCGGAGAGGAACAGACCCGTGGGAGAGTCACAAGAACGGACTCATCAACACTGTCGTCCCGGAGGCTCATATTCCGTCCCATCAGGGACCCGACGCACAGACCGTTCTTCCCAAACTGGACATTACAACCATGGCCGCGAAAGGCCCCTTCAACATCGGCCACCTCCACTTCGCCATGGTCCAGCTAAAGAACAACCCCGAGAGGAAAGATGTCCTGAAAGTCTTGAAGAATGCACCTAGGCTGGCGCCTGTCAGGACAACTGATGGAGTCGACAGCATGAACGCCGTAGCCGAGATGATGCGAGACCTACACAGAGCCAGGGCTGACATGTGGGAGGTAGCTTACTGGGAAGACATACTCAACGTTACCGATGGTGAAGCGAATATGGTCTACCAAGTCCACAACGAGAGCGTTGTCGTTCCGGAGAATGTTGACGCGATAAGAGCGCTTACCGGCCTCGAAAGTGAAGGTCGAAGGTCAATTGCGAAAACCGACGAAGCTCTCGGAATCACCAACAAATTCCTTTAGAGGTCAGTTGAGAACTCGTTATATCACGCCCCTGATTTCGATTCTCTGTCAACGACTTAAGTAGGTTCCGGGATATTCCTAGAAGGCTATTCTCCTGAGATTAGGGCCCGATGGAGAATGCGTCAAATTGTCCAACAGTTGGGTTAACGGCGACCCGAAGCCGTTGCAGCAATAATGATGCTGGATGCCGGCTGAGACTTGGCCGGGGGAATGGGATCTACTACGGTTATGGTGAGGCTGGACGATACCGTATCTGAGGTGCTCGAACCAACGACTGTGACCCTGAGTTTGAACTTACCCGAACTGTCATAGTCGTGGGTAACTGAGCAGCTATTCGCGCTAGCCGATACGGTTTGTGACTCGTCGTCGCCGAACCGGAACACGCACTTGTATGGAGCAATGCCTCCGGTGAAGGTCGTGGTGAAAGTCACCGCTTGGTCAACTTTGGGGCTTGAGCTGGAGACTGTGAAGCTTGTAATGACGAGCGGGGGAACGGAGAACGTGTATGTGACAGAGTGCAATGAAGTGACAAAGTTTGGACGACTGACTTGAAGCAGAATAGTACCTCCTTGCGCAATCGTGACATTTCTTACCTGGCCAAAGTGACCGGGTGGCGGACTCTTGAAGATGATTGTGTTCTGGCCCTGGATGACGAAGCTGGTGATGTCGAAGGGTCCAAAATTCACCCACCTGTTCGTGTAGGGCGCATAATCGCCGGATCCAGAGAGATGGTTGAGCCCTGCAGGAATGTCCACCGCCAGATGACCATTTACCAGAACCTGTAATTGTCCGACACCATTGTCAAAGTCGTCTAGATCGAAAGCTGTGAATGTTAGCTGGACAGCTTGGCCAGATGGCGGGGACACTCTCAATTGGAAGATGCCGGAGCTGGTTGTATGGGTCGAGTCGCCGCTATATGATCCGGTGATGGTGTGAGTCCCGCTTCCGATACCGTTCGGTGAATAGGTGACGCTGCAACTTGCGGTGCCGGTAGTAGTAGCAGATAATGCGCAGGTTCCTGAGCTGCTGAAACTCCCACCGCTATCACTCATGAAGGCCACTGTGCCTGTAGGCGAAGTGTGAGTGGTTGAAGTGTCAGTCACATTGGCGGCGCATGTTGTCGGTAAGCCTACGTTTACTGTGTTTGGTGAACATGAGACGCTGGTAGTTGTAGAGTTCAGCACGGGCGGGGTGACAGTGATTGCGGTAGTTCCCTGACTGCTGGAATGTGTACCGTCACCACCGTAGGTGGCGGAGATGGAAAGCTGACCAGTCGTCGTGGGCGTTATGCTCACCGAACATGTTGACTCTGGGATCGGGTCGCTGCTACTATGCGACAGCGTGCATGTTCCGCCCGGTGTGAATGTGACCATTCCGGTCGGCGTTGTCGGAGTTGCACTAGTGTCGGTTACTGTTGCTGTGCAACTTGTAGCCTGATTGATTGAAACGGTAGAGGGAGTGCACGAAACACTCGTAGTAGTCGAATGTGCTGCCAGGGTTACGGTAACTGTGAATCCTGTGCTTGTGCTGCCGCCGTTAAAGTCTCCGGAAGTAGACGCAGAGCCAGTGATGAGGGCACTGCCAGCGCTGTTAGAGCTAAATGCTACCGTACAAGTTGCCGTTTCAACGGTTGTCCCAGCAGATAATAGGCACGGGCTACCTGTGAACGATGCACCTGAAGTGATGCCCGTTTGACTGAAGGCTACATCGCCGGTTGGCGTTTCAAGCGGCGTTCCCGGTGAAGCGTCGGTGACGGTAGCAGTACAGGTTGAAGACTCCGCTGTTGTGATGGTTGATGGTGTGCACGTTACTGTCGTAGTGGTAGGACGTAAGGTGACTGTGATGAGAGTCGTGCCGGCCCCATTCGTGCTTCCAGCATGCCCAGAATCGCCGCCATAGGTACCGACTATACCCCCAATTCCTATTGTAGGTGCACTCCAGGTGACAGAGCATGCCGCTGTCCCTGCTGTCGACCCAGGGGTCAAATTGCATGAGTTGGGATTTATCGTTCCTCCCGAGAATGAAACCGTACCAGTAGGAGTAGTTGGAGAGGTGGACGTGTCGGTTACGGTTGTTGTGCATGTCGTTTGTTGGTTGACGACTACTGTGGTTGGAGAACAAGTGATGCTTGTTGTAGTAGAGTGAGCTGCGACGGTTACCGCTACGTTGGCCGTATTGCTGCTAGTTCCATGAGTCGTATCTCCTGCATAGCTAGCAGTGATAATGTCTGTCCGCGCGGTTCCGGTTGGAGTGTACATGACGAAGCATGAGGCCGTCCCGGTTGTTGTGCCTGCTACTAATGTACAGGGCGAGGTTGCGAATGTCCCCGTTCCACTGGTTGTGAAGCCCACTGTACCGGTTGGGCTTGTTGGTGTTGCGCTTGTGTCGGTTACTATAGCGGTGCATGTTGATCCTGATCCGATGTCGACGGATGCTGGGAGGCATGTGATGGCCGTCGTGGTTAGACTGCCTGTTCCTGTGACGGTTGCCGATCCTGAGCTTGTGGCGTGGGTCGAGTCGCCTCCATAGGTTCCGGTAATCGTCGCAGAACCAGTAGCACTGGGCGTGAAAG
>Ga0209236_1001946_pt1 | contig 12589 bp, 8 predicted proteins | sample GraSoi013_1_40cm_FD_185819 | JGI IMG/M metagenome (GOLD analysis project Ga0209236, IMG submission 185819) | Grasslands soil microbial communities from the Angelo Coastal Reserve, California, USA - Sample 09_27_2013_1_40cm (SPAdes) (version 2) | ecosystem: Environmental > Terrestrial > Soil >... | reverse complement strand
AACTCGTAAGGCACGCCCAAAATGCTACTCCGTGGATGAAAAACTGTCTAGAACAGCCTGAAGACCGCCTCGACGGTGACCCATACCGGAACGGCGCGGCGCGCCGCATCACGTGCCGGCATGAATTTCCAGCCGCGAATGGCCCGCGCCGCGCGCTCATCAAGTCCCAACCCAATCCCTTGCACGACACGAATTTGCAAGGCGCGTCCGTCGGCGCCGACCAAAACCTGAAGCGTCACCTTTCCCTGCAGCTTAGCTTCGCGTGCTTCGTCGGTGTATTGCGGATCGGGGCAGTACGCGCAACTAGGCAAGGTCGTGCCAGGCTGATAAAAGCCAGGTGTTGGACCTCTGCCAACTCCATCTCCTGGTGTATCCCCAATAGAGTCTCCTGGATTTTCTCCAATGCCCTGATTTTTTCCGCGACCGGACGAATTGTTTTGCTCGGTCATCCAAGGCAGCCCGATATTATCCACTGGAGTCAGGGCGCGTGGCGCCGATGCATCCAGAATTGTCGGAGGAATAGGCAGCTCAGGATGCCGGTTTTCCGGGAGTGTGGGTTTCAGAAACTGAATCGAAGAACGCGGAAGCAGATTTCCTTGAGTAGCCGGACGAGTATCATGCCCGCTGCTACCGCCACTCCCGTCCGTTGGGCGATGGCCTCGAAAGCTGTCGAGAAAATTCGCAGGCAACGGAAAGAGACTGGGCGTTCTCTGGTCCGATGGACCTGATTTGTATTTCTCAACGGGCGGGCGAATCGCCACGACCGCCAGTGCAAGGACGATCACAGCGTGAGTTAAGAGTGACGCACTCTGCGCGCGGCCAGCTCGCCGGGACTTTTCCCAGTTCAGAAAGTGAACCGGTGCGCCATTCGCCGAAGAAGGGAATATTCGTGCAGGCGTCAGAAGCTGGTGAAAATTATCTCGAACACGCTGAAGCCACGAATCCTGTGATGGCTGAAGGGAAGAGAAATCACGCGAAAGGGGATCGCGCATGGGCGGGCCTCCGCGCCCGCCTCAGATTTGGCCAGACTCCTCGACGAGACGGGCGGCGAACGGGTGATGAGAAGCATAGCGCCGCAGATTGGTTGCCCGTGAAAGGAGTGGTTGCGAATTTCTGCCGCTAAAGGCGTTGATCTCAACGAATACGCTGTGCAGGAATTATCAGCGGAGAGTCTTCACCCATTCTCCTCGGATGGGCGAAAAAGGACGGCCGCCTCACGGGCGCTTCCATATGAAAATAACTCACTTTGCTGGAAATCTCGGCTAGTAGAGGTGGAACGTAACTTCAATCTGCACGCGGCAATTTACCGCCTTGCCGCTGGGGCCCACCGCTGGGCGCATCTTCCAATTCTTCACTTGCGCGAGGGCCTTTTCTTCCAAGCCGAGGCCAGGGCCCTTGATGACCACCGGGGCGATCACGCGCCCGTCGGCCGTCACCGTGACGTCGAGCAACACGGTGCCCTGATACTTGGCTTTACGAGCTTCGTCGGAGTACTCCGGCTGCGGACAATAGATGCACATCGGAGAGCCGACGCCGTTGACGCCAGCCCTGAACATGCCGCCGCCCGTTCCGCCACCTTCGCCGGGGCCAAGGCCGCCCCCTGAGCCGCTGCCGATACCAGTGCCATTGCCATTTCCAAGAGAATCAGTCACGTTCTGGGCTAGCGGGTCGCCGAAGTTCGCCATGTTGGGACTCGGCACTTTCAAGTCCGGCGGACCGAGCAGCGATGGATCCATCGCCAACTTGGGATTCAGATTCAGAATTCTTGCCTGAGGCGGTGTGAACTGCGTGTACTGGAACTTCGGAAGTTTTCCTTTCGACGTGGGAGTCAGCGTGTGGTTGTTTCCCCCGCCGCCACCTCCTGCCTTGTCGTTACCAGCGGGCAGCTTCGCTACGTAGGGCGATATGTCCAGCGGCGTGACGTTAACCTGCTTGTTCTTTGCTTCCGTCGAAGCGGGCAGCATATTAGTGAAAATCGGAATGACCAGCAGCCCGATGGCTGCAACGTGCAGGCCGACAGCGAGCATCTGGCTCGTGCCAAAGTTCTCATCCTTCGACCAGATGTCTTTCACTTTTATCGGTCTTATTCCAGGTGGCAGTGGCGCCTGCTTCGGAGGCGAGAAAAAGTCCCTGATTCGGCCGCCGAATCCGCCGAAATTCGCGCCCCAGGCTACTGCCAGCCTGCTATTCACAGGTCTTTTCGAAACCGGCCTGGATCTGAAAAACTCCGCGAGATTGCCGCCGAGGCCCGTTCCAAAGGATGTCTGAGTGAAAGGCGCGTCCTTGCGCTCGCGCACCTTGATAGGCCGCTCGACGAAAAACTGCCTCAAGTTCGACCAAAAATTATCGGGAATCAGAATGTCGGGCTTGGCGAATTTAGGTACAGCTGAGGCAGGCACCGAAACCACAGGCGCTGGGCCCGCGCCAGACACTCTGGCTCTCTTGAGTTCACGTGGCAGAAGACTGATAAAATTGCCCGGCACCGTTTACCTCTCCAGTTTAGACGCAAATACCCTGCGTTCGGCGTCCCTAACCGATAAGATTCGCGCTGGCCGGGAAAGGTTGCGCGCTCCTACCGGCTGACACCGGTTGCCATTCATTGTAACATACGTCCTTACACTGCTTTCCGATGTTTCCCGCCGTGCACCTGAACCAAAGGACGGCATGCTGGCAAACGCTGCAGGTAAGTAAGGGGCTATCCGAGCGCTCAAGTCTATGGCCGAACCACTCGAACTAAAGAAGACGCTGAACCTGCCGAAAACCGAATTTCCCATGAAAGCCGGCCTGCCGCAAAACGAGCCCAAGCAGCTCGAAGCCTGGCACGCGGGAAACATCTATGAGCGCATCCTGGAGACACGCAAAGGCAAGCCCCTCTTCGTTTTGCACGATGGGCCGCCGTACCCGACCGGCGAAATTCATCTAGGCACCGGCTTAAACAAAATCCTCAAGGATCTGGTCGTCAAGACCAAGAGCATGGCGGGGCACCGCGCTCCTTACGTGCCGGGTTGGGATTGCCACGGCCTGCCCATCGAAACCCAGGTGGAAAAAGAGCTGGGCGGAAAAGGGAAGGTCCCACCTGCGGAGTTTCGGAAACTGTGCCGGCAATTTGCGATCCGCTACGTCGAGCAGCACAAGAAAGATTTCAAGCGCCTCGGAATTTTCGGCCGCTGGAACGATCCCTACCTGACGATGAGCCATGAATACGAGGCCACCATCGCCGGCGCGTTTCTGGATTTTATGGAGAAAGGTTACGTCTACCGCGGGCGCAAGCCCGTCTACTGGTGCATTTATGACAGTACTGCGCTTGCCGAAGCCGAAGTCGAGTACGAAGATCACTCGAGCCCATCAATCTGGGTCAAGTTTGGAGTCGTCGGTGGCGGCAAGGGGGAAGCTGCGAAAATCGGGAGCGATGTGAGCGCCGTCATTTGGACCACTACGCCCTGGACCATTCCTCACAATCGCGCGCTCGCCTTTCATCCCGATTTTGAGTACGCCATCGTCGAAACCGAAAAGGGCGTACTGCTCCTTGCCTCCGATCGCGTCGCTGCTCTGCAAGCTGAGTGCGGTATCAAGGAAGCCAAAGTTCGCGCCACGTTCAAGGGCCGCGATTTCGATGGCATGAAGTTTCAGCACCCCTTCGTCCCCATTCAGGTGCCGGGCATTCTTGCCGATTACGTCACTCTCGATCAGGGCAGCGGCATCGTTCACACGGCTCCCGGCCACGGCGCCGATGACTTTAATTCCGGGCAGAAATATGGATTGGAGATTTACGCGCCGATTGATGACAAAGGCGTCTACCTCGAAGGCTTGCCCGAATACAAAGGCAAGGATGTCTTCACCGCGAATCCCATCATCGTAAAGCTGCTGAGCGATCGCGGCGCTCTTCTTGGTAATCAGGAATACAAGCACAGCTACCCGCACTGCTGGCGCTGCCACAATCCGGTAATCTTCCGCGCAACCGAGCAGTGGTTTATCAAGATGGACCAGGCTGCCCACGGAAAAGAAAAATCGCTCCGCCAGAAAGCACTCGAAGAGATTCATCAGGTGAAATGGTTCCCTGCCTGGGGCGAAGACCGCATGTACGAAATGATTGAGAAGCGTCCGGACTGGTGCGTCTCGCGCCAGCGATTCTGGGGCGTGCCCATCATCGTTTTTTATTGCGAAGGCTGCGGAAAGCGGCTGGAGGATTTCAAAGCGCTCCGCAACGTCGTGAAATGGTTTGAAGAAGAAGGCGCTGACGCCTGGTACCGACACAGCCCGGAAAAATTGCTGCCCGCGGGCACGAAGTGCGCGTGCGGCGCGTCGAAGTGGCGCAAGGAAAATGACATTCTGGACGTGTGGTTTGATTCAGGCTCTTCGAATCTATCTGTGCTAAAGGGCGCGGAGTGGCCGGCCGACGTTTATCTCGAAGGCCCCGATCAGTATCGCGGCTGGTTCCATAGTTCGCTGCTGGTTGCCACTGGCGTGCGTGACGCTTCGCCCTATCGCGGCGTCGTCACCCACGGCTGGACGCTCGACGAGCAGGGCCGCCCGATGTCCAAATCGCTCGGCAACGCGCTCTATCCCATCGAAATCTGCGAAAAGTGGGGTGCGGATTTGCTGCGCCTCTGGGTCGGCTCCGTTGAATACCAAGCCGACGTAAAAATGAGCGAGCGCGTGATGACCCAGCTCAGCGAGGCCTATCGCAAGATTCGAAACACGTTTCGCTTTGCCCTCGGCAATCTCGGCGATTTCGATCCCTCACGCGACGTCCTTTCGAACGACCAACTCGAGGAAATCGACCGCTGGATGCTGGACCGCACCGCCCAGCTGGTGAAGAAATGCCGCGAGTGGTACGCGAATTACGAATTCCACCGCGTCTACCACGCCATTCACGACTATTGTGTCGTCGATCTCAGCGCCTTTTATTTCGACGTCCTTAAGGACCGCCTCTACACCAAAGCGCCAAGGAGCAAATCCCGCCGCTCGGCGCAAACCGCTGTCTGGAAAATTAGCAGCGCCCTAGTCCGCCTGGCCGCGCCGATTCTCGTCTTCACTGCCGAGGAAATCTGGAGATATTTGCCGAAATTACAAGGCGAACCTCAAAGCGTCCACATGACGCTTTTCCCGGAAGCGGAGTCACTCGCTTGCGGTATCGCCAAAGACGCTGCGGAAAAATGGGAACGGCTCGCGCAAGTCCGCTCTGCCGCGCTCGTCGCTCTCGAACAAGCCCGCGCCGCAAAAATTATCGGCGGCGGGCTCGAAGCGAAAGTCCATCTGCACGCCGGTTCGGAAGCGTCAGGCTTGCAAATGGTGCTCGAAGAAAAGCAGCCCCTCCTGCCCGCGCTCTTCATTGTTTCTCAGGTTCTGGTCGCGCCATCTGCCATCGCGGCGTCCGTTCCAGCCGAAACATTGCCGGGCCTGGCGATCAAGATCGAACGTGCCGACGGCGCAAAGTGCGAGCGCTGCTGGAATTATTCAACTCACGTTGGCGAAAACAATCGCTACCCGACTGTCTGCGAGCGTTGCACTGAAGCCCTCGCGGAAATCGAAGGTTCCATAGGCCAGGCATCCAGCGGTGCCTAGACATCAGTGGCACAGCCTTCAGGCTGTACGCTTTTGCGATCGAGCTAGGTAAAGTAGTCTGTAACGCAAGAGCAGGAGAAAAACGTTTGACTGTCCCAACAAGGCTCCGCTGGCTCTGGCTCACCCTCGCCGTAGTTCTCCTCGACCGTGCCACCAAAGCCTGGTTCGAGTCGCAAACTTCCGAAGGCTGGCGGCAAGAACTAATCCACAATTTCATCTACCTCGTGCACAGCCGCAATCCCGGCCTCGCTTTTGGGATTTTCTCCGATTCCGCCTCGGCGGGCACACGCACCATTTTGATTCTGGGCTCAGTGGTCGTCATCGGCGTGCTTGCCTGGTTGTTAGTTACCAGCCAGAGCGGCGGCGCCAAAGCCGTCGCAGGCATCGCCCTGTTGCTCGGTGGCGCCACCGGCAACGTCACCGATCGGATCCTTCACGGTGCAGTGACGGATTTCTTCGAAGTTTGGTTTGGCGCCTACCGCTACCCCGCCTTCAACGTCGCCGATTCCGCCATTTTCATCGGTGCCGTTCTGATCCTTCTTGACGTTTTGTTCGGTCGCAAGCAACAATCACCCCAATCCAGGTAGTGCTTTCCAAGTCGAGGAGGAAGTCTGTGACCAGATGGAATCGCTTCAATCGCCGTGAATTTCTCTCCACCGCTCTGGGTGCCGCGGCATCTTTTTCTGTCGTGCCGCCCGGCCATCGCCTAATTAGCGAACTACTCGAACCTCAGTCAAAGTTCGCGCCCTTCCAATTTCCCGACGAATTCATTTGGGGCGCCGCCACCGCCGCTTATCAAATCGAAGGCGGCTGGAGCGAAGACGGCAAGGGCGAATCCATCTGGGACCGCTTCTCGCACACTCCCGGCAAAGTAAAGGGCGCGGCCACCGGCGACGTCGCCTGCGATTCTTACCATCGCTACAAAGAAGACATCGCGCTTCTGAAAGCGCTAAAGCTGAACAGCTACCGTTTTTCTATCTCCTGGCCTCGCGTCCAGCCCGATGGCGCTGGTGCGCCCAATTCGAAAGGCCTCGATTACTACAAACGCCTCGCCGACGCACTCCTCGAAGCAAAAATCCGTCCGCTCTGCACGCTCTATCATTGGGATCTCCCGCAAAAATTGGAGGAAGCCGGCGGCTGGCCCAATCGCGATCTCGCCGCGCGCTTCAGCGATTACGCCAACCTTACCGTTCGCGCACTCGGCGACCGCATCTCTCACTGGTGTCTCTTCAACGAACCGTGGGTCTTCACCTTTCTCGGCTATGCGTGGGGCATTCATGCTCCCTCGCGCAGCAATTTCGCCGAGTGCATGCGCGCCACGCACGTCGTCAACATCGCTCAGGGCCAGGCCTTTCGCGCCATCAAAGCTATCAACTCCAAGCTTCAGGTTGGCACCGCTTTCAGCATGGCCAACTGCCAGCCCGCCACCTCTACTGATGCCGATCGCCAGGCTGCCGATCGCGCGCACGCTCTTGGCAACGTCTGGTTCGTCCACCCCGCTCTCCACGGCGAATATCCCAAAGCCTTCCCCAGCGAAAATCCTCTCGACCTCATGGGCGTCAAGTCCGGCGACATGGAGATCTGCCGCGCTCCGCTCGATTTTCTGGGCATCAACTATTACCGCCGCCAGCTTGTCTCCTCCATTCCTCCAGGCGCGGGCGAAGACGCAACCGGCGTCCACAATTTCGATGCCCACGAAGGGCCGCTAACTGAATTTGCCTGGGAAGTCTGGCCCGATGGCTTTCACGATCTCGTTTTTCGAATCTCTCGCGAATATAAAACCACGCCTCTCGAAATCACTGAGAACGGCTGCTCCTATCTCGATTCCCCCGACGAGCACGGCCGCGTCCCCGACGAACGCCGCATTCAATTCATGCGCGGTTATCTCCATGCGCTCGGCCGCGCCATGCTCCACGGCGCCAACGTCCGCGCTTATCATCACTGGAGCCTCATGGACAATTTCGAATGGGCCGAAGGCTACTCCCAGCGTTTCGGCCTGACTTACGTGGATTTCCGAACGCAGAAGCGCACCATCAAAGACTCCGGCCACTGGTACGCCAAGCTCGCTTCCACCGGCAGCCTCACGTAGTTGAGGATGTTTAGCCCTATCTCCTTCTTAGTGAATGCGGCCGACCACCGGTTCACTTCGCCGCGTTAGACAGACCCTTCAATTTTTCCTTGTTAATCTTCAGCACCATACCCGCGTTGCGGTCCGCCACTTCGCTTACTTTGTACTCCGCCGACGTGCCCAGCACCTGGGCCACCTCCGACGGCGTCAATTTATATTCTTCCGTCAGCCACTGCGCCATATTCGCAGTCGCGTCGCGGAACGCGTCGTCCAGCGACCCAGCAAGCCCCATCGCCATGACGTGCGTTGCTGACTCTACTCTCGGCCCCGGGATACGTTTGCCTGGAACGACATCCACAGTGAATTCCACGTCCATCGATGTTTCCAGTGCGTTGCCGTTGAGTTCACCGTCGCCCTGTAACGCGTGCCCATCGCCCACATAGAGCAGCGCGCCCGGCACGCTCACCGGCAAATAAACCGTGGCGCCCTCTACGATCTCATTGAAGTCCATGTTCCCGCCGTAACGCCCGGAATCACCGGTTCCCGGAGCTGCTTGCGCTACGTTCGGCGCAACCGCCACGCAACCCAGCATCGGCCGCAGCGGCACCGCGTGTCGCGTCAGATGCTCCGCCGGTTTTTCCGGTGTCGCCACTCCGTGCTCCGTGTCCAGATGCCAGCGCACATTCTTCCCACCGTCTTTCATCTTCACCGCCAGGTCGCTATCCACTGCGCGCCCAACGAGAAAGTCATCGCTCTCGGCCCAATCGCGATTCAGCCGCACGCGCGTCAAGTGCACCGCCAGCACGTCTCCGGGCGCCGCCGTCTCCACGTAAAAAGGCCCGGTCTCCGGATTCCCGCCCAGCACGCGCGTCACGCCCTTTTCGTCCTTCCCGCCCGCATCCACGGTCGTTGTGTGGACGCTGTCGCCCGGAGCAATCGTAAGCACCGGCTTGTTCGCTGCCGAAAATTGCCGGTAGAAAATTGTCGGCACAAATTCGTGCCGCTGCGGAGCTCCCGCTCGACGTGCCGGAACGAGTTCCGCCGTAAACTTGTGCGTCGGATGCTCTGGGTCGTTTGGATGAGTAAACACCACCGTCCCCGTGATAGTACCGCCTTGCACCGTGCCTTTGCCTTCGTCCGTCCCGCCCTCTTCGTCTTTGGCCAGAAAATAGATTGAGTTTCCCTTGAGCGTTCCCTCCAGCTTGTCTCCATCAAAATTGCCGGTCAGCTTTTCCCCTTCCTGCTTCAGTTCCATCCGATAGTAGATCGTCGTCCCGAAATAGTCCGTGTTTACCACCCAGCGCCCGGAAACGCCGGTGTTAGCGGGTCGCACCGTGTCCTGTGCGCTCCGTGCCAACAAGACTCCCGGAACAAATAGCAGCAAAAACAAAACTTTGCACATGGTCTTCTCCTCGCCGCACATTCTAGACGAGTTAACGTCCTGCGAGTTAGCGCGTTCCCCTGGCCTTTGTGGCGCTCGTTCATCTCGCCATCTTTTCTTCTTCCTCCACTCTGCACGGCAAAGTGGACCGGACCCGTGGAAGAGCAAAACAGAAGAGGTTGACAGTCGACAGTCCCGACCGAGTCGGGATCTTCGATTGAAAGTTGAAAGGAAAGCATGGAGAGATACGCCCAGGCGGGTTCGCAAGCTCCGGCCAATGAAAGAGTGATAGATTTTGAGATTCGCGGCGAGGCAAGATCCCCCGGGGGGGTCTCGGATGTGTGGCAAACACAAGGGTTAGAAACACTGGTTTTCGGAAGTGTGGCAATGATAGGACTTACCGGAGAATTCTCGGATGTGTGGCAAGGAAAGGACTTAGGGGATGGGGAACGTCGGGAGTACCCCGTAAAAGATTGTAGCGTATAGGTTTAAGGGGTGGGGGTCGGCAAAAAGATTGAGCTGAAAGGAGTTAGGGAGTAGGGAGTGAATGGGGGTTAGGCCGGACAAGAAATTGGAAAATCGGCAAGGATCAGATTCGATATACACAGGACAGAGTAGCAGAAAGTACTCTGTTTGTCAAGCTATTTATTGGATATCATTCGAATGGAGCGGGAAGGTGTTGAAAAGGCAGGGAGTTGCACGGTTGCTGAGGGGAAATCGCAGCAAGGGACCGGGGGCTGGCAAGGGCGAATCCCCGCGATAGTAGAAAACGTGAAGGGGGTGAGGAAAAATTCAAAAGCCCGCTCTCCGGAAACCGAAGGCAGGACACCCGGCAGAGAAGGCGACAGTTCGTTTTTTGATGCAACCGGAGGGCTCCGGTGTCTAATCTACATTGACACGGTTTCTCGGAGTCTCGAGGAGGTCCAGCCATGTCGAACAAGAGCCGTGTACTGGTTTTAATAGGTTTGATGTTGGCCACGGTGGGCTGCGAAAAAGCTGCGAGGAAGAGTGTATCTTTGGAAAGCGCGGCGTTCCCGCCGTCCGGAGAGCCGGTGAGATACGCGATGATGAGGGTCGCCGGTGGGGGCGGGGCGGGAAACTCCCAGCGCTTTATCGCCACGCGACACAAGCTCGAAGTAATTGCACCCGAATCGAATCTGCCTAAAGCGTGGGAATCGGTGATCAGTTACTGCGGGACGATTGAGTGCACAGTGGTCTCTTCCAATCTCGTGGCGCAGAGGCGGGATGCGGCGCCGTCCGGCAGCATGTCCCTGCGAATATCCCCGGGAGACCTGAAGAAGCTCTTCGATCAGGTCGAGAAGCAAGGCCAGATCGTGGGGCACGCGACAGAGAGCGAAGACAAGACCACAGCCGTGCTGGACACCGAAGCCAGGATCAAGAATCTGACGGGCTTCCGAGACAGCCTACGGATGATGATGGCGAAATCGTCGGCGAGCGTGAAAGACCTTGTAGAGATTCAGGAGCAATTGACCGAGGTGCAGTCGCAACTAGATAGCGAAACCGCGCAGCGCAAAATTCTGGCCAATGAAACCGAAAAAGTGGTGGTTGATATCACTTTTGGAGTGGAGAGAAGCGGGAGGAATAGAAGTGCCTGGACACCTATTGGGGATGCCTTGCGCGAGTCCGGTACTGATTTGGCGGTTAGCACGGCGTGGCTGATCAGCGCGATCGTGACGATCATCCCATGGCTGGTGTTGATTGTTCCGCTGTGCTGGCTCCTGCGCAAGTTCTGGCAACGACTGAGGCAGAAGGCGAAAAGCACGCCATCCTGACGTGGTGCACCCAGAACTGATTAGATGACGGCATCGGCTCCTTTCTTCTGAGCCTTGGTCGTTGAACAGCTGCCAAGTCTACTCGGTCGAAGGAGCCGACGCCGTCATTCAATCGCGTTCGCGTCGGGACTTATCGTCCGGGCCTCACGTCCACAAACCGCAGAAAAGATGGCCATCCACCCGAATGCCTTCTCCATGATAATCCGCCAGCAAATTGGAGGCTTTCCCTTATGCGGGATCCCCAAGGCTTGGACCCTTAACTTACAGAAGGAGGCCCAAGCTATGATTAAACCTAACGTGGGTCTTGCGAACATGAGCATTGAACGAGTACTCGAACTCTCGGCGGATGCGCACATACGAAGACGGGGGACGGTTAAGGATTCTCCGGAGTTTCACAAGCTGACCGGAGCGATAGCGGCATACGGAAGAATGCTCGCGCTTCTCACAGCACTGCAACAGTGGGAAGAATTCCGCGCAAATGGCCGGGCAGCATGATATGGCCGCCTGCGTTGCAGAAGCGGCTCGACCGGTTTGTAGCCGCTACTGGCGGTTTCGGGTATCTCCTGACCCTCGTTTTGCAGCATCCACCCGATTGCCATTGTGCCGCGCGTAAAGCATATCTAGTGCGGCGGCGACTGTCGCGAAGTCAACCGGGGCCAGGAAAAAGTGGACGAGGCAAGTCAGGGCGTGTGAAGAAAAAATTCAAGAACCTTGCGCTAAAACGCAAAGCCTTGGAAATGCGCGGCTGTCCATGAGTGATTTTTGTGCGTTCCTCATCCCTAAAGTGAGGATAACCCCAGTTTAGAAACTTGGCGCCCTCCCCCCAGGCGCCGCAATCGCAGGGCGTGCGTTGGCAATAAGAGTTTCAAAGTCAATCACCCCGCTAACAAGTGGAGGAAAGATGCGGAAGCTGAATGTTTTGTTGATCCTTTGTTTCGCGTTGCTTTTTGCTTCGATAGCTCGAGGCCAGTCCAGTACCGGGGTGAATAACGCCGCGTTGAATGGCAACTACGCATTTACCTTCAGCGGGATTAGCGGCAATGGGAACATCTCGTCCGTTTTTGGGGCCGTAGGAAGATTCACGGCGGATGGAGCCGGGAATCTCACCAACGGCGAGCTCGTCACCAACGGTCCAGGCGCCGGGACCGCAAGCCCGCAATCCTTCACCGGGACTTATGCCATCGGTGCTGACAATCGCGGCGTCATGACTTTGAATATTTCGGGTAGCTCGGCGAAGCTCGCCTTCGCGATGATGGCCAACGGCAACGCCCAGTTCATCGAGTTCGACGCCTCCGGTGGGTCAGGAACGATCGGCTCGGGGACCATGGAAAAAGCGGACACTACCGCGTATAGCACGGCCAAAATAACGGGTGACTACGCATTTGGCGCCGCCGGCTTCGATAACGTAAATAATCGCGCCGCGATGGCGGGCCGTTTTACTTCGAACGGGACAGGCACTCTCACCAACGCAGCCGGGGACGTCAACGCCTATGGCACTGAGTATTCGATGACCTTCACGGCGGCGAATTACACAGTCTCCAACACCGCCACGGGACGCGGTACAATGCACCTCGCATTCACGTTTGGCGGAACACCCGACAGCATGAATTTCGTTTTTTACATCGTGAATTCAGGAAAGCTGTTCGTGATGGAGAGTGACACGGTCACGACTGCGACCCCACTGTTAAATGGCGCCTTGGTGAACCAGCAAATTCCCCCTGGGGGATTCTCCAACGCTTCGCTGAATGGCAACATGGTGATTTACCTTACCGGGCTTACCAG
>Ga0209236_1001940_pt1 | contig 12616 bp, 10 predicted proteins | sample GraSoi013_1_40cm_FD_185819 | JGI IMG/M metagenome (GOLD analysis project Ga0209236, IMG submission 185819) | Grasslands soil microbial communities from the Angelo Coastal Reserve, California, USA - Sample 09_27_2013_1_40cm (SPAdes) (version 2) | ecosystem: Environmental > Terrestrial > Soil >... | reverse complement strand
GTCGGCTTAGCCCTGGGCTACCTTCTTTATTTCCGAAGACCATACGTCATTCCGACAAGAGTCACTGGTCTCCGAGCTTTCCTTTGGCATCGCTGGTACCTTGACGCGATCAACTATCGGGTGTTTGTTGGCGGACTAACGAGCGCGAGTCGGGGATTGTACAAGTACGTCGAACAGGCAATCTGGGATAAACTGAGCTCGACTGTGGCACGTGATGTGGCAGATTACTCTGAAGCAAGCGGGGTCCTAGACTCGGAAGTTATCGACGGAGCCGTCAACGATTTAGCAACTGCAGGCTCGCGTCTGAGCAACCTATTGCGCCGACTGCAAAGCGGAGTTACTGAGCAGTACATCATTTCATTCGCGATTGGGATCGCCCTCCTACTAATCTACATGATTTTTGTGGTCGGAGCTCGCTAGGATTGCTCGGAATCCTGACAGTCATTCTCTTTCTACCAGTGGTCATGGCAATCCCAACATTTTTGCTCGGGAAAAAACGAGAGAGGCTGGCCAAGATAATTGGCATAGGGACTACGGCCGTTGTGTTTGGAATTTCTCTGATTATAGTTGGCCTTTTTCAGTATGGTAATCCAGGTTTCCAATTTACAGACACTGGAGAATGGGCCAGCACTTTCGGCCTGAACTATATCGTGGGAATCGACGGTATCAGCCTGCCTCTGCTGATCCTAGCCTCCCTCCTCTGCCTCCTGGCCGCTGCCGGGTCTAGAGACATGATCAGCAGCAGACAGCCAGAATACTATGCGCTCTTTCTAATCTTCGAGACGGGAATAATAGGCGTGTTCACATCCCTTAACCTGATTCTCTTCTACGTTTTCTGGGAAATAGTACTGATCCCCATGTTCTTCTTCATCGGGATCTGGGGAGGACCTCGGAGAAAGTATGCTTCTCTAAAATTCCTCATCTTCACTTACGCGGGAAGTGCGATCATGCTATTCGGCTTCATAGCTCTCTACGCCTGGACCGGTAGCCAAGGCCCTCCTTCTTTCGATTACAACACGATCCTCACAAGAGCCGCAAATATTGCCATGCCCCTTCAAGTGGCCGCTTCGCTGGCTACATTTGTCGGATTCGCAGTCAAGCTGCCAATCTTCCCCCTGCACACGTGGCTTCCGGACGCACACGTCGAAGCTCCAGCACCAGTCAGTGTTCTCCTCGCAGGCCTACTGTTGAAGATGGGTGGCTACGGACTCATCAGATACAATCTGTTGCTGTTCCCCGCAGCCGACAAACTTCTCTGGCCATTCTTCACTGCGATAGGACTCATAACGATGGTTTACGGGGCGTCCGTAGCGTTCGTCGCACAGGACATGAAGCGCATGATTGCCCTGACAAGCGTAAATCACATGGGATACGTATTGTTGGGAACATTCACCCTTGGTTCGATCGGGATCTCCGCGGCTGTATTCCAGATGTTTGCCCACGGACTAGCTATCGGAATGCTCTTCCTCATGTCCGGCTACATCCACGACCACACCGGAACACGGAACATAAACGAACTGAAAGGCCTGCGAGGTAAGATGCCAACAACGACTCTCCTTCTTATCCTAGGGTCGATGGCAGCGATAGCTGTCCCAGGATTCGCCAACTTCATCAGCGAATACCAAGTGATCCAAGGAGCACTGAGCGCAAACTATCTCTTCGGACTGGCAATACTCGCCCCGGCGCTGACAGTCGGATATTTCCTCTGGATGCTGAGACGAGTAGTCATGACGCCTGCGATCGGCCCGAGAAACGAGATGCAGCTGCACTCACAACTCATTCTAACCGCATTCCTCGTTCCGCTACTATTTTTCGGAATCTACCCAGCGCCACTGCTTGGAAGCGCGATCAAACCGACAGTCGACCACCTGCTTTCCGTACTGTTTCCGGGGGGAAAATAGGATCACAAACCTCTGGATCCTCACACCGTTCCTGACACTGGCAACATTCGGATTACTCGTCACCCCCGCTGGACTAATCAAACGCGGCAAGACCCCGATTGGGATCGCTCCCTACGCGGGATTGACCGGATTGGTCATTGCGCTTGGCTCTACAATATGGCTAGGCTTCTATGGGGGGCCCTCCCAGATTTTCGGTGGATTCCAGATTGACCTCTTCACCTATTTCTTTACCGGGGTCCTTCTCCTCGTCTCGCTGTTCGTCGCGATATCATCCCTTGAGTTCATGAAAGGGGACGCGAACGCGGCTCCCTACTTCGGACTTCTGCTTCTGTCAACGTTGGGGATGATCGTTCTTGCCGCGTCAATGGATCTCATTCTTCTCTACGTGGGCTGGGAACTCATGAGCATTCCCACCTACGCGTTGACAGCCATCAAGAAAAAGGACCCCAATTCGAACGAGGCAGCGGTCAAGTTCTTCGTACTGTCGGCTCTGTCATCGGCTCTGCTCGTCTACGCTATATCGCTGACGTTTGGGATAACTGGGTCGACCAGCCTCCCCGCAATCGCGACTTCTCTTTCGACGCTCACGGGCGATACGAGGTCATTCGCCCTGATCGCCATAGTAATGTTCGTGGCCGGGTTTGGCGTAAAGATGGCCGTGGTTCCGTTCCACATGTGGATTCCCGATGCCTTCGAAGGAGCCCCAACCACCGTCAGCGCTCTCTTAGCCGCGGGAGCCAAGATGGCCGCGTTTGCGGCAGCTTTCCGCGTATTCATAGTAGCAATGTCCACGATCAACATTGACTGGTATTCGACTTTTGCAATCGTAGCGATTGCGACAATGACATTGGGTAATGTTGCCGCCTTGATGCAGAAGAGTTTCACACGTCTTCTCGCATATTCCAGCATTGCTCAGGCCGGATATGTCTTGATAGCACTCGCGACGCCCATTACAGCTAACGGCGTTCCGCTCGGACTGGCAGGGGGACTCTTTCACGTACTCAACTATTCAATAGTGAAGACCGCAGCCTTCGTCGCAGCCGCGGCCGTCGCTACAAGACTTCCCGTGAATTCATTAGACTCTTTCAACGGTCTAGCCCGACGTATGCCGCAGACAGCCTTCAACATCACCATCTTCTTCCTTGCGCTGGCGGGCGTGCCACCGCTCAACGGATTCTTCAGCAAAGTCATGCTGTTCACGGGGGCAGTATACTCGCCGTACTCTTGGGGAGGCTACTTGGCGATCGCCGCATTGTTGAACAGTGGTTTCAGTATGAGCTACTATGGATGGATGATTAAGAGGATGTACTTTGACGACCCGGCAGATTCGTCGAGAATCCCCGAGCCCCGGGCTTATACGAGTGTTATGTGGGCTGCGACAGCACTAGTGTTCATTATCGGACTCTATCCGGACCCTTGGATACGCCTAGTCCAGAACGCGGCTGCCTCGCTGGTCGCTCTCTAAGAAACCCAGCTTCCAATTGATCAGCCCAACAATATCTGCCATGACGCTAACGATGTGATCCTTCTGGAATCCTCGTTCATCAGGACCAAGTTCCAGTTGAATAATCTGGACTGGGTGATTGGAGGAGTTGATGGTTTCTTGATTATTGACCAGGGAACTCGCTACTCTATGTCCAGCTGGCTCCGCGTTGGGATTGATGGTGAAGTGAGGTTCAAATCCGCTTCTAATTATCTCAAGGATTTCTCCAGACTCCGAATCATTTTGATGGCTCTTGATGGCTATTCCTGCTTCGTCCATTCCGCTGATCATTAGAATGCATTTGATTCCGTTTTCTCCAACTAACGCTTGTACGCTTTTGTCGAAGTCCGACTCCTCAAGCCGCGCCTTATCTTCCTCTTGTGGCTGTTTGCCTTCCTTTGCGATGATCGCCCAGCTTTTGGATAGAAGTGCAGCCTCTTCGACAATCTGTCTTGTCTGGAGGTCTCGTCTCGAACTCTCAACGTGAGGACTAGAAAGAAGGACCCGCCCGCTACCCATGACTTCCGTGTGATGATGATGAATTATCTTCAGCGGCATTTCGAGCTATCTCACGATAGGATGAAGGATTCTGCTACTGCTGAGTTCTAACTCCAATATATTCGGAGATTTCTCTAGCCGTTTTTGAAGCTTGTATTTCGTCTTCTATGCCTCCTATGAGAAATCGTCCGTTCCTAAACAGAGACACCGTGAATTCCTGATATCGATACACTAGTATCGAGGCGGTGCTCAGAAGGATTTTCTCGGCAGGTATCTTCTTTCTAATCTTTGAGAGCTCGAGAATCAGGTTATCCGGTGGAAGCACGTTTGCTGTGCGTTCTCCGCATAGTAATGTCACGACTCCATTGGTTTGAGATCTTGCGTTATCGTTCTCTGTGCACCCCCCACAGTCTAATCGTTTTGACAATTTGGTGCGCAGGAGTTCGGGACCCGCCATGTCGATTGTGATAAGCTGGTTATCCGAACCATTAGGACGCCCCAAGAGGAATCGAAGCGCTACTTCTGTCCCTATCGCACCCGTCATACCTGTAATTGCTGGGCTGACTCCCAGAGTTTCGCAACTGTCTTCAAATCTATCCGTGACATGAGGCATGATGCATTCCAGGCATGGCGTTTTGGGAGGATTGAGGAGTGCTAGATGAGCTTGGTCAGCGACGGCGCTCGCGAACAGATAGGGGGTTCCCGTTCCGAGGGCAGACTTGTTTAGAATGTATCGGGTCCGAAAATTGTCCAGACCATCGAATATCAGGTTGACGTCTCTGAGAAGTTCGTCTGCGTTCCTTTCGGTCACGGTCTCAATGATGGGTTCGATTTGGCACCACTTATCAAGCTCTGAAAGTCTATTGGCTAGGACCTCTACTTTGGGGTGGAAGAGGTCTTCGATCTTCGCGGAATGGAGTCTCTGCAGATTTGTGCTTTCGACAATGTCTTGGTCGATTAGCTTGAGGTGTCCAACTCCCGATCTTGCGAGGTAATAGGCAGCGGAGCTTCCTACGCCACCAACTCCCACGATTGCTACAGAGGAAGACTGTAGTTTGTGAAATCCCTCTCGTCCGATATTGGGGATCGCTATTTCTCTAGAGAAGTAATCCTGTGTCTGGATGCTCATTGTCGGGATTGGCTAGCATGGGCCTTGAAGTATCTTATCGAATCGTTGAGCTAGGGGAACTTGGGAGACAGCGCCCCAGCTGGGCAGGCATCTATGCAGGCCATGCACAAGATGCATTCGGAGTCGTTGAACTTTTTCCAGTCGAGGTCAAGGATTGGTATTTGCATCGGGCAAGCGGTCTCGCACTCCTTACATTCTGAACACTTGATCGGGTCTCTGTGCATTCCGAGGAGGCTGTTCTTCTGAGTCACAGCCATGATAGCACCGACTGGACATACGTAGCGACACCAGAATCGAGGAATCCTCCAAGCAGCATACACGAACCCAACCAAAACAACAACGTTGAGCCATGTTAGGGCCGAAATGTGACCAAACCACGATGAGAGATTGCCAATGCTCAGGTCTGAACTCTGAGCTGTGCCGAGAAATCTCCATGACCCAGCGAGGATCGCGGGTAGACTTCCGAACAGGGTGCCGTCGGGGGTAATGGCAACGAAGAGTCCGTCTGCTAAAGGTCCTAGGCTCGTCCTGTAATCATTTCCGACACCGTAGTAGACTGCGAGTCCAAGGGAACCGCTGATCATGAACGCGAGGAAGACTAGAACATATTTTAGACGAATCCAGTAGAGGTGAGCTCTCTTCTCAACAGAATCAACTCGCCCCTTGACGCTGGTGATAACGTCTTGCAGAAAGCCGACGGGGCAGATCCACCCACACATGGCACGGCCTAGAATCGCGCCTACGACGAACATTATCCCGATAGGGAGCCATGGGAAAAGGCCATTCTCCAGAAAGAGTGTGATGGCGTCCATTGTGCTGGTTACTTGAGCTTGGGATCTTACGCTCGCAACGATTGGGAGAACAACCCAAGATCGAGTTCCGTTGAATGCCGGGACGAGGCTCATGATGCCGATTCCGCTGAAGAGCACGAAGAAGCCAAGCTGAACGATTGTTCTTACCGGCCAGTAATAGCCTCGGACTTTGATTCGCCCGAGCCGAGCGCGCAGGCCACCCGTCTGCTCAGTCTTCACTTCCGGAACTCGCTGTTTCTCCATTGACTTCCCTATCCAAAGAAGGGGACAAACGGTCGGACGAGTTGCTGCAGGACGGCCCACTGTTGCCCGTAGACTCCAACCATCATTGCCGCGAGTCCCACAAGCAGAGTGAGGGAAGCTATTACTCGATTCAATGATTCTCACTTGGCCGTCCTGATAATCGATTGAGACTCTCGATTGCTTGGTAGTTATATCGTTTCCGAAATCATGAGGAGACTGAACAGGTCGTAACGTATAGACAAGTCTTTAATACGATTTGGACGGCTCGACAAAAAATATTCCTTTAGAGCGACAGAGGACATGTCGGACGACGAGAAGAAGCCAACCCCTCAACCCAGCACTACTCCCTCGCCCTCTGCGAAGGCACCCACTATTTCTCCGCAACCCCCAAAGCAAGCGTCAACGGCAAAGACGCCGGCAATCTCCCGACGGGCTTTCGTCGTGGGCGCTCTAGGTGCATCGACCCTGCTGGCAATCGGGGCTTTCGCTCCGCCGTCCTCGCCGTCATGGGACATTCTCAACCCCCTGCCTCCACCCAGAGCGGGACCAACTCAGGTTACGACCTTGGACGCCTTGAATTTGAAATATCAGGACGCCGTTTCAAAAGGTAACCTATACTCTCCTTCGGACTATTCGCAATTCTTCTACTTTCCCTACCCAGTCACTGCGAGCCCATATTACAAGAACGTCATCACTCGTCTCCCAGGACCCCCTGATGTACCCAATCAGCTTGTGAATCCATTTTATGCTAACGACCCGGTACTTTCTAAGGTCGCCGCGTTCAACCTAACTTGCGTTCACCTTCGTTGTATTGTGAATCCCGGTTACGCCGGTAGCCCTGGGTCCGGAGAATTCAGGCTCATATGTCCATGTCATGGAAGTCAGTACAGATTGACCGACGCCGTACCGGTGGCTGGGCCAGCTCATGACTTGGGTCTTCTTGCGTTGCCGCGCATCAAGTTAGCGTATGACTCGGCGACCGGAAACATAACTGCTACGGATTTGGATGGGACAGCTGGAGTTGGCCGGACAGACTAGCGCGAAGAAAGGGGTCTTAGACCCAATAATCGCCCTCCTCAGGTGGATATGGGATAGGCTCGAAAGGACTCTTCTCCTCGCCCTGAAACTCGTCTTTCCCTCGCGCTTCATAAGCCCACTTGGATTTTTAGGAATGCTCACCGTGATTGTTTTCTTGATCCTAGGTGTTACAGGGGCTCTTCTGCTGTTCCATTTCCAACCCATCTTTGGAGATTGTCCGCCACCCGCTAACGCGACCGCACCGTATACCCCTGCCGCGACTTGCAATTCGGCATTCAATAGCGTGGCTTCCATCAACAATCAGGTAAACTGGGGATTCCTAATCAGGAACATTCACTACCAAGCGTCCAACGCCATGGTTCTTCTTGCAGTCATGCACATGTTTTACCAGTATTTCGCCGGCCGATACAAGCTCCGCTACGAGATTCTCTGGGTCACTGGAATTATTCTCGGCGTTGTAACGATAATCGAGGCGTACACTGGCTACGACCTGATCTTCAACATCAGGGGGCAGTTGGCCATTAACATAGGGCAGACACTCACGTATTACACTCCCGTCTTGGGTGCGAACCTTGCCCAGATAATCTTCGGCTTTAGCTTCAATGATCTGACCATCCGATTCTACGCCTTCCACGTTTTCATAATCCCAATAATCATGCTGGCCATAATGTCCGTCCATCTTCCGAAAAACCTGGTCTTAGATATTCCAGTAGCTTCAGCGATCACTGGAATCATTCTGATCCTTGGGGGGCTCTTCCCCGTCGAAGTGGGAGTACGTTATGATCCCAACCAGTTGACCCAGATTACTTTTCCAGAATGGTACTTCACTAGTCTCTACGCCTTCATCCGGACCCAGGGCCTACCTCCCTTCATAGCGGGAGCTATAATCCCGGGAGTCTTCGTGCTGATCTTCACGGTCGTGCCTTTCTTCGACAGGGGGAGAAAGATCGCCATGGTCGATAGACCATTCTGGGTAGCGCTGGGAGTTGCGGCACTGGGACAAATAGCAATCGTCACCGTGTGGGGGTTCCGAGCCAGCAATCCATTCCAAGCGCTGCTCTCAGAGGATCAATTGCCTATCGATCCCGCTCTCTTCGCTGGTTCTCTACTTATCGTGACAGCTCTTGCCTACGGTTTTGTCTATGCATTCGTGAGGTGGAGGAGGGCAAAGCTCGACGCCCTCCGAGCAGCCAAGAAACCGATACCTTACCGAAAAGTCCAGCCTTACTTCTTGTCGAAGGGAGAAGTATACTCGCTGCTCGGCGGGCTCTTGCTCTTACAGGCATTTCTGGACTTGGTCATCTTCCGTGCATTTCTAGATACACTCAACAATTTCGCTTTGCTGGAAATTGGAATGGTCTTGGTCGCGTTCGCAGCGACCGTTCATATATACAGAGTTAGCGCTCAAGTGAAATAATAATGCAAGTGCCGAAGAAACACTTTCCTATCGTCGGACTTCTTGGCCTAATGGTGGTCGCTGCTGCTGGCGGGGGAGTCTATTACTACCAGTTCGTCCTTTCTCACGCAACTGTCACGTATACGCCTTCACATCGCCTTGTCTTCATGACTGCGATAGTTCAGGAGGAGGGTGGGTTCCATGTCTTCAACACAGCCTTTCTCAACCAGAGCAACCTCCCACAATTCAACGCAACGGCAGGCGCAAACATGGCAGGCGTAAACTACCAGAAATACCAGGGTGAATCCAATAACAAGACGATCGATGCCCACGTTGGGGACAAAGTTACTTTCTATATTCTAGCAAAGAACGCCACGAGCACGGACTCAAATCTACATCTCACGAACGCCCATAGTTTCGACATATCAGGGACGGGTTCATTGACCGTCGACAGCTCTGCGAACAGTCCAGGGATCCTTCCCTCAGGAAGGATTCCATTCACGACATGGTACAGTGTCACGGTCACGTTCAACTCAGCGGGAACGTACACGTATCTCTGTACCTTTGTCACCGTTTGCAGCACAATGCACGGATTTATGACCGGACTGATCGTTGTAACATAAGGCGGCCCATCTGCTAATTCAACGCCAAAAAGCAGTCTCTACCAAGACCCAGGTTCTTACTTACTATGAGTACACGAAGCCGAAGATATGGTATCTTCTAGTCTTCACTTCTCTTACCGCAACTTTCGTCGCAACTAGAGTGCTCTCCGTCTCCTTCAGCCCACTGGGCTGGTTGATGACAGGAATTGCTATCATAGCAGGAACCGCGGGATGCAACGCTCTCACAAACTACCACGACCGCGATATAGACGCGGTCATGATGCGGACGCGCCATCGCCCTCTCCCTTCAGGACGGATTACACCTAGGGCCGCTCTCACACTTGGGCTCGGACTAATCTCAATCTCACTAGTCCTGGCAGCCCTACTGAACCTCTTCTCTCTTCTCTGGATGGCACTGGGAATCCTGGACAACGTAGGGGTGTACAGTTTACTCCTTAAGCGACGTAGCTCGCTGAACATTCTCCTGGGAGGATTCAGCGGTGGACTCCCTGTACTCTTCGGATGGTCCGCTGTAACCCCGGGACCCATAGGTAGTTTACCGCAGCCGATAGTTCCTCTTCTGATGGCTGGGCTGGTCTTCGTCTGGATTCCTGTTCATATCTGGTTCTTAGCCGTCTCTTACAGCTCAGACTATTCGAACGCTGGAGTCCCTATGCTGCCTGTCGTGATAGGGTCCACGGCAGCCCTACGACTAATCACGATCTTCTCCATGATCATGGTTCCCTTCTCGCTCGCGCTCTACTTCCTGGGCCCGTTCGGCCCGATCTATGGCGTAGTCGCGCTGGTCAGCGGGCTTGCAATTCTAACGGGAAGCCTCTGGGTCTTGTATAAGCCGACGGAGACGAATGCATGGCGGATGTTCAAAGTGACAAGCCCATATCTCACGCTCCTCTTCGCAGTGATGATAATCGACGCAGCTCTGAAGCATTAGGCAAGTAGATGAATGAAGGTTCCCATACCGCTTGGGACCTGGCACATTATAACGTCCGCAATCCTTCGTGTGCCCATAATCCTCAGCATCATGTCGAAGACGAATCCGTGACCCATCAACCGGTCGGAGGCCTGTCGCATGTTCTTGGAGTTCTCCATCTCTACCCCGATCTGGTCCTTCCACGCTTCTTCGTAGCTTGACAAGGGAGTCTTATCCTCGAAATATTGGACTGCCGCCTCTCCGGCCAATCGTCCGGTTATCATAGCGGTTTGTATCCCGCCCCCGTTTGTGGGCATAACCATTCCCGCGGCATCGCCTACCGCCATCACGCGGTCAGTGTAGGTCCGTCTAAGGGGTCCATCCACCGGAAGGCTGTCTCCGATAAGAGAGGCGGTCTTTCCTCCCTCCAATCGCTTCGCAGCAACTTTGTTTTTCTCGATGAAACCCGTCAACAGGTCTCTGATCTGCCATTCTCGATGAACGTAGGGTTCCCGGATTCCAATGCCGACATTCGCTCTACCATGTCCCTTCGGAATGATCCACCCGTAGCCTCCGGGCGAGTATCTCGGGTCCATGTACAATTCTGCAACGTCCTGCTCCACCCCCAAATCGGTCATCAAGTACTCGATATTGGTCGCCACCGCGTAAGGGCCAGCATATTCCCGTTCCGGAAGTCCTGCTCTCTCTGCTGTCTCACTCGGATAGCCATCCGCGGCAACAATGATCTCTCCGTAATCTGCAGTTTCTCGAGTTGGTCCGACCCAGCCGCCTTCGTTTTCAGGATAGTAGTGAGCCTGGACCCCCACGTCTATGTCGGCTCCATTGTCGCGAGCTACTTCCCCTAGATGGGTTTCGAAGACATGTCTGTCGAGAATGTAGGCTTCGAATGGAAACTCGAATTCGTGTCCTCGAGGGCTGACAAGTCTGATCGATTTGCACTTTGAGTCGATCGCATTTTCAGGGGCGTCGATGATGTCGATACATTTGACGCGAGGAAGTAGTTTGACCATTTCCTCTTTTACAGGAAAGTACTCGCCGCAGCGAACCGGTTTCCCGAGAAGTTTCTTCTTCTCGAAGACCTTGACTTTCAGACCCTTCTCGGCCAGATAGACGGCCGCGGAAAGGCCGCCGGGACCTCCACCTACAACAATGACATCGTACTTGCGACCGGACAAGTGAACAGATCAGCTACTGCCTGCGATCTTGAATTGGCGGGTTGACACGATTTATGGGTTTGGAAATGTAGACAGTCGACGACAGTGAACATGTTTATAATAAACGCCGAGGCGGCTCGATGGAAATTTCATAACTTGAGGATAGCAGGAACTTAAGCTTGGCTTTCGACCCATTAATTCTGACGACTTCACTCGCAGTCGCTGGGGTTATCGCCGCAATCTTCCTCGTTCTCTCCGTCAGAAAATACCCAAAGGGGAACGAGAAGATGATAGCGATCTGGACAGCCATCAGAGAGGGCTCAAACGCATACCTGAAGAGACAATTTCGTACAATCGCGATAATCGCAATTCTCATCTCGCTCGTAATCGTCGCGGCCTTTGGCGCGACAGTCAACTTCACCTACGGAAGCGAAATCGGACTAAGCTTCCTGCTAGGAGTAGCATTCTCGCTTTTTGCAGCTTACGTGGCCCTCTATTCTGCCACCAACGCGAACGTCAGATCGACTGCGGCAGCGGAAAAGTCGACCTATGAGGCGTTGAAGGTGGCTACGCTGGGCGGAGGCGCTCTCGGACTGGTGGTCATAAGCATGAGCCTCCTGGGATTGTCGCTTCTTTACGCCATCTTTCGGGATCCTGGAATCTTAGCTGGATTCGGATTCGGTGCTTCATTAGCCGCCCTGTTCGCCCAGCTTGGCGGCGGAATATTCACAAAATCAGCTGATGTCGGAGCAGACCTAGTCGGGAAGGTGGAGGAGAACTTCCCTGAAGATGATCCAAGGAATCCTGCGGCAATAGCCGACAATGTGGGGGACAATGTGGGAGACGAGGCAGGAAGAGGCGCTGACCTGTTTGAGTCACTCACGGCCGAGAACCTTGGGGGAATGATCATTGGGTTGATTGTATCTATCATACTCTTTCAGGGCATTAACGTCTACTATGTGACAATGCCTCTGATAGTCAGATCGCTAGGGATAGTTGCCACGTTCGTTGGTCTTGCCGTCGCCGTCTTTGAGAGGAAGTTCAAGAATCCAATCAAACCGACCAGAGATGGCCTGCTCGTTGCATCAGTGATCGCCGCGATCCTTATGTTCTTCGCGACATGGTACGTTTTCGGACCATCGGGCCTTACTCCGAGTGGGAGTGCTCTAGGTGCTTACGCGCTCTACGGTTGTATGCTATCTGGACTTGCAGCTGGTTTACTGATCGTCGTTTACACAGAGTTCTATACTGGGTCGGAGGCGAAGCCGGTGATAACTATTGCAGAGCGATCCAAGTCTGGACCAGCCTTGACCATCATGTCTGGTAATGCGGTGGGAATGATATCTAGCGGCTTGCCAGTCATCACAGTGGCAGTCGCCCTTCTTATCTCATTCTGGCTCGGCGAACA
>Ga0209236_1001939_pt1 | contig 12616 bp, 10 predicted proteins | sample GraSoi013_1_40cm_FD_185819 | JGI IMG/M metagenome (GOLD analysis project Ga0209236, IMG submission 185819) | Grasslands soil microbial communities from the Angelo Coastal Reserve, California, USA - Sample 09_27_2013_1_40cm (SPAdes) (version 2) | ecosystem: Environmental > Terrestrial > Soil >... | reverse complement strand
CGCCGTCCGTTTCGTTGGTTGGCGAGGACTACCCTGCGCAGGCCGGTCTGGCGGATGCGGCGAAGTCGCCAGCACGAGAGGGCCGCGGGAGCGCCCAACCAAAGGGTGAGGAGTTAACAGGCCTCCGGATGATCGAAATTGATTCCGGGTTGCGTGAGGTCGTGTGCCTGGGCGTGGTCCGCGCCGACGGTGTGGTGGTCGCGCGGGAGGCGCCGGACGTCTGGGCGGAGATCGAACGCCTCGCTGCGAGTCTGCGGACCCGGTACACGGGCAAAGCCCCGGGCGAGATTCCTGAACTGCAGCCGGCGCGCGAACTCTACCGGCGTACCGGAGAGGATCCGACGAAACTTCGGCCGTCCTCAGAGGCGCTGCTGCGGCGCGTCCTTGGCGGCCGGGCCCTGTCCCGGATCAACTCGCTGGTCGATACGTGCAACCTCTGCTCGCTGGAGTTCTTGCTGCCGATCGGGTTGTATGATGCGGACCGCATTGAGGGACCGGTCACGGCCCGGCTCGGCGTCGAGGGCCAGGGCTACGATTCCTTAGGGAAAGGATTCTACTCGGTGACTGACCGGCTTGCGCTGTTTGACGCCAGAGGCCCATTTGGGAGCCCTACCAACGATTCGCGCCGGACCGCGATCGATGAGACAACGCAACGATGCCTGATGGTTATCTTCGGCCCGGGAAGTTACTCCGTCGCGCGCCTGAGAGCGCACGTCCAGACCGCGGACGCACGCCTACGCGCATTCGCGCAAACCACCCGCGTTGAAACTGCGGTCCTCGGCGGGCGCTAGCGGCCTGTCGTGACCGCCGCCGCCGCCCTCCCATGCCTCTGCGCCGTGTTGGGCGCTGTCGGCGCAGGACTGGTCTTGATCGGCAGAGAGCCGGCCAGGGTTGGGGCGGGATAAGGGGCCTCACGCCGTGAGGAGTTTCCCCACGGCGTGAGTAAACGGCTATTTGGCTTTGCGCAATTCTAGCCCGGACCAGATCAGGAAGATGATGGAGAGGAGAAACGACAGGAGAAAGAGCGGACCCGGGGGGCGGAGCAAGGACCCGAGTGTGACGATCCCGCCGACAAGGCCAACCCACGCCACGCCGGGGCCAAACGCCTTGCTGTTCATCGCGGCCCATCCGGCCAGCAGCATCACAAGTCCGGTGCCGAGGCTCCCGAACGTCTCCAATCCGGCATGGACCGCGTTTAGGGCCAGCCAGGCTTGTCCTGCGGCTACTTTGTCGGTAGCCCCGGCGACGAGCGGATCACCTGCCCACTGCAGAGCGGCGCCAAGCCCATGCCCCCCGATACCCAGAATGCCGAAGTAGAGCACACCGGTCGCCCGGGATGGTGTGCGGTCCCGGAGCCTGGCGGCCAGGCCAGGGAAGTAGAAGACCGCGGCAACCGTGGTGAGAATCCCAAGGAAGCTCATGCTTCGCCACCGGCTGGCGTTCTGGCCGGCGTACGCCATCATCTTCCCCGGATCGGACATCGCCTCGGGGCTCATGCCACTCGACATGAATAAGATGAGAAGCACGGCCAGCAACACGCCGGCTATAATGCCCGCCGTACCCGCAGTCTGAGGTCGCGGATTCATGCATCACCTCCAGGCGCACCCGCGTCAAATACAGCCAGCGAGCCACCCACCATGCCGTTCGCGCATGGCGAGCATTCCCCTCTCCCATGTAGGATCACGGGATTGGTGGATAGCGCTGCCTGACCCTCACCGGTCTTCAAAAGGGTCAGACCCCTTTGACGCATCGGCCGCATCGGTACTGGTCCGGATGATCGCCGCGTAGCTCAAACTGGCCATTTGTCATTTGGGGACAGTCCCCGTGGTGGGCAGAAGGCGCTGCCGTCAAGATCAATAGCGGCCGAGAAACTCCTCGATCTCCCCGAGGCGGGGAGGGTCCGCGCCCGCCCGCGTGCATGCCAGCGCCGCCGCCGCGGCGGCAAAGCGCAGCGCAGTGTCCAAACCATCTGAGTCCAGCCGTGCGAAGCCCGCCCGAGCGGTGACCTCCTGCCGTGCCAGCGCGAACAGAAGACCGGCAGTGAAGGCGTCGCCGGCGCCCACCGTATCCACAAGGCGGACGCGTGGCGCCGCGATGCGCGCCTGCAATGCCGCCGTCCGGGCGTAGGCGCCGCGGGCTCCCTGCGTGATCACGACCAGCGCCGGTCCCGACTCCACAAGTTCGCCCGCGACCGCTTCCGGCAACCGGTCCGGCGCCAACCAACGGGCATCGGCTTCACTCATCTTCACAATGTCCGCCAGGTGAAGCAGCGGGGCCAGTAGCCGGCGAAACGCCGGCACATCACCGATCAGCGACGACCGGATATTGGGATCGAATGAGAGCAGGGTCCGGCCGCGCAGGCGCTCGACGAGTCCGGCAATGGTGGTCGCGGTCGTGCCGCGCAGCAGGCTGATCGACCCAAAGTGCAGCACGGTCGTGGCGGCGACCTCCGCGGGCAGGTCCTCCGGCCGCAGCAGCGTGTCCGCCGTTCGGTCCCCGTAGAACGTGAACGACGGTTCCCCGCCGACCAGAGCCACGAAGGCCAGCGTCGACGGCGCGGGTGAGAGGCTGAGGTACTGTGTGCCTACCGCTTCCTTCCGCAAATTCTCCACCAGGAAGCGGCCGAAGAAGTCCGTGGAGGCCTGCCCGACGAACTCCACGGGCGCCCCCATCCTGGCGAGCGCCACTGCGACGTTGCACGGGGAGCCACCGGCGTGCATGCGGAAGCCGACCGTGCGCCCGGCTTCCACGATCGGCGTAAAATCGACGAGGATCTCACCGATGGCGGTGAATAGCGGCGTCACAGGTGACCGGTGTCTTCCCGGAACGCGTCTAGGGCCTGCGCCGTCCCGGCGGAGTCTGGGAGGGCGAACAGGATCGCCGGCGGAAGCGTGGCCGCGGGGATCCCGAGCTGTGCCAGCATCTCCACCTCCATCGCGGCGCGTACGCTGGCGACGAGTAGACGAACGTCCATCTGCTGGGCGCGAACGGCTGCCATCATTCCCTGCAGCACGGCGACGGCGTCCTCGCCGGAGTCGTGCAGGCGTCCCAGATAGACGGCGGCGTAGCGTGCTCCCACGATGCCGGCGAGCAGCGCCTGCCGCACCGTAAAGACCGCGGTGATCGTGATCGGCATCTCCCCCCGCAGCGCATGCGCGGCCTGGAATCCCTCGGCGGTGGCCGGGATCTTGACCACCACGTGGCGTGGGTCCAGCGCATAGAGCGCCCTGGCATCGGCCATCACCGCGGTGGCGTCGTCGGAAAACACTTGGAGATGAATCTCATGCAGTCCCGCGTGTACGGCAGTCCGCACCAGAGGCGCGAGGTCTGTGCGGCGCAGCGTGGCCCGCCGCAGCAGCGTGGGGTTCGTCGTCACGCCAAAGACGAAACCCGTGGCCGCGGCCTGGGTGATGGCGTGTCCATCGGCGGTATCGACGTACAGGCGCATAGGATTCCGTGTCAGCGCAGCGAAAGATGCCCTCGGTTCCCGAAAGCGTTTGCTGCTTTTCTCGCGGGAGAGCAGGCTTCCTGCACCGACGGATCTGACCGGGAGGCGAGCATGCGCGTGCCCAAAGTGGGAATCCTCACATTTTCCGACGGCCGCCCGCACGTGCACAACGAGCTGTTGCCGTTGACGCGGGAGTTTCAGGAGCGCCTCGCCCGCCGGCTGCGTGAGGCGGGGTGGGAGGTCGTCACGGGACGCGACATCGTCTGGACCACGGAGCTGGCGAAGAGCGAGGGGCGCTTTCTGGCGGGTGAGGGCGTGGAAGCGACCCTCTTCAACTTCGCCATCTGGAGCTTCCCGCATCTGCCGGTGATCGCCAGCCAGTTCGCCCCGGGGCCCTTCCTCCTGTTCAGCAACGTCAACCCGCAGTATCCCGGGCTGGTGGGCATGCTGGCCAGCGCCGGTGCCCTGGATCAGGTGGGCGCGTTCTGCGCCCGCGTGTCCGGGGACGTGGCCGATGACGCCATCTTCACCCGGGCGCTCCAGTTCCTCCGGGCTGCGGTGGCGACGAAGCGGCTCCGGGGGGAAACCTACGGCTTGATCGGCGGCCGGTCGATGGGGATGTACACGGCGCAGAGTCCGCTGGACCAGTGGAGCCGGCAGTTCGGCATTGACGTCGAGCACATCGATCAGCTTGAGATCGTGCGCCGGTCCGACCTCGTGGCTGAGGATCGGGTTGAGGATGGGTTCCAGTGGCTGGAGCAGCACGTCGGCCAGATCCGGTATGACGGCAAGAAGTTGACGCCGGAACTCTTGAAGCGGCAGATCCGGAGTTACCATGCGGTGCGCGACATCATCGCCGACTGGCGGCTCGACTTCTGCGGGATCAAGGGGCAGCCGGAGCTGACCGACCATTTCTGCACCATGGACATCGCGGAAGCCTTTTGCAATGACCCATATGACTGGGAAGGCGCGCATGATCCCATCGTCTGCGCCACGGAGGCGGACATGGATGGGGCTCTGACCATGGAACTGTTCAAGCACATCGCCGGCACCCCGGCGCTGTTCGCCGATGTCCGCCACTACGATGCGGCCGACAACGTCTGGGACCTGTGCAACTCCGGCCAGCATGCCACGTACTTTGCCGGTCGGTCCTTCGACCCCAAGGTCAACCTGCCGAAAGTCCGGTTCTATCCCGAGATTATCTACTTCCCGGCCGGCGGCGCGTCGGTCGCCCACATCGCCGCACCAGGACCGGTGACGCTGGCCCGTCTGGCGCGGCGGCAGGGGCGGTACTGGATGGCCATCGTGCCCGCCGAGTTTGTGGAGTTTCGCGAGGCCGTGTCGTGGAAGAAGGCAGAGGCGACCACGCCCGAGTGGCCGCATGCGTTCGCGAGGTTCCGGGTCACGCCCGAAGTCTTCCTCGCTTCGTACGACAGTAACCACATTCACGGGGTCTACGGAGACTACACGCAAGAGCTCTTGTGGATCTGCCGCATCCTGGGTTTCGACTCGCAGGTGTTCGCCTGACCCCCGCCAGCGCCGATGTCCAAGCACACTGTCGGGATAGACTTCGGAACGGAATCGGCCCGCGCCGTGCTGGTCGACGTCACGAGTGGACGGGTGGCCGCCACCGCGACTGTGCCCTTCCCCCACGGGGTGATTGATGGCAGCCTCCCCGGGCAGACTGAACACCTACCTCCGGACTGGGCGTTGCAGCATCCCGAGGACTGGCTCGGCGCGTTGGAACATCTGCTGCGCGCCATGGCTCAGCATACGAATTCCACAGATATCATCGGGATCGGCGTCGACTTCACGTCGTGCACGGTCCTGCCGGCGACGGCTGAGGGCACGCCCTTATGCCTGCTGCCCGACTTTGCGCATCACCCCCACGCCTGGCCAAAACTATGGAAGCATCACGCCGCGCAGCCGTATGCCGACCGCATCAACGCCGCCCGCACCCGCGCCGGGGGGACATTTCTGGAGTTCTACGGCGGCAAGACCTCGTCGGAATGGCTGTGGGCCAAAGGGTGGCAGGTGCTGGCCGAGTCTCCTGCGGTGGCCACATCCATGGCCCGCTGGATCGAAGGTGGGGACTGGATCGTCTGGCAGCTTACCGGGACCGAGACTCGCAGCGCCTGCCAGGCGGGATACAAGGCCCACTGGCAGAAAGATTCGGGCTATCCTGACGGCGCGTTCCTCCGGAACCTCGATCCCGCACTGCCACAGCTGCTGGATCGGCTGGCGCCTCCTCATCCCGTGGCCCGGAGGGCCGGCGGATTGCTGAGCGCGTGGGCCGCGCGCACCGGTCTGCGTCCCGGCACCCCGATCGCCGTGGCCGTGATCGATGCACACGCCGCGATGCCCGCCGTTGGCGCGGTCGAGGCCGGCCAGCTGGTGGCCATTATGGGGACGTCCACCTGCCACCTGCTGGTGGATAGCCGCAGGTACGCCGTTCCGGGGATTTCCGGTGTCGTGGAGGACGGGATCGTGCCTGGGGTCTTTGGCTACGAGGCGGGCCAGGCGTCGGTTGGGGACATCTTTCAGTGGTTTGTGCGCAGCGCCGCCCCCGCTCGTGTCGGCACCGGGGACGCGGCGTACGAGACGTTGGAAGAACAGGCGGGACGGCTGCGGCCGGGTGAGGCAGGCGTCATGGCCCTGGACTGGTGGAACGGGTGCCGGACACCGCTTGTCGATGCAGATCTCTCCGGTCTGCTCGTCGGCCTGACGGTGGCGACCGAACCGTACGAAATTTACCGGGCGCTGCTGGAATCCACCGCGTTTGGCACGCGGCGGGTCATCGAAACCTTTGAGGCAGGCGGCGTGACCGTCACAGAGGTAATTGCCTGCGGGGGTCTGGCCGAGCGAAACGCCCTGTTGCTGCAGCTCACCGCGGACATCATTGGCCGGGAAGTCCTGGCATCCCCGGTGCAGCATGCCTCGGCCGTGGGCGCCGCCATCTATGCCGCCGCCGCGGCGGGGGAGTCCGCGGGCGGCTATGTCGACCTCCGCGCTGCGATCCGGCGGATGGGGGGCACGGAGCGGACTGCGTACCGTCCTCGTCCGGCGGAGCAGCGTCTCTACGAGTCACTGTATCGCGACTACCTCGACCTGGCGCGTCACTTCGGAGAGGGCGGCACGACGCTGATGAAGCGCCTCCGCCGCCTGCGCGCCGGCTAGAGGCCGACTGCCCGTGGGAGGGTACCGTGGAGGAATAGGCAGAGGGAGGTGACGGTCTGGATCCGGAGATAGGCTGTGTGTCGTCAAAGCAGGGGACCATCGAAGAAGCATCTCTGGAGGTGAATGCGTGATGAAGCAACGCTGCAGTGTGCTGCTGGTGCTGATCCTGCTTGTGCTGCCGCTAATGGCAGCGACACCGGCAGCGTCGCAGGCGAAACAGTTTGACGGCGTGACGGTGAATGTGCTCACCTTTACGGGCCCGCAGATCGCCGAGCCCTTACAACGACGCGGGCCGGACTTCGGGAAACTGACGGGGGCGAAGATCAACGTCATCACGGTGCCGTTCAGCGATCTCTATCAGAAGATCCTCACCGACCTGGCGACCGGCACCAACAGCTATCAGGCGTTCGTCTTCGACCCGCAGTGGATGGCCGACTTCACGACGCCCGGGTATCTGGAGGAGCTGACCAACCGGGTCAAGGCCGACAAGGCGCTGCAGTGGGCGGACATCGGGGCGTTCTTCCGCAACTTCAGCGCGACCTATGGAGGGAAGATCTACACAGTTCCGCTCGACGGCGATTTTCAGATGGTGTACTACCGGAGCGATCTCCTCCAGCAGGCCGGATTGAAGCCGCCCCAGACCTGGGCGGACTACATGAGGATCGCCCAGACGTTCAACAAGAAGGACCTCAACGGCGATGGCACGCCCGACTTCGGGTCGTGCATCGCCAAGAAGCGCAACGCGCAATCCTACTGGATGATCTGGTCCGTGGCCGCGGGATACCTGCAGGCCAAGGGCACGCGCGAAGGATCGTTCTTTGACAGCGATACCATGAAACCGCTGACGGACAACGAGGCGTTCGCCGAGGCGCTGCGCGTGTACGTCCAGACGGGCCAGTACGGTCCACCCGACGAGCTAAACTGGGACGTCGGCGACTCCCGCTCCGGTTTCGTCACCGGCCGATGCGCCTTGAGCCTTGACTGGGGCGACATCGGTACGCTGGCCATTGATCCGAAGACCTCCAAGGTGCAGAACAAAGTCGGCGCCGTCATTCTGCCCGGCAGCCCGCGCATCCTGGATCGCAAGACCGGGAAGCTGGTCTCGTGCACCGTGCAAAGGTGTCCCTACGCCACGGGCGGCGTGAACCATGCGCCGTTCGCCGCCTACGGTGGGTGGTCGGGGGCCATCAACAAGGCTGCCCCATCCAAAGTGAAGGATGCGGCCTACGCCTTCCTGTCCTACATGAGCCAGCCGGCGCAATCCAACGTTGATGTCACCATCGGCATCACCGGCTTCAACCCGTACCGGGTCTCGCAATTCAAGAATCTGAGCCTGTGGCTCAAGGCCGGCATGAGCCAGGCGGCCGCCAAGAACTATCTCGGGGCGATCTCGGCCAGCCTGACCAGCCCCAACATGGTGCTGGACCTGCGCATCCCCCAGAACCAGCGCTACCAGCAGATCGTCCTGGACACCGCGATTGCCAAGCTGCTCGCCAAGGAGACCAACATCGGGCAGGCCATGAAAGAGATCGCCGACGGCTGGGAGGCTATTACCAACGAACTGGGCCGCGACGCGCAGCTTCGAGCATACCGGGAGAGTCTGGGGATTCTCACGAAGTGACCGGAGAAAGCAGCACATCGCGCGTCTCTAAATCGGTCGATCGCCCTGGGGCGGAGGATCTGTCCTCTGCCCCGGGGGCAGGCCGCCTCCGGGCCGCGGCATCTCTGGGAGCGGCGAGCGTCCGCGCGGCCGCCTCCTGGCCGGTGCGCCAGGCGACCACGTCCTTTGTGCTGCCGGCCGTCTTATTGCTGTTTTTCCTCTCCATCTTCCCATTGCTGGTGTCGGCGTATCTGTCCCTCACCCGCTTCCAATTTGTCCCCGGTGGGTTCGCATTGCGGTGGGTGGGCCTGGCCAACTATCGCAAGCTGCTGGTCGGCATCGAACAATCTCATTTCCTCGGGGTGCCGAAGCCTCCAACGATAGTGGGCTGGCTGCTGTTCGGCTTGGCGGCGTCCGTCTTGCTGGCGTTCGTGGTGCGAGGGATCACGTCGGCGTCGGGCCGCCGCGGAGTGGTCGGGCGGACCGTCTTTGCGGTGGTGGCGGGAGCAGGCATCTGGCTGGCCGTGCGCACGCTCACTCCAGGGGGATTTCCCGGCACGCTGCTGATCACACTGATCTATGTGGTTGTCGGCATCACCGTCCAATACTGGCTGGGGTTGTGGCTGGCGTTTCTCTGCGCCCAGGAGGTGGCCGGCCGGCGCTTCTTTCGGGTGGTCTTCCTGCTGCCGATGATGATCACGCCCGTCGGCATCGCCTACACCTTTCGCATTCTGATGGATCTTGGGAAGGGGCCATTTGCCCCGGTGTGGCGAGCGCTGGGCCTGGCGGAGGTCTCCTGGGCCAACTACGCGTGGGGCGCGCGGCTCGTCGTGATGCTCGGTGATATCTGGCAATGGACGCCGTTCATGTTCGTGGTGTTACTGGCCGCCCTGGAGAGTCTGCCTGCGGAACTGTCCGAAGCCGCGATGGTCGATGGCGCCGGCCGCTGGCAGAGTTTCTGGAGGATTTCCTGGCCGCAGCTCATCCCGGTGACGTCGACGCTGGTGCTGATCCGCATGATCGAAGCGTTCAAGATCATTGATATGCCCAACGTACTCACCAACGGCGGACCGGGCACCGCGACCGAGTCGCTGACGCTGCACGCCTTCATGTCCTGGCGCACCCTGGACATCGGCGGCTCGGCCGCCGTGGCCTACATGCTGCTGTTTGTCGTGACCTTCGCCGCGCTGTCGTACACTAATCTGGCGCACCGCCGGCTGGCCGAGGCGGCCTAGGATGGCACACGCGTGGCGCGTGCGGCGATCCCCGACCGCGCTGCCGGCATGGCTGGCAGTGGTGTTCTACGCCGCGCTGGTCACCTGGGCGGCGGTGGTGCTCTTCCCGCTGTACTGGATCGTGGTCACGTCATTCAAGCTGCCGATCCACGTGTATGCCGGTCCGGTGTACCTGCCGTTTGTAGACTTCACGCCGTCCCTGCACGCCTGGCGGTATATCTTTGTCGACCTCCGGAACGACACCCTCCGGCCGTTCGAGAACACTGTGGTCGTGGCCCTGGTGAGTTCCGCGCTGGCCATCGTCCTCGGCACCGGCGCCGGGTACGGCCTGCTGCGATTTCACTACCGGCCGCGCCTCAGCGCCATCCTGCTGTTTGCCGCGACTGCCGTGCTGGTGATCGCGGCGATGGCCGAACGAGTCAATGGATTGGCGGCGATCGGCGGCGGAGCGCTGCTGTTTCTCCTGGCGCGGGCCGTGCTGGGGCGCAGAGGGCGCACCGTGGGCAACGACGATATCGCGTTCTGGATGATCTCCCAGCGGATGCTGCCGCCGGTGGCGGTGGTGATTCCCATCTACGTGATGTTTCAACGGCTGAGCCTGCTGGACACTCGAGCGGCCCTCATCATCACATACACCGCGGTGAACCTGCCCATTGTGGTGTGGTTGATGCGCGACTACTTTCGCAACATTTCGCTGGAGCTGGAAGAGAGCGCCGCCATCGACGGCGCGTCACCGTATCGCATCTTCTGGTCGATCGTGCTGCCGCTGGCCACGCCCGGTCTCGCCGCAACATTTTTGCTCGTGCTCGTCTTCTCGTGGAACGAGTATCTGTTCGCGTTGTTTCTCACCAGCGCGAACGCCCAGACCCTGCCGCTCAGCATCGCGGCACAAAACGCCACGCGCGGTCCGATGTGGTGGTACATGTCGGTGCTGATCCTGATCATGATCACCCCCGTCATCGCCATGGCCATCGCCCTGGAACGCTATATTGCCAAGGGGCTCCTGGTGGGCGCGCTCAAAGGATGATCCGGAAGGCGCTGGGTTCCACGGGTCTACAGGTCACCCCCCTGTGCATCGGGTGCGGCGCGCTTGCCAGCATGCCGGAGGATTTCGGCTATGCGGTTCCCGAGGCGCAGGCGCTGGCCACGCTGAGGCTGGCCTTTCGTAGCCCGATCAATTTTCTCGATACCGCCGCGGCCTACGGCGACGGGGAAAGCGAGCGCCGGATCGGCCTGGTGCTGCGGGAACTCGGCGGCCTGCCACCCGGCTACGTCCTGTCTACCAAGGCTGACCGCAATCTGCAGACGGGTGAGTTCAGCGGCGAGCAGTTCCGGCGGTCGCTCGACCGCAGCCTGAGGCTGCTGGGGCTGGACCGGCTGCCGCTGGTGTTTTTGCACGATCCCGAACACACCACATTTGAGCAGGTGATGACCCGCGGCGGGCCCCTCGATGTCATGCAGCAGTTCAAAGCTCAGGGCGTGATCGAGCATCTGGGCATTGCCGGAGGCCCCATCGATCTGCTGATTCGCTACGTGGAGACGAGGGCGTTCGAGGTCGTCATCACCCACAACCGCTACACGCTGCTGCATCGCGGCGCCGAACCGCTGATCGACCACGCCACCCGGCTGGGCGTGGCTGTGTTGAATGCGGCGCCCTACGGCAGCGGGATTCTGGCCAAGGGGCCCGAGGCCTACCCGCGGTACGCCTACCGGGACGCGGCAACCTCCGTCGTGGAGCGTGCCCGGCGCATGGCAGATCTCTGCCGTGAGAACGGCGTCCCGCTCGCGGCGGCCGCGCTGCAATTTTCGCTGCGCGATCCGCGGATCGTCTCCACGATCGTAGGTCTGAGTCGTCCTGAGCGCATCACGGAAACACTGGGCCTCCTTACCCGTCCGATCCCCGATGACCTCTGGCCGCGGCTGGATGCATTTGCCGAATGGGAAGGTGATCCGCAGGCCCCCGGGTCACAGGTGCGGGGATGACCGCCGTCGCCGTCGTGACCGGGGCGGGTCAGGGGATTGGTCGCGCCATCGCCTACCGGCTCTCCGGCGAGGGGTTCGCGGTGGCCCTGGTGGATCTCGATGCGGCCGGGCTATTAGAGACGGCAAAAGAAATCGGAGATGACGGCGCGCAGACGTTGCCGGTCCAGGCAGATCTGACGGAGGTCCGGAACATTGAGCGCGCGATGGGTCAGGTAGTCAAGGCGTGGGGCCGCATCGATGCGCTGGTCAACAACGCGGGGCGGGAGGTCACCAAGCCGTTCCTCGAGACCACAGAAGCGGACTGGGATGCGATGCTCACCATCAACCTGCGGACCGTGTTCTTTGCGACCCAGCACGCGGCCCGTGCCATGATCGCCGGCGGAGCGGGCGGCCGGATCGTGAACATTGCTTCGATCGCGGGCCGTTCCGGACGGGCCGACCAGGCCGCCTACGGGGCGGCGAAGGCCGGCGTCATCAGCGTCACGCGCTCGGCGGCCCTGGCCCTGGCCTCTTACAGAATTACGGTGAACGCCGTCTGCCCTGGAGTCGTGGACACAGCCATGACTCGCCGGATTCATGACATCCGGTCCCACATGGCCGGGATCAGCCCGGAGGAGTCGCTCCGGCGCATGGTCGCGCGCATTCCCCTGGGCCGCATCGCCAGCCCGGACGATGTTGCCAGGGCGGTGGCATTCTTCTGCTCGCCGCGCTCGCAGTACATCACCGGTCAGGCGCTCAACGTCTGCGGCGGGATTGAGATGGATTGATAACGGTAGTTACCGCGAGGCGCGTAGGAAGCTCTATTTTGTCATTGCGAGGAGCGAAGCGACGAAGCAATCGCCTGTTAGAGGAGATCGCTTCGCTGCCGCTCGCGATGACGGGAGTTAAGTCATGCGAGAACTCCACATCGCCCTGATCGTGGGCCCGCAGTATGACCGGCTGCGGGAGATGCTGCCGGCGTTTGAACGCCAGCACGGATATCGCGTCACCGTCGAGGTCCAGCTCCCGCACGTCGAGTTGAATGCACGCATGGCCGACGATCTGGGCACGCCGCGCGGTCGCTATGACCTTATCTCCACCCACACCAAGTACGCTCCCTCGCAGGCCGCGCATCTCCGCCCGCTCGATTCCCTGGTGGCCCCGGAAGAGTTGCCAGATTTTTTCCCGCGCGTC
>Ga0209236_1001935_pt1 | contig 12625 bp, 9 predicted proteins | sample GraSoi013_1_40cm_FD_185819 | JGI IMG/M metagenome (GOLD analysis project Ga0209236, IMG submission 185819) | Grasslands soil microbial communities from the Angelo Coastal Reserve, California, USA - Sample 09_27_2013_1_40cm (SPAdes) (version 2) | ecosystem: Environmental > Terrestrial > Soil >... | reverse complement strand
TTGATGAGAGCGTTGAACGGGCTCCCGAGTATCTCCAGCTGTCCGACAGTGCCCGTCTCGAGGTCGAGCCAGACGCGCCGGCGGCCGCTGGCGCTCACGAGACTCAGGGACGGCCCCGCATCGTCGCACGACAAGAGCTCCGCGGACCTCAAGTCGTGTGGCGGCGCAACGCGTCCGGCGAGCGCCGCGACGAGATCCTCGGGACTGAGAGGCAGGCCGAGCACCCGTGAGGCCGTCTCGGCATTGGCCGGCCCGACATAAGCCTCGTTCTTCACAGCGTCGTACGCGGTCAGTCGGCCCTCGTGAATGGTGACGACCAGGAGTGGCGGTCCGAATGGCGAGAGCGCCTCGAAGCGGATCGAGCTCGGCGCTTTGACGAGAAGAGCGCCGCGGAGACGCTGGCGCTCGCGGCCCTTCTTGATATCGATGTCGGCCAGGGCCCGCAGGTCGGTGAATTCGCTCGCGCGGTCGGCGAGCAGCGTAAGTGCCCGGGCCGCCTCGCCGACGGGCTCCCGGGGCGACGCCGTCGCGCACGCGGCGACCAGCGCAAGCAGCAAGAGGGGGAGGCGACGACTACTGAGAGGCCTTCGGGCCACCCTTGACCCGGCGTTGGCGGTCCTTGAGGTCGTCGACCTTCTTCTTGACCCCGTTGGCGTCCGGGTCGAGCTGGAGAGCCTTCTCCCACGCGGCGAGGGCGTCGTCGTCGAGACCGTTCTTGATGAACGCATCCCCCAGGTGCTCGTAGATCACGGGATCCGGCTCCTTGGTCTTGGCGACGGCGCGCTTGAGCTCGTTCAGGGCCTCGGGATATCGCCCCTGCTGGTAGTACGCCCAGCCGAGACTGTCGATGAAGTAGCCGTTCTCGGGCTCCAGGTCGAGGGCCTTGGTGATCAGCTGGATCGCCTCGTCGAGATTCTGGCCGCGCTCGACGTACATGTAGCCGACGTAGTTGTACGCCTCGGCGTGCTTCGGATCGAGCGAGATCACGCGCTGGAAGGAGCCGACCGCGTCGTTGAACCGCGCCTGCTTCTCGTAGACGACGCCGAGCTGGAAGTGGAGGTCCTTCTGTTTGTCGTCGAGACCGAGGCCCTCTTGGAGCGTCTCGGCGGCCCGGTCGTACTGCTTGGCGCGGTAGTACGCCGTCCCGAGGTAGAGGAATAGCTCCGGCCGCTTGGGCTCGAGGTTGACGGCTTCGCGCAGAGTCGAGATCGCCTCGTCGAAACGCTTGGTCCGACCGTAGAGAAATCCGAGCTGGACGCGCGCGTCGATGGACCGAGGATCGGCGCGCAGGATCCGCTCGAGCTCGGACTTGGCCTCCGCATCGCGCCCGGCGTCCATATAGGTCGTCGCGAGGAAGTAGCGGGCGCGGAGGTTGGACGGCTCCAGCGCCCCGACGCGCCGGAACGCATCGATGGCGCGATCCCACATCTTCTGCTCGTAGTACACGGCGCCGAGCTTCATCCAGACGCGCGGGTTCTGGGGCGTGGCCTCGGCGAGCCCCTCGAGCTCGGTCTGGGCCTCGGAGAGCCGCCCGAGCCGGATCAAGAGGTCCGCCAGCTTCTCGGCGAACACCGGATTGTCTGGGTTCGCCTTGACGGCGCGTCGGTACACTTCGATCGCCTCGTCGCTCTTATGGAGCGCCTCCGCGTAGACGGCGCCGAGCGCGCTCCATGCACCATCGTGGTCTGGATCGAGATCGACGGCGGCGGAGAGGCGGGTGATCGCCTCGTCCCACGACTCGGTCTCGATCGCGAGACGTCCGAGGAGGAACTGTGCCTGGGCCAGACGCGGCTGTCGCTCGGCGAGGCGGAGCAGCACGCTGCGCGCGCGGTCATACGCCTTCTGCTCCACCTGGAGGCGCGCCAGCATCAGGTAAGGCTCTTCGGAGTTCGGGCTGAGCGTGATCGCGCGCTCGAGCTCGGCCTCGGCTTCCCCGTACTTCCGCTGCGCGCGCAGGAGCTCGGCGAGCGTCATGCGTGTCGCCGTCTGGTCCGGAGCCAGCTCCACGGCGCGCCGCGCCGCGCTCACCGCCTCGTCCACGTTGTCCGCTCGCACGAGCACCTGGGCAAACTGCGTCCAGAGCGCGGCCGAGTTCGGGTCACGCTTGATGGCGCTGCGCATGAGCGGGACCGCCTCCTTGAAGCGGCCCGCCTGGATGTGCATCTGGGCGACGGAGTAGGTGTAGTACGCATCGGCGCGGGGGTCGGCGGCGGCCGCGCGTCGCGGGACCTGCTCGTCCCCGGCCAGCGTCGGCCCTCCGGCAGCGGCACAGCCGGTCAGCCCGGTCACGACCATGATCACGGGCAGCCCGCGCCAGGCCTTCGTCAAGAGGCGTCGCGCCGCAGCCGCGACCGCGGGGTCGGGAATGACGCCAGCCGCTTCGTCGATTTCGCGCTGGGCCCGGGCGTCGAGCGACGCCGGGGTCTCAACGCGCGCGCCGGCCGCCGGCTCGGTCTCGATGCTTCCGGAGACGAATCGGAGCGAGCGGACGACATTGAACCGCTCACTGAGGCGCCGGGTCAGCTCCTCACCACGCAGCGTGAGCTCGTGAAGCCACGGCGAGTTGTCCACGGCCACGGTCAGGCAGCCGTCGGTAAAGGCCCGGGGCTGGGCTCGGCGCGCCGCGTCGGCACCGACGACCTCCCGCCAGGCCCGACGAATTCGATGCTCCAGGAGACGGTCGCGAAGGTCGGGCACCGCGGTCAGCAACAGATCGGCGACGGCGCGCGGCGACCGAATATCCATGCTCTCGTATCATACATCTATCATCCATCCCGGACGCAGGGCCCCGCGGGCGCGGTTGGGAACCCTGATATAGTGGCGTGAATCATGGCAAAACCCAGGCGCGGCGACGTCCTCGATCTGACGATCGACGATCTCGCCTTTGGCGGCGAGGGCGTCGGGCGGGTTCAGGGTTACGTCATCTTCGTGCGCGGAGCGATCCCCGGCGACCACGTGCGCGTGCGGGTCGTCGAGGCGCGCTCGCGATTCGGGCGAGCGGTGATCGAAGCACTCGAGACGCCCTCGCCCGACCGGGTGGAGGCGCCGTGCCCTTACTTCGGCCGCTGCGGCGGCTGTCGACTCCAGCACGTCTCGTACCCCGCGCAGCTCGCCTTCAAGGAAAAGCAGGTGCGCGACTGTCTCGAGCGCATCGGCGGGCTCGGCACGTTCGAGCTCAGGCCCATCCTGGCAGCGCCGGACGCCTACGGGTACCGGAACAAGATGGAGTTCACGGTCGTGCGGAGTGGCGACGGTGACCGGCCCGCGATCGGCCTTCACCAGGCGGACCGCTACGACGTGGTCCTGGACATCGAGCGCTGCCTCCTGCAGTCGGAGACAATGAACGGGCTGCTGGACGAGTTGCGGACGCAGGCGCGCGCGCGGAAGCTCTCCGTCTACGACCAGGATTCGGGTGAGGGCCTGCTGCGCTTCGCCACGCTGCGGGAGGGCCGCCGCACCGGCGAGGCGATGGTCAACATCGTCGCCACCGCGCCCGACGTGGTGGCGCTGGGCCCGGTCGCGGAACGACTGCGTGCGCGGGTCCCGTCAGTGGCCAGCGTGGTCCTGAACGTGAACGCGAAAAAGGCGTCGGTCGCGGTCGGCTCGGAGGAACACCTGCTGCTCGGGCGTGATCACATCCGGGAATCGCTGGGTGGGCTCACGTTCCAGGTATCGGCGAGCTCCTTCTTCCAGACCAACACCGTGCAGGCCGAGCGGCTCTTCGGCGTCGTCGAGGCGGCGTGCGGGCTCGATGGCGGTGAGACGGTCATGGATCTCTACTCGGGGACCGGCGCGATCAGCCTCCTGCTCGCCCGCCGCAGCCGCTGGGTGTACGGCATCGAGGTGTCGACGGCCGCCGTGACGGACGCCGTCCGAAACGCGCACGAGAACGGGATCGAGAACTGCACGTTCCTCGCGGGCGAGGTGCGCCACGTCCTCCCCACGCTGATGCGCGACGGAGTCCGGGCGGAGGTCGTCGTGGCCGACCCGCCCCGGGCTGGATTCCATCCGAAGGCACTTCATGCGCTCGTGGCTCTCGGACCGGAGCGCCTCGTGTACGTATCCTGCAACCCCTCCACGCTCGCGCGCGATGTCGGAGACCTGGTCCGCCAGGGCTACCGGCTCGAGTGGGTCGAGCCCGTCGACATGTTTCCGCAAACGCCGCACATCGAGGCGGTCGCCCGTTTGCGACGGGCATCGTGAAGGTCTATCTGGCCCGCCGGCTGGCGCAGTCGCTCCTGGTCCTGCTGGGAGTGTCCTTCATCGTCTTCTTCATCCTCTATCTGACCGGTGATCCGGCACTCGTGCTGCTGCCGCCCGACGCGTCCGCGGAGGACGTGCAGAAATTCCGCGAGGCGATGGGATTCAACGATCCGTTCATCGTCCAGTACAACCGGTTTCTCCTCGGCGCGCTGCGCGGAAACTTCGGGCAGTCGGTGCGCCACGGCGAGCCGGCGTTCAATCTCGTCATCGAACGCATGCCGGCGACCTTCGAGCTCGCCGGCGCCGCGATGCTGGTCGCGCTCTGCCTGGCGATCCCCGCGGGGATCGTCTCGGCCGTCCGGCGCAACACCGTGATCGACTACGTCTCGACGGTCGTCGCGCTGCTCGGACAGTCGATGCCCACCTTCTGGCTGGGAATCATGCTGATCCTGGTCTTCTCCGTGCAGTTCAATCTGCTGCCCTCCTCCGGACGCGGCTCGCTCGAGCACCTCGTCCTGCCGGCGATCACCCTCGGGCTCTTCACGACCGCGCGCATCACGCGATTGACGCGCTCGGGCATGCTCGAGGTGCTGAGCCAGGACTACATCCGGACGGCGCGGGCCAAGGGCGTGAGCGATCCGCCCGTCGTCTGGAAGCACGCCCTCAAGAACGCCGCGATCCCGATCGTGACCATCGTCGGGATCGAGCTGGGCACCTTGCTCGGGGGCTCGGTCATCACCGAAACGATCTTCGCCTGGCCGGGCGTCGGCCGTCTGTCGGTTCAGGCCATCTACAACCGAGACTACCCGGTGGTGCAGGCCGCCGTCTTCCTCCTCTCGTCCACCTTCGTGTTCGTCAACCTGGTCGTCGACGTCCTGTACACCTACCTCGACCCCCGGATCCTGCTGCGGTGAAGGGCTGGAAGACTCTGCGGCTACGGGACCCGAACGGTTGCCCGCGGGAGCGGAGCCGGGTCGCACCTCTCTCGGGCCACCCGCGGTGCAAGCCGATCTCACGGACCCCGCTCCAACAGAGCCGGGTCGCACCTCTCTCGGGCCACCCTCGGTGCAAGCCGACCTCACGGACCCCGTTACAACAGAGCCGCGTCCCGCCCGTGTCAGGCCACTCTCGGTGCGAGCCGGGCTCGAGGACCCCGCTACAACAAGCGTGCCGTTGAGCCGCACCATGGACCTCTCGGTCGGACGCGTCGCGGCGCGGCGCGAGTGGGCTCGATTCGCGCGCCGCCTCGCTCGCCGACGGACGGCGCTCTTCGGCCTGGTGGTCGTGATGGTCGTGGTCATCGCCGCAATGGGAGCGCCGTGGATCGCCGCGTACGACCCGACGGAGCAGGACATCACGAACCGGCTGAGGCCCCCCGGGTCGCAGGACGCCGCCAGCCGCGCCCACCACCTCGGCACCGATCACCTCGGCCGGGACATCCTGGCCCGAATGATTTTCGGCGCGCGGCCCGCGCTGATGGTCGGGTTCGCGGCCGTCGCGATCTCGGGCGTGCTCGGCATGGCGGTCGGATTGGTCTCGGGCTACTTCGGCGGACGCATCGACGACGTGTTCATGCGGCTCGCCGACGTCCAGCTGGCGTTCCCGTTCATCCTGCTCGCGATCGCCGTCATCGGAGTGCTGGGACCGAGCCTGCCGGTGATCATCGTGGTGATCGGAGTCTCGAGCTGGGTCGTCTATGCCCGCGTCGTGCGCGGCGCGGTGCTGTCGCTACGCGAGCGCGAGTTCGTGCAGGCGGCGCACGCCCTCGGAAGCCACGATAGTCGTGTCCTGCTGCACCACATCCTCCCAAATGCCTTCACGCCGTGGCTCGTGGTCGCGACGCTCGACATGGCGCGCGTGATCGTGATCGAGTCGGCGCTCTCGTTCCTGGGGCTCGGCGTCCAGCCGCCGACGCCGACCTGGGGTGGGATGCTCGCGGACGGCCGAGTTTACATCTCGACCGCGTGGTGGCTCGCGACGTTCCCCGGCCTCGCCATCCTGGTCACGGTGCTGGGCATCAACCTGTTCGGTGACGGCCTGCGCGATACGCTCGACCCGCGCCTCAAGGTCTAGTCGAGGTCCGGGGCGGCCGTCGGAGGGGGGCGGGGGAGCCCGTCCCAACCCGACGGCACTCCGCCGCGGCGCGGCGCCCGATCGACGCTGACCACACGGGCTGGGACAGGCCCCCCCGCCCCGGCCGGCCGCGCTCGGACGCTTGAGTCTTAGGAGCGGCCGAGTCGACGACGCGCGAGCAGATGGCGCGCGAGTAAGAGGAGGGCGGCGCCTGGCACCGTTAGCCAGAGTACGCCCGACGGGACGCCGGCCAGCGCGTTCACGACGAGGAAAACGCCGCCGCCGACCAGCCCGGCCCAGAGTAGCAGCGTGGTCGCACGGTCGGCCGCTCCGCGCCAGCCGAGCCGAGCGACGCCGAGCGCCACGAGCGCTCCAGCTCCGTCGATCGCGACGTCGGCGCGGCTCGCCGTCCGTGCCGGGACCAGGGATTGGTGGGCCTCATCCAGGCCCGCCCAACCCAGGCTGATCGTGAAAGCGATCCACGCGGCGGCCCGTGGGCTCAGACCGCAGCCCCGCGCGAGGGCGCGGAACCAGAGCGCCGCCAGGACCGCGTACTCCGAGAGATGCGCGCCCTTGCGCGCGAGGAAATGCAGGACTTCCAGCTGGGCGGACGTCGCCCACGGCGCCAGTGCTCTCAGGATCGGCAGCAACCAGTGTTCGGTGTGCGCGGCGCTTCCCATGTCGGACGAGAGCAACGTGATCAGCGCCATCCAGAGGACGGGCGGAAGCCAATACGTGGGGCGCACGCCGCTATGATACAAACAACGACCCTGGCTCGAGTCGACTGGAGTTATCCCCGGAGGGGCTGAACCTCTGGCGGCATGGCGCAAGGGTGCCTTGCGAAGAGGAAGATCAGCGTGGTTGACGAGATCGACGTCGCCAAGGGCAAGCGCTCTGCTCGGGCCTACCGGGGGCCTGCGCGCCGACCCTCAGGGTGGGTCGCGCGCACCTCGTCGGCTTCAGCGCGGAGGGCGTACGCGAAAATATTGAAGTAGAAGTCGGCCGGGCGCACCGGCCGTGCTAGAGTTGCCGCGATGCTCGGCGGGATCCTCGACGATCTGCTGACCTCTCCGTCGACGGGACCGTGCATCACGGCGACGCGTCACTTTCCCGCGCGTCCTCCCGTCCTGGTTCCGTTCCCCGCCTCGCTGGACCCGCGGATCGGCGAAGCGCTGCGCGGGCGCGGGATCGGCGAGCTCTACTCGCACCAGGCGCGCGCGTGGGAGCTGATCGAGAAGGGCCATCACGTGGTCGTCGTCACGCCGACCGCCTCGGGCAAGACCCTCTGCTATAACCTGCCCGCGCTGCAGGCCCTCGTGCACCAGCCGGACGCGCGGGTGCTCTATCTGTTTCCCACGAAGGCGCTCGCCCAGGATCAGCTCGCCGAGCTGGAAGAGCTCGCTCGGCAACTGCCGGAGATGCGGATGTTCACTTACGACGGCGACACGCCCCAGGACGCGCGACGCGCCGTGCGCGCCCGTGCGAACCTCGTCCTCACGAACCCCGACATGCTGCACTCGGGGATTCTGCCGCATCACACGAAATGGGCGAGCCTGTTTCAGAACCTCCGATACATCGTCATCGACGAGCTGCACGCCTACCGGGGCGTGTTCGGAAGCCACCTCGCCAATGTCCTGCGTCGTCTGCGACGAATCTGCCGTCACTATGGCTCGGCGCCGCAGTTCATCATGGCGTCCGCGACGATCGCGAACCCGGGGGAGCTGGCCCGTCGCCTCACGGGCGAGCCGGTCGAGGAGATCACGGAGAGCGGAGCCCCGACGGGCGACAAGGTTTTCGTCTGCTACAACCCGCCCGTGGTCAACCGCGAGCTCGGCATCCGCGCCCCGTATCTCGGCGAAGCGGCAAAGCTCGCGGTCCGGTTCCTCAGGGAGAAGATCGCGACGATCATCTTCGCCCAGAGCCGCCTCGCCACCGAAGTCCTGTTGACCGCGATCAAGAGCGGCGTCGCCGACCGGACGGGTGACAGCGGCATCGTGCGCGGGTATCGCGGGGGGTATCTACCGACACGCCGGCGGGCGGTGGAGAAGGGGCTGCGTGAGGGCGAGGTACTCGGGGTCGTCTCGACCAATGCCCTCGAGCTGGGCGTGGACATCGGCCACCTCGACGTCGCGGTGCTCGCCGGCTATCCGGGCGGCATCTCATCGCTCTGGCAGCAGGCCGGGCGCGCCGGTCGACGGAGCGGCCGATCGGCCGCCGTCTTGGTGGCGACGAGCGCGCCGCTGGACCAGTTCATGATGACCCACCCCGACTATCTCTTCGGCACGCCGCCCGAGCACGCGCGCGTGAACCCGAACAACCCGTTCATCCTCGTGAACCACCTCAAGTGCGCCGCATTCGAGCTGCCGATCGGTGACGACGAGCGGTTCGGCGAGCTCGACATCCGGCGTTTTCTGGGGGCGCTGGAGGACGAGGGTGTGCTTCACCACGCCGGGCGCCACTGGCATTGGGCGGCGGAGACCTACCCCGCGGACCACGTTTCCCTTCGCACCGTCACCACCGACAACTTCCTCGTCATCGACACGACGGCGCGGGACGAGAAGCAGACGAAGCGTCGCCAGATTATCGCCGAGGTGGACTGGGGCAGCGCGTTCGCGACGATCTACCCCAAGGCGATCTATCTGGTGGAGAGCGAGCCGTACGAGGTGCAGGAGCTCCACTTCCGCGAGGACGAGGAGAAGGTGGCCTACGTCAAGCGCGTCGCCGTGGACTACTTCACCGACGCAATCAGCGCCAAGGGCGTCTGGATCCTCCGGCGCCTTGCCGAAGGCCCGCCGTCAGCCTACCTCGCCGAGCAGGGCGAGGTGCTGGTGGCCGAGAAGGTCGTCGGGTTCAAGAAGATCAAGATGGGAACGCTCGAGAACGTCGGCTCCGGCGAGGTCGAGCTGCCCCAGCAGGAGATGCAGACGACGGCCGTCTGGCTCACCGTGCCTCCCGAGCCCCTGGCGCGGGTCAGCTCCTCGCGCGAAGAGCTGATCGACGGCCTGCGCGCGGTCGCGTACCTGCTCCACCATCTGGCGCCGATCTTCCTGCTCTGCGACATCCGGGATCTCGGCTCCTGGCTCGGCGACACGACGCCGGCGACCAGCGGCGCCGTGGCGACTCGCGAGTCGGCGAAACGGCGCCTGATGGACGCGGAGCACTTCAACCCCACGATCTACCTCTACGACTCCCACGCGGGCGGCATCGGCCTCGCCGAGCACGTGTTCGAGATCCTGCCGGATCTCCTGCGGCGCGGGCTCGATGTGCTCGAGGCGTGCGCCTGCCAGTTCGGCTGTCCTTCGTGCGTGGGGCCGGTGAACGAAGTCGGCCGCAGAGCCAAGACCACGGCGCAGGCGCTCCTGCGAGCCCTGACCGACTGACGTCGCATGGCCGCGCACTCGCTCGAGGATCTCCGTCGCGTCATCCGGCGCATCGAGACGCGACGCCCCAAGCGCCCGGCCGCCCCGCCCATCGAGGGAGTGCTGGGGGGCGAGCTCGTCGACACCGGGGAAGGACAGCTTCTCGTGGTGCGCCGCGAGTTCCCGCTCGCGTACCGGCACGGCCGTCAGCCGCTCGGCGCGGCTCTCGAGGCCCCCCTCGATCTCCTGAGCGCGGTGGCGCGCGCGGAGACCCCGGTCGAGGACGCCCGGCGTCTCCTCTTCCTCGACGCCGAGACCACCGGGCTCGCGGGTGGCACCGGCACCTACGCGTTCCTGGTCGGCGCCGCCTGGCTCGAGGACGACCGCCTGGTGCTGGCACAGCACTTCATGCGCGACTTCGACGAAGAGCCGGCGCTCCTGGCGGCGTTGCGACCGCTCCTCGAGCGGGCGAGCGGCGTGGTGACCTTCAACGGAGCGAGCTTCGATCTGCCACTGCTCGAGACGCGCTTCATCATGGCCCGCCGGCGCTGGCCGACCACCCTGCCCCACCTTGACCTCCTGCGCCCGGCGCGGCGAGTGTGGACGTCGTGCTTCGCCGATTGCCGGCTCGCGACGCTCGAGCGCGAGGTGATCGGCGTCGTGCGCGAAGACGACATCCCCGGCGCCCTGATCCCGGCGCTCTACTTCGACTTTCTGCGCTCGCGGAGGTCCGCGCCGCTCGGCCGCGTGCTCGCTCACAACCGGGACGACATCCTCACGCTGGTGGGGCTGCTCGGCTGGTTTGGGGGAGCCCTGACCGCCCGGGAGGAGCTGACGGCCGCGGAGCTGAGCGGGCTCGGTCGGCTCTGGGAGCCCGTGGACGTCGAGCGCGCGCTCGGGTGTTATCGCGGGGCGCTGGCCGCCGGGCTCGCGGGTGCGCCGGCGCATGCGGTGCGTCTGCACCTGGCACGGTGGGAGAAGCGCCTGGCGCGCTGGGACGCCGCGCGCTCACTCTGGGAGACGGCGGCGCGCCACGCGGTGTTCGACCCGCGCCCGTGGGAAGAGCTGGCGAAATTCCACGAGCACCGCCGACGCGACTTCGTCACGGCGCGGGCGATCGTCGAGGACGCGCTGGGCCTTGCCGAGGCCTCAGGGGCGCCGGTCCGGACGGTCGATGCCTTCGCGCACCGGCTCGGCCGGCTCGATCGCCGCCTGGCTCTCGCAGCGGCGCCCCCGGCGGAGGACAGGGGCTGAACCCGGGTACCGCAACGCTTCGTCCCGTCCTCGAGGTGGACCAGCGCCATCGGGTAGGTTGTTCGGCCCTCGGTCACGGCACCGGGGTGAGCGGAGGCTTTCCGTCGAAGACGGCCAGGCAGTTGCGGACGGCGAGCGTCGCCATGGCCACCCGGGTGTCGGACGAAGCGCTCGCGATGTGCGGCGCCAGCACGACGTTGGTGAGCGGGACGAGGCCGGGATGGATCTTCGGTTCCTCCTCGAAGACGTCGAGCCCCGCGCCGGCGATCCAACCCTCCTGAAGGGCCCGGACGAGCGCGGCTTCCTCGACGACTGGTCCGCGCGAGGCGTTCACGAGGATCGCCGACCGCTTCATGAGCCGCAAGGTACGCGCGTTCATCAGGTGACGGGTCTCCGGCAGGAACGGCGTGTGGAGGCTGACGAAGTCGGCCTCTCGCAGCACGGCCTCCAGCTCCACCCGTGACGCCCTCAGCTCGCGTTCGACGGCGGCATCCGCGGGCACCGCGTCCTGGTAGAGGACGCGCATGTCGAAGCCGAGCGCGCGCCGCGCGACGGCGCGACCGATCCGCCCGAATCCGATGATACCGAGCGTCTTTCCGTGGACGTCCGCGCCCCAGAGCAAACCCCACTGCCAGCGGTCCCACTGGCCCGAGCGCGCGAAGTGATCGGCCTCCACGACACGCCGCGCGGTCGCCATCAGGAGCGCCCAGGCGAAGTCCGCCGTCGTCTCGGTGAGCACGTCGGGAGTGTTGGTGACGACCACCCCCCGGCGGTGGGCGGCCGCGACGTCGATGTTGTTGTAGCCGACCGCTACGTTGGCGACGACTTTCACGGTCGGCGCCGCCGCCAGGACCTCATCGTCGATCGCGCTGATGATGTGACAGATGAGGCCATCCTTGCCCTGCAGGCGGGCGATCAGCTCGGCCTTTGGCAGGGCGGTCGCGTTGTCGTTGTAGTCAACGGAAACGTCGCGAGGGATGAGCCTCAACGCCTCCTGCGGCAAAACATTTGAGATGAAAAGACTTTTGCCCATGATTCTCCTTCCGAATTTTCCGCTTGATCCGTCGCGGCGGCGCCGCTAATATTAGCACTCGACCGAATCGAGTGCTAACTGCTCTGGGGGTTGGGAATGGTCAAGCCCACCGCCAAAAAGACCGGCGCAACCTCAACAAAGCACGCAGGAGGCAGAGACACCATGAAGATTCGTCCGCTGCATGACCGCATCCTCGTCGAGCGGCTCGAGGAGAAAGAGGTCAAAAAGGGCGGGATCATCATTCCCGATACCGCCAAGGAGAAGCCGCAAGAAGCCAAGGTGATCGCCGTCGGCAACGGCAAAGTCGGCGAAAACGGCAAGAAGATCGCCCTCGATGTGAAGGCCGGTGACAAGATCCTGTTCGGGAAGTACTCGGGCTCCGAGGTCAAGATCGACGACAAGGAATACCTCATCCTGCGCGAGGAAGACGTCCTCGCCATTCTCGAGTAAGGAGGAACGTGATCCATGCCGAAGCAGCTCAAGTTCGACGAGGACGCTCGGGCGGCGCTGCTCCGAGGCGTCAACATCATGGCGGCGGCCGTGAAGGCGACGCTGGGCCCGAAGGGCCGCAACGTCGTCATCGATAAGAAGTTCGGCAGCCCGACGATCACCAAGGACGGCGTCGCCGTCGCCAAGGAGATCGAGCTGAAGGACCCCTACGAGAACATGGGCGCCCAGATGCTGAAGGAGGTCGCGAAAGACC
>Ga0209236_1001933_pt1 | contig 12626 bp, 10 predicted proteins | sample GraSoi013_1_40cm_FD_185819 | JGI IMG/M metagenome (GOLD analysis project Ga0209236, IMG submission 185819) | Grasslands soil microbial communities from the Angelo Coastal Reserve, California, USA - Sample 09_27_2013_1_40cm (SPAdes) (version 2) | ecosystem: Environmental > Terrestrial > Soil >... | reverse complement strand
GGCGATCCCGCCGCCCGCCCGGAAGGCCTCGAGCGCTTCCTGGTACGTGCGGGATTCCAGGTCACGGAGGCGCCGTATCCCCCGCCGGTCGCCGACCGGCCCGACCAGAACGCGCCGGACCTGCTGGTTTTTGCCGTCGGTGCCCGGGACGCCCGTCTCGCCGAGGCGGTGCGCGCGTTGGCGACCGCGCCCCGGTTCTCGGCGGCCCCCGTGATCGTGCTGGTGGCGGACGGCGGGGCCGACGCGGTGGCCGATGCCCTCCAGGCCGGTGCCCAGGACGCGATGGCGAGCCCGGTGCACTTCGGCGAGCTGCGCGCCCGGATCGACGCCGACCTGCGCGCCCGGGGGGAGGTGCGAGAGGCGCGGGACGCGCTGCGCACCCGCGATCTGCTGTTCGACATTTTCCAGGAGGTCTCGGCCGCGCTGCGCGCCGACGAGATCTTCCAGACGCTCGTGCGGCGGGTGGGCCAGGCGTTCGGGTTGACGCACTGCTCCTTCGTGCTCACCGCCCCGGGCGAGGACCAGGGGCGCGTGGTCGCGGTCTACGAGAATCCCGCGATCCGCGACCTGCGGGTGGAGCTGGAGCGCTACCCCGAGATCCAGGAGGCCATTCGCACCGAGCGCCCCGTGATCATCCACGACGTGCGCGAGCACCCGCTGTTCGATACGATCCGCCGGCACTGGGTGCAGCAGGCCATCGAGGTGAACGTGCAGTCGGCCGTGGCACTCCCCGTGTTCGTGCAGGGCCGCGCCGCCGGCGTCTTTTTCCTCCGTACCGTCACCGGCGACCCGCGCCTCCGCCCCCAGGACGTGGCGTTCGCCAACACCATCGCGCAGGCAGCCGCGCGGGTGCTCGAGAACGAGGAGCGGCGCGCCGCGATCTACCGACGCCAGATCAGCGCCGGAGTGACGGACGTCCTGACCGGGTGCGCCAGCCTCGACGCGCTCGATCGCCGGCTGCGAGACGAGTTCGAGCGGGCCCGCCGCTACGCGCTGCGCTTCGTGGTCGTGGTCATCGATGTGGACCGGCTGCGGGACATCAACGAGCGGCTGGGCCAGCCGGCGGGGGACCGCGTGCTCGCCGAGGTCGGCGCGATGATGCAGCGCGAAATCCGCGCGCCGGACTTCGTGGCCCGCTACGGCGGTGACGAGTTCGCGCTGATCCTCCCGGAGACGGACGCGCTGGGGGGCCGGCACTTCGTGGAGCGGCTGCGCCAGATGATGGCCCGCCACACGTTTCCCGATCTCGGACCCGGACAGGTACCGGGTCTGTCCGCGGGCGTCGTCGCGTATCCGCATTCCCAGGTGCTGCGGCCGGAAGATCTCTTCACGCAGGTCGAAGCCGCGCTCGACCGCGGGAAGAAAGGCGAGCCCGATCGGATCGGCGTGTCGGAGAATTGACTCCGTCGCGAAACTAGGTCACGAGCAAACGTCGCGGAGAACCGTAGCCGGCTTGACGTGTCTGCGTGACGACTTCGCGCGACGTCTCTGCGTGACGCCTCACGCCTATCGGTGGCTCTTCAGCCAGTTGACGGGATCGAGCGCGATCCCCCCCTGTCCCCGGATCTCGAAGTGGAGGTGCGGGCCGCGGTCGCTCGACTCGCCACCCACGTGGCCGATGACCTGCCCTTTGAGGACACGCTCGCCCTTGGCCACGGCCGCGTCGCTCAAATACCCGTAGAAGCTGTAGTAGCCGCCGCCGTGGTCGAGCAGCACCGATGTGAGGTACGTGCCGAGCGGACCGGCGAGACTCACGGTGCCGCTCGCGATGGCGCGCACCGGCGTCCCGAGCGGCGCGGCGATGCCGATGCCGTGCCAGGGGATCCGCGTGTTGTTCGGGCCGGCGGCGGTGCCGAACTGGTACACGAGTTTGCCGTCGACCGGCCAGTCGAGCTGGCCCAGGTCGGCGGTCGTGATCGACGCGGCGGCCCGGGCGACGCCGCGGGCCTCGGCCTCGCGGCGCGCGCGCTCCAGTGCCGCGACCCGGTCGTTCAGGCTCCGCTCGTCGCGCTCGAGCTGGGACAGCCGCTCCGCCGCCTCCCGCGCGCTCCGTTGGGTCTCGCGCAGTGAGGCCTCGCGCGTGTGCTCGAGCGCGAGATAGCGCTGCAGCTCGTCGGTGCGCTCGTTCTTGCGGCGGCCGAGGGCGTCGCGCGCGTCCACCAGCGTCTGCCGCTCGCGCGCGATACGGTTGCGCAGCTTGGACATGTCGTTCTTGAGCAGGCGATCCTGCTGGCTGACGAGGAAGAGGTACTTGTAGCGCGACAGCAGATCGCCGAAGGTTTCCGCCGCGAGCAGCACCTGGTAGGCGTACAGCGGCCCGCGCTTGTAGATGTCCACCAGGCGCCGCTCGAGCACGGCGCGCTTCTCTTCCAATGCGTCCTGCGCGAGCAGCAGATCCACCGTTGTGCGATCGATCTGATCGGAGAGGCCGTTGATCTGGCGGTCGAGCTCGTTCACGATGCGGTTCGTGCTCTCCTTCTGCCGCTCGAGGTTCGCGAGCTCGTCGGAGAGCGAGTGCACCTGGGTGCGCAGTCGCTCGAGTTCCTGCTCGACTTGCGTCCGCTCGCGGCGGATATCCTCCAATCGCCTCTGGTTATCTCTCAGCTGTTGATCGAAAGGCGCCGGTCGTTGAGAGGCAAGAGGCGTTACACAAAAGACGTAGCACAAAGACGTCACGCAGAGGCGTCGCGCGACACCGTAAACGCCTTGACGTCTTCGCGTGACGCCTTTGCGTGACGCCGTCGTGTAACGCCTCATGCTCGACACTTCATACGCGCCGCAGGTGCCTCCCCACGGACGCGGCGCTGCCGAAGAACCCAATGAGCATGCCGAAGCCCACGATGGCCACCGCCTGTTCCTGCGAGAAGAAGGCGGCGTGAATCAGCCAGCGGTTGATGAGCGCGTACGCGCCGTACGACAACGCCACCGCCGCCAGCCCGCCGAGCATCCCCTTGAGCGCGCCCTGCAGCAGGAACGGGCGCCGCACGAAGCCGTTGGTCGCTCCGACCAGGCGCATGATGGCGATCTCGCGGCTGCGCTGCAGCACCGCCATGCGGATCGTCGTGCCGATGATGATGATCGCCACGGTGGCGAACGCCGCGCCCACGACGAGCCCCACGGCGGCCGCGATCTGGCGGAGCCGATCGAGCTTCTCCACCCAGTCGCGCCCGAACCGCACGTCGTCCACGAAGCCGAAGCCACGCAGCCGCTCGGCGACGTCGTTCACGTGGTCGACGTCGCGGAAGCGGGGCTTGAGCTTCACCTCGATCGAGGCGGGCAGCGGATTGCGCTCCAGCTCCTGCAGCACGTCGCGAAACTCGACGAGTTCGGTGCGGGCGCGTTGCAGCGCCTGGTCCTCGCTCACGTAGCTCGCCGCCTGCACTTCGGGGAACGCCTCGATGTCCTTCTGCGCCAGCGTAATGGTTTCGATCGGCGCGCCCGGGAGCAGGTAGGCGACGATCTCCACCCGCTCGGCCACGTCCCGCAGCGCCTGCTGCAGGTTCACGGCCACGAGCCCGAACAGGCCCACCACGAACAACGAGAACGCGATCGTCGTGACCGACAGCGCCGACAAGAGGGGGGCGCGGCGGAACGCGAGCAGCGCCTCGCGGATGACGAGGTTCACGGGCTGACGGCCTCGTCGCGCGGCTCGTCGACGGCGGAGTCGTACATCAGCGCGCCTTCCTGGAGCTCGATGACGCGGTACGGCGCCTGGCGCACCAGGTCGAGGTCGTGGGTCGCCATCACGACGGCCGTGCCGCTCGCGTTGATGTCGCGCAGCAGCTGGAATACCCCGCGGGTGGCCCGCTCGTCGAGATTGCCCGTCGGCTCGTCCGCCAGCAGGACCGTCGGCTCGTTCACGAGCGCGCGGGCGATCGCCACCCGCTGCTGCTCGCCGCCCGACAGCTCACGCGGATAGGCCTGGGCCTTGGCCGCGAGACCGACCTGCGTGAGCACGCGCATGACGCGGGCGGGAATCGACGCGCGCCGCGCCCCGGTCACCTCGAGCGCGAACGCCACGTTCTCCTCGGCCGTGCGGTCCTCGAGCAGCCGGAAATCCTGGAACACGATCCCGAGCCGCCGGCGCAGCATCGGAATGTCCTTGCGGCGCGCCTCGGCCAGGTTGAAGCCCGATACGCGCACCTCGCCGCTCGTCGCGGGCTCCTCTGCGTAGATCAGCTTGAGGACGGTGGATTTGCCGGCGCCGGAGTGGCCGGTGAGAAATACGAACTCGCCCTTCGCGATGTGGAACGAAACGTCCTTCAGGGCGAGCCCCCCTTTCGGGAAGGCCTTGAAGACATTCGTGAACTTGATCACTTACAACTGCGCCAGGGCCTGGGCGAAGTCCGCAATGATGTCGTCCGCGTCCTCCAGTCCGATGGAAAATCTCAAGAACCCGTCCGGAATGCCAGCCCGGGCTCGGGCGTCGGCGGTCAGCATGGCGTGCGAGGTCAGGCGCGGCTCCGACACGAGCGTCTCCACGCCCCCGAGGCTCGGCGCGTGCGCCGCGATCGTCAGCGCCCGCAAGAACCGCTCCGCCGCCCGCGCGCCTCCCTTCAGCTCCACCGCCAGCATCCCCCCGAAACCGCTCATGAGCCGCTTCGCGTCTTCGTGGTCGGGGTGGGACGGCAGCCCGGGGTGATGGACGGCGCCGAACTGCGCTTGCTTGGCGCACCACTCCGCCACACGCAGCGCCGTCGCGTTCTGCCGGTCGACCCGCACCGCCAGGGTCTTCATGCCGCGCTCGATCAGCCACGCCGCCATCGGATCGATCGCCTGGCCCCACACCTGCATCAGCTTGCGCACCTCCTCGATCACCGACTCGGTGCCGGCGACCGCGCCCGCGATCACGTCCGTGTGCCCGTTCAAGTACTTGGTGGCGCTGTGGATCACGACGTCCGCGCCGTGCTCCAGCGGCCGGAAGTTGATGGGCGTGGCAAAGGTCGAGTCTACCAGCAGCGCGAGCCCTTCGGTCTTGCACAACGTCGCGATCGGCTCGAGATCGAGCACCCGCAGCAGCGGGTTGGTCGGCGTCTCCACGAAGATCGCACGCGTGTTCTTCTTGAGGGCCCGCTTCCAGGTCCGGGACTCGAGCGGGCCGACGAACGACACCTCGATCCCGAACCGCCCGAATTCCTGCGCGAACAGGCGCTGCACACCGCCGTAGATCCACTCGCTCGACAGCAGATGGTCGCCCGGCCGCAGCACCGCCAGGTGCGACAGGGCGATGGCGCCCATCCCGCTCGAGAGAAAAATCGCCGCCTCCGCGCCCTCGAGCGCGGCGAGGCGCTTCGCGATCGCCGTCTGGTTGGGGTTGTTGCCGTAGCGGGTGTAGAGGACTTCGGCGGTGGAGCCGATCGGGTTGGTGAACGTGCTGCTCTGGTACAGGGGCGCCACCACCGGCGTCCAGTCGGGGCGGGCCTCGGGGTCGCCGTGGATCGCGCGCGTTGAGAACCCGAGGCGGCGCTTCACGCGAGCGTCAGCGCGTACGTACCTCCGGGCCGGCGCGCGGCGAGGCGCCGGGCCACGAGCTCGTCGAGCAGCGCCGCCACCGCCGCGGCCGCGCCGAGACTCTCGAGTGTCCCGTCGGCCCGCTCGATCAGCACCGCAAGGCCGTGGCCCGATAACACCGGCTCGATCGCCTCACGATGCCCGTCCGTGATCCCCGACAGGACCAGCACGGCCGGCCGGTCGCGCAGCAGCTTGGCCACGATCTCGTCGGCGCAGGAGTAGTCGATGCACCCGACGCCGGTGAAGTCCATGCGGGCGATCGTAATCTCGCCGGTGTCCCCCCCCCGGCCCGCGATCGCCCGCTCGATCCGCTCGCGCACCACCCGGCCCGTCGGCCGCGTGACGAGGTCCGCGTAGACGCCCGAGATCGACTCCTGGAGCACCGCGTGCATGTCGATGTACTGTATCACCGGTCGGCGGACCCCTGTTCAGGGATGATGATGAGTACCTGTGCGCCCGGGAAGGGCGGCAGGCCATCCTTCAATGGGACGTCGTCGTCCCACTGCGGTACGATCGCGATGCGGGCGGTGCCGCTGCGGATCGCGATCTTGCCCGTCCAGCGGAGCAGGTAGCGCCGGATGCCGGCGAGCCCCTGCCCGCGGCCGGGGTCACGAAACCGGCTCACGCCTTGCACCAGCGCCGCTTCCAGCGCCGCCGCGTCGCCCCAGCGGTCGCCGAAGCGCTTGTTCTGGGTCGGCTCGAGCGAGTGTCGGAACCCCACCCCCGCGTCCGCCACCGCGATCACCACCACCCGCCGGGCCAGCTTGCGACGCCAGTTGTACGCCTGCACCGCCACCCACCCGCCCGTGCCCGCGTGTTCTACAATATTCTGACATGCCTCCGAAAGCGCCATAGCGAACCCCATCGTCGCCTTGGGGTCGAGGCTCAGCTCGGACGCCAGGATGGCAGAGGCGCGCTGCTGAATTTTGCTCACCACCGCGTGCACGTCCTCCGCCGCGCGCACCGGGGTCACCGGCAGCAGCACTTCACTTTCCTCCGCCGCTTTCAGGCGTGGCACCTTGCCGTGGATTTCGAACAGCTCGGCCGCCTCGCGAAAAAAACCGGCGCGGGCCCAGTAGCTCAGCACCTCGAGGCTGGTCGGCGCCGTGAGCAGCGGTCGCTCGGCGGGTGACCCCGACCCCGGCCGACGCGCCGCCTGTCCCGCGGCGAGCAGTCCGACCAGGCCGTAGGGCGACGCCCACTCTGCGGCGTGTGCGTCGAACAGCAAGCGCTCGTCGTCCCGGCGCGCTTCGGCGAATGCTCCCGCGAACTGGTCGAACGAGCGGTCGTCGAAGTGCGCGGGGACTTCGACGAGGCGCGTCATGCGCTCGTCAGTTTGCCGAGCAGGTGATCGCGCAGACCGGTCGCGCCCCGATAGGTCACGTTGCGGGCGGCCATCCGCGTCGCGAGCTGCAACGCGTCCGCCAGCGGAGTGCCCGCGAGCAGCGACGCGACCACGGTCGCCCCGAACACGTCGCCGCAGCCGGTGGGGTCTCCCCCTTCGGCAGGCGCGCGGTCGCTCTGGTCGGGCGCGACGCGCCCCGAGCGGATGGGCGCACCGGGCTGCCCCATCCGACCGTCCTGCGATCCGACGAAGTACGCCGCTCCCCGGGCACCGAGCGTGACGAGCAGCGTGTGACATCCTTGCGCCAGCGCGGCGGCGGCGGCCGCGAGGGGATCGTCTCCCAGCTGCTGCATCTCCGCTTCGTTGAGCTGCGCGACGTCGACGCAGCCGAACCACGCCGGCGCGTCGACCAGCGGCTGCAGCACCCGTGTGCCGTCCGACTCCTTGCCGAGGAAGAGACTGTGGAGGTCGGCGTAGATGAGCTTCCCGAACCCACGCCGCAGAAACTGCGCCGTCGCCAGGGTCATCTCGTAGCCGGAGATGAAATTCACGTACAGCGCGTCCAAGTCGGCCACGTTGGGCCCCAGCTCGGGCCACGTCCAGGGTGGCACGCCGCCCGCCATCTGCTCGCAGCGGCGCTCCGCCGAAAAGTATCGCAGGGTGACGCGGTTGTTGGCTTCCGGCACCTCGATGAAACGGCTGCCCGGGGCCACATGCCGCAGCGTGCGCAGGAAGGCGTTCGCCCGGGCGGCGAGGTCCCGTCCCACCTTGACGATGGGCACGATCACCCAATCGTCCGGCAGCGTGGCGTCGAGCGCGGCCAGGGAGTAGGAGATCCCGCCCCATTCCTCGACGGCGGGCTGCGCGGGGTCGCGGCCGTAGATGGTGTCCCACACCAGGGAGCCGATGACCCCGAGTCGCTTCACACCGCTCCCCAGGTCCGCTGCACGAACACCGCGGCGGCGCCGTACACGCCCGCCGTGCCGGTGAGCTCGCCGGGCACGATGCGGCACGCGTCGACGGCGGGTTTGAAGGCCCGGCGCTTCACTTCGCCGCGCAGTGGGGCGAACAGCTTCTCGCCGGCCAGCGTCACGCCGCCGCAGATCACCACCACCTCGGGGTTGAAGATATTGACGATGTTGGCGACGCCCGTTCCCAGGAACTTCGCCGTGTCGTGCACCACTTCCAGGGCGTACTGGTCGCCGTCGTGCGCCGCTTCGTACACGATCTGCGCGGTGATCTTGGACAGATCACCGTTCACGTAGCGCGGGAGCGAGGTGTCCGCGCCGGTTTCGATTCCTTCGACGGCGCGCGCCGCGATCGCGGGCCCGGACGCGTAGGCCTCGAGGCACCCGTCGTTGCCGCACTTGCAGCGCCGGCCGTTGGAATCGATGGACATGTGGCCGATCTCGCCCGCCACGTCCGAGACCCCACGATAGATCGCTCCCCCGAGTACGATGCCGCCCCCGATCCCCGTGCCGATCGTGAGCCCGACCACGTAGTCGGAGCCGCGCGCGGCCCCGCGCCACCACTCGCCGAAGATCGCGCAGTTGGCGTCGTTGTCGAGCGTGGCGGGCAGGCCGAGCGCCTGTCCCAGCCGGTCGCGCAATGGGAAGTTCGTCCAGCCGAGGTTCGGCGTGAGGAGCACGATGCCGGTCTTGGTGTTGAGCGGGCCCGGCGACCCGATTCCCACGCCCGCGATCTCCTTGCCGCGCGCCTCGCCCACGGACGCGCGCGCGAGCTTCACGATCCGCTCGATCACGGCTTCCGCGCCCTGCTCCGAGATGGTGGGCGCCGAGACCAGTCCGACCAGCTCCGAGCCGTCCTCGGCCACCGTGCCGACCACGATGTTGGTACCGCCGATGTCAATCCCGACGATGTAGCGCACCGGTCTCCTCGATGGCGAGCAGGACGTCCTCGACCGAGACTGATTTCATGCACAAATGATGACCCAGCGGGCAGCTCGGCGGTCCGTGCGCCGAGCAGGGACGGCACGACAGGCCCTCGCGCTGGACCACGCGGTCATGCGCTCCGCGCGGCCCGAACCCGAACGCCGGCACCGTGGACCCGAAGATCGCCACCGTCGGCGTGCCGACCGCCTGTGCGAAGTGCAGCGGCGCGCTGTCGTTGGTCACGAGCACGGCGGCGCGGCGGATGACTTCCGCCGACTGGCGCAGCGTCAGCCTGCCGCACCCATTGGCCGCTCGGCACCGCCCGTCACCGCCCTCTACCGCCCGGACGATCTCGTCTCCCAGACTCCGATCTTCCGGGCCCCCCAGGACCACGATCGCGGCGCTCGCAGCGAGCCGCTCGGCAAGCTCGGCATAATACGGCCAGCGCTTACTGCCCCAGATCGAGCCCGGCGCCAGCGCCGCGAACGGCTCGCCGATCCCATGCTCGCCCAGAAATCCCTCGGCGGCCGCGCGATCCACGGCCGTCGTGCCGAGCCGTGGCATCACCGGCGCCATCGCGCCGCCCGTACGGTCGGGGCCGGCCAACGCGAGCAGGCGATCGATCTCGTGGTCGGTCGTGGCGCGCTGCCGCACCTCGGTATACAGCATCGGCCAGCCGTCGCGGAATCCCACGCGCTTCGGAATCCGGGCGAGCCAGGCCAGCGCCGCGGTGCGGAGCGAACGATGGGGAAGATACGCCGCTTCGTAGCGCTCCGCCCGGAGCGTCCGGGCGAGCCGAAGCAAACGCCCTAGTCCCCGGTCCTTTGCCCGTTTGTCGTAGCGGATCACGCGGCGTACCGCCGGATGCGTCTCGAGCAGGGGTGCGGCGGCGGGGGTCGTGACGACGTCGAGAGGGCCATACCGCTGCGCGAGCGCCTCGAGCAGCGGCGTCGTGAGCACGACGTCTCCGAGGAAGGCCGTCTGGATGACGAGGCTAGTCAACCTGGAGGACCGCGAGGAAGGCTTCCTGCGGAATCTCCACCGTCCCCACCTGCTTCATGCGCCGCTTTCCTTCCTTCTGCTTCTCGAGCAGTTTGCGCTTCCGGGTGACGTCGCCGCCGTAGCACTTGGCGGTGACGTTCTTGCGCAGCGGGCGAATCGATTCGCGCGCGATCACCTTGGTACCGATCGCGGCCTGGATTACGACCTCGAACAGCTGGCGCGGGATCAGCTCCTTGAGCTTCTCGGCGATCTTCCGTCCCCATTCGTATGCCTTGTCGCGGTGAATGATGACGGAAAACGCGTCCACCGCCTCGCCGTTCAGGAGCATGTCCAGCTTCACGAGCTCGGACGGCCGGTACTCGAGGAACTCGTAATCGAGCGACGCGTAGCCCCGGGAGATCGTCTTCAACTTGTCGTAGAAGTCGAGGATGATCTCACCCAACGGGAACTCCCAGCTGAACTCGACGCGGGTCGGGTCCACGTAGTGCATCCCCCGGTACACCCCGCGCCGCTCCTGGCCGAGCTTCATGATCGCGCCGATGTACTCGGCCGGGACCAGGATCCGCGCCTTGACGTACGGCTCCGCGATGTGGTCCACTTCGGAGCCGTGCGGCATCAGGCTGGGGTTTTCGACCACCTCCACCGTGCCGTCGGTGCGATGCACGTGATATTCCACGTTCGGCACCGTGCTGATCAGGTCGAGGTTGAACTCCCGCTCCAACCGCTCCCGCACGATCTCCATGTGCAGCAGGCCGAGGAACCCGCAGCGGAACCCGAAGCCCAGCGCGACCGACGACTCCGGCTCGTAGTGGAGCGAGGCGTCGTTGAGCTGCAGCTTGGCGAGCGCGTCGCGCAGCTCTTCGAACTGCTCGGCGTTGGTCGGGTAGAGGCCGGCGAACACCATCGACTTGACCTCGCGGTACCCGGGAAGCAGCGCCACGTCCCGGTGCTCCGCGTCGAACACCGTGTCCCCGGGCTGGGTCTCCCGCACCCCGCGGATGTTGGCGACGAAGTAACCGACCTCGCCGGCCTCGAGCAGCTCGGTCGGCTTGTGGCCCAACTGCAGGTAGCCGACTTCGTCCACTTCGTAGAGGTCGGCCGTGTGGGCGCCGAAGGCGATCTTCATTCCCGGGGTCAGCACGCCGTCCACCACCCGGATGCTCGGGATCGCGCCGCGGTAGCGGTCGTAGTAGGAGTCGAAGATCAGCGCCCGCAGCGGGGCGTCGCGCGTGCCGCGCGGGGGTGGGACGCGCCGCACGACCGCTTCGAGCAGCTCGGGGACGTTGGTGCCCTCCTTCGCCGAGATGCGCAGGATCTCGTCCGGCTTTGCCCCGATGAGCTCGTGAATCTCCTTGGCCCGGCGGTCGGGCTCCGCGCCCGGGAGATCGATCTTGTTGAGCACCGGGATGATCTCGAGTCCCGCGTCCAGCGCCAGGAAGAGGTTGGAGATCGTCTGGGCCTGGATACCCTGCGACGCATCGACGACCAGGATCGCTCCCTCGCACGCAGCGAGCGAGCGCGAGACCTCGTAGGTGAAATCGACGTGCCCGGGGGTGTCGATCAGGTTCAGCTCGTACAGCTGGCCATCCCGGGCGTGGTAGCTCATCCGCACGGCGTTCAGCTTGATGGTGATGCCGCGCTCGCGCTCCAAGTCCATCGTGTCCAGCACCTGCTCGCGCATCAGCCGCTTGTCGAGCGTTCCCGTGAGCTCGATCAGCCGATCGGCCAGCGTCGACTTGCCGTGGTCGATGTGGGCCACGATACAGAAGTTGCGGATGTGGTCTTGGCGCATGGCGGGGGGAAATATAGCCGTGAGACGTCAGACTTCAGACGTCAGACGGCAGAGGAACCACCCCCTGATGTTTGATGTCTGGCGTCTGATGTCCCTAGATTAGTTTTCAGTCCTTGCCTCCCATCACCGGCTGGTTCGACCCCGCCCCCAAAGGCGGTTTCCTGCGGCTCGCGGCGAATAGCTATCTCCCCGCGAAGGGCGACGCCCCCGTGCGCCTTCCCGGCTTGCGCCGGGGCGATCTGCTCACGCTCGAGAACGGTCGCGTGCTGGGCGTCAACGGCGCGCCGCCCGGCGCGCCGCTCGGCGACCGCCCCGAGTTCGCGCAGCTCGGCGCCGTCCACCCGTCGCGGCCGCTGTCGCTCGAGACGCCCCGCGCCTCGAGTCCGCGTACCGCGGAAATCCAGCGCGTGGTGGACCTGGTCTGTCCGTTCGGCTTCGGGCAGCGCGCGCTCATCGTCTCGCCGCCCAAGGCCGGCAAAACCGTGATGCTGCAGGCGGTGGCCGAAGGTGTGGCCCTGAACTATCCGGAGGCGATCCTGCTCATCCTGCTGGTGGACGAGCGGCCCGAGGAAGTCAGCGAGATGATCGACTGGGGCCGGGGCGAAGTGATCGCGTCGAGCTTCGATCTGCCGCACGAGCGGCATGTCGCCGTGGCGGACATGGTGTTCGAGCACGCGCGCCGCCAGGTCGAGCTCGGGAAAGACGTGGTGATCGTGCTCGACTCGCTCACGCGCCTCGCCCGCTCGCACAACACCACCGGGCGATCGAGCGGCCGCACCATGTCCGGCGGCCTCGACTCCAACGCGCTGGCCAAGCCCAAGGCTTTGTTCGGCGCGGCGCGGGCGGTTCCGGACGGCGGGTCCCTCAGCGTCGTCGCGACGGCGCTCGTCGAGACCGACAGCCGCATGGACGACGTGATCTTCGAGGAGTTCAAGGGCACCGGCAACGCCGAGCTGCGACTGGCACGTGAGCTCGCCGACCGGCGGCTGTACCCGGCCGTGGATATCGCCGCGACCGGGACTCGGCGCGAGGAGCTGCTCGCCGAGCCGGCTACCGTGGAGGCCAAACAAAAACTTCGGCGGGG
>Ga0209236_1001931_pt1 | contig 12630 bp, 11 predicted proteins | sample GraSoi013_1_40cm_FD_185819 | JGI IMG/M metagenome (GOLD analysis project Ga0209236, IMG submission 185819) | Grasslands soil microbial communities from the Angelo Coastal Reserve, California, USA - Sample 09_27_2013_1_40cm (SPAdes) (version 2) | ecosystem: Environmental > Terrestrial > Soil >... | reverse complement strand
AGCCCGCGCCGACCGCCATGTTCATCGCGGCGAGCTCGTCCTCGACCTGCTTGACCACGACGCCGTGAGGAGGTCCGTGGGAGGCCATCCAATGCAGGATCGACGAGGCCGGCGTCATCGGATACTGCGCGAGGAACTTCACACCCGCGGCCAGCGCACCGAGGCAGATCGCTTCGTTCCCGGTCATCAAGTACTTCGGCTCGTTGGGATACGGCAGTCCGTAGTTGAGCGAACCGCCCATCTCCACAACCGCATCGGCCCCGAGCTTCGCGGCCTGGATGTTCTGCTGCACGATCTCCGGCTTCTTGTCTCCCCAGATGTCCTTGAAGGCGCTCTCGACGTGCCGAAAGTCCATGTCGAACAGGCGGACGGCGGCGCCGAGGGCGACCGTGTTCCGCATGAGCGCGTTCGGGGAGAGGCTCTGCGCTTTCTTGCGGAGCGGGATCCCGAGGAGGCGAACCTTCTCTCGGACTTTGCTTGGATCCGGTTTCGTCCCGTCGGTGTCGTAGACGATCGCGCCGCCTTCATTGACCTGCCCCTGATGAACGTCCATCGTCTGCTGGTTCAAGCACACGACGACGTCCGGGTCGACGCCATGGGAGAGGACCGGATCGAGGCCGCCGCGGATCTGCGTCCAGACATGGCCACCGCGGATCACGCTCTGATACGACGAGTAGGTCCAGGTGTGCAGTCCGCTCCGCGCGCTGATCTTCGCGAAGCTCTCCGCGGTCGACGAGACGCCGTCTCCAGCGGCGCCGCCGATGCGAAAGACGAGGTCTCTCTTGGCCATCCGGAATCCCACCGCGTGGGCTCAGTCGGTTCTCGGGTTCTTCCCATCAACGCCGTCCGAATTTAATATACTCTTGCATCTGACGGAGTCCCATTTAATTGCCCGAACTCGATTTTTCTACGAGGCGGAGGTGTTAAGCCTGACAATCGTCGAGCTCGCCACGGCAGAGCCGGGCTTCAACAAGTTCCGCGACCGATACGAAAGGCGGGGGCGCCTCCAACAGTCTACATCAGGAAGAGTCCAAGGAGAAACAAGGCAAGGAGGACCGCGACGACGATGCCGCCGACGACGAAGACGGTCCGCAGGCGGCTCGCACCCGCTACATGAATCACTCGCTCAGAAGAGGAGTCCAGGGGGTTGCGGGGTCGCTCTCCCGCATGCAGGTCCACCATCGTGCTAACGTATGCCGCGACGCCTTCCCTCGGCACAGCCGGGCTGCCGACCATTACGGTCGCTCCATGGGACTCGGGCGGCAAAGAAGTTTCGGCCGGCTTTGCGCCGAGTAACGGCTCCAAAACGTCGTTGATAGGAAGAAATGAAAAGGGGCCGACCATCGCGGTCTTCGGGTGATAGATAACGTGGGCAAGTGGGCTCAACTCCGTGTCGCTTTCTGAAGGCGCCGGGCATCACCGGCACAATCCTTTTGGGCATCCCCACGTTCCCGACGCGAACGACGTGCGAGCCGTCCCCGATCTGCCGAAGCACCCGAAGCCCCTCGGGCCTTACTCTCATTGCGTGGTCGCGAACGGTTTCGTCTTCATTTCCGCGCAAGCGCCGATCGTGCCGGGGGCAAAGCCTGGCGAATGGGCCGCGGCGGACATCGCGGGCCAGACACGACAGTCGCTGACGAACATCGCCGCGATCCTCGAAGAACTCGGCCTCGCGGTGGGTTCGGTCGTCAAGACGACGGTTTTCCTTGTGGACCCCGCGGACTTCCAGGCCATGAACGACGCGTACAAGGAATTCTTCCCGGTGGAACCGCCGGCCCGGTCGACCGCGAAACTCGGGATCGCGAGTCCGGGCCTGAAGGTCGCCATCGAGGCCGTCGCGGTGTACGAGCCAAAGCAAGACGAGTGAGGCACCTGGCGAACCCGTTCCTCTGGATCGGACGTCGCACCGTTGTCAGTTCGTAACCGAGCTTGCTTGCGGATAGAGGTAGCATGCGACGAAATGGTGCGGGGCGATCTCGAGGAGCTCAGGCTCTTTCGCCGGAAGGAACTCGAGCATGACGCGACCGCCGTCCAATCGTACACGCTGGATCGTCCGGAACGCGATTCCCTCCGGCCGTTCCGCGCGCGCCTTGACGAGCGCCTCGACGCTTAGGCGGTTCGACTCCGTCGCCGGTTCGCGGTAGCGAAGAAGAAGGACCTCATCACCCCGGATAGTCACTTCTTCCAGGGGAGGGAGTTCCGAGGCGTCGGGGTTCCGAGACGGATCGAACATGTGGGCCGCGGTCGCCGCAATGTCCCTCGAACTCCAGCCACAGTGCGGGAGAACGGCGTTACAACGCGTGTGGAATCGGCAGCCCGCCGGCGGCGCGATCGGGCTCGGGACATCTCCGGGAAGGATGATTCGTTCCCGACGCCGCTTCGGATCGGGCACCGGGACGGCGGACAGGAGCGCCTTCGTGTACGGATGGAGCGGGTTGGAGAAGAGCTCCGCGGTCCGCGTTCGCTCCAAGATCCGGCCGAGGTACATGACCGCGACGCGGTCTGCCATATGTCGAACCACGCTGAGGTTGTGCGTGATCAGAAGGTAGGTGAGGTTCTGTTTCCGCTGGATGTCCTTGAGCAGGTTCAGGATCTGCGCCTGGACCGACACGTCGAGGGCGCTCGTCGGCTCGTCTAGGAGCAGGAACTCCGGCTCGGGCGCGAGCGCGCGAGCAATCGCAATCCGCTGACGTTGGCCTCCTGAGAACTCGTGGGGGAACCGATACAGGTGCTCCGGCCGCAGGCCGACCTCTTCGAGGAGACGCGCGCCCTGTTCATACGCCTCCGGCCGCGTGGCGAGACCGCTGACCAAGAGCGGCTCGGCGACGATGTCCTTCACCAGCATGCGCGGGTCCAGGGAGGTGAACGGATCCTGAAAGACCGGCTGCATGAATCGTCGGAGCGCCTTCATCGACCGGCGGCGCCGTCGGGTGATCGAGTACTGGCGAATCAGCTCCTTCGTCTGCCCGTCGTCCTTGGTGGCGCCCGGGCCGTTCGCGCGCATGCGTTCGAAGACGTCTTCCGGGACGTTGAAGAGCACATCGCCCTCCGTGGGCTCGATCAGCCGCAAGAGGAGTCGACCCAACGTGGTCTTGCCGCACCCGCTCTCTCCGACGAGCGCGACCGTTTCTCCACGGCGGATGACGAGGTCCACGCCATCGACCGCGTGGACGGTCGCCACGGCCCTCTGAAGGAGTCCGCCTTTGACCGCGAAGTGTTTCTTGAGGCCTCGGGCCGCCAGGAGGATTTCGTTGCGTTCCCGACTAGGTCGTTGCACTCGCGCCCTCCTCCGGGTACAGGTGGCAGGCGACTCTCCGATTCGGACCGTGGGCGAGGAGCTTCGGTTCCTCCACGCGACAACGATCAAAGGCGAATTTGCATCGAGGGTGGAAGCGGCAGCCGGATGGTGGGGCGAGCAGATCCGGAACGACCCCGGGAATCGTCGGGAGCGCCGCTCCCGGCTCGAGGCCCTGACCCTCCGTCGAAACAATCGATTGCAGGAGGCCTTGCGTGTACGGGTGGAGAGGGTTGGCAAACAGATCGGCCACGGGCGCGTCCTCGACGATCTTCCCGGCGTACATGACGGCGACCCGATCGCTGAGCTCCGCGATCACCGCGAGGTCATGGGTGATGTAGAGAATCGCGGAATCGATCCGAGTCCGCAGATCTTTCAGGAGCCACAGAATCTGCGCCTGCGTCGTCACATCGAGGGCCGTCGTCGGCTCGTCTGCGATCATCAACGCAGGCTCACCGGCGAGCGCCATCGCGATCATGACGCGCTGTTGCATCCCCCCGCTGAGCTCGTGCGGGTACGCATCATAAACTTTCGTCGGCTCCGGAATCCGGACGAGTCGGAAGAGCTCGACCACGTGCCGCCGGGCCTCCTCCTCGATGGGTCGGGTTAGGACCGAACGAAGGCCCGGAATCGAGGTGACGAACCGATAGAGCAACCGCCGGGACCAAAGCTCGGTCTCGGTTCGAAACAGGTCCGTCGAGGGTTCCTGGTACCGCAGCTCAATCGCATCCTCGGTGACGCCGACGGATTTCACGATCCCGAAAATCGCACCAAACACGCCGGAGGCCGACTCACGAAGGTGTGCCTCCACCCGAGCGCGAAGATCCTCGGACGGCACGAGGAGATCTCCTTTCCTCCGATCGCCCCCGGAACCGACCGCGGAATGGAAGTAGAGGCGAAGGGCGTCCGGCTGCGGTGAGACCGTGGCAAGGGGAGGCAGGCCTTTCGCTCGCGGATTCTTCTTGGGGTCGAACAGATCGACGGCGGGTTGGCCCAAGGAGAGCCGTGAGAGTCGCTCCCACTCCCGGGCGAAGTGGGTCTCTTCCATCGTATCGAGGCGCTTCAGGAACCGGAGCCACCAGCCGCCCCCGCGACGTCGACGGACCGCGAGGCGCTGGACTCGCGCGATCCGCTCGTCGATCGGCAACCCCGACGCGTCGATAAGGGCATGGATCTTCTCCGGTCGCAGCCCGGAGCGCACGCAGAACTCGGCCACGAGGCGCTCCCGCTCCGAGGCTTCTCCGGAGGCCACCGCCTGTCGGAAGAGGTCGAGGTCCGCCTCGGTGAGGTCGCGGCGCGAGAGCAGACGGTCGCAGATCTCCTGTCGGCGCTGGAACATCAGCACCTCGGCGACCTGGTACCCGACCCGGAGGACGGGGTTCAACGAGGACATCGGCTCCTGGAAGATCATCGAGATCCCGTGGCCGCGGACTCTGTTCATCCGCGCCCGGTGCTTCCTCAGGAGATCGTCGGCCGGGAGAAACCGGGGCGGACCCGACGTCCGCGGCACGACGCGAATGTCTTCGTCGCTCCCGGCGAGGAGGTTGAGGCCCCGGAACCAAATCTCGCCTCCGGCGATACGCGCCGGCGGGTGCTGCAGTAGGTGCATGATCGAAAGGGCGGTGACCGTCTTCCCGCAGCCCGATTCACCGACGAGGCCGAGCACTTCGCCCTTCCGAATCTCCAAATCGACTTCGTCCACGGCTCGCAAAAGTCCGCGACTGGTCAAGAACTCCGTCTTCAGGCCTCGGACGACCAGGATCGGCTCCACGCGCTACCTCCTGGCGCGGGGATCGAGGACGTCGCGAAGGCCGTCCCCGAGGAGGTTGACCGCGACGGTGAAGACGAGCAGCGCAATCCCCGGCATCAAGATCGTCCAGGGATACGATCGGAAGCCGCTCGTCCAGCCGATGTTGATCAGGTTGCCGAGTTCGGGGAGGAAGAGGTTACCCGCGTTGAAACCGATGAACTCGAGTGCGGCAAATATTTGCGTCACGACGCCGAGGTCGAGCGAGATCTGGACGAAGACGGGCGCGAGGGTGTTCGGCAGCACATGTCGCACCATGATCCGCGCGTCCGATGCGCCCGCGGCTCGCGCGGCCTCGACGAATTTGAGCTCTTTCACGGAAAGCGACTGCGCTCGCACGAGACGTGCGTATGGAGGCCACCATAGGATGAGGAGGATCAGGTTGATCGTGAAGAAGTCCCGCTTCGAGAGCGCGAATGCGACCGCGATGGCGAAGACGAGGAACGGAATCGAATAAGTGACATCCGTGATTCGCATCAGCGCCTCATCGAAGAGACCTCCCCGGAATCCGGCGAACACGCCGATCAAACTCCCGATTGCGGCCCCGGAGAGCACGACGAAGGTGGAGTACATCAGGTCGATGCGAATCGCTTTCAGGACGGCGTCGCCAAGATCGATTCCAGGAAATGTGGTGCCGAACCAACCGCCCGCTGCGGTCCCACCCGGCCACCAGAACGGCGCCTTCGGGAAGGGATCCGAGAAGTTCGGGAGCATGATGTCATTGTTCGGCACGAAGAACTGATCGTAGATCACGATGGCGAGATAGCCGAGCACGATGACCAAGCCGACCGCGGCGGGAGGACTCTTCATGAGGAGGCGGAGCGTCAGCCAATACTCTCGCAACCGGCGGCGCCACCCGGACATGTCGATCCGGGCGCTCTCCCCTCGGTGAACGATCACCGTGCCCATCGTCGAGCCTCACAAAGTGATTCGCGGATCCAGGTACGCGTAGATCACATCCGCTGCAAGATTGATCAAGACGAGGAATAGCGCGAAGATTAGAGTCGTCCCCATGATCCCACCGGCGTCGAACCCGAGGACCGCCTGGGTCGCCCAGTAGCCGATGCCGGGCCAGGCAAACACGTCCTCCACGAGGACAACGCCGCCGAGCAGGCCAGCGAAAAGCAGGCCGATGACCGTTGCCGCCGGCAGGAGCGCGTTTCGACGGATGTGGGTTCGCGTGATGACCCAGTCCGGCAGGCCCTTCGCCCACGCGGTGCGAACGTAGTCCTGGTTCATCGAATCGACCATTCCCGAGCGCACCATCCGCAAGATCACTCCGAGGATCCCGATCGTTAGGGTGGCGGTCGGGAGGACGAGATGCTTGAGGGCGTCCAGGAAAACCCCCCACGATCCGTGGAGCGCGGCGTCCAGCACGAGGAAGTGCGTCGGCTGAGAGAACAACTGGTAGGTCCCGCCGAGATTGACGAAGGCCCAAGGCTCTGTGGATGGGCTGATCGAACTTGGGCTGTATCCGCCCGTGATCTCCCATCCGGGAACCAACGAGATCGCCAGGATCTGTAGGAGGAGGGCGAGCCAGAAGAACGGAATCGAATATCCGATCAACGCAAAGATCCGGGTGGCGTGGTCGGGCAACTTGTCTTTCCGCAGCGCGGAGACCGTCCCGGTCGGAATCCCCACGAGCGTGGCGAACGCCGTGGCCGCGATCGCGAGTTCCACGGTCTGCGGGAAGAAGATGGAGATCGCCTGGATGACGGGCATGCCGCCCTTGATCGCGGAGGTCGTGAATCCCCAGTCTCCGGTCAGGAGTCCTTGCATGTAGTAGACGTATTGAACCGGAATCGGGTCTCGCAGATGGAATTGCTGCACGATCGGCTGCAGGAGCGGATTGTTGATATCGCACGCCCCGAGCTTTGGCGTGCAATAGACCGCAATCGCGAGGTTCGGCCCAAACGCGTGGCTCAAGGTGAACGTGATGATGGTCACGCCGAGCAGCGTCGGAATCAGGATGAGCAACCTGCGCACAATGTACAGGATCAGGCGCATTTCCAGTCCGACCTTGTTAGGGAGCGTGTCCTAAAGGATTTTTCCCGATTCCCGGGCGATCGGGAGGGAGACGCAAGCGCCTGGAAGGGGTAGAGTCTCCAAGTCAGGCATCCTTTGTCGCGTCTTGGCTCCCAATCCAGCGCTTCGGCGCGAAGCTGGACGGCCTTTGTCACGGGACGCTCGGGCGAGGCTATAGCTGCCATCCGCGCTCGAACAATCGGCCGCCGAACTGGACGAGGGCCATTCGTTCGGGCGCCGCCGCCGATGCTAGGACGGAGAACGGTACACCGGTCGCGACGAGCATCGCGTTGGCCGATGACGTCGTCGTCGTACTCGGCTTTGTGATCAGGTTGTACAACAGATCGGTGCCGCCTAGCGTCGGGTTGAGCTCGTTCTGCATCCCCGTGATCCACGTTCGGAACGTGAAGAACGTGTATTGCTGGAAGGCCGGTACATAGTACCAAAGGTTCGCGAAGGCCTGCTGGGCCTGTTGCGAGTCGATCACGACCTGGGGCACGTTCGTCGCGTTCGGCGCGCTGATGCTGTCCAAAATCCAGTTCCGGATGTTCGTCGACGCGGCGACCTGGTTCGTTCCGTTCGGGTCCGCCGCCAAGTACTGAAGGTTGTAGCCGTTCGCGTTCGGGTAGGTTCCGCCATCCGGCGTGGTCGAGTTTACCGCGCTGTCGGCCGGCAGTAGCATCGGCAACGTGTAGTCCGTTGGGAACGGATAGTCGGCGAGCCATCCCAGGAAGTAGATTCCCATCGGGTTCAGGTGCGGCACCGAATTCGTGATCATCTCCTCGAACGAAATCGGCTTGATCAGGACCGTGATGCCGGGCGCCAACTGCTCGATGTTCTGCGCCCAGGCGGCCGCCTCGGCCCGATCGACGATGTCTGCGGTCTCGACATTGATCGCGATCGTGAAGCCCGACGCCGCCCAACCGTGGTTCCGGACCCATGCTGTTTGGTTGTAGTACGAACGGGCCTGCGCCATGTCGAAGATGTTGAGGGATGACAGGTCCTGATACCCGATCATGCCACTCGGAATGATCCCGTTGAACGGGGTCCCGAACGTCGCGTTAAACTTCTTGTTGCCGAGGATCTGGTCGAGGTACTGGCCGTAGTTGTATGCGTACGCGAACGCTTTCCGCATGTTCAGGTCGACGAAGAAGTCCGGTGGGACCTGGTTGCCGTACGGATTCGCGGAGGAGCCCACCGCGGACTGATAGATCTCCAGATTGAAGTTCCACCAGAACATGTTGAGCGTCGGGTTGAACTGGATTCGGATCAGCCCGAGTCCCTGGAGCCGACTGGCGACATCATAGTGGGCACTCGGGATGCCCGCGATGTCCGCCTGTCCGGACTCTAACGACAACTCGCGCGTGGAGGCGTCTGCCACGTACTGGAGGACGACCTTGCTCACGGTCGCCGCCGGTACGCCGGGGAGCACTTGGAATGTCGGGTTCGGCTTGAGCACAACGGAGTCGGGATTCGCGACGTAGTCAATCATGTACGGTCCCGATCCAACCGCACCGTTTCGCCACGCCGGCACGTAGTTGGCGAGGGCGCTGTATTTCTCGTAGTTGATGAATCCGGCGGGGGTCCATACGATCCTCGGCCCGTTCGATTCGAGCCAGAGGTGGTCCATGATGGCGGCGCCCAACGGATCTGCGACGACCTGGTAGAACAGAAGCGGGGGCGCCGGACTGCTGAGGTGGAAGGTCAGTTCCTGGGTTGCGTTGTCCACCGCGATCGCCCCGTCCACGACGCTAAATGTCAGAGCCGGGTCGAGCGAGCACCCGGGCTTGCCGAGCTGGCAGCCGGAGGGCGTGGTCAAGCCCGAAATGAACGTCGTTGGCACGAGGAACTGGGAAATGATCCAGCCCGGAGGGAACGGGGAGCCGGAGTTGAACAGCATCGTGCGAGTGATCGAGTATTTCACGTCCCACGCGGTGATCGCGTCGCCGTTCGAGAACTTCAGCCCCGGCCGGATGTGGAACGTGTAATTCATGAAATCCGACGAGACCTTCCCATTCGCCACGGTCGGGATCTGATTGGAGACGACCGGGACGAAATTCTCGGTGGATGTGCCGTTGTAGGCGAGGAGGGTCTCGTAGACGTTTGAGATCACCTCGAACCCGGTGGACTCGTAGTCGAGGGCGGGGTCGAGGGTGGTGTACCCGCCGGTCACGGCCTCCATGTTCGTGATGATCCCGGGTTTGATGACGTTGCCCGAGTACGTGATCTCCTTGTATGCGCCACCGGCGACCGTGAGTCCGACGGTCGTGATCAGCGTCGCGCCGGTCGGCGTGGGCGTAGGATTCGCCGGCGTGCCGTTCGTCTGGGCCGCCGAGAAGTTCCCGGTGGTCACTTGAAGCGTCGCGGCGAAGATCCCGCCGGTCGCATACGTGTGGGTGACCGGGAACGGATCCGCCGAAGCGTTCGTGACCGGGGCGGTGCCGTCGCCGACGTCGACCCGCAATTGCGTAACAGTCCAGGTGTAGTTGACCCAGCTGTTCGCGACGGCGTTGACGAGGTTATCCCACTCGAACGTCGGCGGCTGGGCGACCGCGCCGACAAACGCAATGTGGCCGCCGACCGCAATGAAGGGCGCGCCCGAGGAAGAGAGCGTCTTGTTGAAGGCAAGAGCCCCCAAGGCAGTCGTCGTCCCGAGTGGATTGGGGTTCGTGACGGGGGCCGCTCCGACCTGGATCGGGAAGAGGCCTTGCGCGTTGTCGACGGTCTTTCCGTTGCTCAACGACGCCGTCGACAGGACGAAGTAATTTCCGGGATTCGCATACGTGTGGGCGATCGTATCGCCGGTCGAACTCTGTTTACTGCCATCCCCAAAGTCCCATTGCGTGCCCGTGCTGCTCACAAACGGGGGTGGCGTGACCGTGGCCGTGAAGGTCGTCGAACCGCCGGCGGGGATGAATTGGCTGTTGCTCGTCACGAAGACCGAGCCCGAACCCAAATAGAGGACGAAGAACGTCGCGAGCCCGGCGATGATGATGATCGCCACGACGATCAGCACGACGAGCATCTTCCGTCCGCGCGGTTTCGGGGCCGATGGCGTGATTTCCGGACCTGATGGTTCAGAAGGCGCAGGTTGGACCTGAGGTGCAGAGGAATCCACTCGAATCCTCCTCCGTTGGAAGGCGGTCAAGACTGTCCCTGTATACGATGATTTTGGCACATTGCCCGGTCGCGAGGCATAATTAGCCTCGTGAACGCGCCTCCGGACGACCTGCACGAGCCACGTGAACGCGAATCGAGAGCGGCTTTATGCCCGCGAGCGGAATAGCGTCATACGAGGCGACCTCTTCGGGGAGTGTCCTCACATCGAAGACAGGGAGTCGCACAACCGGGCCAAGATCACAGAGGAAGAGCCCACGCCGGGCGATCCGCCGACCGGCAATGAGTTCGTCCGCCATCACCCGATCGTATCGTATCTGTTCGGGGACATGATCCGGGGCTTTTACGTCGTCGGATGCTTAGGCTTGGATCTGTTTGTGCCCGTCCAGGTCCATTTGTGGTTCCCCGGACAGGACGTCCTGGTCCTGCCGCCCGTCGTCGCAGCGATCCTCGCGCTGGCGTACGGTGAGTGGCGACTTTACCGGCGACTTTGGCCTCGGACAAAACTGCCCGGGGTCGTCGATATGAGAGACCTGCAGCGTCATCGATGATGGGAGAAGAGTCGCTGCGGCGACGACGATAAGTTCGTCGCCCAACGAGGCGTGACCCACTATACGCTGCCGGTCGAAAGGTCACTTCAAAAGGCCACACGCGCAAGGGTCTTCGTCGCCTTCACGCCTTCGATCGACCGAATCTTGGAAACCACGAGCTTCCCAATCGCTTCGTACGAGTCGGCTTCGACCTTCGCAATCAAGTCATATTCCCCGAAGAGCGGATACAGTTCGACGATGTCCTTGATCTTCAGGAGCTTCTGGTAGACTTCCTTCTCGCGCGTCGGTTCGATGTCGATCAAGACGAACCCGATGGCCGTGAAGGTCCCTCTCGTTTTCTGCGTACATCCGTGCCGTAGATAAGGATATCGAGCACGCTGACAAAACTCGAAATTCGCCGGTTGGAATAATCCCGGCACAACGTACTCTCAGGTCGGATTTTCGAAACTTAGATTACAAATACCGCGCAGAGGATTTTTCATTGGTGCAACGCAAGCGCGGTGGGCCGGGCAACCTCGCTCCCACCTTCCCGGTCGAGACGTTGCGGCATTGGTACGTGACGCCGTTCGGCGGCATGTCCGTCGAATTGGAGCCGTTCCAGGTCGGCATCAACCGCGAGGCGCTCGAGACGAACACGTCGCTCGATCCGTCGATGGACCGGGTCAGGGTCACGGTCCTCGGACGGGTGCGGCGGCCCCTCCTCCTCGATCGATTCTTCGAGGTGGTGCCGCTGGACGAACAGCATCCCGAAGCGCTGCGGCGGTCCCCGATGGGCGAAGCCGTTTTCCCCGAGGGCGATGACGTATTCCGTCCGCGGGAGTCACCCCACGAAGGCGATGACGTCGTCATCAGCAGCGTCGCGAGCCAGCGCCTCCGGCTCCTCGATTCCGACGCGTTCGCGGAGGTCTTGCAGGAGCTATTCCGCACCCGTCGGGATCCCGAACAAGAGAACAGCTGAACGGCTCCTCGGTTCGCCATTCTTGAATCCGAGTCGAAATGGTTTTTATCGGACGCCGCCGTAGGTCCACTGATGCGGATCGGCGTCATCGGCGTCCAAGGCGACGTGAGCGAACATGTCGACGCAGTCGCCCGGGCGATGAAGGAGTACGGCAAGCAAGGCGAGGCGATTGCCGTCCGCCGACCGGAGGACCTTGCGCGCGTCGACGGCCTCACGATTCCGGGCGGGGAGAGCACGACGATTTCGAAGCTGCTCGTGAAGCTCGGGCTCTTCGACGAGATCGTGCGCCGCGCGGGTGAAGAGGGAATGCCAATCATGGGCACCTGCGCCGGGTGCATCCTGCTTTCGAAAGACGCGGGGAACCAGGCGGAGAAGACGAAGACGCGGCTCCTTGGGCTCATGGACATGTCCGTCGATCGCAACGCGTTCGGGCGCCAGCGCGAGTCGTTCGAAGCGGACCTCGAGGTCACCGGACTCGACCCCCCGTTCCACTGCGTCTTCATTCGCGCACCGGCGATCCTCCGCACGTGGGGCGAATGTACCCCAATCTCGCGGTACAAGGATCGAATCGTCCTGGCCCGCCAAGGACATCTTATCGCGTCCGCCTTCCACCCAGAATTGAGCGGAGACCTGCGAATCCATCGGTGGTTCCTGGACCTCGTCTAGAACAGCACGATGACGAGGGCGCCGAGGGCAATTGCGCCACTGAGCGTGACGTACAGCGCGGGACGGAGGACCGCCATCGTCGAATTGATCGATGTCGTCAAGCGGGACGCGGACTGCGGCCCGAAGATCCGGAAGTTTGCGATCTCCGTCGCGAACGTGGCGACCTCTGCATCCTGCAAGTTCGCGATCGCTTCCCGGACCGCGCCCTCCG
>Ga0209236_1001928_pt1 | contig 12635 bp, 11 predicted proteins | sample GraSoi013_1_40cm_FD_185819 | JGI IMG/M metagenome (GOLD analysis project Ga0209236, IMG submission 185819) | Grasslands soil microbial communities from the Angelo Coastal Reserve, California, USA - Sample 09_27_2013_1_40cm (SPAdes) (version 2) | ecosystem: Environmental > Terrestrial > Soil >... | reverse complement strand
CCTCGGTGTTCTTTGCGTCGGCGGACATCCGGACGATCCAGAATCGGGATGTGGCGGCGCGCTGTCATTGTATTCGGCCCTCGGACACGCGGTCACCGTCGTCTACCTCACCCGTGGCGAGCGCGGCATTCCCGGAAAATCGCTGGACGAGGCGGCAAGAATTCGCTCCGCGGAGTGCGACGCCGCCTGCAGGATCATGGGCGCGAAGCCGGTGTATTTCGGCCAAATCGACGGCGCGACCGAAGTGACCCGCGCGCACGTCGACGCGATGACCCAACTCCTGAACACCATCAAACCGGACGTCGTGTTCACGCATTGGCCGGTGGACACACACATGGATCATCAGGTGGCGGCCATGCTCACGATTCGGGCGTGGATGGCCCTGCGAACCTCCCGTCTCTACTTCTTTGAGGTCAATACCGGCAGTCAGACGGAAGGCTTTCTGCCGAACACGTACGTCGATATCTCATCAGCGGTCGAGAAAAAAAAGGCCGCGCTGTTTGCGCATGTCAGCCAGGATGGTCAGGGCATTTGGCGGGAGCATCACGAGATCATGGCGCAGTGGCGCGGTCGTGAGGCGGGCGTTCGCGCGGCCGAGGCATTCGTGCATCTGAATCGCGACACGGGCCTCAGCAATCTTCCTGCTACGTAGGCTCAGTGTTGGCGGGAAGCGAGAGGCGCACCGCGAGGTCGCCGGGCCCTCTGCTGCCGAACGAAAGATCTCCGCAACTTCCTCGTCGGTGTAACGTCGCTCAGTCATGGCCATTGTAATGCGATCTCAACCCTTTCCCCTTCTATTAGAGTGACTTCCCCTTGCACGAAGCGAAACGACACTGGAGCCCCTACCTGGGAAGGTATCGGAATGCCTCGGATCCAGACGCGCTGCACTGCACACGGTACGGAGTAGGTCAGCAACTCTCCGGGGTTCAGCGCACCGATAGCAGTCGTTGACAGCGTTCCCGCTCGCAAGCGGATCTCCAGGGCGTGCGGCGTACGATTATAAACGACGAAGTCGCAGCGTACCGTCTCACGTCCGCGCTCGAGGTGCGGCGCTGCCGCGCAGCCGCAAGCCAGGAGCACAAAGACGTAGCGCGCGCTTCGAGACGGAAGTACCATGCGGTTCAATTCTACCGCATCTTGGTGAGCAGTGGTTAGCCTCGCGCTGGGCATTCTGACTGCACTCGCCGTGCAACATCCGACAGCCCGCGTGCTCGTATGGGGCGGCGATGCAGAGGGCGGCGCTCCGTTCGTGGAAGCCGATCCGGCCGATCCATCACAGGTACGTGGCTTCGACGTCGAGGTCGCCGACCGGATCGCCCGCGGACTCGGCCGCACCACCCGCTTCGTCCAGGTCCAGTGGTCCAGCATCGATCAATCCGTCGAACGGGGTGATTTCGCACTCGGCCTCTCGGGTGTCGAGGACACGCCCGCACGCCGCGCCCGGCATGCCGCCACCCTCCCCTACTTCGAATTCCGTGAAGTGCTCGCCGTGCGACCGGAGGAGGCAGCCCGCATTCACGGTCTGATCGATCTGCGCGGCCGGCGCGTTGCGACGCTGGGCGCGACGATCGCGTACGACCTGCTCGTGCGGGCACGCGATTCGACGGGTCTCATCCCTGTGTCGTACGACGACGATGTGCATCCCTATGGCGACCTCGTGACGGGACGAGTGGACGCGGTACTGCTGGATCACATCATCGCGCAGCGCGCCCTGCGGCGCCGTGGCGGCTTCGGTTTCCTGATCCTCGCGCAGCCCGTCGCCGTCGGCCATTACGTCGGCGTCCTCGCCCGCGCCGATTCTGCGTTGCGCGATTCGGTGGACGCGGTGCTGCGCGAAGCGATGCGCGATGGATCGCTCGAGCAGATTTTCCGTCGCTGGAGGGTGTGGGATCCAACCCAGGGCGTGCTCTTCGACGCGGTGCTGCGATCCAGCATGACGGCAAGGCCGGCGGGGACGGCACCGGTGGTTCAGGCAATCGCTTACCTCCCTCCCCTTGCCCGTGCTGCCGCCGTGACGGCGCTGGTGTCGGTGCTCTCGATGATGCTGGCGGTCCTCGTCGGACTCGCACTCGCATCGGGACGACTGTATGGGTCCGGCTGGCTGCGAGCACTCACCACCGTCTACATCGAGGTGATACGCGGGACGCCGCTCCTGCTACAGCTCTTCGTCATCTATTACGGGCTCGCGGGCGTGATCCGGTTGCCGGCCTTTCTCGCCGCGATTCTGGGTCTCGGCCTGAACTACGCGGCCTACGAGGCCGAGATCTATCGCGGCGCGCTCCTCGCGGTCCCGCGCGCGCAGCTCGAGGCCGGACGGACGCTCGGTTTGTCGGAAGGGCAGATCCTGCGGCTCGTGCGCGGGCCGCAGGCCCTGCGCTACGCGCTCGCCCCGATGACCAACGACTTCGTCGCCTTGCTCAAAGATTCCGCGCTCGTGTCAGTCATCACGGTCGTCGAGCTGACCAAGCAGACAGCGATCTACGCCACGAACGTCGGGAGCTGGATCGTACCGGGCGCTTTGTGCGCCGTCGTGTATCTGGCGATGTCGCTGCCGCTCGCGCGCCTGGCGCGCCGGCTGGAGCAGCGCTGGGGCGGGCGCGCACCGTGAGCGCGCTGCTCGTGATCGATCGGCTGCGCGTCCGCTTCGACTCGCGGGACGTCCTGCGAGCGCTGTCGCTCGAAGTCGCGGCGGGCGAGCTGGTGGCATTGATGGCTCCATCCGGTGCCGGCAAGACGACAGCGCTCCGAGCAGTCGCCGCGCTTCAGCCGTTCGACGAGGGCCGGATCGTGGTCGATGGATTCGCACTTCTCCCCGGACCGGTACCGCCCGAAGCTCGGCTCGTGTCGCTGCGGCGTCGAGTGGGTCTCGTGTTTCAGGGGCACGCGCTGTTCGACCACCTCAGCGCGCTCGACAACGTCACGCTGGCATTGCGGCACGTCCTCGGCAAAAGCCGAGCGGACGCGGATGCGGTTGCGCAGAGACTGCTGGATTCGCTGGAGGTCGGCGCGCGGGCGAGCGCCTGGCCGCGTCAGCTGTCGGGCGGTGAGGCGCAGCGCGTCGCAATCGCGCGCGCACTCGCACCGGACCCCGCGCTGTTGCTCATGGACGAGCCGACCGCGGCTCTCGACCCGGCGCGCCGCACCGCGTTGGGGGCTACGTTGCGAGGCCTCTGCGAGCAGGGGCGCGGATTACTCGTCGCAACACACGACGCGGAATTCGCGCGGGCGCATGCCGATCGGGTGCTCACGCTCGGTACCTAGGAGGCTTTAAAGTGAGGGTTCTCGATCAGGCCGAGCAGGTTTCCAAAGGGATCCGCGACCGTCGCGACCCGAATGTCGCCACCGACGTCCTGGATGGGCGCCGTCACGGTCGCGCCCGCCTTGGTGAACTCTTGAACCGCTGAATCGAGGTTGGGAACTCCCCAGTAGGCGACACAGCCACCGGGGCCCGGCGGAACTCCCGTGACGTCCGGATCCAACCCGAGCTCGAAGCCGCCAATCTGGAAGCCAACGTAGTACGGCTCGTCAAAGTAGGGCTGCACGCCGAATGCTGCGGCGTACCAGACTTTCGCGCGCTTGAGATCCGAGACGTGGTAGATGACCGTGCGCAATCCGAGGACCAAGGGGCGCTCCAGGGTGTGAGAAGTACTCGATCAGTCGCGCTTGCGCAGGAAGACATGCATCGCGCGCTCGCCGGCGACGTGCTTGAAAGACTCGTAGCCTAACGCCGACAGATTCATCCCCGCGAGCAGCGCTTCGCCGGCGCCGAGCAGGACGGGCCTGACGGCCAGGTGCAATTCGTCGATGAGGCCGGCGCCCAGATACTGCCGGATCGTGGCGACGCCACCGCCGAGGCGGATGTCGCGCCCACCAGCAGCCTCCCTGGCCTGCTGTAGTGCAGCCTTGATGCCGCCTGTGACGAATCGAAATTCGGTGCCGGCCATCCGCAACGGCGGCCGCGCGTGATGGGTCAGGACAAAGACCGGCGTGTGATACGGTGGCTCGTCGCCCCACCAGCCTTTCCAGCTCTCGTCCGGCCACGGCCCCCGGACGGGGCCGAAGATATTGCGTCCCAGGATCCACGTGCCGAGACCCGCCAATCCTTGCTCGGCGATTTCGTTGTCGACGCCCGTCTCTCCGCCCGTCGGATTGCCGTGCATCTGCTGCCAGACACGCGTGTTGAAGAACCAGTCCATGAGCAGCGGGCCACCGACACCGAGGGGATTCTGAAGGTTTTGGTTGGGTCCGGCGCCAAAACCATCGAGAGATATCGCAAAGCTGCTGACACGAACTTTGGACAACACTTCCGACTCACCTTCTCGGCAGTTCGTGGATGATTGACCAGGTCACCCCAAAGCGGTCGCGGAGCTGGCTGAAGCGCGTCGCGTAGAACGTCTCCTTCAGCGGCATATAGACCTCACCGCCCTCCGCAAGCAGGTTGTGGACTCGCTCGGCTTCTTCCGTAGAATCGAGCGAGAGGTACATGTAGACGCTGCGGATTTTCTGGAAGACGGAGGGAGGAACATCATTTCCGATCAACACGGTGTCGCCAATGTTCATCCGCGCATGAATGATCGCTTTGCCGGCTCCACTCGGCGCTCCCGGAGCCTGGCTCTGATTCATCATCATCGTGATCTTGCCGCCGAGATGTTTCTCGTAGAAGCGGAACGCCGCTTCGCAATTCCCGCCGAAATTCAGTTGGGTATACAGCTTCATCGGTGGCCTTTCCTGCGAATTATTCGGAGGCGCCTGCTCGCAGCGCCGGAGGACACAAACTACGTCCTCCGGTGGAGCGACTGATGTCAGTGAGAGGTCATGGTTCTGCGGGAGCCCTCGGTGGCCAGTCTCGCTTACGGATAGAAACGCACGAACAGCGCCCCGGACGAAAACCAGCTACGCGCATACAGACTTGGAGCAATGCTGGTTGAGCCACTCGAAGACGATGAGGTGTGATCGTACTGGATCTTGGCCTCGGCGCCGACGCTGAATGCAGGAGCCGGACTGTACTCCCCACCGATCGCGCCGGCGACGAACCACCCGCTGCTCGTCGTCGATGTCTGCCCCGCGGATCCATTCACCCTGGTTGACCCGTGTAACAGCCCGAAGCGGGGGCCAAAGTACATGTTGAGACGCTCCTGCGGGTGCGCGACCGAGAACACGCCCAGCCCGACTAAGGTGTGCGAGTCCCACGCGGTGTCGGAACTCACCGGGTAATCGGCGCGCGCGGACAAGAAATCGACATACGGCTCGAGCCGGAAATGGGCGCTGACATTGATAGGTAAGAACACCCCGATGTCGGGAACGGAGATACCGACGCCCACACGACGGGCGTGGTCTTGCGCAGCGAGAGGCAGCGTGAGGGTAGCAACGGCGCAGAGGATGACGACCGGTTTGGCGCTCATGGGGATCCCCGCTCGGGAGTGGAGGCTTACGGATGCTAAGGTTCACGCACGCGTCAGGCTGCGCTCATCACGATACTTCACATAGACGGTTCTGCGCGGTGGCAGCGCGCACAACTCCTTCATGCCGATCTTCTTCGCAATCGTGCGCGCGCCTTCATTATTGTCATCGATACAGGCGATGACGCGCTCGACCTTGGCCGTGTCGAACGCCCACGTGAGGATCAATTCGCAGGCGCGTTTGGCAAGTCCCCGCCGTTGGGCCTCCGATCGCAGCGCGCATAAGACCTCGAAGTCCTTGCCGTCGAACGCCTGAGATCTGATCAGCCCACCGATTCCGATCGGGATCTGCCCTTCCATGACGGCAAAGAGGCGGTGCTTGTCGTCCTGCTCCGGCTCGGGCAGCGGTCCGACAAACTCCCAGACGTCATCCTGCAGTTGCAGAGAACGCAGCAATGCATCGTGAGACGCGTTTAGGGGCAGAAGCTCCATCACTCAGTCCGAATGGGGATAGGTGGAAAGTACTCTTATGGAGCCGTGACCGCGAAACTATAACGCCCCGAACCGACGTCCACGATCACATCGTTGCCCAGCTGCCGGGAGGAGCGAACGCCTTCGCTGGCGTTGAGCGCAACGCTCCCCTCTCGCACATGGTCGAGGCGCGCGTCCCACAAGGTCACTTCCGCGGACGTGTTCGCCGGAACGGTGAGGTCGAGTACGAATCGCCGTCCCTCGAGTCTCCACGCGGATTTCAGCGTCCCGTAACCCGTTTCGAGAGAAGCGCTCGCGCTCGTCAGGCCGGCTCCCGGTCGTGGAGCGATGCGCGACCGCCGATATCCCACCGCTGCCGAATCCACGTCGATCCCGCCGATGTTCCGGTACATCCAGTCGCCGACTGCGCCGAAGGCGTAGTGATTGAACGAGTTCATCCCGGGATCTTCGAAGGAACTGTCAGGGCGAATGCCGTCCCACCGTTCCCACATCGTGGTCGCCCCTCTGGTGATCGGGTATAGCCACGACGGGTACGTGCGCTGGGTGAGCAATGCGAACGCGAGCCCAACGTGCCCGGTGGCGCCGAGCACGTGCAGGAGATACGGCGTGCCGAGAAAACCAGTGGTGAGATGGTGCTCGCGCGCTTCTACGTCCCGCGCTAGGCGCCCCCCTGCGACCGACACCAGCGAATCCGGAAGGAGATCGAACGCGATCGCCAGCGCGTACGCCGTCTGCGTGTTCTCGCCCACTCGACCCGTACTCGAGACGAACTCCCGGTCAAACGCATCTCGGATCGCGTGGAAGCGTGTACGATACGCGGCCGCTTCGTCCCTGCGGCCGAGGGCCGCCGCGCTGCGCGACACCAGATCGGTGGAGTGCGCCAGGAATGCCGTCGCGATGAGGTCCGTCCCCGTGGTGGCACCGGGGTACGAGGGATCGTCGCTGTGGAGGGCAAGCCAGTCGCCGAACTGCCATCCCGGTTTCCAAATCAGGTCCGTGCCCGCCCGGCGCCGCGCGTAATCGACCCACGCGCGCATGCTCGGATACTGGCGCTCGAGGACTCCTCGGTCGCCATACGTGAGATACATCGTCCAGGGAATGATTACTGCTGCGTCGGACCAGCCTGCCGTGCCCGCGAAACGCGTCGAGTCGCCGCCCAACGGGTTGGGAATCACCCAGGGTACACTGCCGCTCGGGTCCTGATCGGCCGCCATATCTGCCAGCCACTTCGCGAAAAAACCGGAGACGTCCATGTTGAACGCAGCAGTGCGCGCGAACACCTGAGCATCTCCCGTCCATCCGAGACGCTCGTCGCGTTGCGGGCAATCAGTCGGCACGTCGAGAAAATTGCTGCGCTGACCCCAGACGATGTTGCGCAGCAACTGGTTGAGCAGCGAGTCCGAGGTCACGAGGCTCCCCGTCTGCGCGAGGTCGGATGACACGGCGATGCCCGTGATCGTGGTCGAATCCGGCGGACCAGGAAGTCCCGCGACGGCGACATATCGAAAGCCGTGGAAGGTGAAATGCGGCTCGTACACCTCTCGAGCTTTCCCGCTGAGGGTGTACCGATCCGTCTGGCTGGCTCGGCGCAGATTGGCGGTGTAGAGATTGCCGTCCCGGTCGAGCACTTCGCCGAACCGGAGCGTGACCGTCGTGCCCGCCGGGCCCCGGACGCTGAGACGCGCCCAGCCGGTGAAATTCTGACCGAGGTCGAATACCGTTTCGCCCGATGGCGCTCGATGGATGTTCACCGGGCGCAGCTCGCGCACGCGACGCACCGGTGGCGACATCGATGCCACAAGGTCGGCCGGAGGAGGATCCAGAAGGGCAACCGCCGACCAGTCGCGGTCGTCGTACGGCGCGCTCGCCCAGCCGCTGAGCTCCTCCCCGCGCCGCGCGTCGTACGTCTCGCCGCCATAGATGTCTGACGCGAGAACCGGCCCAGCGATCGTCTTCCAGTTGGAATCCGACACGACGCGCTCCGTCCGTCCGCTCTCATAGTGGATCTCGAGCTGCGCGCGTAGGGCAAGCCGCCGCCCATAGAGGTTGCGCTGACCGAAGAACCCGAGATTCCCGCGATACCAGCCGTCGCCGAGCATTGTGCCGACGACATTGGCGCCCGGTCGCAGGAGCGGTGTGACGTCATAGGTCTGGTACTGGAGACGGTGGCGGTACGAGGTCCAGCCGGGCGTGAAGAGCTGGTCGCCGACCCGCTGTCCGTTGACGTAGAGCTCGTAGAGGCCGAGGCTGGTGACGTAGAGACGCGCCGTGCGCACGTGGTCGTCGACACGAAAGGCCCGTCGCAAGAGGGGCGACGGAGATGGGAGGCTATCCGCTGCCGTTGCCTTCGGGCCTACCCACCGGGCCGTCCAGTCCGCGGGTTGCAGTAGTCCGGATTCCCAAAACTCGATCGCGCTCCATGGAGACTCGCGGCCGCTGTTGTCCCAGACGCGCACGCGCCAGTAATAGCGTGTCCGCGACACCGCGGGCGGGCCGCGGTAGTTCACGAAGACCGAGGTGTCGGACATCAGTCTGCCGGAATCCCACAACAGATTTGCGCCACGCGTCAGGCTCGCTTCGCTGGTCGCGACCTGTAGTTGATACGCCGCCTGCGTGGTGTTGCGCCTGTTGCTTTCGATCCGCCAGCTCAGCCTCGGTTGCACCATGTCGATGCCGATCGGATTCGTGAGGTATTCGACGCGCAGTCCGGCGACGGTGAGTGTGGCCTGAGGGAGCACCCGCGCTGGTGCGAGCACAGTCAGTGACAGGACGATCAAGATGCGACGGGTCATTTGGTCTGCACCGCATGCCCCCCGAACTCGTTGCGCAGCGCCGCGATCACCTTGGCGCCGAAGGACTCCTCCTGGCGAGAGCGCAGCCGCGCGAGCAGCGACAACGTGATGACCGGCGCCGGCACGTCCAGGCGTATCGCCTCCTCGACTGTCCAGCGTCCCTCCCCCGAATCCTCGACGTAACCGCGAATGGCGGCCAGCTGGTCGTCACGGGAGAACGCGCGCTCCGCCAGCTCGTTCAACCAGGAGCGCACCACGCTGCCGTGGTTCCACAGCTTGGCGATCTTGCCGAGCTGAAGCTTGAAGTCCTGCGAGGCGTGCAGGATCTCGTAGCCCTCCGCATACGCCTGGAGCAGGCCGTACTCGATCCCGTTGTGCACCATTTTGACATAGTGGCCGGCGCCGCAGGGACCCACGTGAGCGTAGCCCTCGGCCGGCGCGAGCGTCCGAAAGATCGGCTCGCAGTGCTGGAAGGCGGCGTGCGACGCGCCGATCATGAGGCAATAGCCGACGGTGAGGCCCCAGATCCCGCCGCTCGTCCCAACGTCCACGAACTCGATTCCCTGTTTCTTGAGCGCTTCCGCGCGCCGCAGCGAGTCGCGGAAGTTGGAATTGCCGCCGTCGATGACGATGTCGCCTTTGGCGAGATGCGGCGCGAGCTGCTCGATCGTGTTCTCGACCGGCGCGCCCGCCGGCACCATCACCCAGACGACTCGCCGCGGCGCCAGTTGCTTTGCGAGGTCGGCGAGGTCCTTGGCGCCCCTGGCGCCTTTGCCGCCCTTGTCGATGAGCGCCTTGACCGCATCGGCGCTCGAATCGTACACAATCAGCTCGTGCCCGCTCTGGAGCAATCGCTGCACCATGTTGCCGCCCATACGGCCCAACCCGATCATCGCCAGTTGCATTGCCGCTCCCTGGAAGGTCGACCATACGCGTGGTTTCAGAGCCAGCAGAATAGCCCAGAATTCGTCGGTGGTATAGGATTGGGCCACTTCATGGGCACTGTCCACACCGGGCGCTACGTGATGATGGGCGTGAGCGGGTCCGGCAAGACCCTGATCGGTTCGATGCTCGCTCACGCGCTCGGCGTCGAGTTCGTCGAGGGTGATGACCTGCACCCACCGAACAACGTGCAACGCATGGCGGCCGGGATCCCGCTGACGGACGACGACCGCCGCGGTTGGCTGATCGCGATCGCGGCCCGCCTCCGCGACGCGAAGGGCGCCAGCATTGGTCTCGTCGTCTCGTGTTCGGCGCTCAAGCGAAGCTATCGCGATCTGCTGCGATCCGTTGGGGACGAGGGGCTCCGGTTTGTGTATCTCGCGGGGAGCCGAGCGCTCCTCGCGGACCGCCTGGCACAACGCCGCGGCCACTTCATGCCGCCAACGCTGCTCGATAGCCAGCTCGCCATTCTGGAGGAACCGTCACCGGACGAGCGCGCGTGGGTGTGCGACATCCGTGGGACGCCGCAGGCTATCGTCGCCGATCTGTTGACCCGCGCGGCATGAGCCCAAACGCTCGGCTGCTGCTCTACGCGTTCGGTGCAGTGGTCGCGCTGATCGTTCTGATCGCGCGCTTCAAGCTGCACCCCTTCATCGCGCTGATCTCCGTGTCCCTCGCCATGGGGGTTACCGCGGGCATGCCGTTCGGCAGTGTCGTGAGGGCGTTCACGGACGGAGTCGGTGGGGTTCTGGGATTCATTGCAATCGTCGTTGCCCTCGGGACGATGCTGGGCAAGATGATGGCGGAGTCCGGCGCGGCGACCCGCATCGCGACCACGCTCATCTCGCGATTCGGCGAGCAACGCGTGCATTGGGCAATCATGTTCGTTGCCTTTATCGTCGGGATTCCGGTCTTCTTTCAGGTTGGTTTCGTCCTGCTGATTCCGCTGGTGTTCACGATTGCGCGTCGCACAGGGATGTCGCTCGTGAAGATCGGCATTCCGTTGGTCGCCGGGCTTTCGGTCGTGCATGGGATGGTGCCGCCGCATCCCGCCGCGATGCTCGCGCTCGTCGCCTACCACGCCGATGTCGGGCGCACCATCGCGTATGCACTCCTGGTCGGGTTGCCGACCGCGGCGCTGGCCGGCCCGATCTTTGCTTCGTGGATTGCGCCACGCATCGCGCTCCCCGCGGTGAACCCGATTGCCACGCAACTCGCGGGTGACGTTCCCAGCGAGATGCCGAGCTTCTCTATCTCGCTGTTGACGGTGCTGCTCCCGGTGATCCTGATGTTGTGCGCAAGCGCCGCCGACGTCGCGCTCGATACCGCGAGCACACTCCGCTCGTCGCTCGACTTCGTGGGGAGCCCGATCGTGGCGCTGCTGCTGGCGCTACTCTTCTCGTTCTGGTCGCTGGGCTACAGGCAGCACTTCACGCGCGATCAGATCCTGAAGTTCGCCAATGACTGCCTCGCGCCGACCGCCACCATCTTGCTGGTGATCGGCGCCGGCGGCGGATTCAACAGGGTACTGCTGGAGAGCGGCGTGGGGAAAGCGATTGCCGCTATCGCACTGGGATCGCATGCCTCGCCACTTCTGCTCGCGTGGACCGTGGCGGCGCTCATCCGCGTGGCCACCGGCTCGGCGACCGTGGCGATGACGACGGCCGCTGGAATCGTCGCCCCCATCGCGGCGGCGACGCCGGGGACTATGCCCGAACTCCTGGTGCTCGCGACGGGTACGGGCTCGCTGGTGCTGTCACACGTGAACGACTCGGGGTTCTGGCTCATCAAGGAGTTCTTCAACATGACCGTGCAACAGACGCTGAAGACGTGGACTGTCGCGGAGACAATCATTGGGTTGGCGGGTTTGGCTCTCACGCTGTTGCTCAGCCTCGTGGTGTCGGGGTGTACATCAGGCGAACCGCGGACGCGAGAGCTGAGCGCAGCAGGGTGGATCGATGTGACGGCTACGCTCGATCCGGCGAGGACGCCGGTGTACGAGGGCGACGCGCCGATGAAGTTTGATTTTCTCAAGGACATGCGGAAGGGCGACAAGCTGACCCTGTCCGCCTACTCGATGGGCGCGCACAGCGGGACGCACATCGACGCCCCGATGCATTTCGTTGCCAACGGAGCACCGATCGATCAGGTGGCGCTCGACCCGCTCATCGGTGCCGCGCGGGTGATCGATATCCCGGACAGCGTGCGGGCGATCGACGCGACCGAGTTGAACAGGCACGACTGGAGGGGCGCGAAGCGGGTGCTATTCCGGACGCGGAGCACGCTGCGCGGCTGGATGGACTCCGCGTTCCATCGCGACTTCGCCTACATCGCCCCGGACGCGGCGCAGCTGCTCGCAGACGCCGGCGTCGTGCTGGTCGGCGTCGACTACATCTCGGCGGAGCAATTCGGCGCTCCGGCGCCGCGGACGCACCAGATTCTGCTCGGGCGCGGGATTCCCATCGTGGAGGGACTGGATCTGCGCCCCGTGCACGCAGGTGACTACGATCTCATCGTGCTACCGATCAAGGTCCGAGGGCACGAAGGCGCGCCGGCGCGGGCCATCGTTAGGGAGCGGTGAGTCTGGCCGTGTGGCCCCTTCGGCCAGCGGAGTTGAATGCGGCGACGCGGACTGTCCGGCGGAAGGGGATCGGGCCACGCACTTCGGCGCTGCGGACCGTAGGCTCGCTGCCGTCCGTCGTGTAGCGCAGAGTGAAGCCCGGCAGCTCCATGCTGGTGTGAACAGCTCCCCCTTCGACCTTCAAGCCCGGTGTGGGGATTCGATAGTTGAGGCCCGGGACCTCCCGATCGAGTCGAGGCAGCTCGCGCTGGCCGACGATATTCACGAAGCGGGACCAAGCCTCGCGATAGAGGGAGTCGTATTTCGCGGCGTCGCGCTCTCTCGCCCAGTCGGGGTCGGGCGCCCACGCCCGCTCGGCGAGGGCGAACAATCTCGGGACGAGCATGTACTCGACCCGACCCTCCCCGCCCAGCGTCTCCGACCACAGAT
>Ga0209236_1001925_pt1 | contig 12641 bp, 16 predicted proteins | sample GraSoi013_1_40cm_FD_185819 | JGI IMG/M metagenome (GOLD analysis project Ga0209236, IMG submission 185819) | Grasslands soil microbial communities from the Angelo Coastal Reserve, California, USA - Sample 09_27_2013_1_40cm (SPAdes) (version 2) | ecosystem: Environmental > Terrestrial > Soil >... | reverse complement strand
TGAGCAGGAACTGAACAAGCAAGACTACTGGATGGTGTTTATGAACGATCCGCGGACGCCTCAGCCTTCAGTGCTGTACCTGCTCAACAGGGCGGCCATCGCCTACGAGGCCAAGAACCCTCAACTGGCGAAAGATCTCGTGAATGAGGCTCTGGAGGTGCTCCAGGAGGGCGTCCGGAGAAAGTACTTCTCGCAGGCTGACGTGGACCCGATCATCAACTACATCAAGCAGCACGTTCCTGTGCAGGTCGCCTGATCGGTGAAGGGATCGCTTGACCGGAGCGGCGGTGTTTCCGTCGCTCCGGCTCATGTGTATCCTCTCCGTTTCCTCAACGATACAATCGATGTCTCTTTCATCGCATACATTTCCTTAGACGTATAGAATAGTGGGCGAGCCTCCAGCGAAATCGCGGAAAAGCCCCCGCATGGACAGGAAAGTCAAGTTCTCGGTCTGGTACCTGCTTGTGAGATGCTGACCAAGCATGGGGGCGTGCCCCTGAGCTCAGGGCAGCGACCAGTGAGAGAGGAATGCCTATGACGGGCGGCGACTTTCGTGGTCGCGCACGTTGGCCGGCCGCTATTGGGACTCTGAGAAGATCTGGATAACGACGAAGTCCACGACGGCAGCAAACACGACCACGAGCCCAATAGCCACGCCCGTGGCAATCAGACCGATGGTCCATTCCCCGAGTTCCATGTGTGTCCTCCCAAGACGTCAGGTCCAATCGGCCTATTCTGTTAGAAGGACAGATAAATCTGCCTGGTTCGAGTTCAATCCCTCTAGGCGAAGCTGATCCCCGTGGCTTGACTCTCCTCCGGCAAGGATTACTGGTAGGCCAGAAAGCGCGGAAGGAGGGATGCACGATGCTACCCACGCTGGGATTGCTCAGCCTGATGTTTCTCTGCTGGATCATTGCGTTTGCGAGCTCCTTCACCGAGGAGTCCGAAGAGGGTGAATTCTCATCCAAGGGCCATGTGTCGCAGAACGAGAAGGCCGCGTAATGGGACTGCCGAGCGTTCCCCGGTCCGGCCGATGCTTCTTTTGCTAAGCCGGGGCAACGCAGTCATCTTCCTGACCATCAGTCCTTGACCGTGCGTGGCTTGCGTGAGACCGGTCGGTTGCGGTACAAGTGAACGCAACGGATCTACAAGGAGGGCTCGCCATGGCCAAAGCGTTGAAGTGCTTGAAGGAGGGTTGCAACTTCGAGGTGCAGGGCAACTCCGTGGATGACGTCCTGGTCAAGCTCAAGATGCATGCGATGATCGCCCACCAGATGCCGCAGCTGCCACCTGATCTGCTCGAGAAGGCCAAAACGGCTGTACGCGACGTGTGAGAGGGGGCTGATGCCCATCCCGCCGAAGCCATGTCCCTATTGCGATAAGCTGATGTGGATCAAGGACGAGTCCATCGAGTGGGTGGACGAGAACACCATCCGCTTCCGGTGCCCGCATTGCCAGTCGCTCGTGCGTCGCAGGCTGGTGGAACTCGGCGCGAATGCCGCCGGTCCCATCAAGCCGGCTTGACGCCTCTCCCGACACCTCCTAAGATGGCGCTATGACTGTCCTGTCCGATGGCGACCGCGTCCATTTGGTGGACCGGAAAGGCCGGCAGTACGCGTTGACGCTGAAGGCGGGCGATACCTTCCAGTTGAGCGGAGAGACACTCGCCCACGACGATCTGATTGGCAAGCCCGACGGCACCCTGGTCACCCTGTCCCATGGGCGTCGCATGCTGGCCATCCGTCCCACCCTCTCGGAATACGTGTTGAAGATGCCCCGCGGCGCCCAGGTCCTCTACCCCAAGGACCTCGGGGTGATCCTCCAGTGGGCCGATATCTATCCCGGTTCACGGGTCTTCGAGGCCGGGACGGGGTCGGGCGCGCTGACCATGGCGCTGCTCCGGGCCGTCGGAGACCGTGGGCACGTCATCAGCTACGAGTCCCGCGAGGATTTTGCCCGGACCGCAATGAAGAACATCGAACGGTATCTCGGTCCCGTCCACAACCTCATGCTCCGGCAACGCAATGCGTATGAAGGCATCGAGGAAACGGATCTGGATCGGGTGGTCCTGGATCTCCCCGAGCCCTGGCAGGTGGTCCCCCACGCCGCGACGGCTTTGCGGTCGGGCGGGGTCTACTTGAGCTACGTCCCGACGATCCCTCAGGTGATGCAGACCGTGGAGGCGCTGCACCGGGCGCAGGTCTTCGCGATGATCCAGACGTTCGAGACCCTGCTGCGGACCTGGAACATCGAGGGGCGCAGCGTGCGGCCGGACCTGCGCATGGTGGCGCACAGCGGCTTCCTCACGGTGGCCCGCAAGGTGCAGCCCGGCCTAGCTCCTTCCGTCAGACCGGCGGAGGCGGAGCCGGAGGCCGGAGAGGCCGGCCGGCATGCGGAGGAGCTGTGAAGCGCAATACTATTTCCACGATCGATGGCGGGCTGACCGCCCAATAGGCACGCGTGTGATGCGCCTCTGAGCGCCTGCCTGTTTCCCCTGCCTCTCCATCATCACTCGATAATCTTCCTTGCTCGTTTGCAGCTGTCCGTGTATGTAGGAGGCACCATCTCTTTCAAGGGCACCCTTCATGGCTGAACTGGATTTCCTCCGCGACCTGGTCGTGCTCTTCGGCGCTTCGATCGTGGTCGTGTATGGGTTCAACAGGCTCCGGCTCCCCGCCGTCGTCGGCTTCCTCGTCGCAGGCGCGCTGCTGGGCCCGTACGGGCTGGACGTTGTGGACGACGTGGCCCGCGTGGAGGTCTTCGCCGAGGTGGGCGTCGTGCTGTTGCTGTTCACCATTGGGGTCGAGTTTTCCCTGGGCCAACTCCGGTCGCTCCGCACGGTCGCCGGCGCTGGGCTTCTCCAGATCGGCTCCGCGATCGGCCTGTCTGTGCTGGCGGCCATCGCCTTCGGCCTACCGCTCAACCAGGGCGTGTTCTGGGGCTTCCTGGCGGCGATGAGCAGCACGGCGGTCGTCCTCAAGATGGTGACGGAGCGGGGCGAAACCAACTCCCCACACGGCCGGCTGATCATCGGAATCTTGATCGTGCAGGACCTGACGGTGGTGCCGATGATGGTCGTGACGCCGGTGTTGGGGGGACTCGGGGAGGTAGGACTCCTGGCGGTCATGTGGTCGGTCGCCAAGGCGGTTCTCGCGGTACTGCTGATTCTCGTGGCGGCGCGGTACCTGGTTCCTCGCCTGCTGGTGGAAGTCGTCCGCAGCCGGAGTCGCGAGCTGTTCGTGATCACCATCATCTTGGTGTGCCTGGGCATCGCGTGGCTCAGCTCGCTGGCTGGCCTGTCTCTCGCGCTCGGCGCGTTCATTGCGGGACTGATCATCTCCGAATCGGAATACAGCCACCAGGCGATGGCGGAGATTTTGCCCTTCCGGGACAGCTTCAACAGCCTGTTCTTCATCTCAATCGGGATGCTGCTCGATTTGCGGGTCCTGCTGGCCCACCCCGTTCTGGTGATGGGCCTGGTCGTTGCGCTCGTGGGCGGGAAGATGGTGACGACCGTGGGAGCAGCGGTGGTCACTGGCTACTCCTGGCGGGCCGCGGTACTCACCGGCATCGCCCTGGCTCAGATCGGGGAGTTTTCCTTCATCCTCGCCAAGGTCGGTAGGCGCGTCGGGCTACTGCCCGGCGAGTCGTTCCAGGTGTTTCTGACCGTGTCGGTCCTGACACTGCTCCTCACGCCGTTTCTGGTGCAAGCCTCCCCGCGACTGGCGAGGCGCGCGGAAGCGCTCCAGCGGCTGCGACGCTGGTTACCGGAACGCCAGACTGACCCCCACGGCATCCCGTCCCGCCACCTTCGGGACCATACCATCGTCGTGGGCTACGGAGTAAACGGGCGAAACCTGGTGCAGGTCCTACGGGAGACTGAAATTCCGTTCGTGGTGGTCGATGTGGACGGGGAGACCGTCCGCCAAGAACAAAAGAAGGGGATCCCGATCGTGTTCGGGGATATCACGCATCCCCAGGTGCTCCGCCGACTCGGCATCCAGGACGCGCGCGCCTTGGTGCTGGCGATCTCCGACCCGATTGCCACCCGTCGAGCGGTCACGGTGGCGCGCCAACTCAGTCCGGCCATCCACATCATCGCGCGAACCCGCTATTTGCGCGAGATCGAAGACTTGCGCGCGACGGGCGCCGACCAGGTCGTGCCGGAGGAGTTTGAAACCTCGATTGAAATCTTCAGCTTAGTGTTGCAGCACTACCGCATGCCCGCGCGGGTGATCGCCGAGAAGGCGGAACGCATCCGGCAGGAGGGCTATGCGCTGTTTCGCAAAGGACAGCCCGGCCTGAAGGAGATCGTCGCGAAGGAAGTCGACGACCTCTACGTTGACGATTAGAAGCTCCGTCCGGTGATCTTTTCGTAAGCTTCGCGCAGGGTCCCGACTTCCCAAACGGTCAACCGGAGACTTTCCGCCAGCGGACGCACGTCCCAGTCTTTGGTCCGGAGCTGACCTTTGGGGATCAGGACAACTGAAAGGCCGCTTCTGGCTGCCCCCTGGAGTTTTTCCGGGATGTTCCCCACATCTGAGATGCGTCCATCGGGCTCGACCTTGCCGGTCATGGCGACGTTCGCAGGCAACGCGTCGCCGCGCAAGGCGGCGACGATCCCGACCGCCAATGCGGCGCTGGTGCTGGGACCGTCGGTCATATACGCGTTGCTGACGTCCTTGATGGTGACGAGCAAACTCCGGGGATCCTCGCCTAGCGCGCGCGCAGCGGCATCGACCGCCCTCCGCGCGGCGTCTTTCCAGTCTGGACTCAATGCCGAGCCTTTAAATGGTCCTAAGGCGCGCGAGCCTTCGTTGAACTGCACCCGGGGTCCGGAGAGGTCGGGCAGCCGGTCGATTTGCACGGCCAGGTAGTGGGTGGTCCCCACCAGCTTGCCGCCTTGGTCAACCACTCCCAGGGCGGGGATGGAGATAAACACCCGCTGCTCGGCAGCTTCAACTGTCCCTCTGCAGACGACGAGGAGGGATAAGACCGTCAGGAGCAGGGATGTAAGGAGGCGATACGGGTGCATGGAGGTAAAAAGTGTTGCTACTCTATCACACGTCCGCAACGAGGGGAAGGAAGCTACGAACTGGGTAGCGAATACCAGGCCTGCCAATTTGCCCAATTCAATCAATAGATTATGGATATCAACAGGGTTGCCAGGGACGTACCGGTCTGCCTTGACAAGCCCGAGAAGCGCATATTATAGTATCTCCACGCGATGCTAGAGGGGAATCGGGGAGGATGTGGAGGTTTTGTAACTCCTGCCTCCCCGAGGCGTTTTAAGAGCTGGTGATATGTCGACCACAGCAAAGCTTGATCCTCAAGTGGCCTTAGCGGAATTGCAAGCGCGCAAGCCCGATCGGGTCACGATCGTCGTCTTGAGCGGCAATATGGATCGGGTCATGTCTGCGTTCATCATCGCGACCGGCGCGGCGTCGATGGGAATGCAGGTCACGATGTTTTTCACCTTCTGGGGGCTGAATGCCATCCGGAAGCCCGGGGTGTCCAGCAAGGCCGCGGATTGGCTGCGACGTGCGTTTGGATTCCTCAATAGAGGGGGTGCGGACGCGTTGCCCTTGTCACGTTTCCACTTCTGGGGTTTGGGGACCCGTATGATGAAACTGGTGATGCGGCGTAACCGCATGCCGGGCGTCCCTGAGCTGATGGACATGGCCAAGGACCTTGGCGTGCAGTTCATCGCGTGCACGACGACGCTTGGGCTCATGGGCATCACCAAGGACACCCTGATTGACGGGATCGATCAGTTTGCCGGAGTCTCGACCTATCTTGCCGAAGCGAAGGACGCGCAAGTCAACCTCTTCATCTAGATCTCGCGACGCGTCCCTGCGAACGTAATCTTATGGGCGAACGTAATCCTATGGCGATTCAGTGTGATGTCCACCTCGACACCCTCGGGCTCTTTTGCCCGATGCCGATCATCAAGACCTCCAAGAAGATCAAGGAGCTGGCGGTCGGCCAGGTTCTGCAAGTGGTCTCAGATGATGAAGGGATCAAGAAAGACATGCCGGCCTGGTGCGAAACCACGGGGCATGAATACCTGGGTCTGGAAGAAGAGGTCAGCGGGAATACCACCCATTACAAGACGTATGTGAAGAAAACAAAATAGCCTTCCGGGTGTTTCTTTTTGGGCTAAGCATTTTTCTTTCAAAAATTAATTACTTACAGAACTGACGTCAGCCCCCAACTGCGCCGGATTCTGACTTGTTCCCCTCTCGATCCACAACATTCTCGCAACCCTGAACACAGACATTTCCACAACATATAGACATGAAAATTTTACTATTGCCCAGATATTGTATTTTTTGCTTGACTGGTGTCCAACCACATGGTAATAGACAGCCCGTCGCTGAAAACGGCGTGGCAGCAAGATCGTGTGGGCTGGTTTCCATTCACACAAGCTCTAGGCGGCTACAGTCGGAAGATATGATCACCAGGATTGAGCAGCCGAAGGGATGGAACTCCGGCAACCTGTCCGATGTCCCTCCTGTCAACGGGGTCTACGTCTTACGCGATCAGAACCAGAATATCCTGTTTATCGGTAGCGTAGGGTCCCGCCATCTGCGCGACCGACTGATTGGCCATCTGCAGGTCAACGATGTGCCGGGCGTCCGGTATTTCGAGTGGTATCAGACCGACGGTCCCCGCAGCGCACGGGAGAAGGCGCGGCAGTGGATCGCTCGATATCGGCCACCGTTCGTCCATCGTCGTCGGCGGATCGCAGAGGCGGCGCCGATACTGGGCTAGTTCGTCTGGACGGGCCAGGCAATGGCGCCCGTCCGTTTTTGTTGTGTGGGGCCGTAGCCCCGGTTCAATTGTCGTTGTGCAGGAGGAGGAACGCTCATGAAAGCTGCTGGACACGCGAGCACGCCGAAGGTTGAGTCTGGAGTGAAGGGAGAAGTGACCCTCCGCATCTCGCCGAACGCGGTGCGTGTTCTGAAGAAGCGGTACCTGGCGAAGGACGAGAACGGCAAGGTGTTCGAAACACCGGAAGGGATGTTTCGCCGTGTCGCGCACAACCTGGTGCAGGCGGACGCCCTCTACGGCGCAACGCCAGAGGCAGTGCGCGCGACCGAGGAAGAGTTTTACGCCGTGACGGCCGGCCTGGACTTTCTGCCGAATTCTCCGACCCTCATGAACGCCGGCCGGCCGCTGCAGCAGCTGGCCGCCTGTTTCGTCTTGCCGGTCGAGGACTCGATCACCGGAATCTACGATACGTTGAAACACCAGGCGCTCATCCACCAGACCGGCGGGGGCACGGGGTTTTCGTTCTCCCGGTTGCGGCCCAAAGACGACGTGGTACGGAGCACCGGGGGCGTGGCGTCCGGCCCGGTGTCGTTCATGAAGGTGTACAACCAGTCCACCGAGCACATCAAGCAAGGCGGCACCCGGCGGGGTGCCAATATGGGCATCCTGCGGGTGGACCATCCCGACATTCTGGAGTTCATCACCTGCAAGACCGACACCAAGGAGATCACCAACTTCAACATCAGCGTCGCGGTCACGGATGCGTTCATGAAGGCGGCGCTGAACGGCGAGATGTACGACCTGGTGAACCCACGATCCGGAAAGGTCGTCCGGCAGCTCAACGCGCGCGAGGTGCTGCACAAAATTGCGGAGTGCGCCTGGCGGAACGGCGAGCCGGGGCTCTTCTTCATCGATCAGGCCAACCGGACGAATCCCACGCCACACTACGCGATGATCGAGGCCACCAACCCGTGCGGCGAGCAGCCGCTGCTGCCCTACGAGTCGTGCAATCTCGGGAGCATCAATCTGGAGAACCATCTCACCCGCACCGAGGATGGCCGGTACGAGATCGACTGGGCCCACCTGGAGCGGTCCATCCGGACCTCCGTCCATTTCCTGGACAACGTCATCGATATGAACAAGTACCCGATCCCGGAGATCGAGAAATGCACCAAGGACAACCGGAAGATCGGCCTGGGTGTGATGGGATTCGCCCGCATGCTCTTCAATCTGGGCGTCCAGTACGACTCGGAAGCCGGCATCCAGATGGGCGAACAGGTCATGAAGTTCATCTCCGAGATCGGCTACGACGAGTCCCGGCGTATGGCCGAGAAGCGCGGCGTGTACCCCTCCTGGAAGGGCTCCCGCCACGAGGCGCGCGGCCAGCGGGTGCGGAACTCCTACGTGACCACCGTGGCCCCGACCGGCACGATCAGCATGATCGCGGATACGTCGGGCGGCTGCGAACCGGAGTTTAGTCTCATCTGGTTCAAGAACGTCATGGACGGCGAGCACCTGCCGTATGTCCTCGACCTCTTCATCGAAACGGCCAAACGGGAAGGATTCTGGCAGGACGGGCTGCTGGACAAGATCCTGGCCAACCACGGCTCGGCCCGGGGCATCCCGGAGATCCCCGAGCAGTGGCAGAAGGTCTTCGCCACGGCCCACGACATCGCGCCAGAGTGGCACGTCCGCATGCAGGCGGCCTTCCAGAAATACACGGACAGCGGCGTCTCCAAGACCATCAACATGCCGGACACTGCCACGGTGGACGACGTGATGGCCGCCTACCTAATGGCCTACGAGCTTAGCTGCAAGGGCATCACGGTGTACCGCGACGGGAGCCGCGAAGAGCAGGTCATGAACGTCGGGCTGTCCACGAAGGAGAAGGCAACGCCTGTGGCGAGCGCGAAGCCATCGGGGCCCACCCATGTCACCGCCGACCAGGCGATGGAGCAACTAGCAGTGGCTCATGCGGCTGGGACGCTGCCGGCCAAACTGGAGCGGCCGACCCGGGTGAGCGGGGAGACAATCGCGATCAATACCAGCTACGGCAAAATGTACCTGACCATCAATTCCTTTAACGGGCAGCCGTTCGAGACGTTCGCGACCGTCGCCAAGGCCGGTGGCATGATCCAGGCCGACCTGGAATGCGTATGCCGGCTCATCAGTCTCGCGCTCCGCTACCGGATCCCGATGCACGAGATCACAAGGCAGTTGATCGGCATTCAGGACGGCAACCCTTACGGCGTCGGGGCGAATCGTGTCCTCTCTCTCTGGGACGCCATTGCCAAGGCGCTGGCGAGCTATCACCCGCCGGAGCAGCGGCAGGAGTCCGCCACGGGGGTGCTGGCGGCTCGCCCGGAAGGCTTGCCGTGCCCGGACTGCAAGAGTCCGCTGGTGCATACGGAGAACTGCGAGAAGTGTTACGGCTGCGGCTATTCGCGGTGCTGGTAGCCGCTAGGGGATCTTCACGTGAAAGGAGGGTGGCATGTCAGGACCCTATAACCTGAAGTACATCCACCTCTTCGTGACGGAGAGTTCGCCGGGTGCGTATATCCTGTCACGGAACGGGCGGATGGCTGATCGTGTCGGCCGGGCCGATCACAACCTTGCCGACAACCTCCATCGGGAGGCCGCCGAGGGGAAATACCGGTATTTCTGGTTCGAGTACACGCCGAGCGCAGCCGAGGCGCATGGCCTGGAGTGTACCTGGTACCACCGGTACCACCCGACGGACAACCCGGAGCACCCGAATGCCCCGCTGGGTGCCGAGGGCATCTGCCCTGTGAAAGGGTGCCAGGTGGGGACGATGGTGCAGGCCCGCGGGTAATACCGTAGTCCGGCTCTCGATACGACGGCAAGCGAAGCCCTTGCTCTTCTTCGTGCCTCTGTGCTAGATTCCGTCTCGTTTCAACGAGGAAGGAGGGCGCGGGTTCGCTGGATGGAAATTAAGGTTTTTAATAACAACGTCGAGAAGGCCCTGAAGATCGCCAAGAAGAAGCTGGCTGGCGAAGGGCTGTTCAGGGAGCTCAAGCGCCGCCGGTTTTACGAAAAGCCGAGCCTCAAGAGAAAGAACAAGGAGCGTGAAGCCCAGCGCCGGCGCCAGAAGTGGCTGGCCAAGCACAAATCCGAGTAAGCGTCCCTCCCGAAATCTGAACGCTCTCCCACCGCGTCTCGCTGCTCACCCGATGTGAAGGACCACAATATCGACGCCTGCATCCGGATCCTCAAGCGCGAGGTCCGTCGCTGGCAGGAACCGATCGTGGGCGTTGTCGCCAAAGCATCGCGCCGCGATCCCTTTCAGATCTTGATCTCCACCGTCCTGAGCCTCCGGACCAAGGATCAGACAACGGCCGAGGCATCGGCCCGACTGTTCCGGCTCGCCACCACGCCGGAAGCCATGCTGAAGGTCCCGCGCCGGACGATCGAGCGCGCCATCTATCCCGTCGGGTTCTATCGCACCAAAGCACGGCACATCCACGACATCTGCCGGGATCTCCTGACGCGCTACGGGGGGCAGGTCCCCGATTCCATCGAGGAGCTGCTCACGCTGAAGGGGGTGGGCCGCAAGACCGCCAATCTGGTGGTGACCCTTGGGTTTCGGAAACCGGGGATCTGCGTGGATGTCCATGTTCACCGCATCAGCAACCGCTGGGGCTACATCCGGACTAAGACCCCCGAACAGAGCGAGCAGGTGCTGCGACGCAAACTGCCGCGCCGCTATTGGATGATCTACAACGACCTGCTGGTGCCGTTCGGCCAGAATGTCTGCACGCCGGTCTCGCCGCGGTGCAGTCAGTGCAAGCTGGCGCGCTACTGCGACCGGGTAGGAGTGGTGAAGTCGCGGTAAAACACGTTAATCGTTAAACGTTATACGTGAAGAATGGGATTTCGTGCCTTTCTCCGTTTAACGAATAACGTTTAACGTTCTTCAAATGAACAGGGTCGTTTCGGCGTCGGCAGCCAGGTTCAGGATGAGCGGCAGGCCCAACACCTCGTCCACTTTGGTAGCCAGGTCCTCGTACTTCACGCTCATGTATTCCAGGCCGGCGCTGCAGGCGATGACCTTGAAGCTGCCCACCTGCTTGGCTTCCGCGAACATCTCGGTGATCTTCGGCACCTTCTTCTCGATCATCGCGCGGGCCACTTCCTCGGCGTGGTCCTCGTAGGCCGGTGAGAAGTCGATCTTGTCCAGCTCGCCCATCGCCAGCTTCTTGATCGCCCAGAACATCAGGAAGACGTAGACGTCCTTGCCCATCGCCGCGGCCGTCATGCCGATCGTGGCAGCCTGGTAGAGTTTGTCGTAGGTGCCGCCGTGGGCGAAGATGACGAACTTGGGTTTCTTCACCGGAGGGCTCGGGGTGGTCACGGCTTGAGGGTGGATTTTATGCCGCTGACCCAGTCGTTGATGATGCGATCCACTTCAGCGTTCGACATCGGACGCTCGACGATCTCCGGCTGGTTTTTGGTCTCCTTGCCGTTGTGGGATTCGGTCCGGATGATCATGGTCCGGTCCTGGTCGACGTCGATATGAATGAACCACTCTCCGTCGCCATACGTGATCGTGGCTTCCTTGCCGGTCGAGTGTTTCTTGATCTCAACTTGAGGCGAGGCGGCCGCTGGCCCGGCGGCCTGCGCCGTGCCAGTGCCGGTGAAGGCCCATGCTAACGCTGCCGTCATCGCCAGAGAAAGGAAGGCGCCTGAGCGTGAGTGCGTCCGTGAAGTGAGTGTCAGCATCAGCGGTATTATACAGCCCTCGCCTGGACCAGTAAACCAGCTTGTCCCCACCAACACGCAGTGCTACGATGGGCCTGATGACGGAGCGTCCGGTCCTCTACCTCATTGACGGCAGCGCCTACCTCTACCGTGCCTTCTTTGCGCTTCCCGATCTCTCCACCACAACGGGGGTTCCGACGAATGCCGTCTACGGGTTCACCACGATGCTGCAGAAGATCATCCGCGAGCGCCGCCCCCAGTACCTCGCCGTGGCGTTCGACGAGAAGGGGCCCACCCTCCGGCACGCGGAGTTCAAGGAGTACAAGGCACACCGGCCACCGATGCCGGACGCGCTGTCGAGGCAGATCCCTTACATCCATCGGGTAGTCGAAGCATTCGCGATCCCGGTCGTCAAGCTGGCCGGTTACGAGGCCGACGACCTCATCGGTACCCTGGCGGCGCAGGCCTCGTCGCAGGGACTGGAGGTGGTCATCGTGACCGGTGACAAAGACATGTTCCAACTGCTGTCGCCGGCGGTCCGCATCTATGATCCCGTCAAGGACAAGTTCCTGACCGAGGAGGACTGCCTGGACCGGTTCGGCGTTGAGCCGGCGCGAGTCGTCGAGGTCATGGGTCTCATGGGGGACGCCACCGACAACATTCCCGGCGTCAAGGGCATCGGCGAGAAGACAGCGAAGAAGCTCATTGCCGAGTTCGGCACCATCGAGAACCTCCTCGCACACCTGTCCGAGGTGAAGGGGGACAAGCTCCGGGGCCTCCTGGAAGCGCATGCGGACGAGGCGCGCCAGAGCCGGAAGCTGGCGACCATCGTCACGGATTGTCCGGTGACTTTCGAGCGCGAGCGGTTTCGCCTCGGCGATGTCCGGACCGACGAGCTCATCGCGCTCTATCGCGAGCTGGAGTTCTGGGGCCTGCTTAACATGCTGCACAAGCCGATTGGGGGAGAGCTCCGTCACGAAGAACGGGTGGCCGTCCTCGACGATCCTGCCGACCGCTCGCGTCTGGTGCAAGCCATCAGGGATGCGGCGGAAGTGGCCATCCATTGCGACCTCGTTGGGGACGATCCGTTCGGGGCCGCCGTGCGCGGCATCGGCGTGTGCGCAGGCCCTGGCCAGGCCTCGTATTTT
>Ga0209236_1001924_pt1 | contig 12642 bp, 8 predicted proteins | sample GraSoi013_1_40cm_FD_185819 | JGI IMG/M metagenome (GOLD analysis project Ga0209236, IMG submission 185819) | Grasslands soil microbial communities from the Angelo Coastal Reserve, California, USA - Sample 09_27_2013_1_40cm (SPAdes) (version 2) | ecosystem: Environmental > Terrestrial > Soil >... | reverse complement strand
GTTGAAAGTAACATACGGATCATTCGCGGATAACGTCGGAGCGACACTGGCTGGCGCCGGGGCTATGGTCTTGACGTCGGTCACGGCGGCGGACTTCAATACATCGCAAACGCTGGGCGCGGTCACGCTCGTCACTTCAACAGCGACGTTCGCGACCACTCAATCCACTGCTGGTACGCTTTTCACCTTCAATCAATCGACCGTGAATGGGACGGGGACACTGACGAACGCTTCGCTCAAGACGCTCAGCGCTTACTACAGCACGATCAATCTGCCACTCGTCAATCAAGGCGACCTGACGTTGCTGGGTTCGAGCAACCTCTCCGGGCCGGTCACGACCACATCGGGATCGACGCTGCGCGTGCAGGGGGACAACTACGGATCGTACGCGACCGTCGCGAATGGCTTCACGAACAATGGCACGCTCGAGCTGACTTCGATCAACGGGGGAGGCTCCGCAGGTCTTGCCGTCATCACGGGAACGTTGATAAACGCTCTTAATGCAGTGATCAACGTGTTGCCTGGAACGGGCGGCTCCAGGCAGCTGGATTTTGAGTTGAATAACATGGGGTCGGTGAATATCGCTGCAGCCACAACCACGACCCATAATCCTGTAGCCGCGCACAGCAACAGCGGCATAATCACGCTTGGCGGTGGCGACTGGACCATCAACCAAGTTGACAACGGCAACTTCACCAACCTTGCGGGCGGGCTGATTGATCTCGGGCCGAGCAACATCCTGCACGTCACGTTGGGGACCGTGTCCAACGCATTGAACGGCAAAATTGTTGGTTCGGGTACATTTGACGTTCGCGTGCCGGCGCGGTACACGAACGACGGCGATCTCTCGCCCGGGAAGTCGCCCGGAATTCTAACGGTCGCCGGGGATCCAACCTTGTCGCCGACGAGCACGCTCACAATCGAGCTTGGTCAGAAGCCAACGGATCCATCTGACCGGCTTGACGTAACGGGAAACGCGACGCTCGATGGCACGCTCGGGGTGAGTTCGCTGGCTGGAAGTTCCGCCGGCACCTTTACGGTCATGACCTTCAAGACCAGCACGGGACAATTCGCACGGGTGTCTCCATTGCCCGCGAATTGCAATAGTCAGCCGATTTACACCCCGACGTCTGTTCAGATCGTCTGTTCATAAGCATTCCAGGGGGGTGTCATGAAGCGTTTTAGTTTGCTGCTGGTCGGCGCAGGAGTGCTGGTGGGATGTGGCGGCGGTGACGGAGGAGGTGGTGGTCCGCCCACGATTACGTCGGTCGTCGTTAGCGGCGATTCGACCGTCTTCTTGAACGGCACCCGCCAGCTGACCGCTACCGCGAAATCGGGGACCACGACCGTGACTAACGGCGTCACGTTCGAGTGGGTGTCCGCCGACACCACTCGCGCGGTCGTGTCGGCCAGCGGCCTCGTATCCGGTGTCCGGTTAGGCGCGACGGACATCACGGCGCGCGCGGTGGTGAACGGGACACCGACATCCGTCACCAGCTCCGCGCACCCGGTCCGCGTACGCATCGCCGCTATCGTCGTGACGCCAGTGAGTCCTGCGGCGCTCAATTTCGTGGGTGACACGCAGCGCTTTGCCGGCGAGCCGCGCGACGCCCAGGGCGTGGCCGTTCCCGGACTCACGATCACCTGGTCCTCGACGGACACGGCATTGGCGATTGCCGCAAGCGGCCTCGCGACGGCAGTGCGCCGTACGAACGCGGGTGGACGCAACGTGCGTGTACGCGCGACGACGGACGGCGTCACCGACTCGAGCGTCCAGATCCTCGTGCGCCAGATCCCCGTTGCCGTGCATCTGAACCCGAGCACCTTCCCGACACTCGCGTCGCTTGGTCAAAGCGTGAACGCGGCATGCGTGGTGCTCGACTCCGCGAACGACACCATCCCCAATCATTCGTGCGGCTGGTCCATCACCGGGACTGACAGCGGCGTCGTCACCTTCAGCACGAACAACGCCCCCGCGACGCGCATCACCGGGCGCAAGAATGGCGACGCCAACATCCAGGCCACGGCGTTTGCCAGCATTTTCGCGCCGAATTTCATTCAGGTCAGGCAGGCGGCCGCGCGCGTGGTGCTTCACCCCACGACGCTCGATACGTCACAAATCGTTGTGAACGACTCGATGCGGTTCATCGATTCAGTGTTCGATGCGAATGACTCGCTGCTGAGCGCGCCACCGGCGGCCATCGTCTGGTCGTCCACCACGTCTTCCGCCACCGTGGATGCCAACGGCCACGTGACGGCCGGCTCCGGCGCGGGCGCGACTTTCATCGTGGCAACGAGCGGCACGTCGAAGGACAGCGCGCTGGTGGTCATCGTTCCGGCCGCCAACGCGAGGACGTTGAGCGGAGACGTACAGCCGATTTTTAGCCTGAACTGCGCCAGTTGTCACGACGGCGTCGGCACGTCGTTACCAGGCGTGCAGGACTTAACGGCGGGTCACTCGTTCGCGAGCATCGTGAACCATGCTGCGATTCAATCTGCCCTCAAGCGAGTACTTCCTTCGGTTCCCGATTCGTCCTACCTGGTGCACAAGATCCAGGGAACGAATCTCTTACCGCCCGCGAGGGGTTCCGGAGCGCGCATGCCGCTGAACGGAAATCCACTGAGCCGCGGCCAGATCAACACGATCCGTAACTGGATTCTGCAGGGTGCGAAAAACAACTAAGCGCGCTTGAGGTAGCGCCGGCCGCGGAGGAGATAGAGGAAAAGGAAAACCACCGTGAGGGCGCTGACGCCGTATTTCCACACCGCACTGGCGTCAGACGTCGACAATAAGCCCTCGATCGTGCCGGCGATCGCGAGCAATGTCACGACCGCGCCGAGCATGCGCGCGGCGATCCGCCCCTCGAGGACGAGCGCGTCTTTGCGCGTGCGATCGCCGGGCGCAATCAGCGCCTTTGCCAAACGGAATCCCGCTCCAGCCGAAATAAATATCGCCGTCAGCTCGAGCACTCCGTGGCCAACGACGAATGTGACGAGATAGCTCAGCGCGTTGTAGTTCTTGAATAGCCCCAGGCCGAGCCCGAGCATCATCCCGTTGGCGAAGAGCAGCCAGGCTGTGAGCAGCCCACCCGTCATCCCACCGACGAACACGCCGAACGAGACTTGGATGTTGTTGGTGATGATGGCGGCCGCGATAACAGGTCGCTCTTCCCCCGGTGCTTCGGCATAGCCGCGTCCCTCCGCCGTTCGCTCCGCAGCCTGTTCGGCACGCCTGACCATGACGGGCGGCACGATTTCTTCGGCGAGCGACGGCCGCTCCCGAATCATGACGTAGCCCACAGTGGCGGGAATCGTGAACAGCAGAAACGCGAGCAAGACGTATTGCCACGACGCGACGACGGCCGCCGGGAAGTCGTACAGGATGTAGTGTAGCAACGGGGTGTGCTCTCTGCCGCGCGCGCGATACAGCGCGTTGTGTCCCGCGCTGACCACGCGCTCGAGATAATCGATGACGCGCGGATCGACCTGATAGGTCCGAGCACGGGCCAGATCCGCTGCCACTTCGCGGTATTGCGCCGCGAACGCGGGAATCTCGCCGGCGGACAATGCGCCGACCCCGGAGCGCTCCATGCGGAGCGCGGTTTCACGGAACGACTCCCAGCCGCTTCGTTTCTTCTCGACGAATCGCTCCGCGGGCACACTCATGCGACCGGCGGCACCGGCCTGTGGTCGGGCCGCAAAACGGCTCCGCCGCTTACGCTGCTCCTCCGCGAACACCGTGACGAGATACGCCTCCGGGTCCGCGTTGCGGCGCGGAATCCGGCCCTCGAATCGCCGCACGAAATCAGCGGTAATGCGAACCTGCACTTCGGGCGCCAGCTCGTTCAGCCGTCCCAGGAACCGGTCCAGCAGTCTGAACTCCTGCTCCGAGAGCTGGGGCGGCCCTGTCTCGAGTGGCTCGTCAGCCGGTTGCGTCGCTGCTCCAGTCTGCAGAGCCGCCCCCCTCCCCAACGTCCAATCCGTTGGCCGATCACGAACGACGATCGTCCCCGCCGCTATGTCGCCCGGCCGCTTGTTGCTTCGGTGGAGGAAGATCGTCAGCAGTGCAGGAAGGAGCGGCGGGACGAAGTAGGTATCCAGAATCCGCACCAGGTTGCGAACCACGGCCGCCGCCGGCGTGATCGGCCGGCCCGTGTCCATCACGACCCGAATGCCCAACGCCTGCTTGCCGGGGGTGCGGCCGCCGTTCAGCGCCTCGAACAGCGTGAAGTAGCCCCACACCAGGAAGAAGACCAGCAGCAGCATGAGCGCGGCCAGCCAGCCGCGCGCCGTTTTTCCTGTCTGCCCGACGACTGCGTCAAAAACCAACGCGAGCATGAGCAAGGCGAGCAACATGAAGAGAAGATCGAGCAACGCCGCCGCCAGGCGGGAGCCGATGCCGGCCAATTCAAAGTGGACGTCGACGTGCTCCGGCGTTTCGACGCCGTGGCGTTGCCGGAGATCGAGGTCTCGCGCGGAAGGCTGCACGTCCTCATCTTACCCTGCGACCGTCACTCGCGCAGGGAGCCGACTATTCCGGAGAATCTGAGCACCTCGAATCTGAGACCGATGCAGCTCGGCGAGATCCTCGACGGCAGCTTCAACATCTTTCGCCGCCACTTCGGCCTCTTCATGCGCCTCAGCATCCTGCTCGTCTGGTTGCCGACCGCGCTGGGGATTTACATCCAGCTCCGTTTCAGCGGCAACCCGCAGGCGATGCTCGCCTTTTTCGAGGAGCACGCGGCGAGCGTGGTGTTATGGGGACTCGTGATGCTGGTGGTGTTTACGACGGCCGGCCTGCTACTCCGGACCGGGACGATTCGCATCATCTCCGACTCGTATCTCGGACAAGAGCCGACGTTGGGATCGGCGCTCCGCTTGGGCGCTTCGAAGATCATCCCGCTCCTGCTCGTGACGCTCAGCAAGAGCCTGCTGCTCGTGTTGCTTATGTTCTTCGGAGTGTTGGTCGTTCTCTTGCTCGGCGTCTCCTCCAAGATCATCGGAGGCGTTGGCGCGCTATTCGCGTTCGCCGCCGGTTGTGCGCTCTTCTGGTTCGTCCCCTATGTCGCCACCGCGTACGGCGTGACGACTCCGGTGGTCGTGCTGGAAGACCTGTCCAGCTCGTTCGACGCGTTCGGCCGCTCGTGGGACCTGACTCGCGGCGCGCGCGGCAAGCTCTTCGCAACCGTCGCGGTCACGTTGCTCATCTCCCAATTTCTGCCGGGAATCGTGGTGAGCGGCATGAGCACCGCGGTGGGTCTGACCGCCGGCTCGAACTGGCAGCCGTTCTTTGCCGTGCTCGGCTCGCTTCTGGGAATCGTGCTCGCGCCGATTCTGCCCTGCGCGCTCACGCTCGCGTACTATGACCTGCGCGTGCGGCGAGAAGCCTTCGACATCCAGATTCTGAGCGAGCAGCTGGGCGCACGCTGATTTTCCAAACTCCTCTGCCTGCAGTTCCGCCAGCGCCTCCCCCAGCAGTGGATTCGCTGCGACGCGTGGTGGGCCAGGTGTTCTCGCGTCCCGAATTCCAGTGGGTGGAACGTCATCGCGTGCTCAGCTGGCTGCTCCAGCAGTGGGACAAGTTTCGAGACTGGCTCAACCGCCTCGCGGAGCAGCATCCCACCGGTTACAACATCGGCCTCGGCCTCCTGGTGATCGTGCTCGTCGTGCTCGTAGTGCACATCGGATACGTCGTCTGGCGGATCGTTCGGCCTGGCGCGCGCACTGGAGCACGGGCGACCACGGCGCGGCCGGGAATCATCGTCAATGCCGCCTGGCACGTCGCGCGCGCGGAGGAGCTGGCGCGGGCCGGACATTATGCCGAAGCACTCGCGCACCGGTTCCTCGCGGCCGTCCTCGAGCTGGACCGCATCGGGGCACTCCGCTTCCACGCCTCCAAGACTCCAGCTGAATACGTCGGCGAAGCGAGGCTCGACGAATTGGGTCGCGCTTCGCTCGCACGCCTGGTCACGCAGCTCTACCGTCATCTCTTCGGCGCGGTGCCGTGCGACGAGCGAGAGTATCAATCCTTCGGCATCGCCGCCCAGGAGCTGGCGACACGGCAGCATGTCCTACCGGCTTGAAGTCGGGCTGACGCTGCTCCTGGCCAGCGCCATCGGAGTCGCGATTTGGGCCGCGAACCGCGCACCCCGGACACCGCAGTTCGACCTGCGCCCCTCGACCTACCTCAGTGGGCCCGACGGCAGCAAAGGTCTGTATGAAGTGCTCCGCAGTCTCGGTCGGGTGACGGAGCGTCGCCGGACGCCGCTCTTCACCTTGGCCGAGGAGCGCGCCCCCCCCCATCGTCCCGCGATCCTCGTGCTCCTGAACCCCGCCATCGGATTGCAGGACGCGGAGCTGCAGCAGGTCGTGCGATTCGTGCGCGGCGGCGGCGCGGTGTTGGCGACAGGATGGGGCGGCGGTGTCACACGCTGTGCCGGTTGGCGTACGCAGCACGCGTTGCCCTCCCCTCGCGAGGACAGCATCGCGGTTCGGTTACCGAAGTCCGGGGAGCGCTTATGGCTGCCGCGGGCAGAGCGGGTGCTGACACGGATCATTGCCGAGGACACGGCGGCGACCGCGCTTCAGGGACTGGTAAAAGGTGAAGCGGGATCGGAAACCGGGATCTGTGGAGCGCTGGTCCCGTTCCAGCAGGACACCGTCATCGCCGCCGTGAATCACCGGCCTGTGATCTTGCGGCTGTCCTACCGCGGCGGTGGGACCATCACACTCGTCGCGGATCCAGGATGGTTCACGAATCGCGTCTGGCGGAGCACCGACGTACCCATTGTTGCCTTGCCGCTGCTAACGCCGCGTCCGGAGAGGCCGGGCAGAGTTGCCTGGGACGAATATCATCAGGGGTTCAGTGATAAGAGCGCGACGTCGCTGGCGGCTCACACGTGGAGTTGGTTACGCAGCTCGCCCACCGGATGGGCGGTCCTGCAGCTCGTCGCGGTGGGATTGATCTGGTTGGCGCTCGCCGCGGTACGGTTTGGTCCGGCCCGTTCCGTGATCGAGCGGCGCCGTCGCTCGCCGCTCGAGCATCTCGAAGCGCTGGGCGCCGGTCTCGAGAGCGCGGACGATGCGGACACAGCGGTCCGGCGCCTCGCGCTCGGACTGCGGCGCCGCTTGGGACGCGGCGTCCAGTCGAACGACGAGAACGTGGTGCCGTGGCTCGAAAGTCTGGAGCTCGCGACGCGAGGCCCCAAAGGACGGGCGGCGGTTCGCCGGCTTCGCAATTTCTTGACGGTACGGGATCGCGACCCCGCTCGCGTCCTGCATGCTGCCCAAGCCGTGGAGGACGTGTGGGAGGAGCTGCGCCCGCGCACGACGCGCAACGCATCGTAGCAGCCCTGCGCCAGGTGGTGCTGGGACAAGAGGCCGCAACCCGCGAAGTGCTGGTCTGCCTGCTGGCACGCGGGCACATCCTGCTCGAAGGCGTGCCGGGCACCGCGAAGACGCTGCTCGTGCGCACGCTCGCGCTCGCGCTCGACGTGCGGTTCGTGCGCATCCAGTTCACGCCGGATCTGATGCCCGCCGACATCACGGGCATCACGCTGCTAACCGGCACGCACGAATTCTCGTTCCGGCCGGGACCGGTCTTCGCCGACCTGATCCTCGCCGACGAGATCAACCGGGCGCCCGCGAAAACCCAGGCAGCGCTGCTCGAGGCGATGCAGGAGCGCACGGTGACGGTGGACGGCCAAAGTCACCCGCTCTCCACCACGTTCACGGTGTTCGCCACGCAAAATCCCATCGAGTTCGAGGGCACCTATCCGTTGCCCGAAGCCGAGCTAGACCGTTTCATGGCGAAGGTGCTCATCGGTTATCCTGCCGCTGCGGTAGAGCAGGGAATCCTCACTCGCTATGTCGAGGGCTTCGAGGCCGATCGCACGGACACGTACGGCGTCGCTCCGGTCGTCAGCGCCGATGGGCTGGAGCGGTTGCGCCAGGCCGTGGATACCGTGCGCGTAGAGCCGCTGATCACGGCCTACATCACCGCCATCGTTCGCGCGACGCGCGAAGCCGCGTCGCTCACACTCGGCGCGAGCCCGCGGGCCGGCGTGGCGCTGTTTAAGGCGGCGCGCGCCGCGGCACTGCTCGAGGGCCGGGACTTCGTCATTCCCGATGACGTGAAGCTGCTCGCCCCATCCGTGCTGCGACACCGCGTCAACGTCGCGCCGGAGCTCGAGCTCGAGGGCGTGACCGCGGATCAGGCGCTCAAGGCCATTCTCGATCGCATTGAGGCTCCCACCGCTTGAGTTTCGTCACGCTGGTAGCCGTCAGCGCGGTCATCGCCGGCTTTGTTGCACTCTGGTATCTGCTGGGCAGCCGCGCCGGCATTCTGTGGACGTCGCGGGCGCTCCTCGTCGGCGCGGTGCTCTCGCTGCTGGGCGTGCTCGGGCACTGGTTCCCGTCGGCGCTCGACATCATGCTCCTTGCCGATCTCGCGCTTGTCATCTTGATGTGGATCGACGCCGGGCTGGCGCGTCCGGTGACCGTCGCACGCGAACCGCTGCCGGCGCTGTCCGTGGGTCACACCGGCGCAGTCACCTATCGCTGGACGAACGACTCGCGCCGGCCGGTGCGACTGCGAGTCAGGGAAGTGCGTCCCACGATTCTCGGTGGCATTCAAGCTTCCCGCGCGGTGACCGTCGCCGCTCGATCTACCAGACGCGAAGACGTGCCTGTCGTACCAGTGCGCCGCGGACGGGAAAGCAGCGGAGAAGGCGGATTCGTGATCGACAGCGCGGGTCCGCTAGGACTCGGCCGCCGTCGAGTGAGAATCGCACTGCCGTGGGAGGTCGTGGTGTATCCGCCGCTCGTTTCCATGCGTCTGCGAGCTTCCGTAGCTGAGGCGCTGCGCCGCGAGGCGGGAATGCGGCCGATTCGTCAGCTCGGCGAGGGACGCTTGTTCGAGTCGCTGCGCGAGTGGGTGCCGGGCGATGATCTGCGGCACATCGATTGGAAGGCGACGGCCCGACGCAATAAGGTCATCACGCGTCAGTACGAGGCCGAACGTCGCCAGCAGGTGTTGTTGATGCTGGATACGGGCCGGCTGATGACGGCGCAGATCGCGTCAGGTGTTTCGCGGCTCGACTTGGCGGTGCAGGCAGCGCTGGAGCTCGCGTACGCGGCGGCGCAGCACGACGACAACGTCGGCATCATGGCGTTCGCCGACGGCGTGCAGCATTTCGTCGCGCCGCAGCGCGGCCGCACCGGCGTGCGCCGCGTGCTCGACGTGCTCGCGGTGCTGGAGCCGAAGTTGGTCGAGCCCGATTATCCCGGTGCCTTTCGGTATCTCGCGGCGCGGAACCGCAAGCGCGCGCTGACGGTGCTGTTCACCGACGTGATCGACCGCTTCGCATCGGATGCGCTGGTTGCGAACGTCGCGACGTTACGGCCGCGCCATCTGCCGCTGGCGGTGACGCTGCGCAATGCTGAGCTGGACGCCGTGGCGATGCTGCGACCCGAGACGACGCGCGATGCATTTCGCAAGGCGGCCGCGGAGGAGCTGCTGCACGCGCGCGAGGAGGCGCTCGGCCACATGCGCCGGGCGAGGGTGCTGGTGATCGATGTCACACCGGAGCGCGCCGCCCAAGCCGTGGTCGCGAAGTATCTCGATCTGAAGCGGCGCGGCACGCTCTGAATCACTGTCTGGCCGCAGCACCCGCCGTATAGTATGTTCGGACCCCAAGCTCACGGATTGGACTGGATGCGCGGTCTCAATCGAGCCATACCCATCGCCTCGCTGGCGGCGGCGCTCGCCGGCGCCTCCTGCTCCTTCCCGACCGACAAAAGCGACAAAGTGTTCGTGACGCTCGATGCGCCCGCCCGCGTGGTGTTGCGCGGTCAGGACATGTCGATCTACGCGCAGGCGTGGCATGTGGTCGGCATCGACACGCAACGGATCGGCAACGTCGACTTCGCGTTCAGCACGGGCAGCAGCACGATCGCGCGGGTCGAGAAAAACACCGGCGGGTATGCCACCGTTACAGGCGTGAACAGCGGCACCGTGGACATCGGCGCGCGCGCGATCGCATTCGATAAAGCGCAGGAGGCGGACCTCGTCGTGCGGGTATCGAATCCCCTCGAGATCGACAGTGTCCGCCCCAAGATCGCGAACTACGGCCAGGTGGTGACCGTTTACGGCGTCGGTGTCGATTCGATGTTCCTCGCGAGTCTCGGCGGCGTGGCTCTGATCGAATATCCGTTCTCGCGCCTGCGGGACAGCGCGGCTGGGCTGGGACGCATCTCGTTCTGGGTGCCGCCGCCGGCGCGCTCGGATTCGCTGTTCTTCCTCGGGGCAGGGGTGTTCGGCAAGGATACGGCGATTACCCGCGTCCTGAGGGACGACATCTTTGAGCCCAACGATACCTTCCCCGCGAACATCAATCTCGACCTGGGTGGGCCGTGGCCGGGCACCATTCTCGCGCCGATTCTCTTCACGAATCCGGCCCTGGCTTTCGAGCCGGTCGATCGCGCGATCGGGCTGGGGGAGGACTGGTTCCGATTCAGCGTCAGCGATAGCACGCAGCCGTTGACGTTCTTCATCCCCTATCCGTCGATTTTCGGCGACACCGCCGGCACGAGGACGTTCCTGCTCGATTCATTGGCGTACGCGACGGGAGCGCCGGGTGACCCAGTGCAAAAGTTCTATGGACGCCCGGGAGCCGACTACGTGGGCTCGGATTTTTATCTGTGCAAAGGATATCAGTTCCAGCCCGCGCAGGTGTCGCGCGAGTCGACCGTCGTGGCATTGAAGACGTTACCGAGCCACGCCATTCACATCATCACGTTCTTTTCGCGGCCCCAACGGTACGGGTTGACCGTGGCACGGGGCTATTTCACGGCGGACAAGCGCATCAGGCCGGACGCCTACGAAGAGAATGACTTTTGTCACTACGCGGACAGCGTGCCTGGCCAGCCAAGCCCCAAGCCCCGCATCCACGTGACGACCGCGGGATTCAGCGACACGATGAACATCGACAATCCCTTCGAGATCGACTGGTATCGGCTCGAGGTGCCCTCGCACAACTTGGGAGACTCAGTCCTCATTCGTCTTCAGGGGCGGCCCTTCGTTGCCGGGCAGGACTCCTCCGATATCGATCTGTATGTGTTGACGGTGCCCGATTCCGCGAGCGGTACGACGCTTACCGAGGTCGGATCGTCGGTCAACGCCGGGTCCACCGAAGATTTGATGGTCGATCTCGCGGCGGGATCGTATTACCTGGCCGTCATCGATTATGCCGGTGTGGCGGAGCGCTACTCCTTGTGCATTCGCGGTATCCCGTTCCTGTCCACGCCGCGGTCATGCAACCTGATTCTGCCCGGACCCCCAGCCCCTGGGCCCACGCGCAGCAAGTTGCGGCCGCAAGCGTCGCTGATGGTTGGCGCGCCCGGCGGGCGTCGCCCGTTCTTTCCACCGCGCCGGCGCCCATGACCGGTGCGGCAGGATCCATGATGGAGTGCCTTAAGTGCCACACTCCGCTCCCGGACGGCAGCAAGTTCTGCTACGCCTGCGGCGCGGATGTGACCGGTGGCGGCACGATGGGCGCGAGTAGCGGCGTCGAAGGATTGATGCAGCGCCTGCAACGGCTCGTCGAAGGGAAGTACCGAGTCGAGCGGATGGTCGGCAAAGGCGGGATGGGCGCCGTGTTTCTCGCCCATGACCTGACGCTCGAGCGCGAAGTGGCGATCAAGGTGCTGCCGCCCGACATCTCGATGGACGAGCATATCGTCAAGCGCTTCCAGCAGGAAGCGAAGACGGCCGCCAAGCTCGATCACACCAACATCATTCCGATCTACCGCGTCGAGAGCGAAGGCGGGCTCAACTATTTCATCATGAAGTACATCGCGGGCACGTCACTCGAGGACGTGCTCGATCAGAAGCAGCCGCTCAATAACGACTACCTCCAGCGGGTGCTCTGGGAAGCAGCGTGCGCGCTGGGCCACGCGCATCAGCGCGGCGTGGTCCACCGCGACGTGAAGCCGGCCAACATCATGTTCGACCACGACGGCCGCGTGATGCTGACCGATTTCGGCATCTCCAAGGCGTTGCAGGCCGCCAGCGGCTTCACCGGCACCGGCATGATCATCGGCACGCCGCACTACATGGCGCCCGAACAGGCGAAGGGCGCCACGGTCGACGGCCGGGCGGATCAATATTCGCTCGGCGTCGTCGGCTACCGGATGATCATGGGTGAGCTGCCGTACACCGGCGATTCCGTTCACACAATCCTCTATAAGCACATCTTCGAAGAGGTGCCGCGGGCCGCCTCCAAGCGCGGCGACACACCGGCATTTCTGACGACTGCGATTTCGCGAGCCTTGTCGAAGGAGCCCGACCAGCGCTTTCCAACCATGGAAGATTTCGCGACCGCCGTTTGGCCGGAGCAGCCGGTCGCTTCACCGAAAACCGGCACGGCGCACAAGGGCCGGCGTCCACCACCGCCGCGCGCGCGCACCGCGACCGCCGACGCTCCCACGGAAGTGACGACCGCGCCGACGACGCCGATTCCGCGCGCCGGAATCAAGATTCCGGCGGCGAAGAAGAAGCGCTCTGGGGTGGGCATGCTCGTCGGCGCGATCGTTGTCGTGGCCGCCGGCGTCGGCGGTTACCTCGCCATCGGCAGGAAGTCT
>Ga0209236_1001921_pt1 | contig 12645 bp, 12 predicted proteins | sample GraSoi013_1_40cm_FD_185819 | JGI IMG/M metagenome (GOLD analysis project Ga0209236, IMG submission 185819) | Grasslands soil microbial communities from the Angelo Coastal Reserve, California, USA - Sample 09_27_2013_1_40cm (SPAdes) (version 2) | ecosystem: Environmental > Terrestrial > Soil >... | reverse complement strand
TTATCGGCGTCATAGTGAGTCTCAATTCCTTATTCAGTGACGAATAAGAGCAAAACCACCAGAACCGATCCCACACAATAGCGTTTAGTACGTTCCGCCCATGCCGCCGCCGTGGCCTGCGCCCGCAGCCGCCTTCTGCCCCTCTTCCTTGATATCGGCCACCAGGGCTTCGGTGGTCAGCATCAGGGCGGCGATAGACGCGGCGTTCTGCAACGCCAGGCGGGTGACCTTGGCTGGATCGATGACGCCGGCCTTGACCATGTCGCCGAACTGGCCGGTCTCTGCGTTGAAGCCGAAGTTCTCATCCTTCGACTCGCGCACGCGTCCCACGACCACGGCGCCTTCGTGGCCGGCGTTCTGGGCGATCTGCCGCGTCGGCTCTTCAAGCGCACGCCGGACGATATTGACGCCGATGGCCTCATCCCCGTGGACCTTCAGTTTCTCCAGGGCCGGGATGCAGCGCAGAAGAGCGGTACCGCCGCCGGGGACAATGCCTTCCTCGACCGCCGCACGGGTGGCGTGCATGGCGTCCTCGACGCGAGCCTTCTTTTCCTTCAGCTCTGTTTCGGTTGCCGCGCCCACCTTGATGACCGCGACGCCACCAACCAGCTTGGCAAGGCGCTCCTGGAGCTTCTCCTTGTCGTAGTCCGATGTTGTCTCTTCAACCTGCACACGGAGCTGCTTGATTCGGCCTTCGATCTCGCTAGCCTTGCCGGCGCCCGCGACGATCGTGGTGTTGTCCTTGTCGATGGTCACTTTCTTAGCGCGGCCGAGGTCCTCAAGTTTTACGTTCTCAAGCTTGATACCGAGATCTTCGGTAATGGCCTTGCCGCCCGTCAGGATCGCGATGTCTTCGAGCATGGCCTTGCGGCGGTCGCCAAAGCCAGGAGCTTTCACCGCCGCGCACTGCAGCGTACCGCGGAGCTTATTCACCACCAGTGTCGCCAGGGCTTCACCCTCGACGTCCTCAGCAATGATCAGCAGCGGTTTGCCTAACTTAGCGGTCTGTTCGAGCAGAGGCAGCAGATCCTTCATCGAGCTGATTTTCTTCTCGTGGATCAGGATGTGCACGTCCTCAAGCACGCACCCCATCCGCTCCGGGTCGGTGACGAAGTAGGGCGAGAGGTAGCCGCGGTCGAACTGCATTCCTTCAACGACTTCGAGTGTCGTCTCCATCGTCTTCGATTCCTCGACGGTGATGACGCCGTCCTTTCCCACCTTCTTCATCGCCTCGGCAATGATGCTGCCAACCTGCTTGTCCGTGTTGGCACTGATGGTGCCGACCTGCGCGATCATGTCGCCCTTCACGTCGCAGGATAGCTTCTTAATCTCTTCCACGGCGACTTCGACGGCCTTATCGATGCCGCGCTTGAGCGCCATCGGGCTCGCGCCCGCAGCAACCGTTCGGACACCCTCACGGAAGATTGCTTGGGCCAGCAGGGTCGCAGTCGTGGTGCCATCGCCAGCCACATCCGAGGTCTTGGACGCAACCTCGCGCACCATTTGTGCACCCATGTTCTCGAGTGGGTCTTGCAGCTCGATCTCCTTTGCCACCGTCACTCCGTCTTTTGTGATGATGGGTGCACCGAACTTCTTCTCGATCGCCGCGTTGCGCCCCTTCGGACCGAGCGTGATCTTTACAGCGTCAGCCAGAATGTTGACGCCGCGCAAAATCGCCTGACGTGAATTCTCACCAGTTACAATTTGTTTTGCCATTAGACTTCACCCTCCTGGGTGATCGGACGTTCCACTGCATCCAAACTTCCGGACTGAAGATATTACTTCTTGCTGGATGCTGCCTTGGCGATCCCGCTGAGCTTCGCCAGGATTTCCTCCTCGCGGAGGATCAGGTACTCCTGGTCGTCGATCTTGATCTCGCTGCCGGTGTATTTGCCGAACAAGATCCGGTCACCCACCTTCACGTCAAGCGGGACACGATGGCCCTTTTCAATCTTGCCGGCTCCGACGGCCATTACTTCGCCCTCTTGAGGCTTCTCTTTGGCCGTGTCCGGGATGATGATGCCGCCTTTCGCGGTTTCCTTCTCTTCTAGCCTGCGTACAAGCACGCGGTCATGTAACGGGGTAACATTTAGAGTCATTTCTCTAACCTCCGCATAATCCACTCCTCTAACACGCCCAAGATGGCTTGTTATAACCTAATGCGAGAACTACGGACGAAAACTCTTCTGGTTCTTCTGCCGCGCCACTTCCAGCTTGTCAATCTCTTTTTTCTGGCGCTCGATTTCTTTCTGCAGATCCTCTTGCCCCTCCAACTTCACAGATTCGGCAATCGCAGCCTCGGCTTGTCCATACAGCCGTTTCGAAAACATGACAAGCCCAAAAGAGTTCAGGGAGGTGGCACGGAATAGGTTTATCGAGTACTGCGAATCTTCCCAGCGGGCGATGACCTTTTCTGTCGACCTATACAGCTCGTTCGTTGGGAAGCTGATCTGGGTATCTGGCCTCGTTGCAGTTCCGTACTGCGCCGAGATGGCTCGTACCATGTCCTCGGAGGTTAGCCCCTTTGTGGCGTCCCGATCATAGGTCACCAAAATCCTGTAGAGCTCACCATTGTAGAAGGTGAAGAATACCTGCCAGACCGTGTCCGCTTGGAGCGAAGAGCCAGAAGACTCTCGCGGCCACCACGTCAACTCTTGAATTACCGCTGGGTGCTTGTGGATCAGCTTTGTCTGGAGCGGTTTTAGGTCAACCTGGTTTGATAGTTCGACCAAACTCATTCCGAGCGAAAGGTTCCGATACTTGGAAAGATCCTGCCCGTGAATCACTGGGGCGGAAAGGAGGATCATAACGAGTGAAAAGACCACACAGCGCATCATTTTCATTTGAGCACCTCCTTCAACTAATTACAGATTCAAGATCGTTGCCACATTTGGCACTTGCGAGCCCTATGCTTTGGTATGGGCGGCAGTCAATTCTGCCCGGTCCCAACTCCTGAAGGTCCTTTGCCCGGAAAAGGAACACACTTTCCTGGATATGTCGAGAGCGGGCGTAGACAGTCGCGTAGGGCACTCCCAGGAAACGTTTCGGGGCCACTCGCGTGATTTCCAAGGAATTAAATTCCTCCGGCTTCAGGTTCGCCAAGATTCGCTTGACGGCTCTGCGCACCGTCCTTTGTACGTCAAAACCGAAGATGGTTGCTTTGATTTCACCAGCCAGGCAGAAAAATGTCCATCCTGCTTCGTGGACTTTTCGACCCAATCCGTACCCATCGAGGTTTTTGACTAATCTCCAGCCAGTTGCACAGGGCTCACTTTCGAACTGCAGCGCGTCCGGCAAGAATGTGCCATCCTTGATCAGGATGGTCCCCGTTTTAATTGTCTCTGCCATTTGGGCTCTCCTCGGCGTCTACAGTGATCCATTGGGAACCCACTGTATGATTTTCCTGACCATTGGCAACCTCGTTTCACCGCCCAGTTCCCCTTCGCAGAAGTGAGGGGGCGTACTTAACCCGCCCCCCGAACGAAAAGACTTGCCTGCTTTAGGCTGCTACGGCGACGGCGATCTTGTGGAAGGTGGAGTTGGAAACCTCATAGGTTTCAACCTTTGGAGTTCCCTCAACCACTCTCGCCAGGATCTTTGTCACTTCGGGATACGTTTCGCGGTTGTAGGCTTCCGCGTTCTCTCTGTTCTCCCACAAACTGATTCCGAACGCTTCCGTTCCGCCCGGGACGTTGAAGGTGATTTCGTCTTGGAACCCCTTCTGTTTTCGAAGCAGGGGAAGAATGTCCTTTTCGATCCTCTGGGTGAATTCCGCAACGCTATTGGGCTTCAACTGCATGGATACTCTGCGTGCAAACATGGCAACCTCCTTGGTTGTCGTGGCCAAGGGCCGATTCCAGATAACCCACTTTAGTTTAGATTACCTTAATGACTCCCTCAGTCCTTAACCACAATGGGTTAATTAACTTGACTTGTCAAGCGGAATCTGGGACTATTTTTCTGGGTTAATCTGACGCAGTTAATCGCGCGGAGGTGCCTATGGATGTTTGTTTAGTGATCAAGCAGCGGCTAGAAGAAATGGGGCTTGAACAGAGAGATCTGGCGGCCGCTGCCGAAGTGACAGAGTCCTACATCTCGCAGCTGCTGACCCGCAAGAAATTGCCCCCGGAGCCTCGCCGAACAGACATTTACGACAAGATGGGAAAATTCTTGAGACTCCCGAGCGGTAAGCTTGCGAAGCTGGCTGACCACCAGCGCAAGGATGTATTGAAGCGGAATCTAGAGGACCCACCCAAGCCCTTGTTTAAAGAAGTTCGAGAGTTGATTCTCCGTAAGTGCGCACCCAACAAGGAAAAACAAATACATGCGATTTTTGAAAAGCAGCCCTTCGGCGAACTGGAGGGCCTCGTCACACAAAAGCTCTTGGACGTGGTCAAAAGAGTCGCCAAGAGCGAATTGCAAAGTAAAACCTGGCTACACTCGGTCGCGCGACTCAGCGGCCGAAGCTATGAAGCGATGCGAGTCAGCATCCTCGAGTTCCTGGACACCGATGTCTTCAACGTGTCCGTTGAGAACTGCGTGTCCTTCCTGGATCCGTTAATCGAATCCTGGGATATCGACGTCGCGACCTTTAGTATGGAAATCGTCCTAAATCGGAGACTTATTCCGGGTTACGCAAAGAAATTTGAGTTTGTTGAAAGGGAACTTGCCGAACCAGAGGAAGAGCCAGGGCTCAAGGAATTCCTTAATGATAGCTCCCTGAGCGGGACTACCACGCAGGAAGAAATAGAGTTTCTAAAGAAGTTGAGGTTCAACGGAAAACGCCCTACTTCACTTTATTATTACCGGGAATTGCAAAACCTCAGAGACCCGCTCCATTTTCGAGCGGAAAATCGATCCTCGATGCGGAATTTTGGCGTAAATGAGCGTTAACGACGCCCAAACAATACTCGCCGGCAGATTTGGTTGTAGAGTTCAGATCTCGGGGATTCTGAGCCGATGGGGAGGAGAGTTGAAATGCCGCAAGGCATCGATGGTCTTACGATCGTTCTCCCTGAATTGACCGACGTGGCAGCCTGCAAATTGAAGGTGTAGGACGGACTTGATCGGCTACGGAAATTCTGGCGGAGAGGGGGGGATTCGAACCCCCGGTAGAGGTTTTAGCCCCTACAACGGTTTAGCAAACCGCCGCCTTCAGCCTCTCGGCCACCTCTCCGCGAAATTCAAACGAGAGCTTTGACGAACGGAACGCTGCGATTATAGCATCAGCCCATTTACTCTCCACGATTTTTTCGAGAAGATGAGGAGTATGTCTCCTGACCCAAACCGAGAGCCTTATACAGGCTTCCGCAATCCCCTTCTCTACACGTCTTTTCTCCTCGCCATCGCGGCACTGTATGTAGGCTGGGTTTTCTTCTCCCGCCGGCAAGACCGGCGGGAGTTCGAAGAAAAGGCGGCGGCCAAGAAAAGGGAGGAGGACCGCCGCGCCGTCGAGATGATGGGCGGGAACCGCTTCGAAATCCTGACTTTCTATGCCAGCCCCGGCGCGATTCATCGCGGCGAGACCGCCCAGGTCTGTTACGGAGTCTCGAACACGAAGACGGTGCGCCTGGAACCGCAAAACAATCCGGTGTGGCCTTCGCTCGCGCGCTGCGTTGATGTTGCTCCCAAAAAGGACACCACGTACACGCTAACCATCGAAGATGGCAAAGGAAACACCAAGACGGCGACGCTGACGGTCCAAGTCCGCTAGGCAGCCCGGCGAAGGCAACACTCTTGTCGCCGGCGGAGGACAGCCACTATAATGTAGGATTCCGCGGCGCAGGGCGGGCTCCTCCTTCCCCGTCACGATTCGCGAACCCCAAGAGAAGCACAACCAATGCCCGACGCACTGACGAAAATCAAACAAAAGCTGCAAGAGGAAATCAGCGCACTCGAGACGGAACTGAACATCGAGCTGCCCAAAGAGCTGATGAAGGCGCGCGCTCACGGCGACCTTTCCGAGAATGCCGAATTCAAGTTCGCCAAAGAGCGGCAGGGCTACGTCAATGCCCGGATCGGCCAGCTCAAGAAGCGCCTGGGCGATCTGGGCATGCTCAACTTGAGCAACATTCCCAGGGACCGCGCCGGGTACGGGTCCCGCGTTTGGGTGAAGGATGTGCAGCGCGCCGTGAAAGTGGAATACAAACTGGTGACCACGGAAGAGGCCGACGCCGAAAAGGGGCTGATTTCGACGACGTCGCCCATCGGCAAAGCGCTGCTCGGCCGCCGCGTGGGCGACGAGGTTCACGTACAGACACCCGCAGGGAAGAAAGAGTTTGAGCTGATTCGGCTGGTTACCATCCACGAAGAGGATTGACCTGATGGCGCGCCGCGCCAAGACTCCTTCACCCCAACCGCAGAAAAGAAGGGCGTCGCTCATCGTCCACGGCGGCGCCTGGAATATCCCCGACGAAGCCGTGGCTGATTGCCAGGCCGGATGCCGGCGCGCGCTGGAGGCGGGCTGGAAGATTTTGTCGCGAGGCGGCGGGGCACTGGATGCGGTAGAGGCGGCGATCCTGGTCCTTGAAGATGATCCGGTGTTCGACGCCGGCATCGGTTCGCACCTGAATCGCGACGGCCGCGTGGAACTGGACGCCATGGTGATGGATGGCCAGACGCTGCGCGCCGGAGCGGTGGCGGCCGTCCAGCGCATACGCAATCCCATCCGGCTGGCGCGCGCCGTGCTCGAAGATTGCGAACATATGATGCTGGTGGGAGAGGGCGCGGAAGTATTTGCCGCCGAACGCGGGCTGGCGCTGTGCGATCCCTCGGAACTGGTCATCGAACGCGAGCGCCTGGCCTGGGGACGCTGCCGCGAAGACGAGCATGCCGCCGAACATCATCGCGGCCACGAGACGGGAACCGTCGGCGCCGTCGCCATGGACCAGAGCGGGAACCTTTTCGCCGCAACTTCGACGGGGGGCACCTGCTGCAAGAGGCCGGGGCGCGTGGGAGATTCACCGCTGATCGGCTGCGGGTGTTACGCCGACCGCGAGGCGGGCGGTGTTTCCTGTACCGGATTGGGCGAGGCGATCATGAAGATCGTCATGGCAAAGGCGGCCGTCGAGCTTTTGCGCTCGAGCGCAGGGACGCAGCAGGTGATGCCGCTGCAAAACTCTTCACGGCCCATGGACGCCGCACAAGCCGCCGTTTGCCTGCTTGCCGAGCGAGGGCGCGGAACCGGCGGGCTGATCCTTCTCGACCGGGACGGCCGCCCGGGTTTTGCTTTCAACACACCGCGCATGGCGTATGGCTACATCGGCGAAGACAGCTCCTTCATTACGGCAGTGTAGTACCGCAATCGTTTGCCTGACGCACCCGGGACCGGGAAAAACAAAACAATCCAAGACCAGTAATTCTGTATTGGCCGGCTATCCGCCCAAGAAAATCAGGCAGGACGAGCCAGAAAAACCCGCCCTGCCTGACTAGGGGAAGGCCGCTCTACTGCGGAAGCGGAGGAGGAGTCTTGTCTTGCGGCGGAATGACGGGATCGGTGTGCGGCGTCTCCGCCGAGACCGGGGTCAGCTTTGCCGCGCCGTTCGTCGCCAGCTCTGAATTCGTATATTTCGGCGCGCTCACATATCCATGGATGTGGTTCCTGTCAATGCGGTTCACCACAATCTGGACGGGCTGCGGATCGTCGGCGCGGTGGATCCACACCGGCTCGTAGAGGTTCACGTTTTTCTTTTCGAGCTCGTTGTCGTCCACGATCAAGGCCAGATTGAAGTGCTTGTGCTTCGCGTCCACTTTGCGCAAAGAGATCGAGAGCGGTCCGGTGCGCTGAAACAGCTTGGACCGGTTGAGGTCGAACTCGAAGAAACTGCGTTCGCCGCGCTTTTCGAGGGCCACGAGTTCGTCGTGATTCCTGGCGATTGTGCCGCTCAGCTCGTCGCGGGTGGAGCTGAGATTCCCTTCGAGGTCCGCGCGCGTCTTACTGACCTCGTCCTGCGTTTCCTGCAACTGTTTCTGCTGTGCGTCGAGGCGCGCCTCCATCTTCTTCAAACGCGGGTCAGGCGCCGCGCCGCGCTTGCCTGCGGGCCGCGTCGCTCCGCGGGATTTCCCCGAAGCTGCTTCCGGCGCAGGGGGCGGCGCGGTGAGCTCGTTCAGCTTCGCAGTAACCGCTTCCAATTGGCTGTGCAACTGGCTGACGGTGGCATTCATCTCCTGCTCATGAGAGGAAAGCTGCCCCACCATCATCTGCTGGCGGTAGCCATAGCCCGCGGCAAGCCCCGCGGCCAAAAAAAGCGCTACCGCAATGCCGATGAGCCAGTGGTTCACCTGCGAAAATCGCTTCAATTCCTCTCCGTCTTGAAATTCTTCCTCATGCTTCTCTTCCATCGCAATCCTCCTCCGCTCCTGCTGCCACGATCAGCGCAGGATTGTCCAGTACCCGTCCAGTGATGCCAGAAACAAGCGTCCACGCCCGGGAAGGGCAGCAAGGCTCGTTCCAAATCAGCGAGGTCTTCCGCGAGGCGCAACCCTAAGCGTTGCAGCGGATAGCAAAGGCTATTGAGATTCACGGACTTTTGCGGTGGTACTAGTCCCTGAAATTTTTCTTTGACGGTAGCGCTTTCTGCATTGACGTATCAGCCCTAGCGGGAAAGCCAGGCCACCTCCAATCTGCGTTTCGATGGGCCGCGGGCGCGAGGATGCCGTCATTGCCGGGCTGGCGCGCGTGTGTTAGCATCCGGCTTTTCGGGGGGCGGTCCCAACGTCTCCGTGGGCGTCTTCTGGAGCGCCTGCCTTTCCTTCCACAAGAGCAGTGCGGCTGCCCGCCGCCGTGGCGGGTCGCGCGAACAGGGGGAGTCAATGAAAGCCTATGCGACACAAGCCATCCGCAACGTGGGCATTGTAGGCCACGGCGACACCGGAAAAACGCAACTGGTGTCGTCGTTGCTCTTCTCGGCCGGCATGACGCCGCGCCTCGGGAAGGTTGCGGAAGGGAGCACGGTTACCGACTGGGACGAAGAAGAAATTGCGAGAAAGATCTCCATCCAGACGGCCCTGGCCTACGCCGAGTGGGCGCCCGCGGGCCGGGCCGAAAAAACCAAAATCAATTTCCTGGACACGCCCGGCTACAGCACGTTCGTCAATGAAACGAAGGCTTCGCTGATCGCCGCCGACGCGGCGCTGATCACCGTGGACGCCAGCCACGGCTGCCAGGTGGTGACGGAAAAGGTGTGGGACTACGCCACCGAGTACGACATTCCGCGGGCGTTTGTGATCAATTGGATGGACCGGGAACTGGCGAGCTTCGAGCGCGCGTTGCAGTCCATCGAGCAGGTGTTTGGGCGCGGGGTGGTCGCGGCGCAACTGCCCATCGGGCAGGAGAAGAGTTTCCGCGGCGTCGTGGACCTAATCGGGATGAAAGCGCACATGTATAAGCCCGGCGGCGACGGCAAGCCCTCCATCGAGGAGATCCCCGCCGATCTGGCTGACGCCGCGAAGGAAGCGCACGAGAAGCTGGTGGAGATGGTCGCCGAGGGCGACGACAAACTGATGGAAGAGTTTTTCGAGAAGGGCACGCTGCCGGTGGAAGACTTGATTCCCGGACTGCGCGTAGCCGTCCAATCCAAGCGCGTCTTTCCGGTATTGTGCACTTCCGCGCTGCAGAATATCGGCAGCGCCAGCTTGCTGGATTTCATCGTGGACGTTCTTCCCCATCCGGGAGCGCGCAAGGCCAGCGGCCATAAGCAAGCCCCCGGAAAAGGGGACGTGACCGAGCGCGAGGTGGCCGATTCCGCGCCGCTTTCGATCTTCATCTTCCGGACGCTGGCCGACCCTTTCGCGGGGCGCATCAGCTACTTCAAGGTGATGAGCGGCATTCTGAAGAACGACGCCACGCTCGTGAATTTCAACCGCTCGACCACCGAACGGTTCCAGCACGTCCAGGTGATGCAGGGCAAGACCGGCGTGGAAGTGCCGGAAATGCATGCCGGAGACATCGGCGCGATCGCCAAGCTCAAGGAGTCCGTCACCGGCGAAACGCTGGGCGACAAAGCGGCGCCACTGTTTTACAAGCCCGCGCATATTCCCGAGCCCTCCATCACCTTTGCGATTGAGCCGAAGACACGCGCGGACGAAGACCGCATCGGCGTGGCCATCCACAAGATCCTCGAAGAAGACCTGGCGCTGCGTTTTTCGCGCGATCCGCAGACCAAGGAGTTTCTCCTGGCGGGTTCGGGGCAGCAGCACATCGAAGTGGTGGTGGCCAAGCTGCACAAACGCTATCACGTGGACTTGACGCTCAAGCCGCCCAAGGTGCCCTATCGGGAGACCATCCGCGGCAAGGCCGATGCGGAAGGCAAGCACAAGAAACAGACCGGCGGGCACGGCCAATTCGGCGTGTGCCGCGTGAAATTCGAGCCGTTGCCGCGCGGCACGGGGTTCGAGTTCGTGGACGACATTTTCGGCGGGGCCATCCCCAAGAACTGGATCCCGTCGGTGGAAAGAGGCATCCGCGAAGCGGCGGAACGCGGCTACCTCGCGGGGTTCCCGATGGTGGACTTCCGCGCCGCGCTCTACGACGGCAAATATCATGATGTGGATTCCTCCGACATCGCCTTCAAGATCGCCGGGGCGCTGGCGTTCAAGGAAGGAATGAAGCAGGCGCGGCCGGCGCTGCTCGAGCCCATCATGCACGTCGAGGTCTATGCACCCGATCAGTACTCGGGAGACATCATGGGCGACCTCAGCTCGCGCCGCGGGCGCATCAGCGGCAGCGAATCGCGCGGGCAGAACGTGGTGGTCAAGGCGCAGGTGCCGCTGGCGGAGATGCTCAGCTACGCCACCGATTTGACTTCCATGACCCAGGGCCGGGCGTCTTATTCGATGGAGTTCAAGCATTACGATTTCGTGCCCGGTGAAATCGCGGAAAAGGTGATCGCCGCGCACAAGGCCGGCCGCGCCGAGGAGCCGGTGGAGGAAGAGGTGTAGTTCGCGACTTGTGACTCGTGCCTGGTGGTTCCGAGCCAGAGCAAGTGAGGCTGCCGGTGCGCAGGTCCGCGCTCCTAAAGGGCGTCCCGGTTGGCGGGAACGAAAGTTCCTTCACCGAAACGAAGAGATCCCCGCGGCCAAATTGGTGCTTGGCGACCGCCCTGAATCCGCGCACACTCTGATTCCTATGAAAAAACAAGCGTCCCAGTCCTGGGGCCATCAGACCCGCGCCATTCATTCCGGCGAGCCCCAGCGCCATGGCGTGGGCGCGGCGGTAGGCACTTCCATTGCGCGCACCTCCACGTTCACGTTCTCTTCGACCGAAGAGATGAAGCGTTGGGCCGAGGGCAAGAGCAAGGCCTACATCTACACGCGCTACGGCAACCCGACACTGACCGTGGCGGAAGAAAAGCTCGCGGCGCTGGAGGGCGCAGAGGCAGCCGTGGTCACCGCGTCCGGGATGGCGGCGATTTCCTCGGCGCTGTTGGGGGTCTTGAAGGCGGGAGACGAGTTGATTGCCACGCGCCAGCTTTACGGCGGGTCGTACCGCCTGATGCGCGACGTCCTGCCGGACCTGGGAATCCGCGTGCATCACGTGGAGGCCGACCTCGCGGGCGCGGAAGAACTGGTCAGCTCGCGGACCCGCGCGCTGTACGTGGAAACACCGACAAATCCCACGCTGCGCGTCGTGGATTTGAAAAAGGCCGTGGCCATCGCGCAGCGGCACAAACTCGTCTCCCTCGTCGACAACACCTTCGCCTCGCCGATCCTGCAGAAGCCGCTGGAGCTGGGATTCGATATGGTGGTGCACAGCGCGACGAAGTATCTGGGCGGACATTCCGACCTTATCGCCGGGGCGGCCGCAGGAAGCCAAAAATGGATGGACCGCGTGCGCAGCATGGTGATCGCTCTGGGCGGCTCCATGGACCCGGGAGCGGCCTTTCTGCTGATCCGGGGGATGAAGACGCTGGAGTTGCGCGTGCGCAAGCAGTGCGAGAACGCCTTGTCCGTGGCGAAATTCCTGGAGAAACATCCGCAGGTCGCACGCGTGCATTATCCGGGGCTCGCTTCCCATCCCGATCACGCGCTGGCCAAGGGGCAGATGCGCGGTTTCGGCTCGATGCTGGCATTTGACATGAAGGGCGGGCTGGCAGCGGCGCGGCGTTTCTGCGACCACACCAAGGTTTTTCTGCTGGCCGCGAGCCTCGGCGGCGTGGAGTCGCTGGTGGTCCTGCCGATTTACACTTCGCATTACAACATGTCCAACGAGGAGCTTGCCAAAGTGGGCGTGTCTCCGGGGACGGTGCGTGTCTCTGTCGGCCTGGAAGACGCGGCGGATCTTATTGCGGACCTGAAGCAGGCCCTTGCGTAGCCCCCTGCACAGCCGCCCGCTGCTCTTCCAAGCGCTGAATCGTTGCGCGCAGCCAGCTTCCGACCGTGTCTTCGACCTCGCATTGGTCGGCGGAACGATACATGGAATCCAGCGTCTCTCCGGATGCGTTCAGGGGGATGTGGCGGCAAGGGATTCTCTCGGAGCGGCGCTCGGGTGACACCAACCGCATCAAGACGCAATCACTGCAAGGGCCGGGGGTTTCCTTGGAATCGTAATTCATACAGGTAGGAGAATCCTCGAAAACAAACTGAGGTCTCCAGGGGGCCCTCGGCGAACGCCCGTATCCGCCCTTCTCCAAGAATTGAAGCGGTTGG
>Ga0209236_1001920_pt1 | contig 12647 bp, 10 predicted proteins | sample GraSoi013_1_40cm_FD_185819 | JGI IMG/M metagenome (GOLD analysis project Ga0209236, IMG submission 185819) | Grasslands soil microbial communities from the Angelo Coastal Reserve, California, USA - Sample 09_27_2013_1_40cm (SPAdes) (version 2) | ecosystem: Environmental > Terrestrial > Soil >... | reverse complement strand
TGTCGGCGGCCCTCCAGTACCGGTTCGACGGGGGCGAGGCGCAGCACCCGGTCGGGAACCTCCTCCTGGCGGCGCTCGACATGGTCGCGGCCGACGAGGTGACGGCGATCCGGCTCGCGTCCGAGCTGCTCGGCGTGGAGGACCTCATCCTGCCGTCGACCACAGAGCGAGTTCACCTGGTCGCCGACCTCCAGGACGGCCGCTCGGTTCACGGCGAGTCGGAGATCCCGAAGAGTGGCACGCCGATCCGACGCCTGCGGATCGATCCTCCCGATGCGGCGGCCGCGCCCGGTGTCTTCGAGGCGTTGCGTGCGGCGGACGCGATCGTCCTGGGTCCGGGAAGTCTTTACACGAGTGTCCTGGCGACACTGGTCGTTCCTGGGGTCGCCGAGGCGGTGGTCGGCGCGCGCGCCGTCCGGATCTTCGTGTGCAACGCGATGACCGAGCGCGGTGAGACGGATGGCTATGGCGTCGCCGTGCACCTCGAGGCACTCGCGGCGCATGGCGTCGCGCCGGAGACGCTCGATTATGTCGTCGTCAACACGACGCCGATCCTGCCCAAGGTCCGCGCCCATTACGCCGCCGAGGGCGCCGGCCCCGTCGACCCCGACTTCGTCTTGCCCAGCGCCCCCCCGGTGATCGTTCGCGCCGATCTTCTCGAGCCCGGTCCCGTCGTGCGGCACGCCTCCGACAAGCTGGGGCCGATCCTGTGCGATCTGGCGGCCAGGCGCCTCGAGTGGGCGTAGGAACGATCCGATCGCTCCGGGGCCCGCGACGGCTCCGCACGAATCCATGAGCATCGTCTACAGCCTCGTCCCTCAGACGCAGCTCGACGGGAATCCGCTCGTGGCGAGCCTCCTCGTCCTCGTCGGCTTCCTGCTCGGTCTGCGCTTGTGTCACGGCGTCCGGCGCCTTCGTCATGTCAGCGAGCGCGTGCTGATCCTCGGCGGGAACCCTCTGGGCGGTCAGGTCATCGAGGAGATCGAGCGGCAGCCGCATCTCGGATACGCCGTCGTCGGCGTGGTGGAGAACTCCGAGGATCTCGGTCGCGTCATCGAGGCGACCCGGCCCAATCGCATCGTCGTCGCGCTGGCCGAGCGTCGGGGACGCCTGCCGCTCTACCCGCTCCTCGAGTCGCGGGCGCGCGGAATCCTGGTCGAGGACGCCGCCGAGACCTACGAGCGCCTGACTGGGAAGCTTGCCCTGGAGGCCCTCTCGCCCAGCAGCGTCATCTTCTCGCCCGATTTCTATCGGTCACGTCTCCATCTCGGACTCTCGCGAGCGCTCAGCCTCCTCACGTCGGTGATCGGGTTGATCGTCCTGGCACCCGTTCTGAGTCTGATTATGCTCCTGATCAAGCTCGATTCCCGCGGCCCCGTGTTCTTTGTCCAGGAGCGCGTGGGGCGGTGCGGTCGGTCCTTCAGGCTGATCAAATTCCGCACCATGCACCCGGTCAGCCGGCCGACGTCCGAGTGGGAGCGGGACAATTGTGATCGGATCACGCGCGTCGGGAAGTGGCTCAGGCGGTTCCGACTTGACGAGTTGCCGCAGCTCGTCAATGTCCTCCGGGGCGACATGAACCTCGTGGGCCCCCGGCCGCATCCCGTGACGAACCTCGAACTCATGATTCTGGCGGTTCGCAACCTGAGCGAGGTGTCGGGTGACGCGGTTCCGTACTACTCGCTCCGGTGCTCGGTGCGGCCGGGGATCACCGGCTGGGCGCAGATCCGCTATCGGTACGCGAACACCCTTGAGGAGGAGATGGAGAAGGTCTGCTACGACCTGTACTACCTCAAGCACATGTCGTTCTGGCTGGATCTGCAGATCCTGTTCGAGACGGCCAAGATCGTGCTTTCCGGAATGAGCGTCCCGGGCGTCGTAGCGCGTGAGCGCATTGCACGTCCATTTCCGGAATGAGGGTTTTGGTGGCCCGGCGCGTTAGGGATTTTCCTGTTGACCTGTGCGTGATTTTCCGCCCACCGCAGATACGAGGTAAGGGTTACGCTCTTCGTGAGGTTCTACCTCCGAAGGAGTGGGCCATGACGCCAGAAGGTCGGCAGTCGTTCGATCTGATGAGTCCCACGCAGTCGCTCGTCGCGCCACTCCAAGACGAGATAAACCGCGCAATTGATGACCTCCTCGCGTCGTTCCCGGATCCTGACCGGCTCTCCTTCGACGAACGACGCGGGATCATCGCTCGCTACACCGCGGTGCTCGAGGGGAATTTCATTTACTGGATGACCGCCGCCTATCTCTCGTGCGTGTCGGCGGAGGCGCACGCGATCATCCACGCGAACCTCCTCGAAGAAGTGCGTGACAACCACCCCGGGATGCTACGAAGGTTCACCACCGCTGCCCACGCGGTGCCGACGGATTCGGATGCGCTGGCGGTCTATCGGAGTTTGCAGAGCGTTCGCCTGTTCGTGGGGCGCCTCTCGGGGGTGAAGATCGTGCTCATGATGGCCTTTTTCGAGGGCTGGATTACGCGGTTCATGCCCTATCTCGCGGAGCTCGCCAAACGGCAGGGCTCGGCGGAGTACGAATATACGGACGTGCACGGCGCGTGTGATGTCGTCCATACGCAAGAGCTCTTCCGTGCGCTCGAAGGGGAAATGACGCTCACGCCCGTCCCGCTTCCGCCCACGACCGAGCTCCTGGAGGGCGTTGGGCTCCTTCGGACGCTGATCAACAGCATCGTTCATAACTCCTAGTTCCAAACCTCGGCAGGTCACGCGGTCGGGAGGGGCACCATCGTGTCGGTGAGGGCCAGTGTCCTCGCGCAATTCGAGCGCGTTGCCCAGGAGCAGCAGAAGACCTTGGCGCCGCTGACGGATGATCTGGTGTTGCTGGAGTCGGGTCTCGACTCGCTGTGCCTGGCCATCATCGTCGCGGAGCTCGAGGATGCGCTCGGCGTGGATCCGTTCAGTGCCGCCGCGGGTGCGGAGTTTCCGGTGACCCTGGGTGACTTCATCGAGTTCTACGAACATGCCGCCCCGTGAGGGACGCTCCTTGTGGGACGCGGTGCGGGCCGCGGGCGCCCTGGCCGAGCGCGCGCTCTGGGGCGCTGAGGCGAGCGTTCGGTTGGGGGAGCTGGAGCGGGGCTCGAGCCTGGGGGGTCGGCTCGAGGAGCTGCGTGGGCGCTCGGTCCTGGTCGCGACGGGGGATCAGCTCACGGCGGCGTTGGCGCTCATCGAGCTCGATGGCGTGGCGCGCCGCCTCGTGCTGTGTCCTCCCGATCTGCCGCGGAAGGTGGTGCCGTTCGTCATGGCGACCGCGGCGGTGGATGCCGTTGTGTCCGATCGCGACGCCCTGGAAGCCGGCGCGGCCAGCGTGGGCACGTTCGTCACCTGCAGCGCGAGGCTCGCGCCCGCCAGTTCCGAGCCGGCCGGATCACACCACACGGAGTGGATTCTCCTCACCTCGGGGACGACGGGCGTGCCGAAGCTGGTCGTGCACACCTTGGCCAGTCTGGCGGGTCCGATCGACGGGGATCGGTTACTGACCGTCCCGGCGGTGTGGAGCACCTTCTACGACATTCGCCGGTATGGAGGCTTGCAGATTTTGCTGCGGGCGCTGCTGGGTGGGGGCTCGCTGGTGCTGTCGAGCGCCGCGGAATCGACGGCGGACTTTCTGATCCGGGCCGGCGCGCGGGGGGTGACCCATCTCTCGGGGACCCCGTCGCATTGGCGTCGTGCGCTCATGAGCCCGTCGGCACACCGGATTGCGCCACACTACGTGCGCCTGTCGGGGGAAATCGCGGACCAGGCCATTCTGGGCCATGTCCGGGCGTGCTACCCGGAGGCGCGGATCGCCCATGCGTTCGCGTCGACGGAGGCCGGCGTGGGGTTCGTCGTCGATGACGGGCTCGCAGGGTTTCCGGCGAGCCTGCTCACGCAGCGCGGGGCGGAGGTGGAGCTGAAGGTCGAGGAGGGCTCGCTCCGGATCCGCTCGGCGCGAACGGCAATCCGCTACCTGGGCAGCTCGGGCGAGCCGCTGGCGGACCGGGACGGCTTCGTCGACACGGGGGACATCGTCGAGCTGCGTGGGGCCCGCTATCATTTTGTGGGCCGACGGGGTGGGATCATCAACGTGGGCGGCCTGAAGGTGCATCCCGAGGAAGTCGAAGCGGTGATCAATGGCCACCCGCAGGTGCAGATGTCGGTGGTGCGGACCCGAAAGAATGCCATCACGGGCGCGCTCGTCGTCGCCGACGTGGTGCTGCGCACCGCGCCGGACTCCGCGGAGAGCGGGCGGGTGGCGGAGCTTGAGCGCGAGATCCTGCAGCGCTGTCGCGACGCGCTGCCGCGACACAAGGTGCCGGCCGCGATCCGCTTCGTGCGGTTCTTGGGTGTTGCGGGGACCGGCAAGGTGGTGCGTCAGCATGCGTAACGTCCTCGTGACGGGCGGCAGCCGGGGGCTGGGTCTGGGCATCGCCCGCCGGCTCACCGGGGCGGGGTACCGGGTCATCGCCGTGGCGCGGAAAGAGAGCCCCCAGCTCACGTCGGCGATGGAGGCGGCGGAGGGGGCCTATCCGGGCTCGCTGCGCTTCGTGGCGTGTGATCTGGCGGAGATCGACGACCTGCCCGCGTTGGTCAAGACGGTGCGAAAGGACGTCGGGCCGATCTATGGGCTGGTGAACAATGCGGCGGTCGGGTTCGATGGGGTGCTGGCGCTGATGCCGACGTCGCAGATCGCGCAACTGGTGCGAGTGAACACGCTGGCGCCGATCGTGCTGACGAAGTATGTGGTGCGGGCCATGCTGGCCGACGGCGGGGGACGGATCGTCAACGTCGCCTCGATCATCGGGTTCACAGGGTATCGCGGGCTGTCGGTGTACGGCGCGACCAAGGCCTCGCTGATGGGCTTCACACGCTCGCTGGCGCGGGAGGTGGGGGGCATGGGGGTGACCGTGAATGCGGTCGCGCCCGGCTTTCTGGACACCGAGATGACGCAGGGGCTCGACGGCGCGCAGCGGGAGCAGATCGCGCGGCGCAGTGCGCTGCGCCGCCTGCCCGACATCGACGACGTGGCGAGCACCGTCGAATTTCTGCTCGGCGACCAGGCGAAGAGCATCACGGGGACCGTGCTCACGGTGGACGCGGGCAGTACGGCATGACGCACATGCTGGCCTCCGCCTCCCTGCGGAAGATGAGTGACGGCGACACCGCCGGGCGACCAGCCGGGAGCCCTGGGGGAGCGACCAGGGCGTGGGTGCGTGCGTTCGAGCTGACGGCGCCGATCGCCAACCATCCGCGTCGGATTCTGCCGATCGTGATCGAGGACCTCGCCGAACGATTGGGCGAGGCGCCGGCGCTCCTCTCGGACCGCGAGTGTCTGACATTTCGGGGGCTGGCGGAGCGGGCGAACCGCTACGCGCGCTGGGCGCTCGCTCAGGGGATAGACAAAGGCGACGCCGTGTGTCTCTTGATGCCGAACGGGCCTGAGTACCTGGCCATCTGGCTGGGGGTCAGCCGGATCGGTGGAGTCGTGGCGCTGCTCAACACCCAACTGGCCGGTCCCGCACTCGCGCAGTGCATCAATCTGGTCGCGCCCACTCACCTGATCGTGGCCGCGGAGTTGATCGAGCCGTTGATCAGCGCGCGGCCGGACCTGGCGGGGGCGGCGCAGATCTGGGTCCACGGCCCGGGCGCCGATGAATTCCCGCGCATTGATCGCGCGATCGAGCGGCACGCGGGCGAGCCGCTGCGCGGGGCCGAGCGCCGGCCGCTGACCATCGAGGACCGGGCGCTCTACCTGTACACCTCGGGCACGACTGGGCGGCCCAAGGCCGCCAAAGTGAGCCATGGGCGGCTGATGCAATGGAGCCACTGGTTCGCCGGCCTGATGGACACGCGGGTGAGCGACCGGATGTACAACTGCCTGCCGATGTATCACAGCGTCGGCGGGGTGCTGGCGACGGGGGCGGTGCTGGTCGCTGGCGGTTCTGTAGTACTGCGGGAACACTTTTCGGCACGCCACTTCTGGGCCGACGTCGTCCGCTGGGACTGCACGCTGTTTCAGTATATCGGCGAGCTGTGCCGCTACCTGCTGCACACGGAGGCGTGTCCGCAGGAGACGGTGCACCGGATCCGGCTGGGGTGCGGCAATGGGCTGCGGCCCGATGTCTGGGACGCCTTCACGCGGCGGTTTCGCATTCCCCAGATTCTGGAGTTCTACGCGGCGACAGAAGGCACCGTGTCGCTGTTTAATCTCGAAGGCCGGCCCGGGGCCATCGGCCGCATCCCGGCGTTTCTCGCGCATCGAGTCCCAGTGACGCTGGTGAAATTCGACGTCGAAAAAGAGGAGCCGGTCCGCAACGACCAGGGCTTCTGCATTCGATGTGGCCCGAACGAAGTCGGAGAGGCGCTGGGCAAGATTCTCGCGGACCCGTCTAACGTGGGCAGTCGATTCGAGGGCTACACCAGCCCGGAGGCCTCCGAGCAAAAGATCCTGCGCCACGTGTTCGAGGCGGGAGACGCCTGGTTTCGGACGGGCGACCTGATGCGCACGGACGCGCAGGGCTTTTTCTATTTCGTCGACCGGAGCGGCGACACCTTCCGCTGGAAGGGGGAGAATGTCGCGACCTGCGAGGTGGCGGAGGCGCTCGGTGCGTTTCCCGGTGTCACGGAGGCCACCGTCTACGGCGTGGCCATTCCCGGCACCGACGGGCGGGCCGGCATGGCCGCGCTCGTCGGCGACGATGCGCTGGATCTCGCGGCTTTGCGGACCCACCTGATCGACCGGCTGCCCGCGTACGCCCGGCCGTTGTTCCTACGGCTCCGGAGCGCACTGGACGTGACCGCGACGTTCAAGCCCACGAAGCATGAGCTCGTGCGTCAAGGGTACGATCCGGCGGCCAGCGTCGACGCCGTCTATTTCAACGACCCGGAACGCCAGGCATTCGTGCGGCTCGACGCGGCGCTCTTCGACCGCATCCAGACCGGCCAGATGCGTCTATGACCGGCCTGGCAGAGTCGAGGTGAGCCCATGAGACGCGAGACGATCGCGATTCACAGCGGTTACGACGTGGATCCGACGACGAAGGCCGTGGCGGTCCCGATCTATCAGACCGTGGCGTATGCGTTCGACAGCGCCGACCATGGCGCGGCCCTGTTCAATCTCGAGGTCGAGGGGTATCGCTATAGCCGGATCAGCAACCCGACGACAGCGGTGCTGGAGCGGCGCGTCGCCGCGCTCGAGGGCGGCCTGGAGGCGCTGTGCGTGAGCAGCGGGCAAGCGGCGCTCAATTATGCGGCGCTCAACGTCACCGAGCTCGGCAGCAACATCGTGTCGGTGCCGCAGCTGTACGGCACCACGTACACCCTGTTCGCACACGTGTTGCCCAGTCAGGGCGTCACGGTCCAGTTTGCCGAGTCGGACCAGCCGGACGCCATAGAGAAGTTGATCGATGACGACACGCGCGCGGTCTTTTGTGAGAGTGTCGGGAATCCGGCGGGCAACATTTGCGACATCGAGGCGCTTGCGCGCGTGGCCCACGACCACGGCGTGCCGCTGCTCGTCGACAATACGGTCGCCACCCCCATCCTACTGCGGCCGATCGAATACGGCGCCGACATTGTGGTGCATTCGCTGACGAAGTTCCTGGGAGGGCACGGGACGACGCTCGGCGGCGTCATCGTGGACAGCGGCAGGTTCCCGTGGACGGCGCACGCGCCGCGGTTCCCCATGTTCACGCGGCCGGACCCTTCGTATCACGGGCTGGTGTACGTCGACCATTTCAAGGAGGCGGCATACATCGCGCGCTGCCGGAGCGTCTACCAGCGGACGACGGGGGCGGTGTTGGCGCCGCTGAGCGCGTTTCTGCTGCTGCAGGGGATCGAGACGGTGGCGCTGCGGGTCGAGCGCCACGTGGAGAACAGCCGACGGGTCGCGGAGTTTCTGCGGAGCGATCGGCGGGTGGAGTGGGTCAACTACACGGGGTTTCCGGACAGCCCCTATCACGCGCTCGCGCAGAAATATCTCGGGGGCCGGGCCTGCTCGCTGATGACGTTCGGGATCAAGGGCGGGTTCGCGGCCGGTACGAAGTTCTACGACGCGCTGAGGCTGGTCAAACGGCTCGTCAATATGGGTGATGCGAAATCGTTGGCCTGCCATCCCGCCTCGACGACGCATCGCCAGATGTCGGTGGACGAGCAACGCAAGGCCGGGGTGAGCCCCGAGATGATTCGGCTCAGCGTCGGCATCGAACACGTCGACGACATCATCGCCGACCTCGATCAGGCGCTCGAGGCGACGGAATCGCACCACCCACCCATGCGGGCCGCCGAGTAACCCCTTGGTGATCTTGGTGGAGCACCTCTGATGGCGGTCTGCCTGGAGAGAGATCCGTCAGGGCATGGCTCGGACGCGAACTGCCTCGAGATCGGCCTCGTCAACAACATGCCGGACGCGGCGTTGGAAGCGACCGAACGGCAGTTCCGCGCCCTGCTCGAAGCGGCGGCCGACGGCATCGTGGCGCGCCTGACGCTCTACGGGTTGCCCGATGTTCCGCGCACGGAGTGGGGCCGACACCATGTGTCGAGCTTTTATTCCGGCATCGGTGAGCTATTGGACCGCCACCACGACGGCCTCATCGTGACCGGGACCGAGCCGCGGGCGCCGGACCTGAGAGACGAGCCCTACTGGGGGAGCCTGACCAGAGTGCTGGAGTGGGCCGAGCGCAGCACGCACTCGGCGGTCTGGTCCTGCTTGGCCGCGCACGCGGCGCTTCTCCACTTCGATGGCATCGGCCGGCGGGCGCTCAACGACAAGCGCTTCGGCGTCTTCGAATGCGCGCGCGTCTCCGGTCACCCCTTGACGGCCGGCGTGCCGTCTCGACCGCGGATGCCCCATTCCCGGTGGAACGAAATCCCTGAGGACGCCCTGACGTCGTGCGGCTATCGTGTCCTCACGCGGTCGAAGGATGCCGGCGTCGACGCGTTCATCAAACAGAGACGCAGCAGCTTGTTCGTCTTTTTCCAAGGGCATCCGGAATACGAGGCCAATACGTTGCTGCTCGAATATCGCCGCGATATCAAGCGCTTCCTCCGGGGAGAGCGAGAGACCTACCCGCCCATGCCGCGTGGCTACTTTGACGACGAGACCGTCGGGGCATTGACCGCCCTGCGAGCGCGAGCCCTGTCGGAGCGGCGTGAAGAGCTGCTCGAGGAGTTTCCGACTGCCCTCCTGGCAGGAAAAGTGACGAACACGTGGCGTCCGGCAGCGGCGCGCGTCTATCGCAATTGGCTCTTGTACCTGTGCGCGCAGAAGGATCGACGGCTGAGGCGAGGTCGGGTCGAAAGCGGTGCACACGGGTGAAGGCCGCTACGCTCCTTGGCTCGAGCAAGGAAGACACTAAGAAGTTTGAGATCCAACCAGTCTTCGATGCTGCACTGCGCGACGTGTCGAGCTTCCTCCACAGCTGGCATGCCCGCCGGGATCAGGGTTCGTCCGTTCAGCGCCCTGACGATTCGCTGAGCGTTGAACGGCGTCTCCAATGGCTGCAATGGCTTCTCGTAGGGAATCCGCTCAGAGTCGCCGGCTCTTCCCACGGCCTGTGTATTCGCGATGCGTCGGGCGTCATCACGGGACTCCTTCTCTCGTTCCCCGCCGTGTTCCTGGCGGGAGACCAGCGGCTTCTCGGCCTTGGTTCGGGCAGCTTCTTCGTAGAGCCACACGCCCGGACGCTGGGATTCTACCTGTTCAAGCGGTATCTGAATTCCCCAGGCTACGCCGTCTTCTTTTCCACGACGTGTAACGCTAATTCCGGCGCGATGTGGGCGAAGCTCGGCGCCTGCGCCGTTCCGAATTCCGACACGGAGTACATTCTTCCGCTCAAACTCGAAGTCATGCTCCCGTTTTTTCTTGCCGGAAGGACTTCGAGTGCGTTGGCGGCAGGACTCGCGAGTGTCGTTGGTCGGTGTGCCAATCCAGTCCTGCAGCTTCTCGCACGGAAGTCGGCGGAACTGGCCATCGAGCCTTGTCGGGACTGGGAGAAGCTCGCGGAGCTGTCTCGCCGTCACAGGCCCGTACACCGAATTACCACTGACCGATCGGCCGTATTCCTGCAATGGCGATACGGGCCGAGCTCGCAGAATCACCCGTTCGACATCTGTGTGGTCCGCGACAAACTCGGAAACGAGGGATGGTTCTCGTTGGGAAGCATCATCCGCGAACCCCGGAAGCCGATTCGAGGATGCGTCCTGCTGGACGCGATCTGGCCCCGGGAAAAGATGAGCTTCCGAGACATCCTCCCGGCAATCCTTCAGCGCGTTGGGTCCACGGCCGACGCCATCCTCTTTCAGCCTCGGCCCGGTCTTGACTATGGTGAGTGCAGTCGTTGGGTCATCCCGTGCAGATCGGAGGCGCCGAAAGTCTTCGCCATACCCCGAAAGGGCGGCGCGCCGCTGGCGGCTGCCTCGCTGGATCTGGTCCCCGCGGACGGCGATGGATATTTCTGATGCCATTTGATGAACTCCGGAGCGTCGTGACCAAACTCGAATGCGACATCGCGAGTGGTCCGATCGTCCCGACGGTGACAGCGCAAGAGATCCGGAGCTATCTCGCCTCGCGCTATGACTTCACGAAGCCGCTGGCGCTCGACGATGTCGCCGCCGATGTCGAAGGGATGTTACGCACGTGGCAGGTGCAGGTCACCCATCCGCGCTACTTCGGCTTGTTCAATCCGAGCGTGACGCTGGCGTCGATCATCGGAGAGACGCTGGTCGCGATGTACAACCCCCAGCTGGCGACCTGGCGCACCTCGCCCGCGGCGAACGAGATCGAACGCCACACGCTGGCGTGGCTCAGGGGGAAGTTCGGCTTGCCCGCCGGTGCGAGCGCGAGCTTCACGAGCGGCGGGGCGGAGGCGAACCTCTCGGCGGTGATCGTGGCGTTGACTCGGGCCTTTCCGGACTACGGCGAAGGCGGGCTGGGGCGCCTCGCGGCGGCGCCCACGATCTACCTGACGGGCGAGGCGCATCACTCGTTCAACAAGGTCGCGCACATGACGGGTCTCGGGCGCCGGGCGCTGCGCCCGGTCGCGACGGACCGCCAGCTGCAGATGGATCTCGGGGATCTCGCCCGACAGGTCGCCGCGGATCGTCACGACGGGTTGGCGCCTTTCATGGTGGTCGGGACGGTGGGGACGACGGGCGCCGGGGTGATCGATCCCTTACCGGAGCTGGCGCGGTTCTGCCGGTCGGAGGGGCTGTGGCTGCACGTCGATGCGGCGTGGGGTGGGGCCGCGATTCTCTCGCCGCGGCTCCGGGGCTATCTGGCCGGGATCGAGGCCGCGGATTCGATCACGTGCGACGCGCACAAGTGGTTCTCGGTGCCGATGGCGGCCGGGATGTTCTTCTGCCGGCATCCGGAGGCCGTCGGCGCGGCGTTCCGCGCGGAGACCTCCTACATGCCGGGGCCGACGGTCGGGCCGGTCGTGGATCCGTACACGACGACCGTGCAGTGGTCCCGGCGGTTCATCGGCCTGAAGCTCTTCCTGGCGCTCGCGGAGCACGGGGAAGCGGGGTACGTCGAGATGATCGAGCACCAGGCGCGGATGGGCGACGTGCTGCGGGAGGCGCTCCGGCGGGCGGGGTGGCGGGTCGTCAACACGACGCCGCTGCCGGTGGTGTGCTTCACCCGCGACGGCCTCGACCCCGCCACGTTCTTGGCGGCCCTGTATCAGCGGCAGATCGCGTGGATGTCGGCGGTCCGGCTCGGCGCGGGCGCCCCGGTCGTGCGGGCGTGCATCACCAGTTTCCGGACGACCGAGTCGGACATCGAGTGGGTGGTGCGCGAGATGGGCCGGCTCACATCGTGGGAGGCGGCGACGGCCCGATGAGTGCTGTCGCGATGGCAAGGCGGATGAGGATTGGTCGGAGGGTACCACCGGCGGCGGCGCCCCTCTGCTGGAAGGACCTGTGGCACGGCGTCAGCGGGATCTTCTCCCCCGAGCGGTCTCTACGGGCGCTCGAAGCGGAGATCCGCCGGCACTTCGCCGTCCGTCACGTCTTCCTCGTGTCTTCGGGGACCGCGGCGCTGACCTTGACGCTCATGGCCTTGAAGTCCTTGTCGCCCAAGACCGAGGTCGTCATGCCGGCCTACACCTGCCCTGCTGTACCGGCCGCGATTCTGAAAGCCGGGCTACGACCCGCGCTCTGCGACATCAGCCCTGCGACCTTCGACTTTGACCACGCGCTCCTCAAGGAGACGCTCAACGCCAACACGCTCTGCGTGCTCTCTCACCACCTGTTCGGTGTCCCTTCCGACGTCGAGGGGATCCGCACGCTCTGTCAGGGCCGCGGGATCTTCGTGGTGGAGGACGCGGCCCAGGCGATGGGGGTGGAATCCAAGGGCCGCCGACTCGGAACGATTGGCGATGTCGGTATCTTCAGCCTCGGCCGCGGCAAAAACATCACGTGTGGATCGGGTGGCATCATCCTCACGAACTCTGCGCCCATCGCCGAGGCCATCGCCCGGCACTACGGCGAGCTCGAGATTCCCCGTAGCACCGAAGTGTTGAAGGATTTCGTCCGACTTGTCCTCATGACGATCTTCATTCGGCCGCGCCTCTATTGGATTCCCGCCGCCCTTCCTTTTCTTCGGTTGGGCGACACGGTCTTTCCGAAAGAAATTCCGCTCAAGCG
>Ga0209236_1001919_pt1 | contig 12649 bp, 11 predicted proteins | sample GraSoi013_1_40cm_FD_185819 | JGI IMG/M metagenome (GOLD analysis project Ga0209236, IMG submission 185819) | Grasslands soil microbial communities from the Angelo Coastal Reserve, California, USA - Sample 09_27_2013_1_40cm (SPAdes) (version 2) | ecosystem: Environmental > Terrestrial > Soil >... | reverse complement strand
GGGTCGGCTACCACGTCCTGGAGATCGGCGTCTCGGTCCACACAGTAGTGCTTCGCCTGCCGGACAACGGCAGAAACCTGGTTGCGCCTGGTTGCGTGGAGTGCCGTGCTCTGCCGCATTTTGCACACTCGCGTGCTCCAGAAGTGCGCGATTATTGGAGACGTGGCCTACGAATCCCTTACCCTCCACCATAAATACTTTTTGAAAGGCTGTCTAGCATTATAGGTTCTAATCGACAACGCACGTAGTGTAAGAGTAGTCTGCAGCATGAGCCGTCGGGGCGACTGCTGGGACAACGCCGTCGCCGAGAGCTTCTTCGCAACGGTGAAGGTCGAGCTCGTCCACGACGCCGCGTGGGCCACGCGGGCCGCGGCGCGCACCGAGCTCTTCGAGTATCTCGAGCTCTTCTACAATGGACAGCGGCGGCATTCCGCGCTTGGTTATCTCAGCCCCCGAGCGTTCGAGCGGCGCTGCGAACAGGCAGCATTGGCGACTTAACCCAGGTGTCTACGAAACCGGGGCAAGTCCACCTGCCGAGCCAGACACGAGAAATCGGGAAGCGGTAACGAAAATCAGCCCGCGTGGAGTGCGAGAATTTCTGTGGGACGCTGAACGGCCTAGGGACTCTCCCAAACGTATGACCCGGCACCCGGGTCGCCTCAAACCCGTTCCACACGCAAGTGCCATACTTTCGGGCCCTCTACCATCTCGACGGTGTCGTCGCCCAGAGCGTCGGGTGTGTGTACGGCGAGCTGTGGCGTCAGGCGGTCTATGCCGGCCTGGTGATCGCTGGGGCACTGGTGGGGTCGCGCCATGGCCTCCCCGGGGCGGCGGCGGGGGTCAGTGTGGCGATCCTGTACACGTTCGTCGCGATGGGGCAACTCGCATTGCGCGTCACCGGCATCCCCTGGTACCTCTACCTCCGCGTCACAACGGCGGTCACGTGCGGGGTCGCCTTCTCAGCACGGCTCGTCCTCGAGGCATGCCACGCCCCCAGCGCTATGATCGCGCTCGCCGTCGTGGGCAGGGCGGCCGTTCCGTGGAGCATCGGCATGTTGTGGACGATGGGCGAGCCGGACTTCGAGCCGCTGCGGGCGCGCTTGCCCGGCGCGGGCGTGCGGCTCGTCGAGGCGCTTCGCGGGCGCCGATCATTCTAGATGAGCCCGTGAGATTCAAGGAGAAACAGGACTCTATCCACGGATCGCGCCGTGGACCAGCGCAATCGTCGCTTTGCGGTCTGGAGGCGTTTCAACAGAGGCCAGCCAACGACCTCCTGGATCCAGACGTGTTTCCCGGAGAACAGCGGGACTTCCAGCCGACCCCCGAGCGTCGCAGCGAGCTGTTCCATCTGGCGGACGATATCGAGGCGCTCCGGATAGAAGACGGGAATCCACCTCTGCAGGTACCTCATGCACGCCTGCCGAGTCCGCTCGCTCTCCTCCAACGACCGAAGGTACCCGATGTGCAACCGGATGGAGAGAAACTGGGATTCCATCTTGTGATCGGAGCACCCGATGTAGCTGAGACGCTTGTAACCCGAGAAGCGGTAAAAAACCCTGGCTTCCGGGACGAATCGAGTACCGTCGCTTGCCAGGAGCACCCGGCAGAAGTACTCGCCATCGTCGTCGACGGACAATTGCGTGTTCCACGGCCCGGCGGCTTGCGCGAGCGCGCGGCCCACGAGCCACGTCGAGGTCTGCATGAAGAAGCCTTGCCCCATTTTCCTGAACAGCCACTCCACCGGGCGCAGATCACACCAGAGCGGCGTCGGAACGAAGTCGGCCATGCGGGGGCGGTACATGAACAAGCCCCACGCCGATGAATAGAGCACGCGCGTGCTCGTGCCGCGATCCAGGGCAGCCATCTGCCTTGCGATCTTGTCGGGCGCCAGGAGATCATCGGCGTCCAACCACTGGACATAGTCGCCCTGGCATATCGAAAAGGCCCGGTTTCTGGCCGCCGCCGCGCCCTGGTGCGCCTGCGTGACGACCGCGACCTCCTTGGAGGCCAGCTTACGAGCGATGGAGAGCGTTTGATCGCGAGAGCCATCGTCTACGACGATGATCTCCTTCCTCAGCCATGTCTGTCCGAGCGCGGATTTGATCGTGTCCGCGATGTACGCCTGGGCGTTGAATGCCGGTATGAGGATCGACACCACCGGGTTCATGGATGCGGCCACCGTCGGCAGCGGAAGCGCGTGGAAGGCCGCCTGCTCGGCGACCGGGCAGTCACTTGGACGGAAGCCCGGAGTCTCAACAGGGCTTCGCGCGGTTGGTCCGCGACCCGCACCACGTGCCCGATGATACACCGGGCCGTGCCAGCGCACGGCCACCGAACTCTCCAGGCACGATTCCGGTTCGCAGGGTCGAGCCCGGCGCGGTAGGATGCGCGCCATTGACGTCGATGCGACCGTGAGGACTGTTCCTCGTCAACGGAAATGGACCTGCCCCGAAAAACTAGACCGTTTCGAGGTTGAGGATTTCGCCTCGTGCGGTCCGGGTTGACTGCGACGCGGCCACGCACCAGCTCCGCATTGAGGCGCGCGAGCCCTTGGTCGTTCCGCTCCTCCGCGAGGGCATCCGTCTCGAACCAGTGGAGTGAGGAGTGAGTTTCGGATAAGCGAAAATTGCTATCTGCTTTACCTGCTGACTCTGACCGCCTCCAGAACTTCTGTGCCCTTGGGCTGGGTGCGATGCTCTTTGCCCGCCCCTCAAACGTCCGATGGAAGCCTACTCCGTAGGCTAATCGTAGGACTCAAAGCGTTCAAGCATGCGAGCCTTCCGGCGGAGGCCAGGGCAAGTCCTAGGTCTGCCTTGCTGGCCGGGGACCCAGCCCGTGACAGCGAAGGTGACCGAGGTGGCCCGGTCTAGACCTTCTCAGTGACTCACTTGAAGAAACGTAAGAGGGAGCGCCCAACCACGCCACCTCAGTCACCAAGGAAGCTGGGCCACTGAATTTCTGTCCCACCCTCCGAATCCCCACGCCGGGACAGGAAACTCTGAACGGCACACTTCATCGTGAGCCTGCGCTGACCAGTCTGAGCACATCCAGAATCGCGCACGCACTCACCCGCATGGCCTCGCTCCCCCACCGGAGTGGAGGGGTGCCCTGGCGGCAAGGGGTTCGTCGGGCTAGTTGCGGGCTAGTTCTGAGTCGCCTTCAGGCGCAGTCGATAGCAATCCGTCCTCCGAGACGCGCCGGACGAGTTGCGCTCGGCGCCGCATGAACATTGATTCCAGTGCGAGGAGTACGGAGGGAAAGATCCGCCCGCCGTCTCTAGCGAGGTTTCAGTAGGTTGGTGCCGCTCATGCTCGCGATTGGCGGGCAGCCGAGAAGCTCGACCATGGTCGGGGCGACGTCGAACGACGACCGCACTCCCAGATCGCCGACGGTGACTCCCGGTGCCGCGATGTAGGCCATACCGTGCCGGCCGGTGTGACCGCCCGTCCTTCGCAGCGGCACGGGGCCGATGAGGCCTAGACGCGGGTGCTCGAATGCAGTCGCAACACCGCGCCAGACGACGAGCAGATCGCCTTGCGAGCCTGCGATCCGCATTGGATCCCGTATTGCAGGGCGCTCGATGAACGCAACGACCGGCTCGCCGGTAAGTGGATTGCGGCATTCGTGGAGCAGCATCGTTATGTCATCACAGACCCCGTCGTACTGCGACGCCTCGACCACACCGTCTCGCTCGCGCCCCCGCACGTTGATACGAATACTGCCGTCGTAGTACGACGGCAGTGCGAACGCGTGCATCTGCGGCCAGTAATCCTGGTAATGCTGCGCAGGTTGCCAGTCGAGACTCAGTTTGATGGGCGCGCTGCCAGCAAGAAACGATCTTACCGCCACGCGTATCTCCTTGAGACCGGCGCGCAGCCTGGGCCGGCCTTTCACAACGGAGCGCACCGCCTGCTCAAGACTTCCTTGCCTCGCACGCGAGTGCTGCGGTACCCAGGTCCGACCGAGCGCGACCCAGTCGTCGTCTTCGTCCAGGATCGGCACCTGGCCCGGCGACTCCATCCACTTGGACGGTACCGTGAGCAGCGGTCGTCCGAATGCGTGGCGGTAGAGCAGCTCCGGCAGCAGGACCATGGAAGGAACGTCGGAGTGATTGGCCCCCATGCCGCCCATGGTGAACGCGACGATCGTCGCATCGCCAGCCGACTGCATGAGCTCCCGGATCATGCGGTCCAGAGCGCGGTGCACATCGAGGAGTGCCCGACCCGCAGGCTGCGCCGATGGATGCCTATGCAGCGGGTGGCCGCGGTCGACGCCGTGCCAGAGCCCCTCGACGCTGCCATGCGCCTCGCCCGTGACGACGATGAACAAATCCCACTCGGGAAGTCGCTCGGTCGCCAGCCATCGCGCCGCGCGCGTGCGCGTCTCGACGGCACCGCTGAGGACCTCACCCATCGTGCGTGCTTGAGCCGCCGACGGCCATGGCGTCTTGTACGTCCATTCCGACGGATAGCGGCCGAATCGCCCGACGAACTCCGCCAGGATTCCCTGTGGGCGGCCGGCGGCCGCCGTCCCCGGATCGTGCGCGCCCCAGCCGATGATGCCCTTCGTGGCCGGAGCCCGCCGGAAGTCGACGTAGGGCGTGTCGTACACGACGACACGGCGATCGAGAGCAGCCCACCAGGGGACGAATCGCGCCCCTTCCTGCCACGTGCGATACGTCGCGGGATCGAACTCGATGGCAGCCCAGCGCTGGGCTGCCTCAGGCGATAAACCCGACGCGAAGTGCTCCCAGCCCAATCCAGTCCGCTGTGCCGCGCCGTGGTCGAGCCGAAAGCACGCGGAGCGCTTGCGGAGTTCCGCTAAGGCGGGCATCTCCCCCGCCGCCATGAGGCGGTCGGCGAACGTCCCTTCCAACCCGTCGAGACCAATCGCAAAAACCCGCTGCGCTTGCATACACGCCTCCGGTCCGTAAGTCTACCCCATGCGGCGCGATCTATGGCAGTCTCGAAGGCGCAGACGGCTATGAGATCTAGGCCAGACGTCTCCATCGTCATCCCCACCTTCAACCGCGCTTCATCACTGCGTCTCACGCTGGACGCCCTTGACGGGCAAGTGGCTCCGGACAGCCTGGCGTGGGAACTGCTCGTCGTCGACAATAACTCCCGCGACGGGACGAGGTCGGCAGTCCAAGACTTCATTGGGAGAGCTCGAATCCGGGTTCGATACCTCTTCGTTGCGCAGCAAGGCGTCAGCCACGCGCGAAATGCGGGACTGGCGAACAGCCAAGCTGAGATTGTCGGCTTCACCGACGACGATGTCGATCCCGCTCGCGATTGGGTCTCCACCATTGCCACCGTCATGGCTGATACCTGCGCGGATATCGTCGGCGGGCGGATCCAGCCGACTTGGCACCGACCGCCTCCGCCTTGGCTCGAACACGCGACCTTCCTTCGCAGCTCTCTCGCCATCATGGACGACGCAACGCCGATGGCCATCGTCGACTCCGCGGCAATGCCCACGGTCTGGGGCGCCAACATGGCCTTCCGGCGGAAGGTGTTCGACCGAGTTGGCGCCTTCAACACGCAGCGCGGCGTCGTGGGGCGCAAGCTGTACCGCGGTGAAGAGTCCGACCTCGTTCGCCGAGCGCTCGACGCGGGATTCCGAGTCGTCTACGATCCGCGACTCATCGTATCGCACCGCATCGGACCGGATCGGATGCGCGTTGCTTATTTCGGCCGTTTCGCCTTTGACCGAGCGGAGGGAGAGGCGCTCGTACAACGACTGAGCCGAAGCGGTGAGCTACCCGGTGCCGTTCGAACGCACGCGCGGATGGCGCGTCACCTTGCGCGGTGGGTCGCGGCGGCCGTGCGGCGACGGCCCGAGACGCTCGAGCGTTGGTTGCAGTGCTGCGCGGCCGTTGGATACGCGTGCGGATTCTGGAAGGGGTACTTCCGACGGCCACGCGGCACGCGGCGCTGAGATCCGCGTCCTCGGCGCGGTGCTGCGGAGAGTAACGGGTCCTCTGCTCCATCATATCGGCGTATCGAATGCCGCGAAAGAAATCGCGGATGAACCGATCCAATCGCTTGCCTCATAACAACCCCTGTCTTATTCCCGTCGACGTAGCACCCCGCGCCGGAGGCCGAGGATGTCGAGAGTGGCCGGTGATTCATTCAGCATCAACCGGGCGTCACGGCGGTCGTTCGCTGTCAAGCCGAGCCACCAGACCGATAGGAGCCAGGCGAACGTCGTGGCCGCAGCACCTGCGAGCAGGCCTAGGACCGACTCCGCCAAACCGAGCCGCAGCCATGAGCTTGCCACTGCTCCGAGAATCACGAGGACTATCGCTGGACGCGCATACGCTTCCACGAGATAGGTTCTCGTGGAAAGGCCGCATGCGCGGGCGGCATAGATGATGAGCATCGGCCGACGAATCAGAGCGAGGACTATTGTGCCAATCACCACACCAAGCAATCCAACCGATGTCCATGCGACAAGAATTATCGACACCGTTAGGTTGAAAACTGTAAGCGGGACCTGCGACCATGCGAGGAATCGGAGCTTATTGACGGCAAAGAAGATCGACCACTGGGCCCCCCCAGCAGTTGTCGTTAATAGCTCCACGATCACCCAGCCAGCAAGAACATGCCCCGCCAATCGGTAGTCCGATCCCAGCGCACCCGAGAGCCAGAAGCGGGTGATGGGCTCGGAAAATACGCCTAGAACCGCGCACGGAAGGATTCCCAGCAGCACCGTGTAGCGCGTTCCTCTGATCAAGACGTCCTGCAGCTTGGCCTTCCGTTGGGTCACGTGATAGGCCACAGCAAACGGCTGAAGTTGATCGGCGATACTGAAAAGCGGCTGAATCCGCATTGGAAGCACCATACCCGCTCGATAAATCGCGACCGCGGACGGTCCCAAAATTGTTGTTAGAATCAGAGGGTCGGCATAGATGTTCACGACGTACATCAACTGGAGCATGAAGGGATATGCGCTCGTGGAAAATAAGCCTCGAATCACATCCCGACGAACTAGTCCCAACTTGGTAAGCCCAAACGGAGCGAGGCGGTGTCCGAGATAACGCAAGATCAGAAGGCGCAGGATCAACTCGCCGACCGTTACTAGGGCCCATCCTAACAGGCCGCCGCGAGAAAGGCCGAGCACGGCTACGAGCCCGACGGCTTGGATAATAGCGGTTCCTGCGGTGACACCATCCAGGATGTCGGAACGGCCGGAGGCAAAAATGACGGCGGCATATACCGGGAGCAGGAAGCTAAGAGGTATTGCGATTGCACCGTACCACCGGATCACTGACTGCGCTTCCGCTGCCAAAGACGCAGGTAGGTTGAAGACCGCAATGAAACTCGGCGCCAGCAACCCCCACATCAGCCCCGCGAATGAGCCGGCTACCAGGGCGACATAGACCGCACTGCTGAAGAGTTCGTTAAAGCGCGGGTGCTGGCCGCGCGCGAGTTCCTCCGCCAAGTGCCGTCCCAACGCCGTGCGAAGTCCGAAGTCTGCCATCGCGCACATGGCCACGACCGCGATGAGGAGAGTAACTATGCCGTAGCCATCCTTGCCCAAGAAGCGGATGAGCAAGGGGACCATAGAGAACGCGATGAGGCCCTGGACCAGCGTCGCCCCCCACCTGGTGATCTGATTGACCGCTATCCGGGTCGAGACGCGCACGACTAATTGGCGTGGAGACGCCGTATCAAAGAAACAGACCGGCAATCAGCAATGTTCGATCTAACGCCGCACGGAATATTGTGCGTGGAGCACCTCTTGTGTATCGCTAGCATACCGCGCTGAGCGAGCAGAGCCCGAACGTTCACTCCCTGTAATTCCTCGGCGCGGCCGTGGCGGCTCGGCAGCTCCTACGGCGCACTTTCCTAATGACTCTCGCCGAATAAACTAACGGATTTTACGGGTACGATCGCATGCTGACGCATGCCCACGACTGCACGGGATTTGGCCGCGATGGAGGCGCGTCGGCTGCACGCCGCGCGGCTGTTCGCGCGTGGCGAATCGCAGGTGGCGGTGGCGAAGGCGTTGGGAGTCACCCGGGTCAGTGCCCACCACTGGTACCACGCGTGGAAGGCCCACGGGCGGGCCGGGCTCAAAGGCGCCGGCCGCGCGGGCCGGAAGCCCCGGTTGGACGCCGCGCAGCTGGCCGAGGTGGAGCGGGCGCTTGTCAGCGGTCATCCAATAATCCCCAGCTGTGGTCATCGAATTTTCCTCACCCCTCCTGACCGAGGAGGGCGTGCTCATGAGCGAGATAATGTTGTCCGGACTGGCGCCAGCGGACGGGGACACTGGCCCCGAGGTCACACCACTCGGGGAGGGACGAATGGTCCGCGAGGACTGCTGGCGGCAAGTCCATCGGTTGTTCCACGTTGAGCGGCGGTCGAAGTCGGAGATCGCCACACAGTTGGCGCTGGATCGCAAGACGGTCCGCAGCATTCTCCAGGCGGAGGCGTGGCGGCCCTACACGCGTGCCGAGCGCGCGGACACGCTGCTGGCCGAGCACGCGACGTACCTGCGGAGCCGCGCGCCGCAGGTCCAGTACTCGGCGCGCATCCTGTTCCAGGAGTTGCGCCGGGCGCGGGGCTACCGCGGCAGCTATGAGACGGTGAAGCGCTTCGTGCGGCCCTTGCGGGCGGCGGAGCAGGCCGCGGAGCGGGCGACGGTGCGCTTTGAGACCCCGCCGGGCCAGCAAAGCCAGATCGACTGGGGGCAGGCGCGGATCCACTTCCGGAGCCGGCCGGTCACCCTGCACGTGTTCATCCTGACCCTGGGCTACTCCCGGCGTAGCTTCCATGAGCCCTGCCTCGGGGAAACCCTCAGTCAGTTCCTCGACGCCCACGAGCGGGCCTTCGAGTATTTCGGCGGGCACACTCGCGAGCATCTCTACGATCGGCCGCGGACGGTCTGCCACCCCGCCGGCGAGGGACGGGTCGTCTGGAACGCGACCTTCAAACAGTTCGCCGACTACTGGGGCTTCGAGCCCCACCTCTGTCGGGCCTACCGGGCCCAGACGAAGGGGAAAGTGGAATCGGGCGTGAAGTACTTCAAGCGGAACTTCCTGCCGGGGCGCACGTTCGTCGACGAGCAGGATCTGCGGGAGCAGCTCGGCCAGTGGCAGGCCGAGATCGCGGACGTGCGGATTCACGGCACGACCCACGAGCGGCCGGCGGAGCGCTTTGCCCGCGAGCAGAGCCAGCTGATCGCCACGGCTGGCCAGCCTGGCTTCCGGCTCGAGGCGAGCCAGCCGCGGCGCGTCGCCGAGGATTACCTCGTGAGCTTCGAGACGAATCGCTACTCGGTCCCCTTCACGCTCATCGGCCAGACGGTCGAGGTCACGCGCCGGGGCGGGCGACTCCACATCGCCCATGGCGGCCAGCTCGTCGCCGAGCATGACGAGGTGGCGGGGAAGTACCAGGTGCGCATCCTGCCTGAACACGGCCCGGGGGCGAGCGCGCGGACGGCGCGCCGGCTGCGCTCCTCCCCGTTCAGCGACGGCCTCGGGCGCGGGTCGCTCCCCGAGGTCGAGATCCGGGACCTCGCTATCTACGAGGGGCTCGGCGCCGCCGCGGTGTCCGCATGAGCGCGGGCCAGCTCGAGCGCCTCCAAGAGCAGATGCAGCGGCTGCGGCTCTTCAAGAGCCGGGAGCGCCTGGAGGCGCTCCTGCAGGACGCCACGACCAAGGAGATCTCCTACGCCGACTTCCTCGACACGCTCCTCTCCGAGGAAGTCGCCTCGAAGACGGCCAAGCACGTGACGATGCGGACCCATCTGGCGCGCTTTCCCTTCGTGAAGAGCCTGGAGACCTTCGACTTCAGCTATCAGCCCTCGCTCGACAAGAAGCAGATCCAGACCCTCAGCAGCTGCCACTTCATCGAGCATGGCGAGAATGTCGTCTTCCTCGGGCCGCCCGGCGTCGGCAAGTCGCACCTGGCGGTCGGGCTCGGGCTCAAGGCCATTGAACGTGGGTATCGCGTCCTCTTTGCCACCGCCGCCGGCCTGATCACCGCCCTGACGAAGGCGGCCGCCGAGGGGCGCCTGGATGAGCGCCTCAAGGTCTACACCGTCCCCCGCCTGCTCATCATCGACGAGATTGGCTATCTGCCGATCGACCGGGCCGGTGCCAATCTCTTCTTTCAGCTCATCAGCCGGCGCTACGAGCGCGGGCCGATGATCCTCACCAGCAACCAGAGCTTCGGCAGCTGGGGCGACGTCTTCGGCGACCGCGTCATCGCCACCGCGATCCTCGACCGCGTCCTGCACCACGCGATCACCATCAACATCCGGGGCAATTCCTACCGGCTGAAAGACAAGCTCAAAGCCGGCCTCGTCAAGCCGGTCGAGGCCACCACCACCTAACCCGGGGGTGGGGAATTTTCGATGACCCGACCTGGGGAAATTTGGGTGGCCCTTGACAGGCGCTGCGACAAGGTCCGCGGGCCCACGGATTCAGCACCGACCTCTGGACTTTGCCGCGGGTCGCCGCGGTCATCGAGCAGCTCACGCGGGTCCGACACCATCCGGGCCATGTCTGGCGACTGCTCCGCAGGCTGGGCTGGTCGCTGCAGCGGCCGACGCGGCGCGCACGCGAGCGGAACGAGCGCGCGATCGAGACCTGGAAGACGCGGCGCGGGCTGCAGCTAAAAAAAACGCCCGGCGCCGCCGGGCCTGGGTCGTCTTCGAGGACGAAAGTGGCCTCTCGCAGCAGCCCGTCGTCTGCCGAACGTGGGCGCCGCGGGGGGACACGCCCGTCCTGACGCATGTGGGCGGCAATTGGAAGCGCCTGTCGGTCGCTGGCGCGTTGGCCTTCCGTTGGGATGGGCGCCGGGCCCGGTTCTTCTTTCACACGCGGCCGGGTAGCTACACCGATCGCGCATTGATCGCCTTCCTGCGGGACCTCAAACGGCATTTCTGGCGACAGCCGGTCATCCTGATCTGGGACGGGCTGCCGGCGCATACGAGTCGGCGGATGGCCCGGTACGTGGCGCACCAGCGAGCGTGGCTGCGCGTCGAGCGCTTGCCGGGTTACGCCCCGGAGTTGAACCCCGTCGAACTGGTCTGGGGCAACCGCAAGCGCCGGGAACTGGCGAATGTGTGTGCGCCGACCATCGACGCGCTCCGCGCGCCGCTCCGTCGCGGCTGCACGCGCGTCCGTCGTCACTCGCACCTGGCGTTCAGTTTCCTGCGCCACGCCGGCCTGGATTTCAGACATGGTCGTTAGTATATTCAGCGAGATTCATTAGGCGCGGGGAGGGGGATTCCACTTGCCGACGTTGTGCGGGAGATCCGAGGTGGTCAGTTCGGTCGGTGACAATTGTTGTCTCACCGTCCGCGCGGGAGGATTTGAAGCAGGCGTATCAGCAGATTAAACAGGACAATCCCGAAGCCGCAGATCGTGTACTCGCGAGGATCATCGAGGTGATCGCATGCTTGCCTCGGGCACCGTTGAGCGGCGAGAAGTGCGACTTCGAGATGGCAGACGAGTTCACTCGTGGCCGGTTCCGCCGTACCGAGTCTATTACCGCAAGAGCGCCGACGTGTTGGAGGTCGTGCGCGTGTACCACCAGGCGCGCCGTCCGATTGAACAATAGCAAGGCGAATCCCAATGCGAACATGACTCCGCCGTCACGCCAGGAAACGCTTCTCGATACGGTTTCGAGGGAGGAGGCGCGGCTCGCCGGTCTTGAAACAGGCATAGGAGCGGGCCAAAGCTCGGATCGAACTCTGAAGTCGACACGTCCCATCTGAGGGGCGACGCCCGCCTGCTCTTCGACCACGACGCCTTGCAGGCACACTTCGGCGCGAGCGTGTTTTGGGTCCGGCATCTGGCCGCGTGGCAAACGAGCAAGCCGCGGTAGAATTCTGGCAAGTGAAGCGGGGTGGCGGCCGGCGTGGCATCGTCGAAATCCTCTCAGAGGCGTCATGATTGCCAACGACCATGAGCTCATTGCAAGCCTTGAGCGGATTCGTCACCTGCAGCGCCAGGTCGCCTATCTGCGCCAGGTAGAGACGAATCCGGCAAACTACCGCCTATCGGCAGGCGGGTTCCTGGCCGAGATCGATCGAATGCAGTTGGACGTGCGTGAGTACCTCTCGCTTCATCCTGGCGAGTTGAAAGCCCGCGCCTGAGATAGCGGGCGGACGGGCTCTGCGTTTGACTCTGGAAGCTTGCCGGAACACGAAATCGCCGAGTCCCAGGCCCCGAAAGTGGGGACGTATGGGGACGCGAAACGGTTCCAGGGGGCACTCCAGTGCCGTCTGGCGCCGCGAGATTTCTGCCAAATACGCGGAAAGTCGTGACGTCGAGGGTCCGAATCCCTTACCCTCCACCATAAATCATTTTTACTACGTTATTTAAAACTATAGGTGCTAATCGCTTGCTTGAACCCGTCGGCCGCCAGCGCTGGAGCGGCGTGAGCCAATGGAGCGAATAAGTGGAAGGCACAGGCTGAAGCTGGCGCTGCGCCGACCATTCCGAATTTCTTGGTCTTCGCGGCCGGGTCTGCTAGGCTTTCGCGAGGAAATTCAGGGACTATCATTCACGTGCGGGGCGTCGATGATGAGTGAGCATTTGTGGGTCGGGATCGGGCTCTTGGGTGAGGCGCAGTTTGGGGCGCGTTTCCTTGTCCAATGGATCGCCTCGGAGCGGCAGAAGAAAAGCGTC
>Ga0209236_1001911_pt1 | contig 12685 bp, 9 predicted proteins | sample GraSoi013_1_40cm_FD_185819 | JGI IMG/M metagenome (GOLD analysis project Ga0209236, IMG submission 185819) | Grasslands soil microbial communities from the Angelo Coastal Reserve, California, USA - Sample 09_27_2013_1_40cm (SPAdes) (version 2) | ecosystem: Environmental > Terrestrial > Soil >... | reverse complement strand
ATGTCTTGCGTTTCGCCGGGAAGGTGCTGGTAATACCACTTCATCTTTCCGGTATCCGGATCCAGCGCCAACGTCGAGTTCGTGTAAAGCGCATCGCCGTCGGTGCCCCGCGCCACTCGGGCCCAGGGCTTGGCCTGTGCAGTGGCCCAATAAACGAGGTTGGTTTCCGGATCGTAACTGCCCGGAATCCACGCATCGCCGCCCGCCCGAAACGTCAGCGGGAGATCGCCCCAGGTATCGCCGCCGGGTTCTCCGGGCCGGGCGATGGTAGACGTACGCCAGACTTCCTTACCGGTCGCCGCGTCGTGTGCGCTGATGAAGCAGACGTCCTCTTTGTATCGCGTGCAGCCCGACATGCCCGCGATGACTTTGCCGCGGACGACGATCGGACCGGAGGTATACCCATAGCCCAATTCGGAGTTGGCGACTTTCGTGTCCCAGGCGAGTTTCCCTGTACGCGCATCCACAGCAATGATGTGAGCGTCACCGGTAGTGGCAAATATCTTGTCGCCGAAGATGGCAATATTTCTTTGGATACCTCTGCTGGCGTCGCTTCCCTCAGCGGCCTTTGCCGCTGCGGGACGATATTGCCAGATCAAATCCCCTGTCGCAGCATCGAGCGCTTGAATGACGCCTCGGGGGTTTGGCAGGTACATGATGCCGTCGTAGACAAGCGGCGTGGCTTCATTCGCGCCGGTATCGTCCATCGCCCACGACCAGGCGAGCTGAAGCTGGGTCACATTCTGCCGGTTAATTTGATCGAGCGGACTGTAGCCCCATGCATTATCGGTGCGCCTCCAGTTCAGCCAATCCCCCGGCGCCGGATTCCGCAACATGGTCTCGGTCACCGGGCGAAATTCTTTGACCTGCGCGAAAAGCAGCAAGCCGCCGGCAAGCGACGCAAGCGTTAGCAACACCAACCGGAATTTCATACGTTCTCTCCTGATTAAGTTGTGAATCGTCAATCTGGGAATTTTACCCTCTTCTTCTGGGAGAGGGATTTGGTTCTCAATTGGTCCACTGCTTTCGCATGCCCGCACGATCCACCTCTTCACCACGCAAGTAAACCTTGTAGATCTTCCGCGTGTTGGCGATGTTCTCCAGAGGATTTCCGTTGAGTACAACGAAGTCGGCGCTCTTGCCGGGGGCGAGCATACCAAGCTGATCCAGCCTCAGCGTCTCGGCCGCAAGGCGTGTGGAGGCCACAATCACTTCGGACGGTTTCATTCCCGCTTTGGCGAGGGCGTCCACCTCCCATATGGCGTGCCAGCCCATGGTGCGCGACGGATCGCCGGCCGAGTCACTGCCCAGAACAACTCGAGCCCCGGCCTCACGGATTTTCTGCAGGTTCCGAACCTGCAGATCCCAGGACCTGCGTGTGTTGGCGAGCACCTCAGGCTTGCGATTGGAGAACTGGTTCTCCAACCGCTGGATCTCGCCTGGCGGAATCGTTTCGTGAAGCAGCGGGTCGTCGAGCCATGCCGGCCGGCCCGATTCCATAGAGCGGCTCGTGACTCCCAGGTTTGGCGTTACAAACACGCCGGGATGTTGCCTCAGCAGTTGCAGAAACTCGTCGTCGATTTCCTTGTCGCGAACCAAATGTGTGAAGCCTTCAATCCCCGCGCGAAGCAGACCCTTGGCGTCTTCGAGGTCGAACACGTGTGCGATAGTCCGCAGATTGTATTTATGAGCTTCGTCGATGGCCGCTCCGTACAGTTCCGGAGTCAGCTTTTTCTGCGTGTGGTTCCGATCGTCCACCCAAATCTTAACGAAGTCCGGACGGTGCGGCGCCAGATCGCGCACGGCCTGACGGGCCTGCTCGACAGTTGTGATGACGTACGGCACATCATTTCGCGCCGGGTCGTTCGGCCCGGATCCCGGCCACGCCAACCCACGCCCGACCGTCCGAAACAGCGCTGCTCCCGGATGGACTTCTTCACGCAATTGATAAGGCAAATCGCCGAAATCGGTTCCCATGCTGATGGAGGCGGCGAATCCGTGATACGCGTATCGCTTCAGATGATCGAGGAGATTCTCGCGATTGAAATTCACTTTCGACATGCTTCCGTCTCGCTGGTTGAGAAATCCGAAATGGCTATGGACATCAACCAGCGCCGGAATGACGGTCTTACCGGTAAGATCGATTCGTGCCGCGCCTGGAGGCGCTTGAATTTCGCCCTTCCTGCCGACGCTCGTGAAACGGTCGTTCTCCACAACAAAGGCCGAGCTTTCTATCGGCGCGCCGCCGTCGCCCATGATCAGCCGCGCGCCTTCGAATAGTGTCGCCTTACGCGTTTGTTGTCCCCACGCCACGAAGGAACACCACACGATCAACATGCCACCGAAAATTTTTAGAGCGCGCATAGTTCCTCCGCACTTTTTAACTCCCGCTCCGGATCATTGGACTCCACGGGCGTTTCTGGGCGTTGAAGTTATCACACACCGGAACGTGAAGGATCGTCGCCGCGAATTCTACCCCGCGTGGCCGGGCCGGCGCCATAAAATCGGCTCATTCAAATTAGCGTTATAATACGGTTTGGCTTTCCCTAATGAGGAATTACCAATTCCTCATTGGGTTTTGGGTTCCCCCGATCAGGAATGATTCATTCAAAAAATGAAATGTCCAATAATCTGTTGCCATGAATGATACGCAAAACATATACCGTTGAGCCTTCCACGCGAAATATCGCTCGGTAATCGCCAATAATAAGCTGCCGGTATTCGGTTCCGAGTAGCGCGTTCTCTGGGATGGCGGGGCAACGATTCGGCATTTGTTCCAGAGTGCCGATCTTCGCTTCAAGCTCGATAACAAATCGTGTTGCGTTTTCCATGGAATCTGCAGCAATCAGAATCCATATTTCCTCGAGATCCGCTTCGGCGGTGCCTGTAATATCAACGCGGTATTTTGCGGGCAACTTTGAACTCGCGTAGGAACGAACGTACTCGGCGAGTACGGCCAGACCGCACGTCTTTTTCGGCAGGTGCTAACAGTCGAGCCATATTGCCGGCGGCGAGGCGCATCTCAAAGGTTTTCGCATCCATTAATACGGCATCGGCCTTACCGTTCACGGTCAATATAACAGGTCGTCCGGTCCGGTGAACTTGGTCGAGTATTTCACGAGTCTTGCGCTTTAGGTCCGTCACTGAACGGATGTCGTCGGTCAACTTCATGATCACAGTATAAAGCCGGATCTGACACCTTTTATAGCATTCCTGACCGATGACGTGCACTTTAGCAAGAGCGCGCACTCCTTCTCCGCCGGCGGTTGGATCCTGGGTTTTCAATTCGTGCGGGTGTTTGGCCGGCACGGTAGATCACTGCGCATTTGTCGAAAGGATCCAATAGCCAGCCGAGTTGCGCGCCGTTGGCGATGTACTCTTCCATTTTGCGTTCGAGATCGGAAAGGTGATCTGAGGGCGAACGCAAGTCGATGACGAAATCGGGACAAAGCGGCGCAAGCCTCTCCTGTTGCTCCTCGGGAATTTTATTCCATCGTTCAAGGCGCACCCAGGCAGCATCCGGCCCGCGTTTTGCGCTGTTCGGAAGAGTGAATCCCGTGTCGGTGGCGAAACAGACGCCGGTTCCATCTCGTTTCGCCCAATCCATCAAGGAGTAAATGACGTTTGCATTGCGTTGACCGGTTTTCGCGCCGAAGCCGAGGCTGCCCTTTCGGCACCGGCGCCGGGCAACAACTACAGTGCCTCTGCCGGGGTCATTACGACGACGGCCACAACGTCGCGTCAGATTCAATTCGCGTTGAAGCTGCTGTTTTGATGTCAAAAGATCTTTGGTCTGGGAGCGAGATGTGTCTTAGCGCGTTTTGGTGGGAACCTTACGCTCCAATTCTTCGAACAAGTTCAACATGACGTTGATTTGCGGGGCATTCTTGCTCATAAACGGGTTATTAGCGGCGGCAGCGGACTCTTTGCTGCGGATCATGATGAAGCGCTGGCCGTCTGGCGTAACGTCATAGTTCTGGCGTCCAAACACAACGACATTCGGCTGGTAGTCGGACTCGAAGAGCGTCTTTGGATTACGCGCCACAAAAGCTGGGTTCGTTGTGATCTCAACGCTCATCAACTTGCGGCCGCTGCGATAAAAGAGTTCTCGCCCATTCCGCGCCCAGACCGGCTCCGTCCCCCCGTCCGTTGAAACTTGCCATTTCCCGCCCGGGCCCGGAAACGCCTGCACGTAAACTTGGTAGATTCCCGACTCATTCGAAACGTAGGCCAGCCAGCGTCCGTCGGGCGACAATGTTCCGGAGCCTTCGGTAAACCGGGTTTGAAGGAGCGGAGAGGCCTTGCCCTCGCGCGGCAGCACCCAAATGTCCCAGCTTCGTGTGGACGCCTGAAGTCCCGAGAGCGTCAGCATCCGGCCGTCGGGCGACCAGGATTGGGGGAAAAGAGTCGCGATTTCTGCGGACCCGATTTGCTCTTCAGCGCCGCTGCCATCGGCGGCTTTCAAGAGAAGATGCGAAGATCCATCGCGGTAAGAGAAGAACGTTATGCGGGTTCCATCGGGCGTCCAGACAGCATGCGAGTTATACCCCTCAAAGGTCAGCCGAGTGAATGTCTCACGTGGTGTGTCGTAGACCCAGATATCCGGCTTGTCGCCGATGGCCGTGACAGCCACCCGGTTGCCGTCGGGCGAGAGTCGGGGCGATTCAAAATCCTCAGCTGGCAACTTCAAAGCACGGCTCAATCCCGTACGGTCGACCCAAACGAGTTCAGAATCGTTCCCGACGCCGCCCGGGACATAGACGAGCGATCCCGAGCCTGAAAAGCCCCACTGCGATGAGGGTCCCTGCAAGTTGGCCCGCATGACGCCGTCCACAATGGGAACTGCAGCGCCTGTCAGCTCCAGGCGCTCGGGGTTGAAGGGCGCCGCCATGAGTGTTTGGCCGCGGGCGTAAACGATATGTCCGGTCGGCAAGTAACGGGCATTGCTGGCTCCACGGACGAGCAACCGGCGTTCACCCGTCTTCAGGGATTGGGCGACGACCCGTTGGTCACTCCAATGGTTGGATTGTGTTAAAACGCTGAAGAGCACCGCCCCTCCGCCCGGGAGGAGTTGTGGCCAGGGGTGTCATATTTCGCCGTTTTGGATATCCAGGTTCGTCAGCGCCTGTGGCATGCCGCCAGAAGCCGGGACCTCCATGACGCCCTGAAACTGAAATGGCGTGAAAACGATATTGTCGTCACTGGCCCAGCTTCCGCCGCAAGCCTGGGGAACGTCGGTCACGGCTATGGGCGCTCCGCCGTTAACGGCAACCTTTTTCAATTTGCCGCTTGCGAAAAAACCGATCCACTGGCCGTCGGGGGAGAAGAAAGGACCGTAGGCGCCTTCAGTGCCCGCAAGAGGCCTGGCCAGGCTGTCCAGCGCACGCACATAAAGTTGCGAACTGCCCCCGCGGCTGCTCGCGACATACGCGACCCGCTTCCCGTCAGGCGACAAAGCCACGGCCGGCACATTCGCGCCGGCCAATTGTTGGTCCGTTGCCAGTTCTATCGCAAACTGCGTGAACAACGACTGCGTGGGCGAAGACTTCGGCAACAGAAGCCGAAAGCCAATGACCACTGCGATCAAAACCAGTGCTGCCGACGCAACAGCCCATACCGCTCGCCGCCAATTTTTGCGCGCGCCGGTCTCGGGCGCGGCCGGCTGTCTGGCCATCTTGGGCTCAGGAGCGAGTAACGCCTCCTCCATCTCGATTCGGGCATCGGCAATATCATGAAGGCGTCGATTGACGTCCTTCCGCAGACATTTCTGAATCAAATCCTGAATTTTCAGAGGCGTCGATGGAGGCAGCGCCTGGTAGTCGGGCTCTCGCTCGAGCACGGCCGCAATGGTATCGTTTACCGTTTCTCCGGCAAACGCCTTCCGGCCGGTGAGCAGCTCAAACAAGACGCACCCAAATGCCCAAATATCCGTGCGCTTGTCCAGCGGCTTGCCGCGAACTTGCTCCGGGCTCATGTATGCCGGCGTGCCGAGGATCCTTCCCTCGTCTGTCGGTTCAGTGCTGAGCGTCGGCAGTTCGGTCAGGTTCAACCCCGGTCCTTCGGGCGCATAGACCTTGGCCAGACCAAAGTCCAGCACTTTGACTCTGCCTTCGTGCGTCAGCTTGACGTTTCCGGGCTTGATGTCTCTGTGGATGATTCCTTTCTGATGCGCCGCCTCCAGCGCTTCGGCAATCTGGATACAGATCGGGAGAGCCTCTTTGATGCTCAGCGCACGCGTTGAAACTTCGGCCAGTGTCATGCCGGGTACCAGTTCCATAATCAGCAGATGAATGCCTTCGGACTCTTTCAGGTCATGGATTCCCGCGATGTTGGGGTGATTGAGGGACGCCAGCATTTGCGCTTCGTACTTGAAACGTGTCACCCGCTCTTGATCATGCACAAAGGCTCTGGGGAGAACTTTGATCGCCACCTCGCGGCCGAGAGTCGTGTCTTTGGCGCGATAGACTTCACCCATGCCGCCGGTACCCAGAAGCGAAAGAATTTTGTGGGTTCCGATCTGCCTTCCCAGGAGCGATTCCGTAGATTTCATGTTAGCGTCGCCGCGGATTATAGCACCCGGGGGAAGAAATTCGGGGGACAGACACCGAATTTCACTCAGGGTCAAGAGGTGTGAATTTGTCGTGACTGCAGAAATTCGGTGTCTGTCCCCGAATTTCTTCTAAAATGTCCGCGCGTCTTGCCAGACGGCATGCCAAAAGGGGAATTGTCGATGTCAGCTACAGCGCAATCCACAAGCGACCGGGTCGCCAAGATCGAACCGATTCTGAGGGCACACGCGGCACAGGCTGAAATAGAGCGGCGGCTGGCGCCGCAAGCGATGGCTGCGCTTCATGATGCAGGGATCATGCGTACGTGGGTGCCCAAGGCATACGGCGGATTGCAAATGAATCCCGTTCCCGCCCTGAAGATGTTCGAGGAAATCTCGCGCATTGACAGTGCAGCGGGATGGATCGCTTCGAATTCTTCGATCATCGCTTTCTTTTGCCAGGTCATCAGTGATCAAGGTGCCGCAGAGATGTTCTCCGATCCGCAGACGGTTGGGGCGGCTGGTTCCCGCCCGGCAAAGCGGTTCCAGTTCGGGACGGCTACCGCTTGACAGGCCAGTGGGCATTCGGGAGCGGCTGCCATTATGCGAATTGGCTCACAGGCCATGTGCTGGTTAATGACGGCGACAAGCCGCGCCTGGATGCGAACGGAAATCCCGTTTCCCTCATCACGTTCTTCCGCGCGAGCGAGGCCGAGATCGTCGATAACTGGAATACGCTGGGAATGCGGGGCACCGGCAGCCATGACGTACGGCTGAATAACGTCTTCGTTCCAACGACCCGCTGTTTTGTCCTATCTGCTCTCGACCGGCCGAGCTCGGCCTTCAGCGGTCCTCTTTACCGCTTTGGATTATGGATCGTGCCTCTGACCATCGCTACAGTGTGCCTCGGAATTGCCCGCGCTGCGCTCGATGATCTGATCGAGCTGGCAAAGGGAAAGACTCCGAGTTACACGCAGACCCCGCTGGGAGATCGGCCGGTCGTCCAAGACCGAATTGCCCGCGCTCGTGCATTGATCGAAGCCGGACAACATTACGTTTACGGTGCGGCCGCCGGAGCCTGGGAATACGTACAGAGCGGCCGGCGCATCGAAATGGCCCAGGGGATTCCTTTGGCTCTTGCAGGATCGTTCGCCGTCGAAGCATCGTCGAACGCTGTCGACCTGGTGCACACATCGGCCGGTACAACCGCCATTCGAAACGAATACCGCTTCCAGCAGTACTTCCGTGACGTTCATACTGCAAGCCAACATGCCTTCGCATCCATCAGCCGCTTCGAATCCATCGGCAAACTGATGCTCGGGCGGCAAAGTGACTGGGCATTCTACTATCTCTGATTGAGAGTAGTACAATCCCAGAGCATGATGACTTTCACCTTAGCTCTATTTCTCGCTTTGGGTGCCGTCGCGCAGAGCGTCCCGGCCAGCCAGCCGCGACCGCTTCAAGGCTTCTTGAAGGAGGGCGCCGATCGTCAGCGTGCGCTGGAAAAGCAGTTCGATTCGTTCTTAAAGAAAGACGAAGCACGCGATTGGATGAAGCGGCTATCGGCCCGGCCGCACCATGTGGGATCTCCCTACGGTAAGGAGAATGCGGATTTCATTGCCGGCCTTTTCCGATCCTGGGGCTACGACACGGAGATCGAACGTTTCGACGTTCTGTTCCCTACCCCCAAAACCCGCATTCTCGAAATGACCGCGCCGGAAAGGTTCACCGCAAAACTGGAAGAGCCTGTGCTCAAAGAGGACGCCACTTCGGGACAGAAATCCGAGCAACTGTCCACCTACAACGCGTATTCGATTAATGGTGATGTCACGGGACAATTGGTCTACGTGAACTACGGTGTTCCTCAAGATTACGAAGCGCTCGAGCGCCGGGGCATTGATGTGAAAGGCAAGATCGTAATTGCCCGCTACGGCGGCTCGTGGCGCGGTATCAAACCCAAAGTTGCCGCCGAACATGGCGCGATCGGCTGCATCATCTATTCCGATCCGCGCGATGACGGTTACTTTGCGGGTGATGTCTATCCGAAAGGCGCGTGGCGAAATGAGAACGGCGCACAACGAGGATCGGTCGCCGACATGCCGCTCTATCCCGGCGATCCGCTCACGCCGGGCGTCGGCGCAACCGCCAATGCAAAACGCCTCGACATGAAAGACGCGCAAACGCTCACCAAGATTCCGGTCTTGCCCATCTCTTATTCGGATGCCCTTCCTCTGTTGCGATCTCTCGAAGGGCCTGTGGCGCCCGCTGCATGGCGCGGCGCGTTGCCGATCACGTATCACATCGGCCCGGGCAAGACCACCGTCCATCTAAAGCTCGAATTCGATTTCAAGCTCGTGCCTGCGTATGACGTCATTGCGCGCCTTCGGGGCAGCGAGCGTCCGGACGAATGGGTGATTCGGGGAAATCATCACGATGCATGGGTGAACGGCGCCGAAGATCCCATCAGCGGCCTCGTGGCCCTGCTCGAAGAGGCGCGGGCGGCGAGTGAGCTGACGAAATCCGGCTGGCGTCCGAAACGGACGATTATCTACTGCGCCTGGGATGGCGAAGAACCCGGCCTGTTGGGCTCCACCGAATGGGCGGAGGCTCACGCCCAGGAACTGCAGCAAAAAGCCGTCGTCTACGTGAACTCGGACGGAAACTCGCGTGGTTACCTGAGTGTTGGAGGCTCACACACGCTCGAACGCTTCGTGAACGACGTCGCGCGCGATGTGATCGATCCCGAGAAAGAAGTTCCGGTCGCCGAACGATGGCGCGCTCGGCGCATTCTGAACGGCAATGCCGACCAGCGCCGGGAGGCGCGCGAACGGGCCGATGTTCGGATAGACCCTCTGGGCTCCGGTTCCGATTACACGCCATTCCTGCAACACCTCGGAATCGCCACGCTGAACATCGGCTACGGCGGCGAGGGCGAAACCAGCGGCGTCTATCACTCGATCTACGATTCGTTCGATCATTACCTTCGTTTCGCCGATCCCGCATTCGATTACGCCATCACCCTCAGCAAGACCGGAGGCCGCGCCATCCTGCGATTCGCGGACGCGGACTACTTGCCGTTGAGCTTGGGGAATCTTTCCGATACCGTTTCCCAGTACGTCAAGGAAGTGATGAAGCTTGCCACCGACGAACGCGACGCGATCGCCGAACGTAATCGACAGATCAACGAGAAGACGTTCGAGATCGTGGATGACCCGGTGCGGAAACTGGTGGTTCCGAAGCCGGAAACGCCGGCGCCGTTCATCAACTTCGCACCGCTCCAGAATGCGTTGTCGCGGCTGGAGGAGAGCTGCCGCAATTACGACAACGCGCTGAGGGATGCCGCGGCCGCCGCCCGCCTGCAATTGCCCGATGTCCAGCAGGCGCTCGACGATGCGCTGCGCCTGGTCGAGCTGGCCATGATCACCGACCGGGGCCTGCCTCGTCGTCCATGGTTCACGCATCAGGTCTACGCTCCCGGCTTTTACACCGGTTACGGCGTGAAGACGTTACCTGGAATTCGTGAAGCCATCGAGCAGCACAATTGGAACGAGGCGAGCGAACAGATTGTCGTTGTTGCGAATACGCTCGAACGAACCGCTGCCCAGATCGACCGCGCGCGAGCGGTGATCGTGAGATAGGCCCGGGATGTAGAAATTTTGAAATCGGACAAATCCAAAATCCTTGTCAGCCTTGCCCCGACCGCACTACAGTATTCCTCCATGAGCAAATCCAAACCGAAGAAAAAGATTTCCCGGCGGAAATTTCTGAAGGGAACTGGGGCGGCGCTCGCGGTTGCGACGGCAGCGCCGAAAATCGAGGCACAAACGCCGGCAGCTGGTGTTGCCACGGATGCGGTTCCTCGGTCGATGATACGGGTTACCGTAAATGGGACCGAGCGGCGCATCGAGGTCGAAGACCGCTGGACGCTGGTCGAGCTTCTCCGCGATCACCTCGGCTTGACCGGGACCAAGATCGGCTGCGACCGCGGCGAATGTGGAGCCTGCACGGTGTTGCTCGACGGCAAGCCTGTCTACTCGTGCAGCAATCTAGCCGTGTGGGCGGATGGCCGCTCCGTCGAAACAGTGGAAGGTCTTGCGCAGAATGGGGGCCTCGATCCGCTGCAGCAGGCCTTTATCGATCACGATGCTCCGCAATGCGGCTTCTGCACGTCAGGTCAGCTCATGAGCGCGAAAGGACTCTTGACGCGCAATCCGCAGCCGAGCGCGGACGATGTACGCGCCGGCATGACAGGAAATCTCTGCCGCTGCGCCGGTTACAACCACTACGTCGAAGCGGTGTTGGCTGCAGCCAAAGGAGGTTCGCGATGAGACAGCAGAACAGTACCTCCGTCACACCACTGAAGACCGTCGGGCACGCCACGCCTCGTATCGATGCTCTCGAACGTGTCACCGGCAAGGCAACCTACACGAACGACATTCAGCTTCCGGGGATGCTCTACGCGCGAATCCTCCGCAGCCCGCATCCGCACGCGCGAATCCGCCGGATCGATGTGTCCAAGGCGCTTGCTGTTCCCGGAGTGAAGACCATCCTCACTCACGAGAATTGTCAGGTCGTCTGGGGAGCCGGCGGAATTTCCGGCGGGCTGCAATACAACGATGATATTAAGAAGATCACCAGGCAGCGCCGCTATGTGTTCAACAATCCCGTGCGGTTCGTCGGCGAGCCGGTAGCGGCTGTCGCTGCAGTCAATCGTCATGTCGCCGAAGAAGCGGTTCGACTGATTCAGGTGGATTACGAAGTCCTCGGCTTCGTTCTCGAACCGGAAGAAGCGCTGAAGCAGGACGCGGTCAAGATCTGGCCCGAGGGCAATCTTTCCCTCAATACTCAGAATCAGGCGCAGCCGATGACCGCCCGCCGTGGCGACGTCACGGAGGGCTTTCAGGCTTCCGATCAGATCTTCGAGGAACGCTATTCGACGGCTTTCGTTCACAACGCGCAAATGGAACCTCGTTCATGCATTGCCCATTGGGCGGGAGATAAGCTCACACTCTACACACCGACGCAGGGGATCTCCAACTGCCGCAGCGACACGGCGCGCGATTTGGGAATACCGCCGGAGAAAGTCCAGATCGTTTGCCAGTACATGGGCGGTGGATTCGGCAACAAGAACCAGAACCAGGACGCGGACCTCATCACGGCAATGCTCGCCAAGGAGGCGGGCGCACCAGTGAAACTGGAATTCACAAGGAAGGATGACTTCATTGGCGTCCACGGCCGATGGCCCACCGTTCAGTATTACAAGGTTGGCGTGACGCGTGACGGTCTGCTCAAGGCGATTCAGCTTCGCGGCTACAGCGGCATGGGCGGATACCGCAAAAATACCGGCTCTATCGGAGGCATTGATATTTATCAATGTCCGAACATCGAGAGCGTGATTTATCCCGTTTACACGAACAAGACCGTGTCGGGGAATTTCCGCGGTCCCGAATACCCGCAGGGCTTCTACGGCATCGAATCGATGATGGACGATGTCGCGTATAAGATGAAGATGGATCCGGTCGAGTTCATTTTGAAGAATATGACGCGCAAGTACCGCGATGAACTCCCTTACACGAACTACAGTCTCGAGGATTGCATCCGGCGCGGCGCCGAGACGTTCGAATGGAAAAACCGATGGCGGCCGCAGCCCGGCTCCGATCCCGGTCCCGTGAAACGTGGCGCCGGCGTCGCGTTCATGGCATTTCGTTCGGCCCTCGGGCGCAGCAATGCGGTCATCCGCCTCGACGCCAAAGGAAAGTACACCGTGTTCGTCGGAGTGACCGACATCGGAGCCGGCGCGAAAACAACCATGGCGCTTATTGCTGCCGAAGCGCTGGGAGTGCCGCTCGCCAATGTGGAAGTCGTTTGGGGCGATACCGACCGCTGCCCGTACTCCGTTGGTGAATCCGGCAGCCGCACGACCATCCAGACTGGATATGCCGTCATTCAAGCTGCGGAGGCGTTGAAGCGCCAGATTGCTGAAAAAGGTTTGCCCGCAGGCGAAAACGTTCTCGTCGGGTCGGCTTCTCCGAATCCAAATCTGGAAGGGAAGATTCGCGCCGCATATGGGGCGCATTTCGTTGAAGTCGCGGTCGATACCGATCTTGGCCACGTGCGCGTCACGAAGTATGCTGCAGT
>Ga0209236_1001902_pt1 | contig 12707 bp, 13 predicted proteins | sample GraSoi013_1_40cm_FD_185819 | JGI IMG/M metagenome (GOLD analysis project Ga0209236, IMG submission 185819) | Grasslands soil microbial communities from the Angelo Coastal Reserve, California, USA - Sample 09_27_2013_1_40cm (SPAdes) (version 2) | ecosystem: Environmental > Terrestrial > Soil >... | reverse complement strand
GTTCATGCGGGCAGTAGCTACTGTAACTTAGGCCATGCTGAGCAAGACTTTTCGCACCACTTCCGATCGGAAAGAAAACTAGTACGTTTTCATATCCAACGCTACTTGCTCTCCGTCGCCGGGGTACAATTTCTCGAATGAGAGAACGGCACGGACTGATTCCAAAGAAAAGCAGCAGGAGTCATTCCCTTTCAAACGTCTCATTCGAAATTCCTAGGAGTGTTTTGACTTCCTCCGCTTCTCGCGGGGTTGCCGAAGGCAGGGAGTTGAAGTATTCGAGGAAACCCGTCCGAGAAAGACAAATGGAGCAAAGGTCCCATTCGACAATTTCGATCCCGAAAACTATCTCGGCGACGCGGGTTTGAGAAACGCCGCAACCCGATGCGCAACTCCCATCACGGGTGCGCAAGGCGTAGAAGACGCTTTGAGAAGCGACTTTGACCTTGGGCTCGAGCAGGGTTACTGCCCCCACCACCCCGGCAGTTTTTCGAACCCGCATGCATCTGGCCATTGTGTTCACGATCCTCTTCTCCTTGATGCGTCATTGATAAAATAGGATAAGATTTCTCGATAGTCTGGATCAGGACGACTGAATACCGTCAGCAGGATGCATCAGATTCGATTCCCTGCTTGGGCGATACGAGTCAGATAGGAACCTTGGTGCGGGGGGTGGGATTCGAACCCACGAAGGCCTACGCCACAGGATATCTCCTGAGCCGGATCTTAAGTCAAGCACCTTCCTCCTCGAATAGAAGAGGAATGCCCTGCCCCTTTGGCCTGATACCCGCCCACGAGATCGTTTTGCAGCGACACTGTTCGATGGGTCTCGGGAACCCCCGCGCACCGAGCAAGAACTTGAACAACCAATCGGCTATAAAGAAGCGCCGAGGTGCTTTCTCTTCAAACTGTGATTAGTAGGCGCTACTCATACGGCCCCTACGCGATCTCTGTGGCAATCCAATAATTGCGAGTTTCACTTCCGCCAGCTTATGTCATTATGTGCCGGTTCACAATTAGAACAGCCCACATACAGTGTGTTACAGGGACAGATGCTTAGGCTACTTTCGTCTGGTCTTCGGTATGAACGCTATCACAGGGATGATCCTCTTGGTCTTTTGCTGGTACTGGGCGAACTGTGGGTAGAGCGAGGATTGTCGCGTGTAGATTTGGTTGCGTTCGGCCCCGGTAATTTCCTCCGCACGTACCTCGATCGTCTCATTCCCAACTTCGATCTTCACATCAGGATGAGCCTTGAGATTGTGATACCAGTCAGGATTGGTATCGGCTCCTCCCTTAGAAGCGAAGACTAGATAGCGGTGACCGTCCTTGAAATACATCACAGGGTTAGTCCGGAGTTTTCCAGTGCGGGCACCAGTGTGATTGATGAGTAACAAGGTCGCGCCCTCGAACTGGCCGCCTACCTTTCCACGGTTTCTGCGGAACTCATCAATGACGCCAGCGTTCCAATCGCTCATCGTGATCGACGGGCGGTATATCGTCACGAGGAGGGATTTATTGACTAGTAACATCAAGAAGCTAGCCACGTGGTCCTGCCGAGATAATCTCCCAAAACCCTGTGTCAAAATCGGAAAAAGTCTAAGCCAAAGTAGCCCTAGAAACCACCCCAAGCTGAGCCAAGTTATTCAGGCTTCGAACCAAGAATGCTCGCGTCATCTAAACCAACTCAAGCAGTCAAACATGGTCTGGAGAGAATCCGACGGATCCTCTAACTCCAGCAATACCGTTCCATGAATCGTTCTGATGTTAAACGGACATATTGGCTGGGAATCCATCCATGCTTGTCAAACGTCTCTTCGACCAGGCTGAACGAGTTATCACTAGATGAAAGGGATGGCTCGAATAGTAAAGATGGTCGAGTGCCGATCAATTGTATCCACGGAGACTTGTACCGTGGCTGGAACTCTACCGGTTCCATATCTGGACAATAGGAGGCTGAGATGGCGGATTCAAGGTTGAACAATGGAGGCACCGAAGCGACAGGCATACAGACGGCCCCTGTCCGGTGATGGATCGAGCCAACTCCCACAACTCCAGTGTCAACTGCAGCACGTGAGCTGTCTATGAGTATGTTCCACCAGCGTTGACTTAGGTGATGGATTTCCACGGTTACGGGCGCAGAGAGTCCGAGCCTCTGTTTTCTATGGGTTCCGTAAGCAATAGCGAGTGTCTTCACAAAGTCCGTGGCCTGAGCACTGATCAAGCCAGCTTCTCCCGCTCTCTTTACCCAAGTGTCAAACTTCAACGGTCGCGGGAACATGGTCTTGTAATTCCGTGCAATCCGATCCTACTGGGTCTTACAGGACGGCTCGACAAGATTCAAAAGGTCCAAAGGTGAACTGATCATGGTGCATCTTGAAGCAAATCGCATTTGAATCCGTGGAAAGACGGGTAATAGAGTGGTTAGAGGCTTTCAACAGGCATGATGCCAATACTCTCTCTCAATTGTACGACGAGCGAGCTGAACTAGTTGACCCATGGTATCCTAAACCCCTCAAGGGGCTGGTTGTCTGGCACAATGCAGGCAAATGACCGGGGAGAAGGAGACGAGTTCAAAGGCGATTATGATCACTGAAGGACACGCTTTCATTCATGTCCGAAACTTGGAACGAGCACTCGAATTCTACAAGGACATTGTAGGCATTGATGTCAAGCGCTCTGAGAGTGAATGGGTTGACCTAGCCCCGATCCTGGGAATTTCCCTATCCCGTGGCGACGAAGAGCTCATCGAGTTTCATGTGGACGACTTCGAAGAAGCCGCCGTTCGCCTAGAGAACGCAGGGGTCAAAGTCAAAAGGAAGAGCAAGCATGGAGGGCGAGTAACCGACCCGTTTGGAAACGTTATCGGAATACACGACCATCGAAAGTAGGTTAGTTGGAAAGGATCATAGACACTTTTGAGGCGGTGGCCTCAGCCAATTGAGACTACTTGGCGGAGTTCGAACTCGTTACCGTCCGGGTCGTGAAACCTAGCCTCTTTGGCTGTGCGTATGCGCCCGACCCTACCTCCATACTTTCGAACAAGCCGTATTGACCTATCGATGTCCTTGCAGATAAAGTGCAATCCAAGCGGCCTCTGATGCCTGCTTGATGATCCTTTGTAGCCTCCGTGGATTGAAAGGATGAAACCTCCAGCATCAAGTTCTGCCCAGTCATCGGTTCTATGCAGCATCTGTAAATGGAAAACTTGCCGGTAGAATCGCAAACACTTGTCGAAGTTTGAGACGAAGATAATGATCGGATTGACCAACGTATTGCGATGGTACGCGCTTGCATAGGCGCGAAGCCTTCTTGGATTCAAGGCTAGCCACTATAACTATCCTGGACTGTAATAATCTGTCAGTCTGTCGTGGGTTTAAGCCTGATTTTCGCGCTCGACTATGCTATAGAGAAGGGAAGGTCTCAAGCTGTTTAGGAAGAGGAGGCAGTCTTCTCATTTTCAACACTACCCAAGACAACCACTACTTGCACGGTTGTTTATTCTCTATATTCGACAAAGCCACAGATCCAAAACGCTACCGCGGTCCTCAATGGTGTGGTGCGCGGTCTCCCGTCAACAGGGCCAGAGTAATTCGCGTTACTCATCTTTGAGAAACCAACTCTCGGCCTTTTTCGATTCGTTTGATGCCATCAACGACTCAGCTGGGGAAGTTGTAATCTTCAGATGTCTGCTTCCAGTTTCAGACCGGCTTTGCTGAAGAGTTCGGAGAAGCGAGGATCCTCGCGAATCTTGCGAGCCCCAGGGATCCATCTGTCGATCAGCCTGAGATCGATAAACGAGAGGGTCTTCTCATTGAAAGCCCGGTTGGCAAACACGAAGAATTCGTCGAAATCGCCGAGGGCCGCATAAACACTGGCGATCATCACACTTCTCCAAGAATTCTCCTCGGGAAGTGAAATCAGCTCGTTGAGCCACCTCATCGCCTTCTCCTTATCTCCCTTAGCAACGTATGACATTGCCAGACTAGCCTTGAGTATTGGGTTACTGGAATCTTTGACCAATTCTGGTGCACCTGTTAGGATCCTGATTGACTGGTCATAGTCGCCTTTCAGGTAGTAGGAGGAGTTGAGGGCGTCTCTTGCCATCCAGTGAAGCCAGAGAAGCATTGATCAACGCAGTTCTCGAAACCTTAGCCAATTCATTCACGTTACAGATCTAGCGCGACTTGTCTCGCGGCGTTTCCACTGTTCGTGGAAGCCGTCTTGAACCCTTGTTTTGTGGAATATCGCTGCGGTCTTCCAGTCGACGCGTGACGTTAGGCGGGAGCGAGGACTGGAGCTTCTTTGGTCTCCATCAGCATTTTCAGGTTTTCCAGCATTCTCTCCGCATTCTTCTCGTTCATTCGTTCTACTAGCAGTCTGTTCATGGCTTTTCCAAGTACTCCGCCGGACATTTGGTAATCCACGTCGAAGGATACCTTGGTCATGTCTCCTTCCGGTTCAAGTGTATAACTCATCTTGCCGCTCATTCCACCTTCGAACTGCCTAACTATTTTCTTTGGAGGCAGATTTTCCACGTTGGTAAAGTCGAGGTCGAAGTGCATGCCCATCAATCCATAGGTGACACGGAAAGTGTCGCCAACGCGTCCAGGAGAGAGTTTCACATCGCTTACGCGACTGACTGCTGGAACAATTGTAGGCATCTGATTAGGATCGTCTAATGCTTTGAAGACCTTGTCCGGAGGCGAATTGATCATCGTCGTTTTTGTTATGTGAGCCATTTTTCGTCAGTCACGTTCCATTTTGACAAGATGTAGCGTATATAAGAGTTCAAAGCCGCCGGAATTGGAGCATTTCCTGTCATCTTTTCAGAACTTAGAGGCCGCGCAAGACCGCCGGTTCCTCGACAGTAAGTAACATGCTATGGGCATGAATCACAAATTCGTAGTCTAGCCAAGTGCAGCAGACGTGAACGTTTTGTTAGGGTCATGTTCAACTCGACATTCCCACTGGAAAACGTCTCCGGTCGACAAGACAAAACTCAGGGTTCATCCGTTAGGATGACTGTGGACGATAATCAGGCGCTCTTCGCGTCAGGACGACGCTCGCGGGCTTCCCACAGCCTGCCACCACACAATGTCTTGGCTAGACCAGAGCATTCAGCGAGTCCTAAGTTCTCGGATTGCAGAGCCCAAAAAAATAGAGACGGAGGGTCCCGCATGGTTGCGAGGTCCTCCTACTTGAGCTGGACCATTTCGCTAATGTTTCCAGACAGGCTAATCGTGCGGAAAGCGACTCGTTTCTCTGTGACCGCCCTCTTCAATTCTCGCTGAATGGGATTCAAGGGGGTCCTGTCGGTACTCTTGCCCTCCATGAAGACCACCTCCTTGATGCTTCCCGACTGTTTGCCGTCGAACACCACCCAGTCCACAGGGTCGCCAAGCCAGCGCATCTCGTCAGGGCGATATGCTGAGAACTCTGGGAGAATATTCTGGACAACCTGTCCGAAGCGTACTTTTACTGACGTGTCAATTCTCTTCCTAACTTTTTCGTCCATAGCCGCTCGCTCCTCCTCAAGCTCTTCCTCTCGCTTCCTTAGAGTGAGAAGCCAATCCTTTGGTGGAGTGCCGCACCATATCCTAACCTCGGAGAGGCGGAAGGGTTCGTGACACATTGGGCATTCGCCATAGACCGAGTGCTGCATTCTGTAGAAGCCCAGTATTTCCTCTGGATTCATCTGTTCACATTCACCTCCTTCAACTTTCCACAGCGGAAAGAATACGACTGACCTGCTGAAGGGGGAAGTCTGAAATTCTCAGACCTCCAGAATATGATAAGGGGTCTTCTGACAATTTCAGAACGGGGCTAAGTAATGTAATGCCGAATAGCAATCCAATGGAACGGTTGGTTAAAGTGCCAGAAACAATGTACAAGAGTTTTCTCTTATTGCAGAACCCGAGGAAACTCGCAGTATTCGACCTGCTCTGCAGAGCGAAGGGAAAAATGGCCACGAAGGATGTCGAGCTATCCCTTCAAGAATACGGTGCCGGGGAAACACTGGGTTACATCGCCGACGCATTAAGAGATTTGGAAGACGTAAAACTGGCGAAGTACGTTGACGACGACTCTGTCCAGATCAAGCCCGTTCCTGGGAAACCTCATTCCAGAGTCGGCGATTATAAGCAGACTTTCAAGTGCTACGAGGCCACAGACCACGGACGGTATATCTACGAACTATGTAGATCCTACGATTCCGACAGGCCCCTCGCCAACCTTGGGAGCACACTAGATCCGAAACGAGTTGTCGAGAGTTTTGCCAAGTTGCAGAAGGACGAGCTGGCTATTATGCTGAACAGGTTCAGAGACATGTACCTCCTAGGCGCAGCTCTGATGAGCATCCATTATCAGAAGCATGAGTCCGCAACTTCGCATTATTTGAGTGGGTGCTTGGACGGTCGACTGTCGAAAGACGAGATCGAGAAATTCTTGGGCGACTATACTGGGCCCGACGGACTTCTTGTAGCTCGGTCGGTTGACAGGTCGATTATCGACAGAGCCTTAATCCGGTTTACAGAGTTGCTGGCAGGGCGGAATCGGGTAAGGAAGTGGCTCTCCAGCGCGAGCTATTCACTAACCCCTGAAGGCAAGAGGATCGTTGCGAGCCTCGCTGATGAATTCTATCCCTCAGAGCTTGGAGTGAACGAAGAATATCTGCGTCCTGAGAAAATTGAGGCGGATGATGGAGTACTAGGCCGAGCGATTGCAGAGAGAGTCATCATCTTTGGTGCCTTTGTAACAATCACTGCCTATGTGTGGTTCGACCTCTTCCATAAATTGCGGTTCGCTCCATCTGACTCGGTTGGAATAGTGGTCGATGTGATCTCTGTCATGCTGACGATACTGGGATGGTCATTCTATATGCCATCACGATTCGCTAATCTATTGATTAGGATAATGTATTGGCGGAAGCTCCGCAAAGAGAAAGGCCCTAATTCGGCTTGATGGTCTTCACTTTCAACAAGGAAAACTGGACCGCGTGACTCCGATCTTCGAACCTTGCCCTTTTGATCTGGTCGTCAATCCATCGAATAATCTCAGGCGTAAGGGTAACCGTGACCTTGAGCTTCGCCAATTCTCGTTCTCGTTCGAGTAGTGTCTGAAGCCTAGCGTCTAGATCATCGGCTCTTTGACGCGCCTCCATCTCCTGTTCCTTTAGCTCATTCGCTCGCCGATCCCAATATGCCATTTCCTTGGCCAAGCGCTCATGGACGGCAGCCATCGTTTTGTCTAGAAATTCTTCCTTCAAGGTTTTCACTCGTTCGAATTGTTGTGGTACTAGTTTTGTAAGGGTTTGTATGGGAAAGAATGGCTGGTCAAGCCCAGCAGTAGCGTTGCATAAACCGTTCTGAGGTCAGCCGGACGTATTGACTGGGGATCCAGCCATGCTTCTCAAACGTCTCCTCCACTAGACTGAATGGGTTGTCCCGAGATGAAAAAGACGGTTCGGCGAGCAAAGATGGTTGATTGCCAATCAACTGTATCCATGGAGACTTGTACCGTGGTTGGAACTCTACTGGTTTAATGTCAGGATAGTGGGAGTTTGATATCGCGGGTTCGAGGCTGAACGATGGGGGCACTGAGGCGACGGGCATACAGATCGCCCCGGTCCGGTGATGGATCGAGCCAAGTCCCACAACACCTGTGTCTACCGCAGCGCGTGAGCTGTCTATGAGTATGTTCCACCAGCGTTGGCTAAGATCATGGACTTCCACTGTTACAGGAGCAGAAAGCCCAAGTCTTTGTTTTCTATGGGTTGCGTAAGCAATCGCGAGTGTCTTCACGAAGTCTGTTGCTTGAGCACTGATTAGGCCGGCTACTCCCGCCTTCTTGACCCAACTGTCAAACTTCAACGGTCGTGGGAACATGGTCTTGTAATTCTGCGCAATCCGATCCATTGATATGTCCAGGATAACCTGAGCGCCACGGCCACCTGTCAACCTCAACTTTGGAGTGAATCCTTGGTCCTTCAACCATATTACGAAAGAGTTCACGATCTCTGCAAAGCTCTTCCATTCGATTGTCGTAGGTCGGTCGAAATCGATAGGAATGCGGGAGATACAGGTCGAGCTATGCTGGTTAACGTCCGGAACGAACCTGTAGACGGCATAGTCCATGATGAGCCGACCGATCTCTTCAATGTCATTGACAACGATTCTGCTTCCATTGCTATTGTTCCGTCGGATGACGGACTCTCCGTCTCCATCGGCCACGGCACAAAGTGTTGTCAGGCCTCTACCCAGAATCTCTCGGCAGAGGATGTCGCCGATCTGCCTGTAGTAGTTGAAGACGAGTGGAATGTCTTCGAGGGTGATGAAGTCCTGAGCCTGAGCCTTGTTTAGGTGGAACTGTGACTGGCCACCTTCACCCTCTAGAGACACGGTAATCGGATCGACGGCATGCTTGACACTGTCTGGCGATAACAGGAGTCCCAGTCTGGTCTTGAAGTCCTCAATTGTGCTCCTAGGCGACAGCTCTGTAGAAACAGTGTAACCCAACAGGTTCTGATCGTGTCGTGGACCGATGCTCAAGCCGAGTGAGATGTTCCTCTTCGCGTAGGCCTGGTACAGTCTGAGAAGGGTTGTACCGTATTCCTTCCATCTCGTCTCTCCCTGGGTCTCAGGGTCTTTGGAAAAACATAGGTCTACTTTCATAGTATGAACTGTATCCGTCATGGACGACATTTCTTGCTCTAGTCGGTCCAAGCATTGTTTTGTCTCGAACGTTTTCTTCGCGCGGCCGTTACGGTAGAGCTCCGTCTTCCTCAGCCACTCGTATCGATTTCTGATACTGGCGAACTGTTCGGGGGAGAGGGGGAGTTCGAAGGCTCTGTCGTAGGGTTTGGTGATCATAGAGGGTGCGTGTGTGAGGGGCGGTAGATCATTCGTGGATATGTAGGAGTACCTAGAGAAACTATTCGCCGGAATTAGTTTCCCGTCACTCTCTCAATGCATCCAGTATGCTCTCTACCCCAATAGTCAGGTAAAGCATGATTTCAGAATATGGATCTCAAGAATAAGTTCTGCCAGCACTCTGGATGTCCTAGGGTTGCATGCCTGGCTCTAGTGTGCGGGCGATGCTTTGGTCATTATTGTTCAGAACACTTGACGTTGCATCAGGTTCTGGGTCAGTGTCATGTCGTGTTTGCAGCAGACTTCAAGCCTGTGTCAGCATGACGTGGGAAACTGGATTGTACTGTCCGACCTGCAAGAAGCCATTGGTTGGTACTGCTCATCGAGCCCCTGACAAGTATCTTCAGGGCTGCAGCGACCTCATCGGTCTACACTGTCTTTGTCCCGACAAACACGAGTTTCACATCTTGACTATCCCTAAGGAAGACGTGATAATCGCTTGACCCGATCTACTACTAATCCTGGGCAGATACTACTTCTGGAAGGCCTTCTTGGAGATTCGCGTTAGGATGGGTTTCGAGATAGGTTAGAACAAATGTTAGAACGTCCTTGGCTTGAGCTACAGTGAGTGGTGAGCCTTTGCTGACCTGGCTCAATGCTTTGCTAATGCGTCGGGCAAGAATCAGCTTGGGGGTTTCTTTTAGTATTGATTCTAAGACGGATCCATTGTTACTTTCAGCCTTTCCTTGAGGGCGCCTACGGCTCGAGATGCGCTTCATCGTTCATCTTTAATCGAGCCGTATCCTCGTCCACGATTTCTCGCTTCTGATACTCCTCGTAGAAGGGGACGAAGGACGTCTTGAAGGACCCACACCGTTAGACTGTGGCTGACGAGTTGCACTGTTGTCGGATAGGCATAATTGTTGCATCGCTGTGTCTACTAAGGGAACTGGATGGACTGGAGATTCCTGCTTTCCTGTCTTCTAGTGGATTTCGGAGGACTAGTCTACCAGATTCCATTCTTCAACTACTTCTATCCACTCAGATGGGACAATCTTGCTTTGTTGAACATGTCAGTATACATCACGCTGGGATTCTTCATTGTCGGATTAGCGCTTGCGGTTCTGGGGATTGTGCTCAAGGGCGTGATCAAAAGTGATCTTGCAGGGCTTTTGGCGCTCGTGAGCTTTTTCTGGGCAGGCTATTCTGGGCTCCAGACCTTCACAGCGACAGTAGGCTACGGGGACGATACGGCCGCTTGCGGCGATGCCCTTGGCCGAAAATGGTGGACAAGCGATCCTGTCAGCCCGAACAGATGTGACGTCTGGTATGCGACTCCAAATTTTGCGTTCTTGAACACGGTTTGGATGATCTCGATTCTTGGAGGGTTGGTAGTCCTGGCAGGCTCATTGCTAGCCTTGAGAAGAGAGTCGATGATGCCGATCCAAGAGGAGAGCTCCGAGTCTCTCGCGCAAGCTGATTGATGAGACTTCCTCACAGAGGAACCCCAGGAGAAACTCAGGCTTCGACCGGAGTTTGAAGGCTCGCGAGGTACTTGGCGCCTTGGGGTGCGGATTTTGCACAGAGCTGGTCGAATGGCAAGATCTTTTCGTCCCACTCCGAAAGCCTCTCCGGATTCAACTTGTACATTCCCCATTCCTCGCTCATTGTTCCCCAGACCAGCATGTACCGTCTGTGGCCATAGCCGACCGTGGGAATGGCTGTTATGCTGTTGAAAAGAACCCCTACCCTCTCGCCTTTGAGTTGAGGTCGTGCTCCGGGTTTCTCCAGTAGGATCTCGCCTTTGGGGGTTATCTGGAAGTTTGTTGAAACGCTGAACGGGAAACCATCCTTATCGACGTGGGATATGACTGCGTAACGAAAGTTTGCTAATCTCTTGAGATCTAGTTTGACCATCTTCTCTTACGCTCCAAAGACTTCGGGAGGACGAGTGGTGTCGCCGTTCTTCCACGCGGTGATCCTCTTTGGTTCAACCTGTACGACTATTCTTTTCCAGAACCAGCCAAACTTTTCTCGGTCAGCGAGGAAGGCATCGATGACAGGTTCTTTCTTTCGCCAGTGGGGGAGATATCGCTCCCATCCATGGTCCAGGTCTGCATCCTGTGGGTGAGCTGTTCCCTGGACGAGGACCGTGTGTCTTCCAGCGGTGGTCCCTTCGGGGTTGGAGAAGAGCATGGAGACACGCGGGTTCCTTTTCATGTTCTCAACCTTCTTCGAAAATAAGATACTTGACGTGACTACGAGGTTTCCCGAGACTGAATCATAGAATGGTAGCAGTGGAAGGGTTACCGGCTTGCCACCGGAGATTGTCGTGAATTCACATACTAGATAGCTGTCGAATACCTGCCGGATCCAATCGGGAATCTGGATCAATGATTCTCAAGTTGCGAACGCAAAGAGTCTCGGATTTAAAACCACTTAGGAAGTTCGTCAAGATACACAGGACCGGCCCTTACGTGGACTGAAAATCGATGGCATCGCTCCCATTCGTTCGTGCGTGGGAGGGCAAGCGTATGAGCCGGCAGTCCGAGTCGCAACTTGCGCCGCGGGCGGGAACTAGCCCTCATCAAACCAGCTTTGTTTTAGAAAATTGACGGGTCAGGCCGGTGCTAGATAGAAAATCGCCCATTTTGAGCCCTGATCGACGATCGAAGCTCACTTTTTCTGGCCCCCGATGTCTCCCTCATAAATTTCCGCTATGTTTAAATGAATAAACCCGTTTCCGCAAAATGCTTTCTAGGCTATTTTGAGCCGCTAGAGCCGTTTCTCGGCCAAAATGAGGCGTAGTAAAAAATTAAGTTGTAAAAATAGGGGTGGGTAGTACCTCAAAGTTCAAGACGTGAAAGAGACTTTTTCCAATACTTTCACATCGACCCGTATTACTTCCGATTCGCCTTCACTCTTTGGAACTGTCGTTTGAGCAGTCCATATTCGTTGGCTGATACCCATCTTGTCCCGATATGGCTTCGTTCGAGACGATGTCCTTCACGTCGAAACCCCAGTTTCCTAAGCACATTCTCCGAGCTTGTATTGCCTTGCGCCGTCTCCGCCTCCAGCCGTCGTAGTCCAGCCGTTCCGAAGGCCCAACGGCACAATCGTTCTGAGGATTCAGTAGCGTAACCCTTCCCCCACTGCGATCTGACGATGTGATATCCCAGCTCCGCATGCCGATAGTTTCAAAGAACAAGGAGGTCCGCTGGGACACCTAGCGAGACTTACCCTGCCTCATTGAACTGGCTTTTCAAGCCGTTTTCGGACAACAAGATACTAGTCAGCGTCGCGAGGCGAAGTGAAGCCATTCTCGACATACATTGACAGTGGACCTTCCAAGATGGCGCGCTGCCTTTGAGACGAATTTGAAAAGGTTACAAGGAATTTTCGCGAGAGCTCATGTTGGTTGTTGGTTGTGCATCCCGTCGCGGAACCATTTTACAAGTGAAACCTGGTTCGTATTTCCATACTTCTCAACAATCACGATCCCCCGCTCAGACAATGCTGCGACGATCCGGTGCGTCTTCAACCGTGATAGGCCTGCTTCTTTCGTGATGTACTTTTGCAAGTAGGTCCCTCCATGCTCGTCTAATACGCCGACTATGCTTCGTTCCTCTGGTTTGAGAGTTTTCAGGACAAGGGATACATTGTTTTCTTTTCCATTACCAGATGTAATGTAGTAGTTTTTCATTTCAGGCAGTACTAGGAAATAGATGACTCCGACCATGCTGGCAAGTACTGTACTGAGAAAGAGTAGGGAGGAAAATAATACCAGGAATGGAAAGGCGGCCGGGAAACCGTTTGTGAGCAGCTGTGCGAGCACTTGTA
>Ga0209236_1001901_pt1 | contig 12708 bp, 12 predicted proteins | sample GraSoi013_1_40cm_FD_185819 | JGI IMG/M metagenome (GOLD analysis project Ga0209236, IMG submission 185819) | Grasslands soil microbial communities from the Angelo Coastal Reserve, California, USA - Sample 09_27_2013_1_40cm (SPAdes) (version 2) | ecosystem: Environmental > Terrestrial > Soil >... | reverse complement strand
GTTTCTCGTCGGCGCCCTGGGGGCTCGACGGCGGCGCACCCGGCGGCTCCGGGAGAGCGTTCATTCTCCGCAAGGACGGGTCTCGCGAGGACCTCCCGTCGAAGAAGATGATCGTGCTGCAGCCGGGAGACCAGGTCTGGGAGTACGTGGCCGGCGGAGCCGGATACGGTGATCCGCTCGACCGCGATCCCGAGCGGGTCCTCGGCGACGTGCTGGACCGCAAGGTCACGCGAGAGGCAGCGCGGGAGGCCTACGGTGTCGTGCTCACGGCGGAGGGCGATGCGGTGGACGAGCCCGCCACCAAGGAATTTCGCGAGGCGCTCCGTCGCCAGCGAGGCCCGGTCACCTGGACCTTCGACCGCGGCGTCGACGGACGCGACCGCTGACGAAGGGCTCAGGGGGCGAGGTGCCGGCGGGCCAAGCCCTGAGCGTAGGTCTCGAGCAGCCGGTGCATCTCCCGCATCGCGTCCTCGGCCGCCCGTCGGTCGTCGGGTGTGCGCAGGTGCTTGAGGATGGTCTTCTTCGTCTCGCCTGACTCCTCCTTCTCGATCGCCTCGTGGACCGTGTAGTTCATGCCACCCCACTCGGGGCGGACACCGTAATGCTGGACGAGGGCTCGGCCGACGGTCTGCGCGATCTCGACGACTTCCTCCTCCAGCAACGCCGTCGCACAGAGGGAGGCGCTCCAGGGAATCTCGTCGGCCAGCCGCCGGAAGAAGGCGATGATCGACGCCATTTCGGACACGGGCACGATGCGCTCGTACGCCTCGCGTGAGTAGCCGAGGTCGTCACCGATCCGGCGAAACAGCTCATCGTGGTCGGGCGTGCCGCCCACCCGGCCTTCGAAGTAGCCCAGATCCTCGACGAGCAGGTGGCGGGCGCAGTCCTTGCGAACCTCGAAGTCGTCGCAGCGGGTGTGGATGCCGCTGAAGATCCGCGGGAACCAGGCGATCAGGAGGTAGTGCTGGGCGATGTGCGCCCAGACCTGTTCGCGGCTCAGCGCGCCCGACGCGAAGCGCGTGAAGTATTCCGAGCGCCGGAAGGGGCTCTGCGCGAGCAACTCCGCCGTCAACGCCTCGAACCAGTCCTCGGTGGTCATCCCGAAGCGTCATGATACGCCGGAAACTTCTGGACTCGAAGGGCTCCGATGCGCTACCTCTGGCCATAGTGCGGCGCTTCGGACTTGCCGGGATTGCAGTCGCCATCGTCCTGCTGGCGGGATGCGCACGACCGCGCGTCGTGATCGCGCCTTCCCCGCCGGCTGCTCGCATCGGCTACGAAGAGACAGGGCTCGCGTCCTGGTACGGAAACCCGTACCACGGCCGCCGCGCAGCCAGCGGCGAGGTGTATGACATGATGGAGATGACCGCTGCGCACCAAACGCTCCCCTTCAACACGTGGCTGATCGTCGAGAACCTCAACAACCATCGCACGACCGAGGTGCGGGTCAACGACCGCGGCCCCTTCGTCGATAAGCGCATCCTCGACCTCTCCTACGCCGCCGCACGGGTCCTTGGCGCAACCGGGCAGGGTGTGATCCCCGTGCGTTTGCGCGTGATCAGTGGGTCGACGCTTGCACCGACGTCGCGGGAGCGTGCCTTCACGGTCCAGGTGGGAGCGTTCAGTGCTCAGGAGAGAGCCCTGACGCTCCAGCGTGAACTTGGAAGTGCGGGAGCTGAGGCGAACGTCCGACAGGCAGAAGTCGGCGGACGCACGATTTACCGTGTGCGTGTCGGGCGCTTCGCCAGCCACGCGGAGGCCGCCGTCACGGCGCGCCGACTCGCCGCGCGCGGCTACGCGGTGATCCTCGTGGGGGAATGACTACCTCCCGCGGGGACCCCAATCGAAGTTGAGGACCCTCACGCGATAGCCGGCGGCCTCGGTCGTCTTCGCCTCGAAGAAGGCGCGGTTCCCCGGGGGGACGCTGAGCACCCAGGCGGTCGAGCTGCCCACGACCTGACCGGCGCCATCGAGCCGCTCGATCGCGAGGATCATCCGGATGACGGGCATGTCCTGCTTGTTGTGAACGTAGCCCTCGATCACAGGCCCCTTGGTGCTCCGCGCGACTTGCCACTCGATCGTGAAGTAGCGATTGAGACTCTCAGCCGCGTAGATCTCCGCCCGAGCCCGACCCCCGCCGAGCAGCAGCGCCGCGACCGCGACCGACACCAGTATTCGACGCATCGTCGGCCCTCCTCGATTTGACTGAGAAACCGCTCTTCTTTAACTCGCCAAAAATCCAGGTCGAGCTCGCGCGCCACCTCACTGGATCACGCGGTCCGCCCGCGTGAGCAGGGACGAGGGGATGGCGAGGCCGAGCGTCTTTGCGGCGCGGAGGTTCACCAGAAGCTCGAAACGCGTCGGCCGCTCGACCGCAAGCTCGGCAGGTCGGGCGCCGCGGAGGATCCGGTCGACGAAGATCGCCACGCTGCGGAACGCCTCGGTCCAGGTGGGACCGTAAGCCAAGAGACCGCCGGCGTCCACGAACTCGCCGAGCGGATAGACCGCCGGTAGCCGGCTCTTTGCCGCGAACTTTGCCAGGTCGCGGCGCCGCGCCACCGTGACCGTGTCGGCCAGCACGACCAGGGCGCCTGCGTTTCCGCCTTTGACCCTATCCAGCGCCTCCCTGAACTCGGCGTCCTCGCGGAGCTCGACCGGGGCCAGCTCGACGCCGAGCGTGCGCGCGGCGACCTGCGTCTCCTTGAGCTCGAGGGCGGCGGTCGGGTTGGACGGGTTCCAGAGCACGGCGACGCGCGTGGCGCGCGGCACCGCGTGCTTCAGGAGTTCGAGCCGGCGACGCGCGAGCTCGGGGACGAAGAGGCTCAGCCCCGTGAGATTGCCGCCCGGGCGACGCGCGCTCGCGACGAGCCCGTTGGCAACGGGATCGTCAGTCGTCGCGACGACGATGGGGACCGTCTTCGTCGCCTGGCGCGCGGCCTCGATGGCGGGCGGGCCCGCGGCCACGATGACGTGCACGCCGACGCGGAGGAGCTCCTGCGCGTGGCCGGGGAAGAGCTCGAACTTCCCCTGGGCGTAGCGGTACCACGTCTTGGTGTTCCGCCCCTCGACCCAGCCGAGCTCGCGCAGGACCCGACGGAGCACCGGCCCCGACTCGGGCGTGGCTTCGTTGGCCAGCAGGCCGATCCCAACGACGCGCGGCTCGTCGGCCGTCGCGCGCGGCGCGGCCGCGAGGACGAGCGACGCGGTCACGAGCCCCAGCGCGGCTCGCCGGAGCGCGTGCTTGAGCAGGAGGCGTACGCCGCGCTCGTCCTCCACGTCCGGGACGCGCCGCATGCGGCGAAGCCTATCAAAGTGGCGAGGAAATTGATATGATTCCCACGACATGGCACAGGGGCTGCGGGAACTCGTGGGCCGCGCGATGATCGATCGGGACTTTCTCGTCGAGCTGCAGCGCTCACCGAACGCCCTCCTGGCCCAGTACGAGCTCAGCGACGACGAGCGCACGACGATCCTCCAGGCGCTCGCGCGGCTCGCGAAGGCGCCAGCCGGTCAACACCGGTATGCGTTTCGCAACGCGCTCCTCCGCCGTGTAGCCACCTAGTGCCGTTCCAACTAACTTCGCCAGACTTCGTTCTCGGTCGTCGCCGAATGAGGACCTCAACATGCTTGCGCATGTTGACCGTGGGCGAGATCACGCGCGCGCCCGCGTACGCTCCGGTCGGCTCCTCCCTCGGGCCTTGTCTGGCTCGTTATTTGGCCCGGCACCTCGAGTGCGGCATGAGTCTTAGTCCGAATTCGTCGGAAGCCCACTAGGCGCGCGGGGCGCGACCGGTGGACGCGCCGGCCGATCTCCTGAGGTTTCTGCGGGACGTCCGCCTCTTCACCCGGTTCGACGAGCCGGACCTGATCGCGCTCGCGGGGAGCCTCCGCGAGCGACACCTGCGCAAGAACCAAGTGCTCTTCCGCGAGGGCGATCCCGGTGACGAGATGTTCATCGTCCGCAACGGCACTGTGCTCGTCTCCAAGGCGATCAAGGGCCGCGTCGAGCAGGTGCTCGACCGCGTCCGCCCCGCGGACTTCTTCGGCGAGATGAGCCTGCTCGATGGCTCGCCCCGGTCGGCAACGGTCCAGGCCGAGACCGACGCGATGTTACTCTCCCTCGACCGGACAGGCCTGCAGCGCCTCAGCGACACGAACCCGCGCGCCGCCGCGGCGTTCTTCTACGCGATGGTCCACGTCTTCATCGAGCGGCTCAGGCGTTCGACCCACCAGGTCGCCGAGGCGACGCGCTGGGGCCTCGAGGCGACGGGGTTGGACGTGGAGTCGCGGTGAGCGAGCGCCCCGCGCCCGCAAAACTCGAGCTGCTCGTCCGCCGCGAGGACGAGAGCTTCGAGGTCCGCGAGGTCGGTAGCGCCCTCGGCTTCATCCAGTCGCGGCCTCACCGCGCGCCCGAGGGCTCCTTCGAGATCTCCGAGGTCGGGTCCCGCGTGGCCGGCGAGCCCTCGTTCATCCTCAAGAACGCCGCGACGGAGCGTTTCCTCGTGCTCTCGGAGCCGGAGACGTTCCTCTGGGAGCAGATGGACGGCAACACCTCGCTCCAGGAGATCGCCACCGCCTACGTCCTGAAATACGGCGAGTTCGACTTCGACATCATCCCGAACCTGATCCGCAAGCTCCAGCGCGCTCAGCTCCTGACGCTCGAGCCGAAGTCGCGCCTGCGCCAGGCGCTCGCCCGGAACCGGCGCCAGCGCGTGGCGAAGGCCGTCGAGACGACGTTCGCGGGGCTCGAGCGCCTCCGGGTCTCCAGCCGCAAGGTTCAGCCATTCGTGCAGCGCCTGCATCGCTGGGGCGGCTTCGTCCTGTTCACGCGCGCCGCAGCGGTCGCGTGCCTGGCGCTCGGCGTCGTCGGCGGCGTCGCGGCGCTGGCCCTCCTGCGCGAGCTGGAGGACGTCTTCGTGGGCTTCGGGGGCCACGCGCTGGGCGGGTTCCTCGTCGTGAAGCTCCTCCTCTTCGCGAGCGTCGCGCTCCACCAGCTCGTCCACGCGCTCGCGTGCGTCCACTACCGTCGCCGCGTGCGCGAGTTCGGCTTCGCCCTCCTGCACGGCTTCCTGCCGACCTTCTACGTGGACGTGACGGACATTTTCATGGCGAGCCGGCGGGCGCGCGTCGTGACGGCGGTGTCGGGCACGCTCGTCCATCTGGTGCTCGGAGCCGTCTGGTTCCTCGTCGCGGCGCAGGCACCCGTGGGAAGCTTCTCGCAGGCGTTCGCCACGGCGTCGGGCATCATCCAGTGGCAGGCGCTCGCCATCGCGCTCTACCCCTTCTGCTTCGTCGAGATGGACGGCTACCACGTCTTCGTGGACCTGCTGGGCGTGCCGACGCTCAAGCACGACGCGCTGTCCTACGTGAAGGCGCTGCTCGGCGGCCGGGCGCGGCTCCGCTGGAGGCGGCTCGAAGGGCTGTGGCTCGCCTACGTCGTGCTCTCGACGCTCTCGGTCGCAGCGTTCTTCGCCTTCAACGTCTGGATCGTCGTCCGCGCGACCTCCTGACGCTCAGGCGCCCACGTCCCGCAGCAGCGCCTCGATCGCGTTGGCGATCGCGCGCGCGTGCCGCCCGTCGGTGGGCGGCGGCGTCCCGCGCGGGTCGAGCGCCGCAGCCTGGGCCTCGGGCGGTAGCGCCGCGAGCCGCGCCTGAGCGCGCGAGCGGAACTCGTCCCCGAGGAGCACGCCGAGCTCCACGATCGCGGCGAGCGTACGGCGGAAGCGCTCGGAGACGCGGATCCGATCCGGCTCGATCACGACGAGGTCGCGCGCGACCGCGCCCCACTCGAGCGCGACCGCGCGGGCGACGTCCTCGATGACGGATGCCAGCGGGGCGGCGCTCCCTGCGGCGACTGCCGCCGCGACGCCCGCGCGAATCTCGGGCGCGATCGGCCGTGAGGAGCCGTCGGCCGCCACTGGCTCGAGGACATGTCGCAAGTCTCCCTCGGGGGAGAGGAGCAGGTGGTCCTCCAGCGGGCGCCCGAGGGCCCAGAGCGAGCAGAGCACGCCTTCGGGGACGTCGCGCACGCGTTTCGGGGCGTGACGAGCCACGGACTGCCAGTGCGGCCGGTAGTAGGCCGCGCCCCCGAAGACCACTTTCTCCACGCGCCACCGACGCTGGACGAAGAGCCCGCCCGCGCCGAAGAGACGCTCGTGGGGCGCGGGCCTCCAGGCGAGATCACCGGCCATGAAAGCCGCGAGCGGATCGGGAGCGTGCTCGGGCTCGTAGCGGAACGACTCGAGGAGCGCGAGGAAGAGCTGCTCGGTGGGGTAGGGGCCCCGATAGGCGAGCCGGGTCGCGCCTTGCTCCCGGGCGAGCTCGGCGATGAGGTTCAGCACCGCGGTGCCGCCCCCGGGCGGTAAGCGCCCGGGCTCGGCGAGCGGCGGGATGCGATCGATACGCGCCCAGTCGAGCGCCTCGAAGATGGTGAGGGGCTCGCCCGACCAGCCGCGGGATTCCGGAAATTGCTCACCGCGCCACACGCGATCGGAGAGCCCCCACGGCGCCGCCGTCGTCGCGCGCGGCTCGATCGAGAGCCACGAGCCGTCGGGCAGCCGTACTGAGGCGCGCTCGAGAGAACCGTCAGCGGCCCAGGCGAGCTCGCTCACCGGGTTGCCGTGACGATCGAAGGTCTTCACGAGCGGAATGATACAATCAAGTGGTCGATGCTGATCTGGCGGTCAGCCCTCGAGATCGGCGACCTCATCCGGGCAAAGAAGCTCTCGCCGGTCGAGATCGCGGACGCGGTCCTGTCGCGGATCGACGCGGTCAATCCCATCCTCAACGCCTTTTGCCGTGTCGCCGCCGATCGGGCGCGCGCCGCGGCGCGCGAGGCGGAGATCGCCGTCACGAAGGGCGAGCCGCTCGGACCGCTCCACGGCGTGCCCGTCTCGATCAAGGACGTTCTCTTCACGCGCGGGCTCCCGACGACCGGAGGCTCGCGGCTCTTCGCCGACCACGTCCCCGACGAGGATGCGATCGCGGTCGCCCGCCTCAAGGCAGCCGGCGCCATCGTCATCGGGAAGACCAACACGTCGGAGTTCGGCCACAAGGCCGTCACCGAGAACCCCCTCTTCGGCGTGACCAAGAACCCGTGGAACCCCGCGCTCACGTCGGGTGGCTCGAGCGGCGGCGCGGCGGTCGCCGTCGCGAGCGGCTGCGGTCCGGTCGCGCTCGGCACGGACGGCGGCGGCTCGATCCGCATCCCTGCCGCGTTCTGCGGCGCGTACGGCTTCAAGCCCTCGTACGGCCGCGTCCCGGACCGGGGCGGCTTTCCCAGCGGCTTCGCCCACGTCTCTCACGTGGGGCCTCTCACGCGGACCGTCCGCGACGCCGCCCTCGTGCTCGACGTGATCGCCGGTGGCGACGACCGCGACCGGCACTCGCTCCCGCGTGAGGCGGGCTCGTACCTCGACGCGTGCGACGGCCGCGTGAAGGGTCTCAACATCGCGTGGACGTCCGACCTCGGCTACGCAAGGGTGGACCCGCGTGTCGCCGAGCTGGCCGGCGACGCGGCGGCGGAGTTCGAGTCGCTCGGCTGTCACGTGGAAGTCGTCAACCCGGGCTGGGAGGACCCCGAGGGGTTCTTCGGGACCATGATCGCCGCGCAGTTCTACGCGGCGTGGTCGGATCGGCTGCCGGAGGCCGAGGCCGAGATGGACCCGACGCTCGTGAAGTTCATCCGCCGGGGCGGCGCCGTCACGGCGCGGGACTACGTCCAGGCGCTTGGGCGCGTGGACGCGTACTGGCGCGAGGTCCACGCGTTCCTCGAGCGCTTCGACCTCCTGCTGATGCCGACCGTCGCGGTGCTCCCGTTCCCCGCAGGCCAGGCGCCGCCGCGCGAGATCGCTGGCGGGGGCGTCTCGGTCCTCGGCTGGATGCCGTTCACGTTCCCGTTCAACCTCACCGGCCAGCCTGCCGCCTCCGTCCCGGCGGGCTGGACCGGCGACGGGCTGCCGGTCGGCTTGCAGATCGTCGGGCGCCGGCACGCCGACGCGACCGTCCTCGCCGCCTCGGCGGCGTTCGAGGAGGCGCGGCCCTGGAGCGAGCGCCGTCCGGCGCTGTGAGACTGCTCCCGTGAGCCCATGACCGATCGCACCCGGTGGGCGATCGCCACGGCCGCTCTCTTCGCGGCGGTGGCGCTGGTCGTCTGGCTCCTCACCACGCGTCCGCCGTCCATGCACTGGCTCTTTCGGCTCTACGAGGACAAGCACTTCCTCAAGGAAACGGTGCGATCGTGGGGCTGGATGGCGCCGCTCGGGTTCATCGCGCTCCAGGCGCTCCAGGTGATCATCTCGCCCATCCCGGGCGAGGTCACAGGCCCCGTCGGCGGCGCGCTCTTCGGGACGTGGCTCGGCGTCGTCTACTCGACGATCGGCCTGACGGTCGGGACGCTCGTCTGCTTCTGGGTAGGTCACCGTTGGGGCGAGCCGCTCATACGGTCGTGGCTCAGCGAGCACAACTGGAACCGGATGAATTTCATCCTCGAGGCCGAGGGCGCGATCATCTGCTTCATCCTCTACCTCATCCCGGGGTTCCCGAAGGACATCATCTCCTACCTCTTCGGGATCAGCCCGATGCCGTTCTGGGTCTTTGCGGTCGTCTCGACGGCCGGGCGGCTGCCGGGCACGGTGCTCTCCTCGTACTTCGGCGCCCACGTCGCCGAGCAGCAGTACATCTACGCGATCGCGTTCATGGCGATCGTCATCGCGCTTTGCCTTCCGTTCTACTATTACCGGGACCGTATCGTGAAACGCTTCCACAGGACGGGGTCGACCAAGAGGGAGGCCGGTAAAAAGGCTTGACGGGCCGGCGGCGAGCCCGGTAGAGTATCGGCCACAATGGGCACTCGGTCGACGTGGTTTGGCCTCTTCTACTTTTTCTACTTCACCGAGGTCTGCCCAGGCGCTCTGAGCTAGGACACGCAGAGAGCCGCGGGCAGATCGAACGCCCGCGGCGCCGACGACTCGAGGCCGCGGGCCCCCCCGCGGCCTTCGTTTTTTCGCGTGGAGGCGGGCTCCCGGCCCCGTTATAGAGGAGAAACGACATGATCATCGTGCTCAAAGCAGGCTCGTCGGACGCCGAGGTGGAGGACGTGTGTCGTCGCATCGAGCGGATGGGCTACCGGGCGCACACCATCCGCGGCGAGCTCCGGACGGTCATCGGCGCCGTCGGCGACGACCGGGGCAAGGACCGGCTCAAGAGCCTCGAGTCGCTCGAGTGCGTGGAGGCGGTGCAGCCGATTCTCCAGCCCTTCAAGCTGGCGAGCCGCGAGGTGCGTCGCGAGGCGACCGTCATCTCGGTGGACGGCGTCGGGATCGGCGGCACGGAGATCGTGGTGATGGCCGGGCCGTGTTCGGTGGAGTCGCGCGAGCAAGTGTTCGAGGTCGCCGCGAAGGTCAAGGCGGCGGGCGCGCGGATCTTGAGGGGGGGCGCGTTCAAGCCGCGCACGTCGCCGTACTCGTTCCAGGGGCTCGAGGAGGAGGGGCTCAAGTATCTCGCCGAGGCCAAGCGCGAGACGGGGCTGCCCGTCGTCACCGAGGTCATGGAGCCCGAGAAGGTGGACCTCGTCGCTCACTACGCGGACATCCTTCAGATCGGCGCGCGCAGCATCCAGAACTTCTCGCTGCTCCGCCGCGTGGCGGAGACGAAGAAGCCCGTGCTGCTCAAGCGCGGCATGGCCACCTCGATCCAGGAGTGGCTCCTGTCCGCCGAGTACGTCTTGAGCGGCGGCAACCCGAACGTGATCCTCTGTGAGCGCGGCATCCGCACCTTCGAGACCGCGACGCGCTTCACCTTGGACCTCAGCGCCGTCCCGGTCGTGAAGAAGCTCTCGCACCTGCCGGTGGTCGTGGACCCGAGCCACGGCACGGGCCACTGGGAGTACGTGGAGTCCATGGCCCTGGCGGGTGTGGCGGCGGGGGCGGACGGGCTGATCATCGAAGTGCATCCACGGCCCGAGGAGGCGCTGTCGGACGGTCCCCAGTCCCTGAAACCGGACCGATTCGCCGCGCTGGTCGACCGCGTTCGACGGGTCGCTCGGGCCCTGGATCGAGACCTCTAGCGGCTATAATCGGGGGGTGCAGATGAGCCTCAGGGGGTTCGGCCGCCGGCGGACCGTCGTCAGCGTTGCTGGCTCGGTCGCGGCGCACCTGCTCGTTGTCGCCGCGCTCGTCTGGGTGAAACCGCCCTCGACGATCATGACCGTGAAGCGGGGCGAGCCGCTCTTCGTGGAGCTGCCCGAGGCCGATGAGCCCGCCCAGCGCGGCCTCCCGGGTGGGCCCGCGCCCGCGCCTGCGAAGGCGCAAGCCGCGGCTAAGCCCGCGCCACCGGCGGCCAAGCCAGCTCACGTACCGGAGGCGGCGCCGGCCACACCGGCCCCACCGATCGTCGCCAAGATGGCTCCTGCACCGGAGCAGGTCCCGCCGCCGCCCGCGACACCCGAGGCGCCAGCCCCGGCGCCGACGCCACCGCCCTTGGCTCGAGCGCCCACGCCCGTCGAGCCTTCAAAGGAGGCGCCGCGCAAGGAAGCGGCGCCGCTCGCGGCCACGGAGGCCGCAGGGCCGAAGGTCGCCGCCGCTCCGCCTGGGCCGCGGGAGCCGGCGCCCGACATTCGCTCGGCGCTCCGCCGCGGCGGTCCTGGCCCGAACGGGGCCGGCGGCAGCGGAGAAGGGCGCGCGGGGATCGAGGGGGAGCCGCTCCCGCTCGACTCCAAGGACGCACGCTACAACGACTATCTCGACCGCGTCCGCCGGATGATCAAGGAGAAGTGGGCGTATCCGTGCGTGAAGAACCCGGCGACGGGCCAGTGCGAGTACAAGTCGGCGCAGCTCGTGATCGAGTTCGGCATCCTGAGGGACGGCCGGGTGCCCTTCGTGATCGTGCGGAAGCAGTCGGACTTCGACATCTACGACGAGTACGCCGTGAACGCCATCAAGCTCGCGTCACCCTTCCCGCCAATGCCGGACTCCGTCGCGGACGGACGCAAAGGCCGCGCGATCCTCGCGACGTTCAGCTATATCGTCGAGTCCTCGTTGACGAATCTGCTGCGCTAGGGGTAGCATGGGCGGTACTCTGGACAGGCTCGTAGCTCAGTGGGAGAGCGCCTCTCTGACGCAGAGGAGGTCGGCGGTTCGAAACCGCCCGAGCCTACCATTCACCACCCGGGACGAGCGAAGCCCTGTCTGAAGAAGAGCGCCACCTCAAGCTGACCGGCGAGTTCGACTGCGATCCCTCGCCGCTCGCGACGCTCCGCCATTCCACCTCGCACGTCATGGCCCAGGCCGTGAAGCGCCTCTTCCCCGACGTGAAGCTGGCGATCGGGCCCGCGATCGAGGACGGCTTCTACTACGACTTCGGGAAGGCCGAGCCCTTCACGCCCGAGGACCTCGCGAGGATCGAAGCGGTCATGCGCGAGATCGCGAAGGCCGACTATCCCTTCGAGCGCCAGGAGATGGGCCGTGCGGACGCCGTCCGCTTCTTCCGCGAGCGCGCCGAGCCCTACAAGGTCGAGATCCTCGAGGCGATCGACGCCCCGCGCGTGTCGCTCTACCGCCAGGGGGAGTTCATCGACCTCTGCCGTGGGCCGCACGTACCCTCGACGGGCCACGTGAAGCACTTCAAGCTGCTCTCGTCGTCGGGCGCCTACTGGCGCGGCGACGAGCGGAACCCGATGCTCCAGCGGATCTACGGGACCGCGTGGCTCACGCTGGAGGAGCTCGATCGCCACGTCTGGCGCCTGGAGGAGGCGAAGAAGCGCGACCACCGCAAGCTCGGGCGCGAGCTGGACCTCTTTATCTTCAACGAGGTGTCGCCGGGCGCGCCGTTCTGGCTCCCTCACGGCTGGACCTTGGTGCGCGAGCTGGAGCGGTTCGTCCGCGAGGCGCTCGATGCGCGCGGCTACCAGGAGATCTCGACGCCGATCCTCGTCAACAAGAAGCTCTGGGAGCAGTCGGGCCACTGGGAGCACTTCCGCGAGAACATGTTCCTCGTGGAGTCGGAAGAGCAGATCTTCGGCCTCAAGCCCATGAACTGCCCGGAGTCGACGCTCGTCTATCGTAACGCGCTCCGGTCGTACCGCGACCTCCCGCTGCGCTTCTCCGACATGGGCCGGCTGCACCGGAACGAGCGCTCGGGCACGCTGACGGGTCTCTTCCGCGTGCGGCAGTTCACGCAGGACGATGCGCACATCTACTGCCGCCCCGATCAGCTCCAGGACGAGATCCGGGAGCTTCTCGAACTGGTTCGCGACTGGTACAAGACCTTCGCGCTCGACCCCTTCTTCAAGCTCTCGACGCGGCCGCCGAAATCGATGGGGACGGACGAGCAGTGGGAGACGGCCGAGCGGGCCCTGCACGACGCGTTGAAGGCGAATGGGCTCGCGTATGACCTCAACCCGGGCGACGGAGCGTTCTACGGGCCCAAAATCGACATCGACGTTCTGGACGCGCTCGGGCGCCGCTGGCAGCTCGCGACCATCCAGATCGACTTCGCGCAGCCCGACCGCTTCGCGCTCGAGTACATCGACACCGACGGAGCGCCGAAGCGCCCCGTCATGGTCCACCGCGCGATCTTCGGCACCTTCGAGCGGTTCATCGGGGTGCTCACCGAGCACTACGCGGGCGTGTTCCCGACGTGGCTGGCGCCCGTGCAGGCGCGCGTGCTGCCGGTGAGCGAGAAGCACGCCGCGTACGGGCGGACCGTGTG
>Ga0209236_1001899_pt1 | contig 12713 bp, 10 predicted proteins | sample GraSoi013_1_40cm_FD_185819 | JGI IMG/M metagenome (GOLD analysis project Ga0209236, IMG submission 185819) | Grasslands soil microbial communities from the Angelo Coastal Reserve, California, USA - Sample 09_27_2013_1_40cm (SPAdes) (version 2) | ecosystem: Environmental > Terrestrial > Soil >... | reverse complement strand
AATGTACATGTTGTGGCGAAAAACACATTGAATTTTTGGCAATTGACCATATCAATGGTGGAGGCGACAAGGAAAGAAGAAAGAATAGAACAATACAAACACACAAATTTTATTTATGGCTTAGAAAGAGAAACAACCCTAAAGGATACCAAGTTTTGTGTCATAACTGCAACATGGCAAAATCGCATTTCGGTGGTTGCCCTCATCGCAGATGATTTTGTTCGGATAAAGGTTCTTTTTGGTAATCAAAAACCTGGTCTGTCTAACTGTAGATTTTCTGCCATTTCGCCTATTTTTTCTTTCATTAACTTTAGATAATCGTCATATTTTGCTTCAAAACCACAATGTGGGCACTTTACTGTTGTTACCTCATCGTCAAGTACAGCAACTTTGTCGCAATTAGGACATTTTGCATCCACATATTCTATTTTATAATTAAACTATATAATGTTAGGTATCAAATCTCGATAGAGCGGAGTTAGTCCAGTCCGGCACGACGTCAGCTTCCCAAGCTGAAGGTCGCGGGTTCAAATCCCGCACTCCGCATCTAACAATAACGAAATATCCCTATTGTTTACGGAGAATTTCAGCTATTTCGTTAAATTCTATATCAGTGAGCTTTGGGCGCTTTGTAAACATGTTATGGACAGGTCCTACTCCATCAGAGACATTTCTTGGAATTATATGTACATGCACGTGTGGTATTTCTTGTCCACTCTCCTTTCCGTTGTGAATAGCTACTAGCGAAGATGGTGTGATACGCTCTATTCTATTAGATATGATTCTCACACTTTCAAAAAGATCAGCGTTATCGTCCTGTGTCATTTCTTGAATCTTCACATAGTGAGTCTTAGGTATAACAAGAGAATGACCTTTTGTAAGTGGAAATGCATCAAGGAATGCAAGGGATCTTGGTGTTTCATGAATTTTTCTTGCAAGAATCTTTCCAGAAACTATGTTGCAGAAAATACAATCCATTACTTTCGGTTATGAGAAGAATGTTAAATCCTTTTGTACACAAGTTATTTCTCTGTCAACTCTTCGGTTGATGAAGTGATATTTTCACCTACACAAATTTCAAGTCATTCTCATCTGGAACATACTCTTTCACATGAATATATCTATACTACAACCACAACACTCGCAGCCATTTATGGGCCATCTCGTGTGATATATTTTAGGGTGGCTGCATCGGCAATATTTGAGAGATTTCTTCATTTTATTCGAACATCTATTGCAAGTTACTTCATAGGTATCAAAATCCACCCGGATTGGATTCTTATAATTTCAAGCGCTAAAATAATGCCACTCCTGATTTAATTCTAATGCTTTTTTCGCATAGATAATAGCCATAACAGAATCCTTTGGATGATTGAATTCTTTTCTTGCTCGCTGCCTTGGGTCAATTGAGGAACTCTGTGTTTCAACAAGGTCCTTTCTTGTTATACTTGTGAAATCTTTGATGAGCCAATCTACTTCATATTCATTTTTAAACGGAATCATCAGTTGAGGCCTCCTAAGGTCATGTTCGTCGGGCCTTGTTGGATGAGGGATGAATATCTCAAGCATATCAACAAATCCTTGTATGGCAGTTGTCTTGTCTATGTTTATCCTACCTGTTTGGTCACCGTGCTCGTCGGTCCTGTCATCAAAGGTTTGAAAGGGTTTTGTCTCATCACTGATGGTTCTGCATCCAATAAATTTGCTAGTGCCAACCCCAGAAAACGGAAGACCACTGTGTCTGTTATGACCGCCACCTTGGATTAGTTTTATTTGATTGGCCCCGTACCCCAAGTCACCTATTCCTGTATCACACTTTGCTGTCTTGAACAGATTACAGATGTACTCGGCTTGGTCATGTTGATTTTCTGCAGGCCTCTTTTCTATATGTACCAGGTGATACCTACTTTGCCCGAATTCACTCTTCCATTCTATGATAATCGCTATAACAGTACTTGATGGATAACCAGAACCAAAATCAACTCCCATTGTTATCTTGATCTTATCTTGGTAGATCTCTTTGCATTCTGAGATTTGTTCTGGTTTCATCAATCCAAGATATTTGTAAGGATTCATGCAAGCAAGAACCATCTGGGCTGTTACAGGTATGCCAGTAGATTTGTAAAATTCTCCCATTGTGTTTGTCGTAAAAACGGAACTAGAGTTGTTCTTCTTTTGATATTCTATTGAAAACATTGGGTTAATTTTGTATCTTAATATCGCATCATCTATGGTAAGAGGAATGGTACAAAATATGGTCTGTGGCAGATGATACCCATGACAGATTTTATTCTCAGGTCTGTGTGGAACCCAACGACCGCGCATTACGTCCTCTAAATATTTACCTATGACAAGACCATGTTCATCAAATTGAAGTCTATCTCGCCAGTTATTATCATCAAATACCCACTCGCGTTGGTCACTGTGGTTCCAGAAATTTTCATATGCAGAGCCTGTCTGACCACCAATCCCTACTATGGTCAACCGACCCTTTGTTGCCATCATTGTTTGAACAACGCGCTGGGCTTCTTCCATTTGCTGATACTGTGCTTCGTCCAAGATACAGTGGTTAAGCGATTTGCCTTCTACATTTTTGTACTTGTTACTATCTATTGTACAGTAGATCGTGCTGTCGTTTTTTAGCGAGATTTCTCCGACATTTCCAAGCTTGCTTCTTGGGAACTGTTTGAGGACAGGATTTTGGCTGAATGTGCCTATCTGAAGCTTCTGCCTTGAAAAAGCTGTCTGGCTTTGTTGATTAAATGTAACATAGCTGACTTGTACACCTGGTATCGAAGTTGCCTCACATGCAAGGACATCTGTGATATAAGTGGATTTGTAAGTTTGTCTGCCACCAATTATCATCTTAAATGGATAGCTGTCCTTGTAGATTTCTTCCCAAAATGGTACTTCAATAAAATTTCGTGGTTTTCCTTCAACAATTGGCCTTGCCTGTCCAATCCATTGCAGTAAATTTATTGGTAGCTTGGGAGGGGAATTCTTTCCTAAATCCTTGGATAAGATAGGTTGTCTTATTTTTGCTAATTCTCTTTTTGCAAGACTGTTATGTTCTGTTACCCATTTATTATGCCACAAATTTATCCATCATCTCCCTTATCAGTCGATTAAGTTTGATATCTGCAGTTGGTGAATTGGCAAGATTTGTTTTTAATGTAACCAATTGGGCAATGCTCTTTACGGTTTCTCGCAACTCTCTTCTTAGTTGATACTCCTCTTTGGGCGTTCTGTTCTTTTGGCTTGCAAGTTCGGTCTCTAAAGTCTCAAGCAATTTCCGTTCTCTTAGAATTAGATTGTCCAGTGCGCACACCGCAATTTCTACATTTATTTTGCATTGTTCTATAAACTCATCCTCAGTCTCAGATATTCTTAATTCTGCAAATTGTCTGTAATACTTTTGTGCGGTCTTAACATCAATCCCTAGTTCTTTAGCTGCAGTAGGAGCTGAGATCCCATCTGCAAAGTATTTCCATATTTTTTCTTCAATCTCGATTTGCTGATTTACACTAGGCCTTCCTCGGCCATTTCTCTCGTCGCACACTTCAATGTTATCTACGGGATCTTGTTGCATTATTTTTCTGCGTAAAGTTTGCTTATATGTATTGAAACTGCGATTTTTGCATTCAGAGAATCGCCATAAAAATTCTCTAAAGCTACTTAGAGCAAACTAGTTAATATGTATTTAATTTTTAGAAATGATTTTGAAAAAAGTTCCACAAGGTTTTTTATTCTGGATTTGTATAGTATAAACTAAAGTTATTTAACAAATCTATATTCAACAAAAATGAAAAATTATTTTTCAGACCAATTTACACCATTTTAGCTCTGATAATACCATCTTTTAGATGAAATGATTTATTTTTTCAATTGTATTAGATGCATAAGTCATAGCTTCAGAAACCGAAGGGTTGACAGAACTCAAGTTATAATTCTTTAATTGCTTGCATAATACTTGCTGCATCAGGAGCATCAGGCATTAGTTCTAAATATTTCTTGAAATCTTCCTTAGCTAAAGTGGATTTCTTTTGTTCAAGTCTTGATATCCCGCGATTCTTGTATATGGGAGCAAATCGTTGTGGATTAATATTCACAGCCGTTGTATAGTACCTCTCCGCGTTTTGGTAATCGCTTATCTTTATGTAGTAATTACCGAGCCCTCTGTATGCTAGATAACATCGTGGGTTTAGTTCTATACTTTGTTTATAGTATTTTATTGCATCAGAAGAGTTTGTATCATTGAGTATTCCTGCAAGTAAACATGTAGCTGTAGAATTAGAGGGGTTAATTTCAAGAGCTCTTTTCAATAAATGTAAAGCATCTTCAATCTTTCCTCGAAGTCGTAGTTTTTCTGCACTAAAGCACAGTCTATTTGATTCTAATTTATTTTTATTATCAAACTTTATTTCAACCATTATATCAGTTGGCATCAACAAAATAGCAAGTCTATCATCCTCAGACCATTGTTTATCAAATTTCTCTTCTGGGATGGCACCTATTTTATCAGGTTCTGGAATATAATGGAAAATTGTTCTTTCCAACTCATCATATCCAATTACAAGAGATGCATGTTGAACAACATCTCTTAGTCCAGGCAAGATCACAATAGGAGGAACTCCCATGTCTATCATTTTTCTGAGTTCTTTTAGAGATAGATTCGAAATGACACTGGCCAGTCCATGCCTTTCTGCAAGCTCAACTCCTTCTATCAATACAGAACCTTTTATCCCAGGATATTTTTTTGCAATCTTAATAGCTTCTGTCATTGGCAGATCAATACCCCAGTATTTTGATACAGCATTTATGACCAGAGGGAGACATACGTTCTCTTCTTGGACAACAGGCAGTGAAAGAGTATGGACTGATTCCATCAAGAAAGAAATTATCTTTACAATATTAATACTATTGAATATCTGTAAATTTTCTTAACAGATTCTTTCCATCTTGGCTCATTTCTGGATGAAATTGTGTTCCAAAAATATTCAGATTATCCATTTGAAATATTTCAAATTCGCAACTGGTAGACTTGGCTATTTGTTTAAAAGATGAATCAAGCTTTGCAACCTTAAATGAATGACTCTCAAATACCTGAATTTTTTCAGAACAGAGTAAATTATCTTTTATTATGTCGATTTCGTGCATGCCATAACGAGATTCGGTCATTTTTTTTATTGTTCCACCCAAAGTAAGTGCAAGAATTTCTCCCCCGTAACAGATTCCAAGTAATGGTTTTTTTTCTCTTACAGCATGTTTAATCAATTTTGAGTTAACAACATTCATCTCAAGATTATTTTTTCTTCTACCTGATAGAATAATCGAGTGATATTGTGCCAGATCTAAGTTGGTTATTTCTTCAAAAGTATGACATGCAAAATCTGTGTTTAATTCTTTGATACAATTTAGAAGTGACTGTGTGTAGACAGAACCATTATCTACCACCAGTAACAACTATCCTACCCCTATTGAGATATAGTGCAATTCCGGTACATTATTTACAACCATGATGGCGCCAAGCTTTACAGTATTGTTTTCTTGCCAGAAGATAATTCTACTATTGTTAGGTTGAACAAAGTTTTTCACAAATGTCGAGATCAATTTTTTCGTATTGTCAAGATCAGACTGTTGTAAGAATGACACCGTACCTTCTTGAAATGAAAGTGGTAATTGTATAGATGTTGGACTGACCACCGTAAGATTATCTTCTTTAAGAATTTTTTGTATTGTGTCTATTCTGGCGGTTTGATCTAGCTGCATAAAGCTGGTAACATTGGATGGTGCTACACCGCTGAGCTTGGCAAGATATGACGCAAATGCCTGTTGTGGTGTATTTCCCATACCCACAAAGTATTCACCGTCAAAGGCAGCCCCTACCGCAGCAATTGTTCCCAGCTGTGTTACCACACCGCCAGAACCTGCCGTATATACAGGAATAAAGTAGACATCTTGATCGCCTATCCTATACAAAATGTTATCGCCAAAACTGGGCGTCTGCAGTAATGTTTTCAGTTGTCTAAAATCAGAGTCTTTGTTAAGTGCTTCACTAACCGAAGAGGGACCAAGAAGTTTGGTTTTGGAATCAAGCGGAACTTCATAAAATTGCATCTTTCCAAGGTTTGGCAGATCGTTTTGTACAGTCATAAAACCTGCAAGGTTCTTACCTTGGGATCCGCGCAGTTCAAGTGAAAGCAGTCCTATAAAAGTTGGTTTATCAAATCCGGGCGGTTTTGCTTCAACATAGTAAGTTCCAAGGTCAGGCGGAACTTCGTAAAAGTTTTGACTGTTTATGAAGGTGGAAGGATCTGTTACGTGATATACGTTGAACATATCTACTTTCCAGTTGAAGAGTTCCTCTGGATATCTAAGTTGCTTCTCAAGCCAATGTGGCATTTCAATAAATCTGTCTCCATACTGGCTAACAAACATCTTTGTGAAGAAATCATCGCCTGTCTTTATCAGGGTAATATTACCATTGTATACGTCAATTAATCCATAACCTACCAACCTCAGATACGGATTGCTCATTGACCATGGGATAGTGTTTGTATCAAATCCTACAATTAACGGAACAAGCCAGTAAGTCTTTTGCCCATCAGTTACGGGAAGTACATCTAGTTGCTTTCCAAATAGATCATACTGAAAATATGGATACAATAACTGCATTCTATCGTGTATATCTCTGAATCTAATGATGTGAATTGGTTCTGTAGGGTATGACAGGAAGAAGTTTGGTTCGAAGATTTGACTTATTGGAGGATTAACGGCTATGCCTCCTGATCCATGATATGACGCATTATTTATCTCAAATGTGCCTTGTCTATTTACGGGGTAAGCGGACCACGTCTCGGAGAATAATCCAGCTTCGCCATAGTAAATTATTCTTTGTTTGAAAAGTGTACTACTATCTACGATGGTTCCATTATGAGCATTAAGCGCTAGAAAACCATTATCAACATGGGTATAAACAAGATGTTCAGTATACCACCGGTCTGCCAAACTTACTGAATCTGGGAGTACTGGTTTCATGGATGCACTCCAGTATAACGTGTCATTGAATCTCAGGATGTCATTGTTTTCAAAATTGACATACGGTATAAGACCTATTTCCGGCTTTAATTTTGCGTAGGCAGCATCCCAGTTCCATACTCTTACCTTGTCTAACATTTCTTTATTTTCTGAAATGTAATTAGGAATATCGTTTGGAGAAACAGGGCTGAGCTTTACTTGATGGGTTCCTACTGTAATTTGATCTAATTGGCCCAGATATCGGTTTACTCCTATTTGTTGCGCTTTATAAGGACCAAGAAATTCAATTTTTTTTGAATCAGCAATACTGTTGTTGACAGACATTATAGAACCGGCTATTATGGCTATTGCAACTAGAGTTAGAATACGAATGTAGATGTCACGTTTTGATGGATGTATAATTACTTTGGACTTGAATTTGTCAATGAAATAAAATGCAATGAGTGCAAAGCCTATAGCAAGAGTACCTCCTATCGCATACTTTGTGTTGTAATCAATTTGGTTTGTGAAAAACATGTTTATTGCAGCCCAGACTACTCCTACTCCAATAATTCCTTCTATTGTGGATACATAATCCAAGAATTTTGGCTTACCTTTGGAAGCATCCTGAATATAGCTTATGATTACCCGCACAATATTGTGCAATCCTACGTAGAGTGCTAGTCGTAAACCAATTACTGCAAGAAGAGCAGGTATCAGAATTGTAAGCGAAGGGATCATTGGTACAACTTTATCTAAAGAATACGATGGATCAGTCGGAGGAGTGGTAAAGGGCAGTGAAAATATTTGCCAAATGCTTGAAGTACCCAGATCATTTCCTTCTATCAAGTATGATAGAGCAAATCCAAACATGAGATTTGTGAAGAATGCTCCAAAAAGGAATACCTTCGTTATCTGCCAGATGATAAAGTTTGGAACATTAAGCTTGTAATCCTTAAAACTTGGAATACTATCCGATACCGAATAGCTACTTCCCCTCTTGAGAAATGTCATGACTGTATTAATGGTATACCAAGCTATAGAAGAGCGGCTTGCAACGTTTACTCTTATTAGCGCTATTGATGATAAAACCAGAGCGGAAAGAACAGAGTAATAGAGCGGCTTGGTAAAAAGCATATCAAACTCCTTTATGTTCATGTAGAAAATTACTGCCTGATTGCTTGCCATAACAAAAATTACAATTCCAATTAGGGCCACAATTCCTATTCGGATATATTTTCCTGCATCCCTGGGGGGTGGATTAGATTGAGTTGATGAACTGTACAAAATCAGGCTACCTTCCTATCTATCAAATTAATGTCTTACCTACTAAGATACCTCAAGAACACGCTTAATAAGTCAAATACTAGTTTCTTCATAGCGTGTTTCCTAATCCTTTGCATATCAAGTAGACTGCGGCGTATTTTGGTAAAGTAACGGTTTCGTTATTGTATGGACCATATTTTTTATTTTTTAATTTTAATGACAAGGGACAATTGGATATTATTTGTACTTCATCTTCACCTAATAGACATGCTTCCAAAAAAGGATCAAATGAATCTAGGTTGCTACATTGAATTTTTGACAAGCCGCTCTTACTGTTAATAGAGCCCTCAAGTCTGAAAATTCTGTGAATATCCATAGTTACTTTTGGATCAACTTTGACTCCCATACTCTGTTTAATTTCTTCCAGTCTCAATTGGAAGGACTGGTATCCTTCAGAAATTATCTGTTTAGTAAGCCGAGAAGTTTTTGCCTTTGTTGTAAATAAATTCTGGGCTATTCTGCCTCTCCATCCTTTTTCATCTGCAGTTGGAAGTAAGATCTTGGAACTATTTTGTCTCTTTATCCCAAATGTCTCTGGAATTACCCCGTTGAGCATGATATAGTCTACAAGGTCAGCTCTTTGTTGAGAACCTAGTGTTTCGTATGCAGTATTTGTGACGCGAATGTGGAATCCTTCGTTCCCTGAAAAGTACACATCAATTTCTTCTTTTTTAATAGCAAGATCGGATGTGAGTATATCAATCAGCTTCTTTACTTCTTTCTTGGATTCAGATATGCAGTTGCTACAGATTACAGATGCAGATTCAAATTTTGTAGAACCACATAACGAACACTTACCTTGCTCTCCGGTACTCACATTTTGACAAGATGTGCACTTGGAGACTGTATGATCTTTTCTACACGGTAACGCCAGATCCTTGGCATCAATATCAAAGATTAGATCAGCACCTTTCCAATCTTTCTCAGCCATTGGTAGATTTGGAAAAGAATAGTATGCATTAGAACAGTAAACGTCCGATGGAATTTCTTTCATAAGTAAAAGATGCAGCTCTTTATCATTTTTTATGGCAAGATGTCTTATCATGCCACTGTTAATTTTTTGATAACCAAACTCTCTTTCACTTGCTCTCACGGGCACATGCACAACATCAAATCGATTGAAGTAGTATTCTTTGAATGCGCCCTCTACCAGCGTAGCATTTTTTTCTAGCATTAGTTTTTCCTCTTTTTACCAAACTGGACTGGATTTATGATACCATCGCAATCAGGTATCGCAAAACAAAGATTTTCACTTCTTAATTTGTCACATGATGGACATTGGTATTTGGTTCCTTTCCCAGCTGAGCCTGAAATGTGCTCCAGTTGATATTTTGTAATTCGTTCATTATAATCTGGTGCATTTTTGAATAATGGAGCTATTTGATCAACACTCTGTCCCCTTGCTAGAAGATATGTTGCAAGAAGGAACCTGCCAGAGTGTGGCAAGTTTTCTCCTTTCTCAAGAACCTCTATTGCATGCTTTACACATGGCGGATACTCAGAAGAAACTACAACAGTCTCTGGAAACTTTTTTGCAAGTAAAATTAGGTCTTGGACTCTTTCACTAAAGCTCTCTGGAATAGAATTAATGCTAATTGACTGAATTTTTGAATTAATGTATTCACCAAGCTCTGTACGTATCAGCCTTACTGTTTCGTGAGCAGTCAAGTAGACAAACCCGTTTGTTACTCTTCTGTTTACCAACTTCCATTCTTTCTCATGAAAATGTACTGCGCGTTTCAGATAATCCGGGATATTTATCACAAATTCCTCCTTTTCTATGGAAACTCTAATTCCAAACAACTCTTGAATTATTTTAAGTGGAAGTTCCAAGTTTTTCTTATCCTTGCCAGCCCAGAGATCTTGTTGCAGATATTTTTCAGCTCTTCTTGCCTCTGCAAGAGAAAACCTTCTTGTGAGAGTATTAATTGCAACTGACTTTAACAAGATTATTGCTACAATGAAAGAAAGTATCTCAGAGTCATTATCAAGCCGTTCAATGTCTGGACTATAGATTTGCCCAGACGATGCAACAACTATACGGCCATATGCTCTTTCTAAGATTGGTTTCCAATCTGGATCTCCTAGATTATCAAGACTCAATCCCGTATCTCTCAAATATTCGCCTGCTTCTGCTAGAAAGGGATATTTCGCTAGGTCTTTTACTCCAGGCTTTAACACATTCTCTTTGGTCTTACTAACCTTAAAAATTTGATTATGGTTGCAACTTTATTATTTTGCCTAGGCGATATTTTATACAAATTATTACTCAGATAGCCCCTACGAGTTTAAATTATCCTCAAATAAACTATTCACATGCAGGTAGGAATGCACGTATCCATAGCTGGCTCCATAGATAGAGCAGTTGATAATGCTATGGCCATGGGGTGCACTGCGTTTCAAATATTTACACGAAATCCGCGTGGCTGGGCCGCAAAACCATTATCAAGTAATGATATAACTAGTTTTAAAGAAAAGCTTGCGGGAAGCAAAATTGATAGATATGCCACGGTAGCTCATATGCCATATCTGCCAAATTTATCATCACCTGATGAGGATCCATTTGCAAAATCCCTAAGCTCGCTAGTCAATGAAATAAAAAGATGTAGTAAGCTTGGTGTGCCTTTTATTGTAGCCCACTTGGGTAGTCACAAAGGAGCAGGAGACAAAACTGGAATTGAAAAACTAGTAAAGGCCTTTACTAAAGCTGCTCAAGATACATCAGATGATGTCATGATTCTTCTTGAAAATACCGCAGGCCAGAAAAATAGCGTGGGTTCTAATTTTGAGCAGCTTGCATCTATACTATTTCAGCTTAAACCGACAAAGAGATTTGGGATATGTTTTGATACTTGTCATGCCTTTGCTGCAGGATATGATCTAAGGAAAGAAAAAATAGCTTCTCAGACTCTTGACAAGTTTGACAAAGCTATTGGCTTTGAACATCTCAGAATACTGCACCTAAACGATTCAAAAGGTGAGTTAGGTTGCAATAAAGATAGACATGAGCATATTGGTCTTGGTCAAATTGGTGAGTTGGGTCTTTCGTATGTAATAAAGAAAGCAAATTCCAAAAAAATTCCAATAATACTAGAAACCCCTATAGATGAAAGGCGTGATGACGTTGGAAACATGAAAAAAGTGAGAGAATTAGCCTAACTACAAAGGTATCCAAATGGAAATGTTATTTTATGAATTATGAACAAATAATCCAACTTGCACTAGAACGAGGATTCTATTTTCCAAGCTGTGAGATTTATTCAGATGCACAAGCTGGGTTCTGGGAATATGGACCTAGTGGAGTTGGTTTAAAAAATAAATTCATCGAACTTTGGAGAAGAGAGTTTGTAAGAAGGGATAGGATGTTAGAAATTGACGGCTCTCAAATAATGTCGCAATCGGTTTTTATTGCATCTGGTCATCTTTCCAGCTTTGTCGATCCTATTGCAACATGCAAAAAGTGCAAGTCTATCTTCAGAGCTGATAAATTGATTTTCGAAATCACCTCAATTGTGGTCCCAGAGAGTGTCGAGCTTTTAGAATTTGATAAAGTAATTTCAGACAAAAATATTTCTTGCCCGAAATGTAAGGGAGACTTTGATAAAGTAAAGAAATTTAATATGATGTTCAAAGTTGGCATAGGGCCCGAATCTGAAACTGCTTACCTTAGACCGGAAACATGTCAGTCCATTTTTGTTGATTTCCCGCGACTCTTCAAGACCATGAGAGGTAAACTACCTGTTGGGATAGCGCAGATTGGAAAGAGTTTTAGAAACGAGATTTCGCCTCGTCAAAGTCTTCTTAGACTAAGAGAATTCTATCAGGCAGAAATCGAAGTTTTCTGCAATCCCAATAAATTGGACGACCTTGAGAAATTTTCCGAAGTAGAAAATACTGAAATTAGGTTAATGGTTGACGATCAGATTAAAAAGATGACCTGTAAGGAAGCGTTAAACGCTAAAATTCTTCCAAATAAGCTCGTTGCCTACTATCTTGGCCTTCTTGTAGAATTTTATCAAAAAAGCGGGATTGACATGAGTAAAAGCAGGTTTAGGAAGCTGACTGATAAGGAAAAGGCATTCTATGCAACGACTGCCTTTGATTTCGAAGTTGAAACAACAATTGGTTGGCTTGAGCTAGTAGCATGCAATTATAGATCTGATTATGATTTAAAGAGTCATGGAAATACTAGCAAAGAAAAGTTTGAAGTCATCGATGACGACGTAAAAGTTCTTCCTCACATATTTGAGCTCTCAATGGGAATTGACAGAAGTCTGTATACCATACTAGAACATGGTTTTCGTGACGACAAAGAGAATGAGAGAATTGTTCTATCGTTGAAGCCATATCTAGCTCCTATACACGTAGGC
>Ga0209236_1001898_pt1 | contig 12720 bp, 17 predicted proteins | sample GraSoi013_1_40cm_FD_185819 | JGI IMG/M metagenome (GOLD analysis project Ga0209236, IMG submission 185819) | Grasslands soil microbial communities from the Angelo Coastal Reserve, California, USA - Sample 09_27_2013_1_40cm (SPAdes) (version 2) | ecosystem: Environmental > Terrestrial > Soil >... | reverse complement strand
GGCTTGGATTCGAGATTAGGGCTGATAGTGGGCGATTTCCGGAGAGAGTCTTCTGCGGAGGCAGTCGTCTAAGCTTTCGGTTTGGCGTCTGGCTTTGCTGGAGGCTTAGCGGCCGGTTTTGATTCCGGCTTGGCAGCAGGCTTCCCTTCGGGTTTCGCGGGAGTCTTGGTCTCGGCTGGGGCCGGCTTTGATTCCTTGGCAGGCGGCGGTTTAGACTCCTTTGCCGGAGCCGGGGCTGGTTTAGCTGGCTCAGCTTTCTTTTCCGGAGCCGCTGGCTTGGGCGCTGCAGCGGCAGGCTTCTCTTCCTCTGCTCCCTTCTTCTTTGAAACTCTCTGGTCCTTTGGAAGATTTCTGTTCTTTATGTAAGCTGGAACAATCTTGTCGGCAAGTTTCGAGTCACCATAGACTTCCACCTGGCATACGGCTGAGGATCCCCCTGTCCGGGTTCGGACGCTTCGGACATAGACCTTGTCCTGTTGAGTTTTGAAGTGATCGGAGGCGATCTTTCGAATCGCCAAACGGTCAGGAGTTCCAGTACCCTCGTGGTGGACGATCAGCTTCGCATCTTTCCTGCCTAGAAGCGGGTTAACGTGTTCGGCGATTATCTCGACGCTCAACTCTTAGCCTCCACCGGCTTCTGAGCCGTGTCTCCCATAACTACGCTGTTGACTTGGAGGGTATCTTCTCCAACTATGCGCCCGCGAACAAGCTTCCTCCGCCTTTCTCCATTATCATTTGGCTTGAAGCCTACTCCACCCGAGAGCATTGCTCTCTTCTTGGCCCCTCCCTGAATATCGAAACGCATCGGAATGCCATCCTTGTCAGTGCCACCAGTGATCTTGAGTTTCATGTTTCCTATCCCGAGAAGCTTACCGTCAACCTCATCCCCGATCGATTTTCCGACAAGGGCCTGCGCTTTCGCTCCTTCGATAGTGGCGGCTTTCGATGTCTTGCTCACAGGATCCGACACTATGAGCTGGAACTTAGCCATGTTTTGTTAGCGGGCTCCGTTGGAAGCCAATTCCCCCGGGCTGTTAATAAACGTCGTTCGAGTCATGACACCGCACCCGAGGCATTTTTTGCAGATAGAGCGGCTAGCTCGTCAAGTAGCGCAAGTTCTGCCTGGGAGAGGTGGTCTCTGAATTTTGATGAAAGGGTTTTGGCATGTTTCAAAGGAACATCGACATAGAGGATGTCTCCCTCGAAAATGTGTCTACCAACGATCGGCTTATCGATGGAAACAGCGACTTGCTTTCCAGGTCCTACTTCTGGTACATCTTTGCCCTGGTCTTGGACTCTGAGGACTATGCCGATGCGCTTCCCGCTGCTGTTGATCACTGGATATTTCGGTTTGACGATTCCCTCGAGGATTTCGACGCCAACTATGGCAGGGTCGTTTCTGCGGAAGACGAATCCTTTGAGGATCTTCATCTTGCCCGGACGGATAAGAAGCTCCATCTCGGCCTTAACGCCGGCACTTCTCTGAGCCTCGACCCATCTTGAGTAGTCTTCTAAGACGCGATAGATTATGTCGCCCCTGAAGACCGGTATCCCTGTTTCTTTGATCTCTTGCTCAGCATCAGGCAGGAGCTTGACATTGAACCCGAGGATCGCGGCTAGGTAGAGGTCTTTCGCTCGAACGACTTCCGCCTCGACGACGTCTCGTCTAGATATTTCGCCTACGTCTGCGAGACGTATGGGTACTTTGGAAACGGAAAGGGAGGTTGTGAGAGCCTCTAGCGAACCGAGGGCGTCAGCTTTCACGATGACTCCAGATCGATCAGTACTAACCTTCACCGATTCGACCTCGCCAAACACCTTCTTCTCTAGTTCCGCCCGGTTCGACGGGTCAGCCACGCCGTAAATGGGAGATCCTGCTATTGCGTCATCTAGACCTTGGGCTGCGATCTTGATTCCCGCGGCAGCGTCGACAAAATCGACATGGCTGAACTTGTCTCTGGGATCGCGAATCTCGTCGAGGGGCTTCGGTACGAGCAGAGCCCGGACCCGTGTCCGTAAGATCCCGTTCCGTCCAGCTAGTACTATTTCGTCATCTACCTTGATCGTCCCGTCATAGATCATGGCGTCAATGGTGACTCCGAGGCCAGGTTCCTCTTTCACCTCGAGAACGGTGCCCTCTGCTGGACCGGCGCTGGTTGTTAGTTCTCCCTTCATGAAAATCTGGGTGAGCCCGACCAGCATAGCCATCAGTTCGGGCAGCCCTTCTCCCGTCTTGGCGCTCGAGGGTACGAGGGCTATGGTTCTGGAGAAGTCTTTGATTCTGTCGAACCGATCGGCGCGGAAGCCGTAACGGGAAAGGGTTCCCATCATCGTGTATATCCTATTATCAAGATCCGTCAAGACTTCGGGTCTTTGCGGTTCTATATTGGCGAGGAACGAGCCGTCAAGTGATGACTTCCATCCCGGTATTGCGTCGATCTTGTTGCAGCATACTAGGAATGGGGTTTTTCTGGCCTTGAGAATATTCAAGGATTCGACGGTTTGGGGCTCGATTCCTTTGGTGAGATCGATTACGAGGACGGCGACGTCGGCAGCCGATCCTCCCCGCTTGCGAAGATTGCTGAATGTCTCGTGACCTGGAGTGTCGATGAAGAGTATTCCGGGAACTTCGATCTTGAGGTTAAACCTAGCTAGAAGAGGTCCACAGATCTTTGTAATAGTTTGAGCAGGGATGAGGCTGGCGCCGATCCACTGAGTGATCAGGCCCGGTTCTCGGGCGGCCACGGAGGTGCCTCGGATCTTGTCGAGGAGCGTGGTCTTCCCATGGTCTACGTGTCCGAGGACGACTGCGATTGGTGAACGAATTGCCATATCTGGGAAGGCTCCACATTGCCCTCCGTTTTTCCTATGTCTGCATTAAAACCTTGATTGTTCTTCGAAGGAAGCCTTTGAGGCTAGATTCCGTCGTGGAAGAATATTGATGATTCTTTCTTCGCGTTTTCGAGACTATCAGATGCGTGAATGATATTGGCGGTTATGGACAACGAAAGGTCTCCTCTGATGGTTCCCGGCTCCGCGGTCTGCGGGTTGGTTGCGCCGATTACTTTGCGCAAAACGTCAACCGCATTCGAAGCTTCAAGAATCATCAGCAATACAGGCCCGGAGATGACATGATCTACGAGTTCTTGGAAGAAGGGCTTTCCCTGGTGAACGGCGTAAAGCGTCTCTGCTTCCTTTCTGGATATGTTGTGAAGACGCAACTGTTTGATTGCGAATCCTTTCCTCTCTAGTCTGGACAGAACTTCGCCGGCGACCCTCGATTGAAGGGCTTCAGGTTTGAGGAAGGCGAATGTCTTGTTGTTGGAGTGGCTGCTCAGCGTCCTCTCTCTCTCTTCCCGTAGTAAGCAGTCCACTTCAGCTTACGAGAGTCCCGCTTGAATGATAACGTGCTGACTCTGCAACGGCGCGAGCAAAAGTAGAGAATCGTGCCGTCGTTCTTCACGTGCATTATGCCCGTGGAGTTGGGAAAGTTCTTTCCGCAGAAACTGCACTTGAACGTCTTTGGCGTCGCTTACGCCCTACCTGATCTTTTTCGCTTCTCGCTCAGTCTCTCGAAGCATGAGAACGTCGTTAAGCCGGATAGGTCCCTTTACGTTTCGAGTAATAATTCGTCCCTTGTCGCGGCCCTCTAAGACTCTGACTCGAACCTGAATAACTTCTCCCGTAACCCCGGTCCGTCCGATGACCTGTGTGACTTCGGCCGGGATGAGTGGTTCGTCAGATCTGTCTTTTCCCTTGCTCACTTGCCTGCGCCGGTCTTCTTGATATTCTCAACTATCTTCAGGATATCTTTGAGGGATTGTGCACCATCGCCAGGCTCTACAACTGAAATCGCGGCGGAGCCAACGTCCAGTCCAGCGGATTTGCCTAGCTCAAGCTTACTGGGAACGTAAAGGTATGCGATCTTCCTCTCTTCGCACAAGATGGGTAGATGAGCTACTACTTGCGGGGGCTCAACATCCTCTGCGATAACGACTAGTTTGGCGATTCCTCGCTCGATTGCCTTTGTCGATTCGTTTGTGCCTTTCCGGAGTTTTCCGGTGTCCTTCGCTACCTGTAGAAGTTGATAGGCCTTGTCAACGGCTTCTTTGGGAACTTGGAATCGTACGTAAACGGATTTTTGTGCCATCCAGACTCACTCTCATCGGCCAGCAGGCTGGGCGATGCCCGGCTTTTATGAACGTTTCGACTAGTGATGGAAACAACACTAAATATGGCGCGGAGTCTGATGCGTCGAAGATATGTCCCAAGCACCGGCAAAGCCACCTGCACAGTCTAAGGCGCAAGCACCAGCCGCGGCAAAGCCGAAACAGAAGAAGCTGCGGATGAGAAGTGAGCTATACGAAATTTCCGGCTCGACGACGAAGCTGAAGAATCGGAAGTGTCCACGGTGCGGCTCAGTTATGGCATCTCACAAACAACCGACCCAGAGGTCGGTTTGTGGTGCGTGTAGCTTTACCGATTACGGGCCCAAATGAGCTGGGCTACTTTTCCCCAACAAGCGTTGGAGCTAGGGCAACTAGCTCGATCGGATCCTATCGAACTCGGATAGCGAACTTTCCTGGAACCTTGATCTGCATAAGATGAGCTACTTCGGAGTTTGCTGGTTCAAGTACAACGACAAAGCCGGTCCAGTCATCGCTCAGGTTGGTGGATTTGCAGTTGGGGCATACTGGACCTGCGCTAATCATGCGGCAGTTCTTGCATGCTTTGTCTGTCAAGCTGCTGCTTTACGCTCCAGCTTCGGAGGTTTCCCTTTGAGATCCTCTTCGATCCATTCTATTCTGCCCAGAAACGGTTGGCGCAGTGTGATGCCGATTTTTCCTCCTGAGCCTCCTCGCGGGAAGCTGACGGCGATTATTCGTCCTCTGACCATGTTTCCCTTTCCAAGATTTCTGTGACTCTCGCGTCCGGAGAGTACACCATGCTTCTCATCGTAGGTTATGAAATCGTCCATGATCTGGGATACATGTAGGAGAGCGTCTTCAGGGCCTATTCTAACGAATGCTCCAAAGTCGGTGACCTCTACGATCTCTCCCTCCACAACCTCATGGAGCTCTGGGAAGAAGGTGAGCAGTTTGAAGATAGCTTTGTGATGGGTTGAGCCGTCACCGGGGAGAATTTTCCCGGTTGTCTCAACGTCAACATCTGTGACAAGGATAACATAGCCGAGTTCCTCGTCCACATAATTCTCGTACTTGAGCTTGATCTGTTCACGGGCGACTTCGTCGATGGGTTGTCCGAACTTCTGTGGCGGAATACGGACTACGTCTTCGACTGTCACTATGCGGAACATATTCACGGAAGGCGGCTGAACGCGTTATTTTAGGGCTCCGCTTGGGAATCGCGATGATTCTGGGTTTAGATCTTGGTTCCGAGGTACCAGAGAGCTAGCTTCCTGAAAGCAGTAGCTCGGTGCGAATACTTGTCCTTGAATTCGACTCCGCCTTCGGCAAAGGTTTTCCGCCCACCTCTTGGAATGAATATTGGGTCGAACCCGAAACCCTGCTTTCCAGCAGGTTTGTGCGATATTGTCCCATTTACTTTTCCCGAGAATTCTTGAGACGAATCCCTGGGAGATGCAAGAGCTAGAGAAGCCTGAAAATATGCTTCTCGTCCTGTCTGTCGGCGCATCAAGCGCAAGAGTCCTCCAACCCCAATCGTTGCGTGGACGTATGATGAGAATGCGCCTGGGAAGCCGTTCAGGGCTTTGACGAAGAGCCCCGAGTCTTCCACCAGGACTCTACGGTTGTGTTTTTTGGCGGCTTCTTCCGCGGCGAACTTGGCTATTTCACCGAGGTTTGTGCTCTGGATCTCGGTTTTCGGGGAGGCGAGCATGCGTATCTTTATGCCGAATGGGTCGAGGATTCTGCGGGCTTCCTGGTACTTGTGATGGTTCTGGGTTACGAACCATATTGTTCGTTTATCGGATGGCGAAGTATCTGCCTCTCCTTGCGATCTCCGCGGCTTTCCGAAGACTCGATTTCGCCATCTCCTCGCCGACAACCTCACGATAGCCCTTCGCAACCATTCTGAGCGAACTTGTAGGGTCGAGGGCGTGGGTAGCGATCAGCGAGCGTTGGAGTAGGTGCAGATCGGTTCCGTGGTCTTCGTGGTCGGTTGATTTGCGGGCCATTCCGAAGTCTACCATGAACGGCCTCTCGTCGGCTGGTAGAATGATGTTTGATGTAGTGAGGTCGCCGTGTGTTATTCCTGCTGAATGGAGGAAGCCCACTTGTCTGCCTAACTCTTCAAGAAGAGCGAGCCGACGAGCATTACTCATAGTATCAAGAATGTTTCTGGCGAGCAATCCGTCGATGAACGTCATGATGATTGTAGACCGTTCGATGTCGAGGCCAAGAATGCTAGGAAGTCTAGCCCCCGCGACCTTACCATCTCGGATCGCGGAGGACTCCCTGATGGTTCTCTCTTTTCTGATGCTAGCGTCCAGCTTTTCGTGTCGATAGGCTTTTCGAACTCTTCTCTTGACTACAACTTTCCATGGGGGCAGCTGCGAGAGAAAGAGATCTGCCTCAGCACCTCGGTGCAGCGGTTGGAGGTCTAAGGTCGAGGAATCCATGGAACATCAATCTCATCCAGACGCCATCGCGGATTGACAAAGCTTTCTGGGACGGGGACAGTGACACCGGATTCGAAGGCAAGTCTTCCCGAGCAGGCGATCTGCGCGCCGCAATCTCCAGAGTACTCGATCGGAACGGGATGAAATGTTGCATCGTGATCCTCTGCGACCAATTGGATCATTTCTCGAAGGCGCTTGTTTGCGGCTACGCCTCCAGCAAGCAGGATTTCTTTCTTCCTCGTTTGAACCAAGCTGCGCTCAACGGCCTCTGCGAGCATCGCAAAGGAGACTTCTTGGATCGAGAAACAGATGTCTGGTAAGGACTTCCCTTCCTTTAGGAGTCGTATGGCAGCGGTTAGCAATCCAGAGTAGGCAACATCGTTTCCCTTTACAGTGTAGGGTAGAGCAAGAAGGGTCTGACCCTCTTTCGCTTTTGACTCAACAGCGACTCCTCCCGGAGACGGGAGCTTTGCCTCACGGGCAAACATGTCCAGGAGATTTCCCAGGGTTATGTCCTCTGTCTCACCATATATCCGCCATCGTCTATTCAAATGAACTGCGATTGCAGTATGTCCACCCGAGACTAGAACTGCTAGAGGATCATGTGATCGTCCAGCAGCCATGGCCAGGTCCAGGTGAGCCACACCGTGGTGGACGGGAACGAGAGGCCTGTCCAAGTAAAGAGCTAGAGCCCTAGAGATGGTTGCTCCGATCCTGAGGCAGGGTCCCAGACCCGGTCCTGCAGAATAACAGACTGCATCTGGGGAGATTCCATTTCCAACGCCTTGGAGGGCTTTCTCTATTACGTCGCTTGAGACCTCATTGTGGTGCTCGGCCGCTTTTCGGGGATGGATTCCAATCCCGGTCGGCGGCCGGTACGTAGAATTCACGTTGGTGAGTATCCTACCATGATCGTCGATCATGCTCGCCCCAAAGGTGTGGGCAGTCGATTCTATTCCTAGGAAAAAAATGGGTTCTGCTCGAGTGCTCTGCTTCACTGGATTGTTCCCTGACGCAACGGGGGTTGTGTCAGGGTGCTGCGTCTTTGTGTTACTTGAGGGCTTTGGCCAGTTTATCGAACGATGTGTTCCAGCCCATTTCAGCCATCTTGCTCTGCTCGCCCGCCGGAAGGCCCACGTGCCTCAACGTCATCCGGGTCTTTCCACCAACCTCTTCAAACGTCACCGTTACTAACATTTCCAGCGGGAGGTCCGAGGGCATCCCGTAATGAGAGGCCGGAACCACGTTGCCCTTCTCGTCCGCGAAGCTGTCTGTGGAGACTATCCGCTGCAACGGGATGATCTCCCGGTAGACACCTGTGCTCCAATAGTCTTTGCCGTCTGGGGAGCGCATGCAGAAGAGGTACTTGCCGCCTACGCGGAGGTCGATATTGATGAAGGGTGCTGTGAAGCCTTCTGGTCCCCACCATCGCTTTGCTCGTTCAGGGTCCGTCCACGCCTTCCATACTGCTTCGCGGGGGGCATCGAACACTCGTACGATTGTTAGCTCGTTTCTATTTCTGGTTTGACTCATTTCTTCTGTTCTACTTGTCATTCTTTTTCCTCTAGATGTTTGGCGAGTCGGGCGAGGCGGTCCTCCCACAGTACCCGGTATTGCGTCAGCCAGCCGAACGCCACGCTTAGCGGTGCTGCGTCGATCTGGCAGCGGCGTACCCGGCCTTCCGGCTCGACCCGCAATAGTCCCGCGTCTTCGAGGACCCGCAGGTGCTTCGATATCGCCGGCAGGCTCACTTTGTAAGGTTCTGCCAGTTCGCTGACTGTGGCGTCGCCGGCCGACAGCTCCTCAAGGATGGCCCGCCGTATTGGGTGGGCTAATGCCCCGAAGACCTGGTCTAGGTCGAGGACGACCTTTGCTTGACTAACCATCTAGCAGGGGAATGCGCTCGAAGATTATTTAACCTTTTAGTTAAGTGATTCTTCATACCTGAAGCATTTTGTGGTGTGGTCGTTCACCATTCCAACAGCCTGCATGAACGCGTAACAGATCGTCGGGCCGACGAACCGTAGGCCTCTTTTGCGGAGATCTTTGCTCATAGCATCAGACTCCTTTGTGGTCGCTGGAATCTTGCTGAGCGACGCGAATCTGTGCTTGATTGATCTGCCACCGACAAATTGCCAGATGTATTTGTCAAAAGAACCGTATTCCTTCTGTAATTGAAGGACTTCTCTTGCATTGTTGATAGTGGCTTGGATCTTGAGACGGTTACGTATTATTCCGGGGTCGCGGAGAAGACGTTGGACATCCTTGTTGTTGTAACGGGCAATTTTCGAAGGCTGAAACGCATGGAATGCTTTGCGGTAGTTTTCGCGTTTGTTCAAAACTGTTTGCCAGCTGAGCCCCGCTTGTGCGCCCTCCAATACGAGAAATTCGAACAGGGTCCTGTCATCGTGCGCAGGCACACCCCATTCCTTATCGTGGTACTCAACCATGAGTGGGCTGTCGCCCATCGTTGCCCACTGACACCTCTGAAGCTTTGTTTCTTTCAATTCGTCTCTTACACGCTTACCAGGTCTATCTCACCTCGTCATCTTGCAAAGGTTAAATTTTGCCCGTTGGACGATTACGCCTCCAGTATTTGGGGAATGAACCATCAGAAAGTTAGTTGTGTTGTCATTTGTAACGCTTGATGGAGTTATGCAGGCTCCAGGTGGACCCGAGGAGGATACGAGTGGCAATTTCAAGTATGGAGGATGGTCTTTCGGCTACTGGGATGGTGTTATGGAAAAGGTCATGGGTGGACAGATGGGACATCCATACGATCTCTTGCTTGGCCGGAAGACCTACGAGATATTCGCAGGGTATTGGCCGAAAGCAAAAGACAACCCTTTCGCGGACAACCTAAACAAGGCTAAGAAATACGTCGTTTCCAAAACGCTCAAGAAACTTGATTGGGAGAACTCCATACTTGTCACGGGTAACGTCCCAGAAGAGATTAGGAAACTTAAGAAAGAGGACGGGCCCGAATTGCAGGTTCACGGTAGTTCAGATCTTATCCAAACTCTTCTAAAGCACGATCTCGTTGATGAGTTCTGGTTGAAAATATATCCCGTTACCATTGGACATGGCAAGCGACTTTTTGGCGTGGACACGATACCGGCTTCTTTCAAACTTCTTGAAAGTAAGATCTCAACCGCAGGCGTTATCGTAGCCACATATCGGCGAGACGGAGAGATCAAAACAGGAAGCTTTGACTTGACTAATCAAACAAGCGAACTCAAGCCCTCAAAATCATGAAGAGACGAAGTGAGTCTGTCTAAACTTTACCTCCATAGAGGTTAGCCTAGCCTTACGATTCCCGATTTTGGTCCTTGTCCTCGACATTTGTAGACTCGTGGGACTCTGACGGTTGGTTGCGGACCAGTTCGGAAGCCCGCCTGTCTATGCCTCGCAAGAGTCTGTGATAGCTCAGAAGTGACAGGTAACCGATTCCCATGTAGAAAAGCACGTCAAACAGCAAGAAGGCGAAATTGTAAGTCGTCACGCAACAAGAACTCAAGCATGGCCCATTCAAAACAGAGTAGGCTTCATGAGGCTGAGAAGGGCTTTGACTACAAACAGTTCCACTTACTGTCTCCCATGGCAGTGGGAAGCCGTAGTTCGTTATTGCTATTCCGCTAGGCAAGTAACTGTACGAGGTTAGAACGTTTACGGAAACATAGCTCGCTACTAGTCCGAGAGAGAGAAAAAGTATCAGATACCTGAGCCGGGGTCGGAGCATTACTTTGCTCCTGATCCCGAGTGATTAGACGTAAGAAGATTGCGGAAATAGTTTGCTAACTGCCCGTGTGGCCAAGACAAGATACGTCAAGCGGTTACTGTAAACGTGAAAATATTGTTCCGTGTTGTTGTGAGAACTATCGTGTAGGTACACTTAGATTGAAACGTGAACGCACTTCCATCTATAACGATATTGACAGGGGCGATCTGGTTGGTGCCAATGGTTGGTTCCGTCGGGTTCATTTTTGTGAACTGATTGTTATTGAATTGGACGCCGTACGAGACGAACGATGTGCTTACCGACCCAGCGTTCCTTATGTTCAAAGTCATATTCGTCGGTGAATTGACTTGTGAGGTTTCGACGAATAGGGCCTCCTGTCCTGGGCATGGAGTAACAACGCATCCGGGGGCATTGTAGCGATAGCATCCACCGCACAAAGGTGAGGGACTACCAGTCGTTTCCCAATAGAGCACTCCTCCGAGGACTAGCCCACACACTATGACAACAATGAGGACAGTCCCGGTCGTTGGGCGCATTGAGTCTTCTAGGGACCTACGTTTCAGCTCGGAGAATAGTCGGATTGAACTAAGGACGAGCAAACCAAGTTACGTAAAGACTCTCAGTAGAGTGAATCTCGAACGGAGCGTTAAACCCATTATTCCGACATCAACTTGAAAGAAGTCCCTGTTCCCATCAGACAAGCCCTTAACAACCTCCGAGGACGTTCTAGAGGATATTACGTTGCAACCCGAAATTAATATAGGTACGCTCGGTCATGTCGACAATGGGAAGAGCACCATTGTCCAAGCGCTAACAGGGGTTTGGACGGCCAGGCACTCTGAGGAACTGCGACGAGGAATCACGATCCGTATCGGATACGCTGACGCCTCATTCTACGAGTGCCCCTCCTGCGAGCCCCCCTACAACTATTCAACAAGCAAGATCTGCCCGAACTGTAAGAGCGAGACCAAATTCCTAAGATCGGTAAGCTTTGTCGATTGTCCGGGGCACCACAGCCTCATGGTCACAATGCTGTCCGGGGCCGCGATCATGGACGGATCGATGTTTGTCATTTCAGCGAACGTCAAGTGTCCACAAGCCCAAGACCGAGAGCACATGCTGGCCGCGCAGATGGTCGGGTTGCGTAAGATGGTGGTTGTGCAGAATAAGATCGATGTGGTAGACCGCGCCAGGGCTAAGGTGAACTATCAGGAGATTCGTGAATTTGCGAAAGACACTGTTGCTGGAGATGCTCCAGTGATACCGGTTTCAGCCCAGCATAAGTTGAACATGGATGTTTTGATTGCTGCGATCCAGGAGAAGATTCCGACTCCTAAACGCGACTCCTCGGTTGCGCCGCGAATGTCGATCCTCCGATCATTCGATGTCAACAAGCCCGGTACAGAAGTGGACGATATTCTGGGGGGGGTTGTTGGAGGGTCTGTTGTCCAGGGGATTTTCAAGAGAGGAGAGGAGATCGAAATCAAACCGGGAATAAAGGTAGGCGAGTCGAACCGGGTCACCTACGAGAGACTTGTCGCGAACGTTGAGACCTTGCAAGCCGGTGACGGAGAGGTGAAGCAGGCAATGCCTGGTGGGTTGGTTGCTGTTGGAACCGATCTGGATCCATCGATAACAAAGTCTGACGGGTTAGTGGGTAATGTCCTGGGAAGGTCAGGTACACTCCCCGATATTCTGGAAAAGGTCAGCCTCGATGTTGACCTATTCGAAAGAGCAGTCGGGACAGAACAGCTAGTCCCGGTGCAAAAGATCAAGATGAACGAACCCCTAGTCCTCAACGCGAGCACTGCTGTCACTTCCGGATTGGTCGTATCCGCAAGAGAAGACATCGCAGATGTACAGCTAAAGAAACCCATCTGTGCTGACCCAGGATCCAAAGTCGCCCTAAGCCGGAGAATTGGGGAAAGCTGGCGCCTCATAGGATTCGGAACGATAAGATAGGATTCGAGACCTTTCCAAGTCCGAGCAGAAAAACAAAATAGGACCGACCGACTTGGAAGGATTGAAAGAAGCTTCGGGTTCGAAAATCGTAATCTTGGCCGTCGGGACAGGTTTTCTCGTTGCTGGGATCATAGCCTACTTGACTGGAGTAATGACGGTCAGCGCAGTATCCTACGCGTGTAGGGTGCAAGGAATTCCTTGCCCTGAACGCGAGGGCGCCACCCTCAGCATGGGACAAATGGAAGAGCTCTGGGGAGCAGTCTCAACAGTTGCAGGGGCAGTTCTCGCAGTACTAGGGCTGGGATCGAGAATACGATCCACTCGATAGAGTAATCTTCTGCCCAAGTCTCGCTTTCCGAGTGACTCAACACGTTCCACAAATATCACAACTGCGCGCGCCAATGATCCAACTCTATGA
>Ga0209236_1001897_pt1 | contig 12721 bp, 10 predicted proteins | sample GraSoi013_1_40cm_FD_185819 | JGI IMG/M metagenome (GOLD analysis project Ga0209236, IMG submission 185819) | Grasslands soil microbial communities from the Angelo Coastal Reserve, California, USA - Sample 09_27_2013_1_40cm (SPAdes) (version 2) | ecosystem: Environmental > Terrestrial > Soil >... | reverse complement strand
TCGCGCCTCTTTCACTTCCCGCTCCTCGATTTTCGCGTAGTGGCGGATCCGACTCAGGTAGTCGTCACAGGCCGCCCGCAACGCGCTGTTCTTCATGCGGGTTCCGCCGGCGGCGACCACGGCATAACGCATCAGGCATACATTCCGCGCAGCCGATGCATCGCCGCCACCCGATCCACCGCGACGATGTATGACGCGATGCGGTTGGCGACTTTGTGCTTCGCCGCCATCGCCATCACCTCGCTGAAGGAGCGGACGAGAATCGCTTCGAGCCGGCGATTGACCGTCTCCTCGTCCCAGAAATAGCCGCCCCGATCCTGCACCCACTCGAAGTAGCTCACCGTCACGCCGCCGGCATTCGCCAGGATGTCGGGAATTACGAAAACCCCTTTGTCCTCGAGGATCTTGTCCGCCGCCGCACTCGTGGGACCGTTGGCACCTTCACAGATGATCCTGGCTTTGATGTGGGGAGCGTTCTTGCGAGTGATCACGTTCTCGGTTGCGGCGGGGATCAACACATCGCAGTCGACGGTCAGGACCTGCTCGTGCGGGATCGTTTGCGCCTTGGTGTACCCGGCGAGCTGGCGCCGCTCCTTTACCCATTTGATCAGGTCCTCCACGTCGAGACCCTTGGGGTTGTGGAGGGCCGTCGACTTGTCGGACGCCGCGACGATGATCGCACCCGCCTGGGCCATCAAAGCCGCGGCGATGGAGCCGACATTGCCAAAGCCCTGGACGGCGATGCGCGCGCCCTTGAGACTCATCCCCAGCGTCGCGAGCGCCTCGCGCGTCACGATCATACAGCCGCGACCGGTTGCCTCGCGCCGCCCCAGGGAGCCGCCCATCTCGACCGGTTTCCCCGTCACCACCGCGGTCACGGTGTGGCGTTTGTGCATGGAGTAGGTGTCCATGATCCACGCCATCACGCGCTCGTTCGTGTTTACATCGGGCGCCGGAACGTCAGAATCAGGGCCCAGGACTTCGATGATGCTGGAGGTGTAGCGTCGCGTCACCCGCTCCAACTCGCCCATCGACATGGTGGTCGGATCGCAAACCACGCCGCCCTTGGAGCCCCCGAAGGGGATGTTCACCAGCGCGCACTTCCACGTCATCCAGGCGGCCAACGCTTTGACTTCTTCGAGGGTGACGTTGAGATCGAAGCGAATGCCGCCCTTGGCCGGTCCACGCGACGTGTTGTACAGCACGCGGTAGCCGGTATAGACCTCGACCTCTCCGCTGTCGCGGAGGATCGGCACGGAGACAATGATTTGTTTTTCGGGATTGCGCAGAACCTTGTACAGGCCGGGGTCGAGATTGAGCAGCTTCGCCGCGTGATCGAAGCGCTCCATCATCGCTTCGAACGGATTTTCCTCGGCGAGGAAGGTTTGTTTGTCAGGTCGGATAATCGCAGGTTCGCTCATACGGCTCGCTTCACCACTCCCTCCAGGACGCGCTCGACCGCGTCGCCGTTCAACTCCCAGCGCACCGCCAGCCCCGCCACCAACGGCTCCGGCGCGTCTTTCGGCCAGCGGCGCCGGAGCTTCACCGCGTCCTTTTCCGTGACTACAACATAATCGGCGTCTTTGCCGGCTTGCGCGAGCCACGCGACATCGCCCGCGGGGTAGGCGTGATGATCTTGATACGCCACAAGTTGCACCGTGGCTCCCGCGGCGCGGACCTGCGCGGCGAAGCTCGAAGGATCGGCGATCCCCGCGGCCACGATCACCCGCTTGCGCGCCAGGGAATTAAGCTCGACGCGCTTGCCCGAATCGAGCCCCGCCAGTCCGTCGAGCGCGAGATGCACGCACCCCACCACAGCTTGCGGCCACCGCGCCGCAATGCGGGCCGCGAGTCGCAAACCTTCGGCGATGGCCGCGCGCCGCCGCGTCACGATGATGACGTCCGCACGACCGAGCGCGCTCCAATCCTCGCGCCAGGGCCCCGCTGGAAGCGGCCATGCGACCGCGCGCGGCGGCGCACTTTCGGTGCTCACCACCGCGATGTTGACGTCGCGCGCGACATCGAGCCGTTGATACGCGTCGTCCAAAACCAGCACCTGGGCTCCCGCCCTCCGGGCGCGCTCCGCGCCGGCCACACGGTCGGCGTCCGCGACAACGATGGCCCCGGGAACCAACCGCTGATGCACGGCCTGCTCGTCGCCGCGGTAGCCGCGCAGCAGGATGCCCGGCTTCAAGCCCCGCCGCGCGAAGAACGCGGCGGTCCACGCCGCGACCGGCGTCTTTCCAGCGCCCCCGACCGCCAGGTTCCCGATCGAAACCGACGGCAGCGGCAATGGGCGCCGCCGCAGCCAACGCCGCTTGTAGGCGGATGCGCGAGCCGTCATGAAGGTGCGGTAGACCATCGCGAAGGGCAGCAGCACGCCACGCGAGACACGCGCGGGTGCGGAGCCACTCCACCAGAGCCATTGCGCGAACCGATGAGCGCTCACGACGCCGTCATCACTTCCTGAAGACCGCGCGACACCTCATCGATGCCGCGGCGCAGCCCGTCCTTCCCCGCGCCGATTTCGATCGGGCGACTGTAGGCGACGTCGATCGCGCTCAATGGCTTGGGAATACACATCCGATCCCACGAGCCGAGGTACCAAGCGGACGACGGTCGCGCACCGACGGCAACGATCGGGACGCCGGCGTGCTGCGCCGCTGCCACGGCGCCCGGTTGCACCCGCTCGGCGGGACCGCGCGGGCCGTCCGGGGTCATCGCGACAACCGCGCCCCCTTGCAGCGCCCGCACGATCCCCAGCAACCCAACCTCGCCACCTCGCTGTGTGGAGCCGCGCACCGGGCGGTAACCCCACTGCGCCGCGAGATCCGCGAGGTATCCCCCGTCCCGGTGGCGACTGATCAGCACCACCACTGCTTCTCGCTTATGCAGCGCGAGGAGTGGCAGAATCCGCGAATGCCAGAGCACAAAGATGAACGGCCGCTTGGCGTCCCAGAGTGGCCGCCAGTTTTCCGTGCCGCGTTCCCGGAATCGCCACGTCGCCGCGAGAGTCTTGATCAGCGTGGGTCCGATCGCCGCCGCGACCGGCTCCGCCCACCCCAGCTTCACTTGATCAGCCCGGCGGCCAGCTCGGCGACGCGATCCGCGGCGCCGGGCGCGCCGAGTCGGTCGCGGACGATCCGGAGCCCCTCGCGTTGGCGGCGCGTCGCCGGATGGTCGGCGTCGAGTAACGGCAAAACGCCGTCGGCCAGCGTGTCCGCGGTCGCCCGCCGCTGCAGCAGCTCGGGCGCGACCTCATAACCGGCCACGAGATTCACGAGACCGACCCACGGCACGCGCAGCACGCGAAACGCGATGAACGACGAAATCGGATGGACGCGATAGGTAATGACCATCGGGACGTCGGCGATCGCGGCCTCGAGCGTCGTCGTTCCCGACTTGCAGATTCCAGCGTCCGACGCGGCGAACACGAGCAACGGATCGCCCATGTGGACCTTGATCCCCCCGGGGTCGGGATAATCGGCACCGGACGTGCCGGCCACCACGATCTGGATGTCGGGGCACGCCGCGGCGACTTTGGCCGCCGCTGCGCGAAAGATCGCCCAGTGCCGTTTCACCTCGAGTGCCCTGCTGCCGGGGAACAGTCCGAGGGTGCGGCGCGCGGGATCGAGTCCGAGCACCTTCCGCGCGTCGACACGCGACGGCGGCGCCGGCCGGTCCTTGAGCGGATGGCCCACGAACGTCGCGGTCACGCCGCGCTCGCGGAAGAACGCTTCTTCAAACGGCAGAATCACGGCGAGCTGATTCACCGCCGCGAGACGACGGACGCGCTTCGCTCCCCACGCCCACATCTGCGGCGCGATGTAGTACAACACGGGAATGCCGGCGGCAGAGGCCGCAGCGGCGGCACGAAGGTGATAACCCGGATAGTCGACGAGGATCACGAGATCATAGCGTTTCGCCTGAAACGCCTTCTTGACGCGAGACAACAATCGATAGTGTGCGGGAATCTTGGCGAGCGCCTCGACGAAGCCGACGACCGAGAAGGCTTCCATCCGATCGAGCACGCGCGCGCCGGCGCGCTCGAGCAACGGCCCGCCCAGCGCCTCCAGCTCGAGGCCTGGCAGCCGGCGGCGCAGCGCGGTCGCCACGGCGGCGGCGTGCGCGTCCGCCGATGGTTCACCCGCCGAGATGTAAATCCGGGGGGTTCGGGCGGGGGGGAGGCTCACGGCCTCGCGGACGCGAGCGGCGAAGCGTCGATCGCGTCGGCGACGCGATACGCGAGCGTCAGCGCCTGCAGCCCCGCCGCGCCGGTGACAACGACGTCGCCGTCACCGCGGACTGCCGTGAGGAAGCTCTCCAACTCGAGCTTCAACGGCTCCGCCTCGGGCGCCTCGAGCCGCACGTGCTCGACGATTTCTTCCATGCGGGTCGCGCCAAATCCCTGCCACCCCGACTTCAAGCGATAGAAGTGGCCGTTGCCCTGCGCCAGGTCGAGCGAGAAGTACCCCGTCTGCTGGAAGATGCGCAGCTTGCGCGTCCGCTCGCGCGACACGCGGCTGGCGGTGATGATCGCGCAGGCGCCGTTGGCGAACTCGACCCGCGCGTTCGCGATGTCGACGTGCGGCGTCAGAATCGGCACACCGGTCGCGCGCACTTCACCGACCTCGGAGCGCACCAGTTCGAGCACCAGATCGAGGTCGTGAATCATGAGATCGAGGATCACGGCGACGTCCGTGCCGCGTGGCTGAAATGGCGCCAGGCGCTCGGTCTGGAGAAACCGCGGCTCGTCGAGATACGACGCCGCGGCGCGGACCGCGCGATTGAACCGCTCCACATGGCCCACCTGCAACACCACTTCCCGCTCGTGTGCCACGTGTACGAGCTGCTCGGCGCCCGGCAGGGTATCGGCCAATGGCTTCTCGACCAGCGCGGGCAACCCTCGCTCGAGGACGGCGAGCCCGACCTCGACGTGCGCCGACGTCGGGACCACCACCGTGGCCGCTTCAACCTGATCGAGCAGCGCATCGAGTGATGGATAGGCGACGGTGTCGAGCTCCTGGGCGACTTGCGCGGCACGGACGGGATTGATGTCGTAGATACCGACGAGATCGGCTCCGGCGATCTGTTTCAGGAGTCGCGCGTGATGGAATCCGAGCGCGCCAGTGCCGATTACGCCCACGCGAACGTCACGCGGTGCGCGCTTCACACCATCACTCCGCGTTGTGACGCTTCGATGAAGCGCAGAAACGACTCGACTTCGGGCACCTGCGGCAGCTCGACCCGCGCCCGCGCGACGCCCTGGCTCACCGTCAAATCGGAATTGAAGACCAGCCGGTAGGCCCGCTTCAGCGCCAGCTTCAGCTCGGGGGCAAAGCCGGCGCGCTGCAGTCCCACCGAATTGAGTCCGTACAGATGAACGGGATTGCCCGCCGCCTTCGTGTAGGGTGGCACGTCCTGGTTCACGCGCGAGCCGCCACCGACGAATGCGTACGTACCGATGCGCACGAATTGGTGGATCGGCACGAGCCCGCTGATGATGGCCCGGTCGTCAACGGTGACGTGTCCGGCCATCTGGACCGAATTCGCGATGATGACGTCGTTGCCGATGACGCAATCGTGCGCGATGTGCACGTACGTCATGAGAAAGCATCGCGACCCGACGGTCGTCTTTCCGGTGGCGGTGCTGCCTCGATTGATCGTGCAATATTCGCGGATGATCGTACCGCTCCCGATTTCCACCCAGGTTTCCTCGCCCTTGTACTTCAGGTCCTGGGGGTCGTTGCCGATGATGGTACCGTAGCCGATTTTCACGCCCTCGCCGACGCGCGTGTTGCGCTCGATGACGGCGTGCGCGGCGAGCGCGCAGCGCTCGCCAATGGTGACACGCGGTCCGACGACGCAGTACGGCCCGACGGAAACGTCGGCGCCAAGGTCGGCGGTCGGATCGATCAGCGCCGTGCGATGAATCACCGGTCCACGACCATGGCCATCATCTCCGCTTCGGCGACCACCTGCCCGTCGACGTAGCCGGCGCCCTTCATCCGGCACGTCTTCCCCCGGAACTGCACCATCTCGAGCTCGAACCGGATCTGGTCCCCTGGTACTACGGGCCGCCGGAACTTCACCTTGTCGAGCGACATGAAGTAGACGACTTTGTCCGCGGTGTCCTGGCCCTCGAAGTGGCTCATTAACAGCATCCCCCCCACCTGCGCCATCGCTTCGATGATCAGCACGCCGGGCATGATGGGATGACCGGGGAAATGCCCCTGGAAGAACGGCTCGTTGATGGTGACGTTCTTGATTCCGACGATCCGTTTCTGCCCTTCCACTTCGATGATCCGGTCCACGAGCAGGAACGGATACCGGTGGGGCAGATAGTCCATGATTTTGCTGATATCCATCGCCGGCATTCCCGAGCGCCTCCCCGCGCGGGCGAGGGCCCGGGCCAGCGCGATGTTGCCGCCGTGACTGGGCCGCGTCGCCACTACATGAGCCTGAATCCGGGCGCCGGTCAGCGCCAGGTCACCCACGATGTCCGCCGCCTTGTGCCGCACGAATTCATCGGGCCAGCGCAGCGTGCCGCCGTTCACAATGCCGTGATCGTCCAGCACGATCGCATTCGCCTCGGAGGCCCCCTTGATCAGCCCGCGCGCCTGCAGCTCCGCGACCTCGTGCGTGAAGCCGAACGTCCGGGCCGGCGCCAGCTCCGCGGCGAAGCTCTCCGGCGTCACGTCGTACGTTCCCGACTGCCGCCCGATCAGGGGATGCGGCCATTCGATGGAGACCGTCAACCGGAACGTCTTGGCCGGCGCGACCACGTAGGCCGCGTCCTTCTCCGTCACTGCAAACGGCGCCTGCACGGTCAGCACGGCGGGCTCGCCTCCGACCGACGTGGGCTCGGCCTTCGCCAGCGCGTCGAAGTACGGCTGCACGCTGCCGTCGAGAATCGGCGGCTCTGGACCGGTGAGCTCGATCGTCAAATCGTCGATCAGGTGCGCGGCGACCGCCGCCAGCAGGTGCTCGACGGTATGGATCGTCGCCGCGCCGTGGCCGATCGCCGTGCGGCGCTCGACGGCTTCCACCTCCGTGAGTCGCGCCGGGACTTCAGGCGTTCCCGCGAGATCGACGCGCCGGAACACGATGCCCTGCCCCGCGGGCGCCGGAAGGAATGTCGCTTCCGTTGTGGCACCGGTGTGTAATCCCGTGCCGCGCAGTGCCGCGCGACGCGTGACGGAGCGTCTAGCGCTCGGTGGCGGCAGGGGGAGCCTCAGTCGCGGGCGCGGACTTGGATTGGACGAGTCGCTCGAGATCGTCCACGATTTTGGCGAGACGGTACAGCGCCACTTGGGCGCGCAGAAACTCGCGGTGCGTGCGTGCCGGCGTCCCGAAGTAGGTCGCCTCGGCGGGAATATCCGCGATCGTCCCGGCCTGGACGAGCAGCCGGGCGCCGCGTCCGATGGTGAGATGATCCGAGATGCCCGCCTGCCCTGCGATGATCACGTCGTCCTCCACCTGCACGCTCCCGGCGATGCCGGCCTGCGCCATGATGAGGCAGCGCGCGCCGATGCGCACGTTATGGGCGATATGGACGAGATTGTCGATCTTGGTGCCCGACCCGATCACGGTATCGTCCACGCTGCCGCGGTCGATGCACGTGTTCGCCCCGATTTCGATGTCGTCCCCGATCAAACAGCGTCCCACGTGCGGGATCTTGCGGTGTGCCTCGCCGCCCTTGCCGGGGATGTAGCCGAACCCGTCGCTGCCAAGCACGGCGCCGGCGTGCACGATGACGCGTTTCCCGAGCGCGGTCCCGGCGTATAACGTCACGCCGGGATATAGCTGCGTGTCATCGCCCACCGCGACGCCTTCGCCCAGGACGCAGCCGGCGCCGATGCGCACGTTGTGTCCGAGCTGCACGCCGGCGCCGATGACCGCGTGGGCGCCGATCTCGACCGGCTCCTGCCAGCTTGCGCCGCGACCCACGACCGCCGTGGGATGCACGCCGGCCTCCCAGACCGACTGCGGGTACAGCACCGGCAGCACAACCAGCAGGGCGGCGTACGGATCGGCGACGATGATGCGCGTCTCGGGACCACCGGCCGAGCCTTCCAGCGACGGCGCGACGAGCACCACGGATGCGCTGGTGCGCTCAAAGTAGGGGACGTACCGGGGCGAAGCAAGAAAAGACAGATCGCCGGGACCCGCGCGCTGGAGCGGCGCGATCCCGGCGACAGTGACCGTCCCCGGCCCCACCAGTCGTCCGCCGGTGAGCGCCGCGATTTCACTCGCGGGGAGCGGCCGCGTTCCCGCCGAATTCACCGGGCGGAAGTTAGCCGCCGGCTATTGAGCCTGCGAGAGGCGCTGCAGCACCCGGGCCGTGATGTTGAGTGCCGGATCGGCGGCGGCGATCAGCCCTCCCGCCGCATCCGCATCCAGGATCAGCGCATAATTCATCTCGGCACGGATGCCCTGGATCACGGAGCTGACGCGCGCCTGGATCGGCTGTAGCAGCTCTTGCTCGCGCTGCCGCGCGCGGTCCTGCAGCTCGTTGGTGCGCTGCTCCATCCGCTGCTGCATCGCCTGAAGATCCTTCTGTTTCGTCTGGCGCGCGGCGGGCGACAGCGCAATCGACTGCTGATCGAACGCCTGCACCGCGGAGTCGAGCTGCTGCTGCAGCTTCTGCACTTCGCTGCGGAAGCCTTCGACTTCCTTCGTGTACGTCGATTCGGCGGCCGTGTAGCCGGGCGTGCGCTGTAGAATCTCCCGGGAATTGATGTACGCGATCTTGAGCGGCCCTGCCAGCCCGGCCGACGGGCCTTGGGGAGCTTGGGCGAACGCGAAGGTGGGCACGGCAACGGCCGCGAGGGCGAAGAGCATGAACCGCTGCATAACGCTGAGACTCCCGGGGAAGGACGTGGGTATGGCTTAGAAGAAATTGCCGAGCTTGAAGTGCAGCTTCCAACTGGGCGCGGGCTTGCCGGTGATGTCGACCTTGTCGAACCCGTAGGCGTAATCGATGCCGAGGGGGCCGAGCGGAGAAATCACCGCGGCTCCGAGACCGGCGCCCCGGAACAAGCGGGTGGGATCGTACTGCGCGGGCCGGGCCCACACGTTGCCGGCGTCGAGGAAGGCCGAGAGGTAGAGCATCTGCGACACCCGCATCCCCAGCTCGCCGGTCATCGTGAAGAACGCCTTGCCGAAGGCGTTCGGGCTCGCGCCGTTCGTTCCCGCGTTGGGATCGTACCCGAAGGGCGTGATCGACGCCTCGTCATAGCCGCGCAGCGGAATGAAGAACTGCGTACCGCCCAGCGTAAAGAGCTGCTCGAAGAAGGGCGAGTTGCCGAACACAAAACCGGACCGCGTCGAGAAGCCCAGCACGAACTTCACGTTGGACGTGGTCGCCGAGCCCAGCGTCCCGATCGGCGCGTACCAGTGGCCCTCGAGGTCGATGCGCTGGAAGTTGCCCTTCCCGCCGAGGATGCCGCCGCTCTGCGAGAGCCCAGCCTGCACCATCGTTCCGGCGGTCGGGAACGGCAGATCGATCCGGGTATCGCGCAACAGCGAGAAGCCGACCGTGGATCGCACGCAGTCGTTGCAGCGGAACGCGGCCGTGAAGGCGGTATTGGTCGACGAGCCCGTGAAGCTCTGCTGATCGATGCCGTACGAGACGAACAGTCGCGAGTAGTTGTCGCCGAACACCGGGAAGCCGAACTGGAGGTTCGCACCGCGACGGCGCAGCCGGCCGACGTTGGCGATCACATAGCGCACGCGCGTGTTGTGCACGTCGAACGTGCCGGAAATCCGCGACTCGCGAATCGCGGGATCGCTGAACGACACGTCGAAGTCGTTGATGTTCTTGCCAAACTGCCACTGGAACCTGCCGCGCTTGCCCTGGCCGAAGAGATTGGGCTCGTCCAGTCCCAGGAATCCGCCGACGCCGGTCCCCTGCCCGACCGACGCCCCGAAGTTCACGTTCCCGGTCCGCTTCTCCGACACACGGAAGACGACGTCGATGTCACCCTGGTCATTGGCGGGCTTCGTGTCGGGGAACGGCAGCGGCTGATTGAAGAAGCCGAGGTTCGACACGCGCTGGTAGGAAGCGATGAGGGCGTCCTGCCGGAACACGTCACCGGGCACCATCACGATGGCTTCACGAATGACGCGCTCGTGCGTCACGTCGTTGCCGCGGATCTCGACGTGATTGACGATCGCCGGCTGTCCTTCCGTGATCACCCAGCGCAGGTCGACCACCGGCTTGCCGTCGGCATCGTTGCGCCGGATCACGTCCGGCCGCACGCTGACGTAGATGTAGCCGTTGTTGTAATAGAGCGTCTGCAATTTCTGCGTCGCGTCGCGCCACCGCTGGTCGTCGAAGTACACGGCGTGGTGGCGCCCGCCCAGGCCCAGCAGGCCGGTCCGCTGCTCCTCGCGGAACGGATAGAAGGTCTCGAGCTCATCGGTCGAGAAGCGCCGGTTGCCGACGATTTCGAACGTGCCGATGCGGTAGGGCTCGCCCTCGCTCACACGGACGCGGAGTGTCGCCTTCCCCGTCCCCTCGTGCACCTCGAGCGTGTCGTCGAGCACCTGGAAATCAACGTAGCCCTGCTTGCCGTAGAACTGCGGCAGCTTCTGATGCAGATCGTCATTGAGCTTGTCGTCGTCGTACTCGCCCGACTTGAACCACCAGAACCCTTCCGCCCGCGAGCTCATCTGCGCCACGATCTGCTTATCGGTGAAGTGGGTACTGCCTTCGATCGAGACCTGCGCGATCGCGACGCGGTTGCCTTCCTCGACGTCGAGGATCACGCGCACGCCGGCAGAGTCGCGGTCGTAGATGTAAATCGGCTTCGTGCGCGCGAGGTAATAGCCGCGCGCGTGATACAGCGAATCGATGCGTGCGCGCGCGCGCTCGACCGCTGCGGGATCGAGCGGCCGGCCCTCGGTGAACTGCACCTTGTCCCGCACGGCGTGTTCGGGCAGGCGCTCCACCCCGCGAATGGCCCATTTGACGAGTTGCGGCCGCTCGCGCACCTGAATGGTCAGGACGTTCTTCCCTGCGGGTGTCTGCGTCTGGTTGATCTGGACGTCGTTGAACTGGCCGGTCGCGTAGAGAGCCTGGATGGCACGCTGGACATCGCGGTAATTGATCGCGCGCCCCGGGACGAGGCCGCTCGTCTGGATGATCGTGGCCGGGGTCACCCGCCGCTGGCCGACGACCGCAATCGAATCCGGGACCGGTACGGCAACAGCCGCGACACCACCGACGCCCCCGCCCTGGGCCATGCACAGGCCCGGGGCAAGGACAGCGAGACTGACGACAATTGGAAGTGTGAGCTGGCGGATCACGCCTTCGAGCCGGAGAGTGCCCTGAACGCCAGGCGCTCCTTGTCGGGAGCGACGTCCACCTCGATTTCGTCGCCCTTCGCGAAATCTCCGACGAGGATCTTCTCCGACAGCGGGTCCTCGACGTACTTCTGAATGGCGCGCTTGAGCGGCCGCGCGCCGTAGTGCTCATCGTAGCCGTGCTCCACCAGGAAATCGGTCGCCGCCTGCGTGAGGCGCAGCGTGAGCTCTTCCTCGCCCAGGCGCTTTTGCACGTCGCGCGCCAGGATGGCGACGATCTGCGCGATGTGATCCCGGTTGAGCGAGTGGAACACGATCACATCGTCGAGCCGGTTCAGGAACTCGGGATTGAAGACCTTGTTGACCTCTTCCTTCACCTTCTCCGACATGCGGTCGAATTCGTTGCGCGCATCGGGTTGGCCGAAGCCAAGACTCTTCCCCTTGACCACGTCGCGCGCGCCGACATTCGACGTCATGATCACGACCGTGTTCTTGAAGTCGATCATGCGGCCGTAATTATCGGTCAGATGCCCCTCGTCGAGCACCTGCAGCAGGATGTTGAAGACGTCCGGGTGCGCCTTTTCAATCTCGTCGAGCAATACGACGGAGTACGGTTTGCGCCGGACCGCCTTGGTGAGCGTTCCGGAATCCTCGTAGCCGACGTAGCCGGGCGGCGCGCCGATCAGCCGGCTCACCGAGAATTTCTCCATGTACTCCGACATATCGACGCGGATCAGCGCGTTGGCGTCCGCGAACAGGAAGCGCGCCAGCGCCCGCGCCAACTCGGTTTTCCCGACTCCGGTCGGACCGCTGAAGATGAACGACCCGATCGGCCGCTTGGGATCCTTGAGGCCCGCGCGGCTGCGGCGGATGGCACGCGAGATCACCTGGATGGCCTCGTTCTGGCCGACGACGCTCTCATGCAGCTCGTCTTCCATGCGAAGCAGACGGGCCGTCTCGGCTTCCTGAAGCCGGGTGACCGGGATTCCCGTCCACCGCGACACGATGAAGGCAACGCCTTCCTCGTTGATCGTGGGCCGGCGCGTCTGCCGCTCACGCTCCCACTCTTCCTGCTTGCGGCGGATTTCGGACTGCAGCTCGCGCTCCGAATCGCGCAGCGAGGCCGCACGCTCGAAGTTCTGATCGCGGACCGCGGCCTCTTTGTCGCCGCTCAGGTTCTCGAGTTTCTCTTTCAGTTCGGCGACTTCCGGCGGCGGCACCTGGGCCGCTAGGCGCGCCCGCGCACCGGCTTCATCGATCACGTCGATGGCTTTGTCGGGCAGGAAGCGATCGGTGATGTAGCGCTCCGACAGCTTGGCCGCTTCGGTCAGCGTATCATCCGGAATGATGACGCGGTGGTGATCCTCGTACCGCTTCCGCAGTCCTTTGAGGATCTCGATCGTCTCGTCGA
>Ga0209236_1001896_pt1 | contig 12723 bp, 9 predicted proteins | sample GraSoi013_1_40cm_FD_185819 | JGI IMG/M metagenome (GOLD analysis project Ga0209236, IMG submission 185819) | Grasslands soil microbial communities from the Angelo Coastal Reserve, California, USA - Sample 09_27_2013_1_40cm (SPAdes) (version 2) | ecosystem: Environmental > Terrestrial > Soil >... | reverse complement strand
GCTGTAGCACACCACGTGCGGGAACAGCTGCACATCGTCGCCCAGCGCGACGCCGTCTCCCAGCACGCACCCGGCGCCGATGCGAGCGTTCTTGCCGAGTCGCACGCCGCGCCCCAGCACGGCGTAAGGGCCGATCGCCACCGGCTCCTGCCACACGGTCCCCGGGCCCACGATGACCGTGCGGTGCACGCCCGCTTCCCAGGCCGGCTCCGGGTAGAGCACCGGGATGACCGACAGCAGGGCCACGTGGGGGTCGCGCACCAGGACGCGACACCCCGGTCCCGCCGAGCCGGGCTCTACCAGGTCCGGCTTGCAGAGGACGATGGCCGCGCTAGACCGTTGAAAGTACGGGAGATAGCGCTTGCTGGCAAGAAAAGACAGGTCGTCCGGGCCGGCGCGGTCGAGCGGCGCGACTCCGGTCACCGAAACGTCCGGGGCGCCCGCGAGCTGCCCGTTGGTGAGGGCGGCGATTTCCCGGGCGCTGAGCCGGCGGACGCTCCCCTCTGCGGCCACGGGACCCCGCCGTCCCTACTGGGACTGCTTGAGCCGCGCGATCACCTTGGACGTGATGTCGAGGGTCGGGTCGGCGGCGACGATGACGCCGGGCGCGTCGGCGTCGAAGATCAGCTGGTAGTTGCCCTCGGCGCGGATGCCCTGGATCACGCCGGTGACGCGCGCCTGGATCGGCTGGAGCAGCTCGCGCTGGCGCTGCTGCGCCTTGTCCTGGAGCTCGCTGTTGCGCTGCTCGAAGCGCTGCTGCAGCTGCTGCAGGTCACGCTGCTTCGCCTGCTTCGCCGCAGGGGAGAGGGCGATCGCCTGCTGGTCGAACGTCCGCACGGCAGAGTCGAGCTGCTGCTGCAGCTTCTGGACCTCGTCGCGGTACCCCTGGACTTCCTTGTTGAACGTCGACTCCGCGACGGTGTAGCCCGGGGTCTGCTGCAGGATCGTCTGATAGCTGACAAACGCGATCTTGAGCCCGGACTGCGCCTGCGCTCGGGCCGCGACCGGCACGGCCAGCGCGAGGCCGAGCCACGCCCACACTGTCACTGCACGCCTCATGACACATCTCCCCAAGAGAAACTGGTACAGGTGGCCCCGCGGAGGCGGGGGCTGGATCAGAAGAAGTTGCCGAGCTTGAAGTGCAGCTTGAAGCCCGGCGCCGGCCGCCCGAGCGCATCGGTGCGGTCGAAGCCGTACGCCCAGTCGATGCCGATCGGCCCGAGCGGCGAGATGATGTTCAGGCCGATGCCGGCGCCCCGGAACAGCCGCGTCGGATTGAATTCCCCGGCGCGGGCCCACACGTTGCCGGCGTCCACGAACGTGCTCACGTAGAACATCTGCGACAGCCGGGCGCCGATTTCGCCCGTCATGGCGAGGTAGGCCTTGCCGAACGCGCTGGACTTCGCCTGGCCGTTGGACGCGGTCGGGTCATATCCCTGCGGCGTGATGGAGAACTCGTCGTAGCCGCGCAGCGGGATGCCGTACTGCGTGCCGCCCATCGTGAACAGCTGGTCGAAGAACGGCGAGTTGCCGAACACGAGCCCCGAGCGCGCCGAGAGACCCATCACGAACCGGACCGGCGACGTGCTGGCGCGGCCTCCCAGCTGCCCCAGCGGCGCGTACCAGCGGCCCTCGAGGTCGAGCCGCTGGAAGTCCCCGGTCCCGCCGAGCACCCCGCCGCTCTGTGACAGGCCGATCGAGTGCAGCGTGCCCGCCGTCGGGAACGGGAGGTCGATGCGCGTGTCGCGCATGATCGAGAAGCCAAGCGTCGAGCGCAGGCAGTTGTTGCAGCTCAGGCTGGCGACGCTGGCGCTGCCGCCGGTGAACGTCTGGTCGTCGATCGCATAGGACAGGAACAGGCGGGTGTAGCGGTCGTGGAACACGGGGAAGCCGAACTGCACGCTGCCCCCCCGGCGCCGCAGCGTGCCCAAGTCGGCGATCGTGTAGCGCAGCCGCGTGTTGTGCACGCCCACCGTTCCCGAGATGCGCGACTCGCGGATCGCCGGATCCGTGAAGGACAGGTCGAAGTCATTGATGTTCTGCCCGAACTGCCACTGGAAGTGGCCGCGCTTCCCCTGCCCGAACAGGTTCGGCTCGTCGAGGCCGAGGAACCCGCCCACGCCGGTGCCCTGCCCCACCGACGCGCCGAAGTTGATGTTGCCCGTGTGCTTTTCCGTCACACGGAAGATGACGTCCACGTCCCCCTGGTCGTTCGCCGGCCGCGTGTCGGGGAACGGCAGGGGCTGCTGGAAGAAGCCCAGGTTGGAGATGTTCTGGTAGGAGCGCAGCAGCGCGTCCTGGCGGAACACGTCGCCCGGGAGCAGGATGATCGCTTCCCGGATCACCCGCTCGTGCGTGACGTCGTTGCCGACGATCTCGATCTTGTTCACGATCGCCGGCTGCCCCTCGTTGATCACCCAGCGGAGGTCCACGACCGGCTTGCCGTCGGCGGCGGTGCGCCGGATGACGTCGGCGCGCGGCTGCATATAGATGTAGCCGTTGTTGTAGTACAGCGTCCGCATCTGCTGGGTGGCGTCGTCCCATTTCTGCTGGTCGAAGTACGCCGGCCCGTGCTGCACGCCGCCCAGCCCCAGCAACCCGGTGCGCGTCTCGCCCTTGAAGGGGAACAGCTGCTGCAGGTCCTCGGTGGAAAACCGGCGGTTGCCCACGATCTCGAACGTGCCGACGCGATAGGGCTCGCCCTCGCTCACCCGCACCACGAGCGTGGCCTTCCCCGTCGTGTCGTCGACCACCAGCGTGTCGTCGAGCACCTGGAAGTCGACGTACCCCCGATCGCCGTAGAACCGCGGCAGCCGCTCCTGGAGGTCCGCCCGCAGCTTCTCGTCGTCGTACTCGCCCGAGCGGAACCACCAGAAGCCCTCGGGCCGCGTCTTCATCGCGCCGACCAGGGCGCCGCCGGGGAAGTGCGTATTGCCCTCGAACGCGACGCGGGCGATCGCGACGCGGCGGCCCTCGTCCACGTCGAAGATCACCCGCACGCGCGACGAGTCCGCTTCGTACACGTGCAGCGCCTTCACCTGCGCGAGGTAGTAGCCCTGGGCGCGGTACAGCGAGTCGATGCGCCCGCGCGCCCGCGCCACGGCCGCGGGGTCGATGGGCCGGCCTTCGGCGAGCTGCACCTTGTCCTTGACGCTGCCCTCGGACAGCTTGCTCACGCCGCGCACCGCCCACTTGATCAGCACCGGTCGCTCGCGCAGGCGGACGACCAGCAGCTTGCGGCCGTCGGCCACGGCTTCATCGATGCGGACGTCGTCGTATTGGCCGGTGGCGTAGAGGGCCTGGACGGCGCGCTGCACGTCGCGGTACCCGAGGGGCCGGCCCGCGACGAGGCCGCTCTGACCCAGCACCTGCGTGCGGTCGAGCCGGCGGAGGCCCAGCACGACGATGGAGTCGGGGGCCACGCTGGGCGGCCCGGCCGGCCCGCCCTGCGCGCACACGGCTCGCGGGGCGGGCAGGGCCAGAACGACGAAGATGACGACGGGAAGCCGGCGGATCACGCCTTCGAGCCGGAGAGCGCGCGGAACGCCAACCGTTCCTTGTCCGGGGCCACGTCGACTTCGACCTCGTCGCCCCGCGCGAACTCGCCGACCAGGATCTTCTCCGACAGCGGATCCTCGACGTACTTCTGTATCGCGCGCTTCAGCGGGCGCGCGCCGAAGTGCTCATCGTAGCCGCGGTCCACCAGGAAGTCCGTGGCCGCCGGCGTCAGCCGGAGGGTGAGCTCCTCGTCGCCCAGCCGCTTCTGCACTTCCTTGAGGAGGATCGCCACGATCTGGGCGATGTGCTCGCGGGTGAGCGGGTGGAACACGATCGCGTCGTCCAGCCGGTTCAGGAACTCGGGGTTGAAGGTCTTGTTGATCTCCTCCTTGACCTTCTCGGCCAGCTTCTCGAAGGTGGCCCGCGCGTCCGACTGCGCGAACCCGAGCGCCTTGCCCTTCACCATGTCGCGGGCGCCGACGTTCGACGTCATGATGACCACGGTGTTCTTGAAGTCGATCACGCGGCCGTAGTTGTCGGTGAGGTGACCCTCGTCGAGCACCTGCAGCAGGATGTTGAACACGTCGGGGTGCGCCTTCTCGATCTCATCGAGCAGCACCACCGAGTACGGCTTGCGCCGCACCGCCTTGGTGAGCGTGCCCGAGTCCTCGTAGCCGACGTAGCCCGGAGGCGCCCCGATCAGCCGGCTCACGGAGAACTTCTCCATGTACTCCGACATGTCGACGCGGATCAGCGCGTTGGTGTCGGCGAACAGGAAGCGGGCCAGCGCCCGCGCCAGCTCGGTCTTCCCGACGCCCGTCGGGCCGGAGAAGATGAACGAGCCGATCGGCCGCTTGGGGTCCTTGAGCCCGGCCCGGCTCCGCCGGATGGCGCGCGAGATCACCGCGATCGCCTCGTCCTGGCCGACGACCGTCTGGTGCATCTCGTCTTCCATCCGGAGCAGCCGCGCCGTCTCCGCCTCCTGCAGCCGCGTCACGGGGATGCCCGTCCAGCGCGAAACGATGAAGGCCACGCCTTCCTCGTTGATCGTGGGCCGGTGGGTCGCGCGCTCCTTCTCCCAGGCCTCCTGCTTGCGGCGAATCTCCGCCTGCAGCTCCCGCTCCTGGTCGCGCAGGCTCGCCGCCTTCTCGAAATTCTGGTCCCGGACGGCGTTCTCCTTGTCGCCGTTGATGCGCTCGAGCTTCTCCTTGAGCGCCGCCACCTCGGGCGGCGGCACCTGCGTCGCCAGCCGGGCCCGCGCTCCCGCCTCGTCGATCACGTCGATCGCCTTGTCGGGCAGGAAGCGGTCGGTGATGTAGCGCTCCGACAGCTTCGCCGCCGCGTCGAGCGTGTCGTCCGGGATGATCACCCGGTGGTGCTCCTCGTAGCGCTTCCGCAGGCCCTTGAGGATGGCGATCGTCTCCTCGACCGTCGGCGGGTCGACGATCACCGTTTGGAAGCGCCGCTCGAGGGCGCCGTCCTTCTCGATGTACTTGCGGTACTCGTTCAGGGTCGACGCGCCGACGCACTGCAGCTCCCCGCGCGCCAGCGCCGGCTTCAGCATGTTGGAGGCGTCGACCGCCCCCTCGGCCGCCCCGGCGCCCACCAGCGTGTGCAGCTCGTCGATAAACAGGATGATGCTCCGGTTCTGCCCGATCTCGTTGATGATCGCCTTGAGCCGCTCCTCGAATTGCCCGCGGTACTTCGTCCCGGCGATCACCGCCGCCATGTCGAGCGACAGCACCCGGTGGTCCTTGAGCACATCCGGGCACTGCCCGCTGGCGATCAGCTGGGCCAAGCCCTCCACGATCGCCGTCTTCCCCACACCGGGCTCGCCGATCAGCACCGGGTTGTTCTTCTTGCGGCGCGACAGGATCTCCATCACGCGCTCGATTTCCTTCTGGCGGCCGATCGTGGGATCGAGCGCCCCCTCGGCCGCGAGCTGCGTCAGGTCGCGGCAAAAGTGATCGAGCGCCGGGGTCTTCGACTTCTTCTCGCTCTTGGGGCTCGCCGGCTGCGCGCCCGCGCCCGACGGCGCCGGCCCGGACGGCATTTCGCTGCCCAGGAGCCGCAGCGTCTCGGCCCGCGCCTGCTCCAGGTTCACGCCGGCGTCGGTGAGCACCTGCGCGGCGATGCCCTTCTCCTCGCGCAACAACCCGAGCAGCAGGTGCTCGGTCCCCACGTACGAGTGATTCAGCTCCCGCGCCTCGCTCATCGCGAGCTCGAGCACTTTCTTGGCCCGTGAGGTGTACGGCAGGTCGGGTCCCGCGGCGGCCGCCGCCTTCCCCTTCTTCACCGTCTCCTCGATCTTCTGCTGGATTTCCTCGAGGTCGACGTTCAGGTTGGTGAGGACCGCGGCGGCGACGCCCTCGCCTTCGCGGATCAGGCCCAGCAGGATGTGCTCGGTCCCGACGTACTCGTGATGCAGGCGGGCGGCTTCCTCCCGCGCCATCTGCAAGACCTTGCGCACCCGATCCGTGAAGTTGTAGCCGTTCATCTCCCCCCCTGCCTCACGCCAGCTCGGTCTCGAGCACCCGCCGCACATACGTCGCGCGCACCGTGGGCAACTCCGGGTCACCCGTCTGGCGACCCTCGAGCGCCGCCAGGTGCGCGGGCTGAGTGAAGAGCTTGTTGAGCGTGTATACACTCAAGCCCGGGATCAGATTCAACCCCACGCCCAGGCGCACGCCGCTCAGTAAGTTCATCGTCTCTTCGAACGTCAGGCTGCGCGCGTACTTAAGCAGCCCGTAGGCCCGCCACACCTTGTCCGCGATGATCGTCGGCGCGTCCCGCACCAGCACCTCGCGCGCTTGCTCCTCGTACTCAATCACCTGCCGCACGATCTTCCCGAGATGATCAAGCAGCTCGTCCTCGGCCTTGCCCAGGGTCGTCTGATTCGAGAGCTGAAAGAAGTTGCCGACGACCTCGCTCCCCTCCCCGTACAAACCCCGGAAGGTGAGCCCGACCTGAGCCAGCCCTTGAAGGACCTTCCCGATCTCCTTCGTCAAGACGAGGCCGGGCAAGTGGATAAGCACGCTCGCCCGGAGCCCGGTTCCCGCGTTGGTCGGGCAGGAGGTAAGATAGCCAAATTCCGGGTGAAACGCGAAGGGAAGCAATCGCCCCAGGTCCGCGTCCAACGCCTCCAGGTCGGCGTAGGCGTCCTCAAGGGCGAATCCCGAACGCATTCCGTGTAATCGCAAGTGGTCTTCCTCATTGACCATCACCCCCAGGGCGCTCTGGACCAGGAGCGCCGCGCCGGGTCGGGGCCGCGCCTCGCGGTCGAGCCCGGCCAGCTCCTTGGAGACGAGGTGCCGCTCGTGGAGCAGTTGGCGCTCGCCGCGCTCCAGCTGGTCGAGCCGGAACGTGACCGCGCCCTGGAGGCGGTCGCTCGTCGCCCCCGCCTCCTCCACCCGGGTGAGCACGGCGGTCCGGTCCGCGTCGCGCGCCCGCTGGCCGAACACGTAGCCTTGCAGGTTGCGGGCGAGTCGGATGCGGGTCGAGAGCACGATGCTCGCCTTCGGCCCGGAGGCGTCGAGCCACGCGATCCCGCCGTCGGGCAGCAGGGACAGGTCGATCACTCGAGCACCCGGATGCGGTCGCGCAGCTCGGCCGCGAGCTCGAAGTTCTCGCTTTCCACGGCGCGCCGCAGCTGCTCCTTCAGGTCGAGCAGCTGCAGCCGCGGGTCGGCGGCGCCGGCCTCGCCGGGCGCCGCGTACCGCTCGCCGACGTGCTGGCTCGACCCGTGCAGGCGGCGCAGCAGATCGCGCAGGTGGCCCTCGAACGCCTGGTAGCATTGGGCGCAGCCCAGCCGGCCCGATTCGCGGAAATCCTTGAGCGTCGCGCCGCACGCGGCGCAGCGCAGGCCGTCGGTCGCGCTCGGCACGACGGCCCCCGCTCCCTTGCCCAGCGCCGTCACGAAGGCGCCGACGGGCGACTTCGACACGGTCACGGCCGTCTCGACCCCCTTCTGCTGGGCGCACTGCTCGCACAGATGGAGCGTGACCTTCGAGTCGTGCTCCACCTGGGTCAGATTGATGACCGCCTCGCGTTCCTTGCAGTTATCACACAGCATCAGGGTATCGCGTCCACCGAGCCGACGGCCGTCGCGCGGCCGTCCTCGAGCATCAGGATCCGGTCCGCCCGGCCGGCGAGCTGGCGGTTGTGCGTGACCACGACGACCGCCGTCTCGTACTCCCGCGCCAGGCGGAAGAACACGTCGTGCAGCCGGTCCGCATTGGCGTGGTCCAGGTTGCCCGACGGTTCGTCCGCGAGCACGAGGCCCGGGTCGTGTACCAGGGCCCGCGCCACCGCGCAGCGCTGCTGCTCGCCCCCCGACAGCTCGCTCGGCCGATGCGTCATGCGCCCGGCGAGTCCCACGAGGGAGAGCACTTCCTCCGCCCGCGAGCGGGCCCGCAGCGCCGCCATGCCGCCGATCAGGAGGGGCATCATGACATTCTCAAGCGCGGAGAATTCCCGCAAGAGATGATGGAACTGAAAGACAAACCCCAACTTACGGTTCCGGAGGTCGGCCAGGGCGGTCCCATCGAGGTCGGCGTAGCGCGAACCGTCGAGCCACACGTCCCCCACCGTGGGCCGGTCCAGCGCGCCCAGCAGGTGCAACAGCGTGCTCTTCCCGGCGCCGGACGCGCCCACGATCGCGACGAACTCGCCGCGGTGCACCTCCAGCTCCACGCCCCGCAACACTTCGAGAGGCTGGCCGTCGCCGCCGGCGAACACCTTGCGGAGCCCCCGGGCCTCGAGCAACGCGCTCATTCGTAGCGGATCGCCGTCACGGGATCGAGCCGCGCTGCCTGGAGCGAGGGATAGAGCGGCGCCAGCGTCGCCACCACGAGGCTCGCCGCGACGACGACCAGCACGTCGAGCGGCTGCGTGTGCACCGGGAGGTGGTCGACGAAGTAGATCGACGGATCGATCGGAATCCAGTGTCCACGATTCACCATGCCGCCGAGCACGAGCCCGAGCACCACGCCGAGCGCGGTGCCGGTGAGTCCGATCAGGATCCCTTGCGCGAGGAAGATGCGGCGGATCGCCGCCTGTTTGAGCCCCATCGCGAGCAGGATGCCGATCTCCCGCGTCTTGTCGCGCACCACCATGGTGAGCGTGCCGACCACGTTGAACGCGGCGACGACGCAAATCAGGAACACCACGAGCGCCATCGCGAGTTTCTCGAGCTTCAGGGCCGAGAAGAGCGACGCGTTCTGAGACTGCCAGTCGAGTGCGCGATAGGGGTAGCCGAGCCGGGCCTCGAGCTGTCCGGCGAAGCTCCGGGCCTCCCACGGGTCGCGCAGCCCGAGCTCGACGCCGGTCACCGCCGTGTCGAGCCCGGCAAACCGCTGGGCGGCACGGCGGTCGAGCGCCACGTAGCTGTTGTCGTACTCGAACATCCCGGTGTCGAAGATCCCGGTGACCTCGTAGCGGTGGAACTGCGGCACGTAGGCGCCGAGGCTCGGGTTGAAGCGCGCGCCGGCGGGCGCGACCAGCGTCACAATCTCGCCCGGGTCGCCCGGGAAGGCCGACAGCTTGTTGGCGAGCCGAGTACCGAGGGCGATCCCACCCTCGACGTCGGGGCGGGTGACCTGGAAGCGGAGGTCGCCCTTCGTAAAGTGGCGCGCGAAGCTCGTCACGGCGTGGTGCCCGGTATCGGGCTCGACGCCGTACACGATGACCCCTTCCGCGTAGTCGTGGCCGGCGGAGATGAGCCCCTGGGTCAGCACGAACGGTGCCGCGGCTTCGACCCCGGGCGTGCCGCGCACCTCGCCCAGGACCTTCCGCCAGTCGTCGAGCCGCAGGCCCTCGCCGTACGTGAGGACGCGCACATGCGGATTGGCGACGAGGATCTTGTCGCGCAGATCCGCCTGCAGGCCGTTCATCACGCCCAGCACGACGACGAGGGCCATCACGCCCACCGTGACCCCCCCCACCGCGATCACCGTGATGAGCGACAGCAGCCGCGACGCGCGGCGGCTGCGCAGGTAGCGGAGGGTGATCAGGAGCTCCAGCCGGTCGAGGCGGACGAGGTCGACGATGATCCCGACCACGAGCAGCAGCGTCACCGCGGCCCCGGCGTACGTGAGCGTTCCCGCGCGCACGACACCCAGCGCTGCCAGCGCCTGGAGGGCGAGGCCGAGCGCGATGAGCACGCCGAAGAGGACGCGCCGACGGTTCATTCGGGCCGCAGCATCGGAAAGAGGATGACGTCGCGGATGTTCGTCTGGTCGGCCAGGATCATGAGCAGCCGGTCAATCCCCATCCCCACCCCGCCCGTGGGCGGCATGCCGTACTCGAGGGCCCGCAGGAAATCCTCGTCGAGCAGCTGGGCCTCCTGGTCCCCGGCGGCACGCAGCCGCGCCTGCTGCTCGAAGCGGCGCCGCTGCTCCTCCGGGTCGTTCAGCTCGCTGAACGCGTTCGCGATCTCGCGCTTCTGGATGAAGAGCTCCCAGCGCTCGACACGCGTGGGGTCTCCCCGCTTGAGCTTCGCGAGCGGCGAGAGCGCCACGGGATAGTCGAGCACGAACGTCGGTTGCACCAGCGTCGGCTCGACATAGTTCTTGAACACCTCGTCCACAAGCTTCACCCCGGGGAGCTGATCGGCCTCGGGGACGTCCTTGCGCTTGAGCGCCGCGCGCAGCTCGCCCTCGCTCGCGCGGCCCAGGTCCACGCCCGCCGTTTCCCGCACGAGCGTGGCGAAATCCCGGCGCGCGAACGGCCGTTCGAACGCGAGCGTTGCACCGTGGCGCTCGAGCGTCGTCGCGCCGAACAGCTCCCGCACCATGCCGGCGAGCATCTCTTCCGTGAGCTGGAGCATCACCTCGTAATCGGCGTACGCTTCGTACCACTCGGCCATCGTGAACTCGGGATTGTGAAACCGCGACATGCCCTCGTTCCGGAAGTCGTGCGCGATCTCGTACACCTTCTCGAGCCCGCCCACGATGCACCGCTTCAAGTACAGCTCGTCGGCGATCCGGAGGTAGAAGTCGGCGTCGAGCGCCTCGTAATGCGTCTTGAACGGGCGTGCCGTGGCGCCGCCGTACAGCGGCTGCAGCACGGGGGTCTCGACCTCGAGGTAGCCGCGGGCGTCCAGGAACGCCCGGACGTAGCTCACCACCCGCGCGCGCAGCCGGAACAGCTCACGCACTTCCGGATGCACGGCGAGGTCGGCGTAACGCTGGCGGGCCCGGAGCTCGGGGTCCGACAGCTCACCGTGGCGCACGCCGCTCGCGTCCTCCTTGCCGAGCGGCAGCGGGCGGAGCGACTTCGTCAGCAGCGTCAACCGCTGCACGCGGACAGAGATCTCGCCCGTCTTCGTCTTGAACAGCGGGCCCTCGACGCCGACCAGGTCGCCGAGGTCAAGCAGGCTGAGCAGCTCGTACGCGTCGGCACCGAGCTCGTCCTGCTTGAAGTAGAGCTGGATCCTGCCCGACTGATCGGCGAGGTGTGCGAACGTCGTCTTGCCGTGGGGGCGCAGCGCGACGAGCCGCCCGGCGAGCTGCTGCAGCGCCGCGTCCCCCTCGCGGAATCCCTCGAGCGCCGCTCGGGCGGTCCTGGTGCGATCGAAGCGATAGGCGAACGGCGCTACGCCCCGTTTCACGAGCTCCGCGAGCTTCTCGCGCCGCGCCGCCTCCACGAAGCTCGTCACGCCGCCTTGCTCCCGAAGCGCTTGAGGTACGCCTCGATGAAGGGATCGATGTCGCCGTCCATCACCTTCTGGACGTCCGCGACCTTCAGCTCGGTGCGATGGTCGTTCACCATGGTGTAGGGCTGGAACACGTAGGAGCGAATCTGACTCCCGAAGGCGATGTCGCCCTTTTGCTTGTCCACTTCCGCCTTCTTCGCGTCGCGCTCCGCAACGGCGCGCTCATACAGCCGCGCCTTTAGCATCTTGAGCGCGGTCGCCTTGTTCTTGAATTGGCTGCGCTCGTTTTGGCACTGCACCACGATGTTGGTCGGGAGGTGCGTGATCCGTACCGCCGAAGACGTCTTGTTGACGTGCTGCCCCCCCTTCCCCGAGGCACGGTACACGTCGATCCGCAGGTCGTCGTCGTTGATGTCGATCTCGATGTCCTCGTCCACCACCGGATAGACGAACACCGACGCGAAGGAGGTATGGCGGCGGGACTGGGCGTCGAACGGGGAAATGCGCACCAGGCGGTGCACGCCCTTCTCCGCCTTCAGCAGCCCATACGCGTATTGCCCGCTGATCTGGATCTCCGCCGACTTGATCCCGGCTTCCTCACCGTGAAGCAGGTCGAGCACCTCGACTTTGAAACCGTGGCGCTCCGCCCAGCGCGTATACATCCGCATCAGCATTTCGGCCCAGTCCTGGGATTCCGTGCCGCCCGCGCCCGAGTGGATGGTGAGTAGCGCGTCGCGGGTGTCGTCGGGGCCCCGCAGCATGTTCTGCAGCTCGAGCGCCTCGAGCTGGGCGGCGATCCCATCGGCTTCCTGCTCGAGGGACCTGCCTTTGAGCATCTCGGCGACGAGGCGCGCGTGCTCCTCGTCCGACTCGCCCTCTGAGAGCTCGAGCAGCGCGCGCGCGTCGTCGATCCGCTTCCGCACCGCGTGGTACGGGTCGACCCAGCGCTTCAGCTCCTTGATCTCTTGCACCGCTTGCCGCGACTTCTCCGGGTCGGCCCAGACGCTGCCTTCGGCCATGGCGTGCTCCAGCTCGCCCAGCCGCTTGGTCTTCCCTTCTACGTCAAAGGAAGCTCCGCAGCTCGGTAAGACGACGGTCCAACTCTCTGACGCGATCGGATAGGGCCACGCTGGCTCTCGCGAAATGAGCCGCCACCGGAGCTCCGGAGGGCGGCTCTAAGTGCTAGGAAAAATAACGGGTTAGCACGCCACGCACCAGCCTCAAAAGAGCTTGTTGCCGCCGGCGAGGATTTCGTTGAGGGCCTCGGTCCAGAACGGCGTGGTCTTGGCTAGGTCGGCGCCAACCTGCTCCACATACTCCTGCCAGCTCTTCTCGATCTCGTCCTTGAAGAGCTGGCCCAGCGTGCCGTCACGCAGTCCCTGCTGGCGCTTCTCCGGATGGTACACCACGAGGTCCGAGACGAGGGCGCGCGCGAGACGGCGCGCCTTCTGCTTCGGGTCCTGCACCAGGAACGGGTTCACCGGCCGGAGGGGGCCGGTCATGCGCTGGCCGGGCGCCGGGCCGCCGGCGGGTGCCGCGGCCGGCGCAGCAGCGGGCCGCATCGTGGGCGC
>Ga0209236_1001895_pt1 | contig 12723 bp, 12 predicted proteins | sample GraSoi013_1_40cm_FD_185819 | JGI IMG/M metagenome (GOLD analysis project Ga0209236, IMG submission 185819) | Grasslands soil microbial communities from the Angelo Coastal Reserve, California, USA - Sample 09_27_2013_1_40cm (SPAdes) (version 2) | ecosystem: Environmental > Terrestrial > Soil >... | reverse complement strand
GCGCCCCCCCCGCCCCCCCCGCCCGCGGCGCCCACGACGCGCGCGCCCAATCCGATGACGGGGTTGCGGCTCCCGCACACGATCGTCGTCGATCCCGGCCATGGTGGCGTGGATCCCGGCAATCCCGGTCTCCACTTTCCACGCGGTCTGACCGAAAAAGACATCACGCTCGGAATCGGCCGGTTGCTCCGTGCGGAGCTGCTGCGGCGCGGGTTGTCGGTGGTGCTGACGCGGTCCACTGATACGCTCATCGACCTCGCGGATCGCCCGCTGTTCTGCCGCGCGGAGTGTGACCTGTTCGTCAGCATTCACGTGAACGCCATGCCGGCCGGACGGCGGCAGTCTCGAGTGAACGGCGTGGAGACGTACTTCGTGTCGGACGCGAAGACGGAAGACCAGAAACGCGTGGCGCAGATGGAAAACGACGCCCTGCGATTTGAGAATACCGCGACCGTTCAGGGTCCACTCGCCTTCATTCTTCACGACCTGCAGCTGAACGAGTACCTGCGCGAATCCGCTCGCCTCGCCGATCTGGTACAAGCCAGAGTCGCGGGCATTCATCCGGGCGAGAACCGGGGCGTGCAACAGGGGCCGTTCCTGGTACTCGCCGCTGCACGCCGGCCCGCCATCCTGGTCGAGGCGGGCTTTGCGACCAATCCCGACGACGGCGCCTTTCTCGCGTCCGCTCAGGGACAGCACAAGATCGCGAGTGCGGTCGCCGAGGGCATCGTCGCCTATCTGCTCGAATTCGAGCGCAAACTCGCCGTTGGCACCGGAAGCGGAGCACGATGAGGGGAGCGGGGGGGGGACTTCTGTCGTGGAGTGCGCTGAGCCTGCTGACGGTGCTGTGCGGCTGTGCGTACTACAACGCCATGTGGAGTGCCGAGCAGCACGCCAAGGGCGCGCGCCAGCTCGAAGCCTCGGGACGCGTGAGCGAAGCGCGAGCGGAATGGGCCCAGGCTGCCGCGAAAGCGGAAGGTGTGGTCACGCGTCATCCACGCAGCCGCTGGGCGGACGACGCGCTCGTGCTCCAGGCAGAGGGACTCGCTCGTTCGGGTGCATGCGAGGATGCGCAGGAACCGCTCACCCGCGCGCGCAGCACGGTGAAGGATATCTCGCTGCGTGAGCGGCTCGATCTGGCCGACGCGCAATGCACGCTCGCCGGCCGTCCCGGCGCTGTCCCAGAGAAGCTCGTGCATGTGCTCGCGTCCTCAGATGATGCGCGACGCTCGCGGGCTGAATTACTCGCGGGCCAGGCAGCAGCGGTGCAGCTCGATTTTGCGTCCGCCGTTGATCACTTGAATCGCTGTCGCGAGTTGGCCGCCCTCCCGGCGCGCGCTCACGCGTTGCTCGAGTTGGGTCGATCCCAGGAAGCCGCCGCGACTCTAATCGCTATAGGCGACTCACCGGTCTTTGAGACTGAACGCGCCGACCTGCTCGGTCGATTGGCCGCTGTTGGTGGCCCCGAGGTGGCGTCCACGGCGCTTGATCGCTTATTGCACAAGACGCGCATGCCGTTTGCCGAACAGGCGCGCCTGCTCATCGCGGACGGCGACCGGTACCTGGCGCTTGGCGATCCCGCGCCGGCGCAGAACCGTTACCTGCGCGCGATCACGGTTGCGCCAGCCGGCACATCCGAAGCCGGAACGGCGCGCGCGCGCTTGCAGCAATTGCTCGTGGTTGGAGCGAGGCAGCGCGGCGACCTTGCCCCGGTAATCACGGAGCTGACTCTGCTCAGCCGGGAAGAAGGTGGCAACACCGCGGCCAAGAATTTGCTCGACCTGGTGACGCGGGCAGCCACGACTCCCGAGACACCGGGAGCGCGCTTCCGCGTCGCCGAGCTCGCGCGCGATTCACTACAAGCTCCGGGCCTCGCCGGGCAGCTGTTTCTCGATATCGCCGCGGCCGACACTGCATCGCTCTACGCGCCCAAGGCGTTAGTTGCCGCGCTGCCACTACTGCCCGACCGTCGGGATTCGATCACTTCCGTTCTCGAGACTCGGTACGCGACTTCTCCCTACACGCGCGCATTCCACGGTGAGCCAAGCGTCGCATACGGTGCCGCGGAGGATTCGCTGGCCCGCGAACTGGGCGTCGCGGTAGCCAGGGCCGGGCCATCGATGAGCCAGCGGTTCGACGCGCCGGTACCGGGCCCGCGTGGTCCGACGCTCGATGGACCGGACCTCGGCGCCGTGCCCGCGGGGTCGCGCACGCAGGCGCGTCCCGCGCGCCCGACGACTCCGCGCGACCGGCCCGCTCAGCCGGAGCGGCCGTGAGTGCGGTCGAACTGTTCGGAACAGCTTTCCAGAATCCAGTTCTGCTTGCCGCCGGCACCGCTGGATTTGGCCGCGAGCTCGACCACGTCATCGATCTCGATCGCCTCGGCGGAATCATCACTAAAGCGGTGACTCCGGAGCCGCGTCAGGGTCACCCCGCGTTGCGAGTGGCGGAGTTTCGTGGCGGCATGCTCAACGCCGTCGGCCTCGCCAATCCGGGTGTGGAGCGCGTCGCCGAGCATGAGCTCCCGTGGCTTTCGCAACGGCTCCGGCGCGCGCGGATCATCGTGAACGTCGCGGGTGCGACCGTGGCTGATTACGTCCACGTGATCGAGCGGCTCACGCCGTTCGAAGCGATCGCCGCCTTCGAGATCAACGCCTCCTGTCCCAACACGACCGCGGGCGGGCTCGAGTTCGGGGCCGAGCCCGGCGGGCTCGCGGAGTTGATTCGCGCTTGCCGTCGGGCGGCGAGTCGGCCGCTCGCGGTGAAGCTGTCTCCCGTGCTTCCCGATATTGCCGCGATGGCGCGTGTCGCCCGTGACGAAGGAGCAGACGCGGTGAGTCTCGTGAACACGATGCCGGGACTGCTCGATAAGCGCCTCGGAAACGGCAGCGGCGGTCTCAGTGGTCCCGCCTTGCTGCCGATCGTCGGCGGCGTGCGCAATGCCGCCGACGCCCGCGAGTACCTCGCCGCGGGGGCATCGCTCGTGGCCATCGGAACCGCGGCGCTCGCGGATCCACGTGTGCCGGAGCGCATCGCCCATGAGCTGATCCGTGGCTGAGCTGATCGTCGCCTTCGACATGCCGAGCGGACGCGATGCGCTGCTGCTCGCGGCGCGGCTGCCGGGTCTGAAATGGGCGAAGCTCGGCCCAGTACTCTTCGTGCGCGAAGGACCGCCGGTGATCAAGGAGTTCAGGCAGCGCGGGATTCAGGTCTTCCTCGATTTCAAATGGCACGACATTCCCACCATCGTCGCCAAGGCCGTGACCGCCGCTCGTGAGCTGGGTGTGTCGATGGCGACGGTGCATTGTCTGGGCGGGCGCGCCATGCTCGGCGCGGCTGCGCGCGCAGCGGGTCAGGATCTCGCGCTGGTCGGTGTCACGGTGCTGACGTCTCACGATGCCGCGGAGCTCGAGAGCGTTCTCGGTCGCGGTGTGCCGGATGTTGGATTCGAGGCCGAGCGACTCGCGCGCGCGGCGATACAGGCGGGTTTGCGCGGCGTCGTTGCCTCAGGCCAGGAGCTCGGCCTGCTCCGGGAAGCCTTGGGACCGGAGCCGTGGATCGTGGTTCCGGGAATTCGAAGCAATGGGGAGCCAGCGGGGGATCAGATGCGCACGATTAGCCCGGCGGACGCCGTACGCCGCGGGGCGACGCACCTCGTGGTCGGCCGGCCGATCACCGGCGCCTCTGATCCCGCTGCGGCATATCGCCAACTTGTCGAAGCGCTCGGTTGAGGGTATTACCGGGCCATGCCGCGCGTCTGTCGAGTCGTTGCGATCTGGGGCCTGATGCTTCTGCCCGCGGCGCGAGCGGACGCGCAATCAACGCTTCCCGACGCGGCGTCCCGGGCGAAGCAGGCGCTCCTCGCCCACGACGCCCAGGCGCTCGTCGGTCAGAGCTCCAACCTGTTGCTGCAGATTCCCGGCGCCGATCCGTCGTCCCCGCTCGGCCGCGCCCAAGCCGTTGAGTTGCTCGGACGGTATCTTCGCGGCGCCGAGGAACGTGGCCTCGATATCACGGTGATACGCGAAGTCGAGCCCGGAAAAGGGTTCGTGGAGTTAACCCGTCGCTACGTCGTGTCGGGGACCGCCGAGGTGCGGCGGGAGACGTTGTTTCTTGGCTACCGTTTAGAGAGCAAGGAATGGCGTCTCGCCGAACTGCGGAGCGCGCCGTAATCCCGCCCCTTGCGTGAACTTACGACCCCGTCTATTGTTCACGGCTCAACCAGAACACGTTCCACTTTTTCGGAGCCGCCTGTTGAAGGTACGTTCGAGCGTGCGCCCCATCTGCGAGCACTGCAAAGTCGTGACGCGCCGGGGCGTGATTCGTGTGATCTGTAAGCGCAACCCCAAGCATAAACAGCGGCAGGGTTAACGCATGGCTCGTATTGCGGGCGTGGATTTGCCGCGCGACAAGAAAATCCAGTACGCACTTCCGTACATCTTCGGCATCGGTCCCAGCAACTCGGTTCGCATCCTCGCGGAGACGGGCATCAGTCCCGACGCCCGCGTGCGCGATCTGCGCGACGCGGAGGTGGCGCGGCTCCGTCAGGTGATCGAGCGGGACTATAAAGTAGAAGGCGCGCTGCGGACCGAGGTCGCGATGAACATCAAGCGGTTGATGGACATCGGGACGTATCGGGGCGGCCGCCATCGCAAGAATCTGCCGGTGCGCGGCCAGCGCACGCACACGAACGCGCGCACCAAGAAGGGCCCACGGCGCGCCATCGCGGGAAAGAAAAAGCCCGTGCTGAAAAAGTAGAGGCACATGGCGGACGAAAAGAAAGCGGACGAAAAGAAACCGGACGAAAAGAAACCGGACGAAAAGAAACCGGCACCAGCACGGGCGGCAGGTGCCAAACGCGCCAAGAAGGTCGTCGAGGCCGAGGGCATCGCGCACGTCACCGCGACGTTCAACAATACGCTCATCACGATCACCGACCTGCAGGGCAACGCGATCACGTGGGGCTCGTCGGGGAAAGCGGGCTTCAAGGGTTCCAAGAAGTCGACGCCCTTCGCGGCGACCGTGGCAGCCGAGCAGGCGGCCCGCGAGGCACTGAACCTCGGTGTGAAGCGCGTCCACGTGCGCGTGCAGGGTCCCGGCTCCGGCCGTGAGTCCGCGATTCAGGCACTCGCCAGCGCGGGCCTGCAGATTCGTTCCATCCGTGACGTGACCCCGATCCCGCACAACGGCTGTCGTCCGCCGAAGAAACGGCGGGTCTAGCGCATGGCGCGTTATACAGGACCGGTGTGCAAGCTGTGCCGGCGTGAAGGCACCAAGCTGTTTCTCAAAGGCACGCGCTGCCTGACGGAAAAGTGCGCAATCGAGCGGCGTGCCTACGCGCCGGGCCAGCATGGACAATCGACCGGCCGCCGTCGCAAAGCGTCCGAGTACGCCAAGCAGCTGCGTGAGAAACAGAAGGTGAAGCGGATCTACGGACTCTCGGAGCGCCAGTTCCGCAACATCTTCGAGCGCGTGCTGAAAGAGCCGGGCGTCACGGGCGAAGCGCTGCTCGTCGCGCTCGAGAGCCGGCTGGACAATCTGGTGTACCGCATGGGCTTTGCGACTTCGCGCAAACAGGCGCGCCAGCTCGTGCGGCACCGCCACATTCTCGTCAACGGCCGCGTCCTGGACATTCCGTCCTACCGCGTGCGTCTCGGCGAAGAAGTGCGCGTGGCGGATGCGAGCCGTGAGCTCGTGCTGGTGAAGGTTGCGCTCGAGCAGTTCGGGCGTGGACAACCCGTTTCGTGGATCCAGGTGGACACTGACAAAGTGCTGGGCAGAATGACCGAGCGGCCCACCCGCGACGCCATTCCGATTGCGGCACAAGAACAGTTAATCGTCGAGCTCTATTCCAAGTGATTACGACTCTTGATTTGACAGGGCTGGTCCGGCCGCACTTGGTCGAAATGACCAAGCGCGAGGACAATCCGAACTCCGCCGAGTTCCGGCTGCAGCCGCTCGAGCGGGGCTACGGCTATACGCTGGGCAATTCGCTGCGCCGTCTGCTGCTGTCGTCGCTGCGCGGGGCCGCCGTCTGGGCATTCCGCATCGACGGCGTCGTGCATGAGCATCAGACCATTCCGGGCGTCGTCGAAGACGTCCATCAGATCATTCAGCGCCTGAAGCAGCTCACCCTGGTGCTCGCTCCCGAAGTGGACGAGGCCGTGCTGCGCTTCAAGGTCGAGAAAGCCGGTCCGGTGTACGCGCGTGACCTCGAGCAGCAAGGCTCCGTCACGATCGTGAACCCGGAGCAGCTGCTCTTCACGGTCCAGGACGACCGCGACATTGCGGGCGAGCTGTACGTGAACAAAGGCCGGGGCTACGTCGAGGCCGAGCAGCATCCGGTCGATCGTACGTTGGCGGTCGACGTCGTCCGCGTGGACTCGATCTACAATCCCGTGCGGCGGGCGAACTTCACCGTCGCCGAGACGCGCGTCGGACAGCGCACCGACTACGATCGGCTGACGCTGACCGTCGAGACCAACGGCACGATCTCGCCCGAGGACGCGGTCGCGTACGCCGCCGCGCTCGCGCAGGAGCACTTCCGCTTCTTCGTGGACTTCGGCAAAGTGCCGATCGTTGCGGGCGAGCCCGCCGGCAACGGTGGGACCGAGGGTGGTCGGTTGCGCGACGTGTTGAACCGCGCGATCGATGACGCCGGCTTGTCGGTGCGGTCGGTGAATTCGCTGAAGAACTCCAACATCCGCACGCTGGGCGACCTCGTCCGTTACAAAGAGGACGATCTGCTCAAGGTCAAAAACGTGGGCGAGAAGGCGCTTGGCGAAATCGCCGAGTTGCTGCGGCGCGAAGGTCTGAACTTCGGCATGCAGCTGGAAGAGGTGCCGGGTGGAGACCTCCGCGTGGTCGATCCCGGCAACGCGCCGCAGGCGCAGCTGACGGGCGGCGAGGAAGAGTAATGCGCCACCGCGCGAAGGGCCGCCAGCTCTCACGCACGTCGAGCCATAAGAAGGCGACGCTGAACAACATGGCGACGAGCCTCTTCCTGCACGGCGGCATCCAGACCACCGAGGCGAAGGCGAAAGAGCTCCGTCCGTTCGCGGAGCGGCTCATCACCCTCGCGCGCCGGGGCGATCTGCATGCGCGCCGGCTCGTGGAGCGGCGGCTCAAGGACCGCGACGTGACGCACAAGCTGTTTGCCGAAATCGGCAAGCGCTTTGCCGCCCGTCCCGGTGGCTACACGCGAATCGTGAAACTCGGCCATCGCGTCGGCGACGGCGCGGACGTGGCCAGGATCGAACTGCTGAGTGAGTGAATGGAGAGTCGGAAAACAGACAGGGGGACCCGGCGGGTCCCCCTTTTCGTATGCGTCAGGAAGCTTTCGCCACCCGGTTCGACTTGATGCACTGCGTGCAGACACGGATGCGGCGGACAACGCCGTTCACGACCACGCGGGCGTGCTGCAGGTTGGGGTACCAGCGCCGGGGCGTCTTGTTGTTCGCGTGGCTGATATTGTGCCCCGTGATGGGACCCTTGCCACAGATTTCACACACTCGAGCCATATGCCGTCCGACAAAAAATGAGTAAATCCGCCGCGGGGAAGAGGCCTAAACCTAAACTGGACACAGGGCCGCATCAACCCCGCTCGGGTGGGGGTCGGAAGACGGCCGTCATCACCGGCGTCACCGGGCAGGACGGCTCCTACCTCGCCGAGCTGCTGCTGTCGAAGGGCTACGAGGTGATCGGGGTGGTGCGCCGCACGTCGCACGATTCGTACGAGCGCATTGGCCATCTGCTCGATCGGGTGCACGTCGTGGCGGCCGACCTCCTCGACCAGCATTCGCTCACGACCGTCATCCGCGATGCCAAGCCGGACGAAGTGTACAACCTCGCCGCCCAGAGCTTCGTCCCCACGTCCTGGAATCAGCCGGTGCTGACCGGCGAGTTCACGGCCCTGGGCGTGACGCGCCTGCTCGAGGCGATTCGGCTCGCGCATCCCCAGGCGCGTTTCTACCAGGCCAGCTCGTCGGAGATGTTCGGCAAGGTAGTCGAGACGCCGCAGCGCGAGTCGACGCCCTTCTACCCGCGCTCGCCCTACGGCGTCGCCAAGGTCTACGGCCATTGGATCACGGTCAACTACCGCGAATCGTACGGGCTGTACGCGGTGAGCGGGATCCTCTTCAACCACGAGTCGCCGCGTCGCGGCCTCGAGTTCGTGACACGCAAAGTCACGGACGGCGTCGCCCGCATCAAGCTCGGCAAAGCAAAAGAGCTGCGGCTCGGCAATCTCGATTCCGGCCGCGACTGGGGATTCGCCGGCGACTACGTGGATGCGATGTGGCGGATGCTGCAGCAGCCGATCGACTACGTCGTCGGTAGCGGAACGATGCACACGGTCCGCGATCTCTGCGCAGCGGCGTTTGCGCACGCGGGGCTCGACTGGCAGCAATATGTGAAGGTCGATCCCAAATTCGTCCGGCCGGCGGAGGTCGACGTGCTGCGTGCCGACGCGAGCCGTGCCCGCAAGGAGCTGGGCTGGACACCGAAAGTAAGCTTCGAGCAGTTGGTGCAGATGATGGTGGACGCGGACCTCGGGCGACTGTCGTGAAGGTTCTCGTCACCGGGGCCGACGGCTTCGTGGGACGCTGGCTGATCCGGCGGCTGCTCGATGATGGCCGGGAGGTCTACGGCGCCGTCCGTCCTTCCGAGCCGCAGCGGGAGGACGGGCTGACCGCCCACGAGCGCGCGCAGGTGCGTTGGCTGCCGCTCGAAATCACGGATAATGAATCGGTGCGGCGGTGCCTCGATTTGCCGTACGATGCGGTCGTGCATCTCGCGGCGATCGCGTCGGGCGCTGCCGCGCTCCGCGACCCTGGAGCGGCCTGGGAGGTCAACGCCGCCGGCACGGCCCGCGTGATGAATGTGCTTGCGGAAGCCCGCCGGAAGGATCGGGCCGATCCGGTCGTCCTTCACGTCTCGACAGGAGAGGTCTATGGACGCGGGCAGTCGGTGGCGCGGAAGGAAACTGATACCCCTGCGCCCTGTTCGCCGTACGCGGCGAGTAAGCTCGGCGCGGAAGAGGCCGCCCTCGAAGCGTGGCGCCGGTCCGGTCTGAGGGTCGTCGTGGCGCGCGCCTTCGCGCACACGGGGCCGGGTCAGACCACCGACTTCGTGATCCCCGCGTTCGCGCAACGGCTCAAGTATGCGAAGCAAATTGGTGCGCCGGTCGTGAAGGTCGGGAATCTGGAGCCGATCCGCGACCTGCTTCATGTGCAGGATGTCGCCGACGCGTACGTTCGGCTGCTCGCTCACGGCCATGCCGGAGAGGTGTATAACGTCGCCTCTGGAAAGGGGACCAGCCTGGAAGACGTGTTGTTTCGGATGGCGGAGCTGCTGGACGTGCGTCCAATTCCGGAAGCCGATCCTCAGCTGATGCGGCCGGCCGATATTCCTCATCTGGTCGGTGACTCCGCCAAGCTGCGCGCCGTGACGGGCTGGAGCCCGCGCCGGTCGTTCGACGACATCCTGCGGGACGTACTCGATGCCCAAAAGAACTGATCTCCGGCGGATCCTGCTGCTCGGATCGGGGCCGATCGTCATCGGTCAAGCGGCGGAGTTCGACTACTCGGGCACGCAGGCGGTGAAGGCCCTGAAAGAAGAGGGCTTCACGGTGATCCTCGTGAACTCGAATCCCGCGACGATCATGACGGATCCTGAGCTCGCCGACCGCACCTACATCGAACCGGTCACGCCGGATTGGGTCCGGAAGGTCATCGAGCGCGAAAAACCGGATGCGCTGCTCCCTACCATGGGCGGCCAGACGGCGCTGAATGTCGCGATGGCGCTCGCGAACGATGGGACCCTGCAGAAGCACAACGTCGAGCTGATCGGCGCGAATGCGCGCGCGATTCGCATGGCGGAAGATCGCGCCGAATTCAGCGCCGCGATGCGGCGCATCGGCCTCGCGACGCCGGCCGGCCGGACGGTCACATCGGTGGCCGCGGCGCTCGACGCCGCCGGCGAGGTCGGCTATCCCGCCATTATCCGGCCGTCGTACACGCTGGGTGGGACGGGTGGCGGCGTCGCCTATAATCGCGCCGAGCTCGAGGAGATGGTCGAGCGCGCGCTGGAGCTGTCCCCTGTGCACTCGACGCTGATCGAGCGCAGCGTGCTCGGCTGGAAGGAATTCGAGCTCGAAGTGATGCGCGACGGCCGGGACAACGTCGTGATCGTCTGCTCGATCGAGAACCTCGATCCCATGGGGGTGCACACCGGCGACTCGATCACCGTGGCGCCGGCGATGACGCTCACCGACCGCGAATACCAGCGTATGCGCGACGCCGCGATCGCGATCATCCGCGAGATCGGCGTGGAAGCGGGTGGCTGCAACATTCAGTTCGCCGTGAATCCGGCGGACGGCGAGATGCTCGTGATCGAGATGAACCCGCGCGTCTCGCGGTCCTCGGCGCTCGCGTCCAAGGCCACCGGATTCCCCATCGCGCGCATCGGGACGAAGCTCGCTGTCGGGTACACGCTCGACGAATTGCCCAACGACATCACGCGCACCACGCCCGCGTCGTTCGAGCCGGTGCTCGATTATGTCGTCGTGAAGGTGCCGCGCTTTGCGTTCGAGAAGTTCCCGCGCGCGGACTATCGCCTCACCACGCAGATGAAGTCCGTCGGCGAGACGATGGCCATCGGGCGGACGTTCAAGGAAGCCTTCCAAAAAGGGCTGCGCGCACTGGAGATCGGACGGCCCGGATGGGTCGCCGGCGCCACGCTCGCGGATGATCGGTTGACGAGCGCGTCGCCGGAAGATCTTCGCGTCGCGCTGCGCACGCCCACGCCGGAACGGATCTTCCAAATCAAGCGCGCACTCATCGCCGGGCTCAGCGTCGAGGAAATCGCACAAGCGTCGGGGATCGATCCGTGGTTTCTGTATCAGCTCCGGGAGCTGATAGAAGCCGAGGAGTGGTTCGGCGGTCTCGCCTCGATCGGACGCGCCGAGCTCAAACGGATCAAGCGGCTCGGCTTCTCCGACCGCCAGCTCGCCGCCTTGCGCCACACCACGGAAGCGGCGATCCGCGAGCAGCGGTGGAAGCTCGATGTTCATCCCGCGTACAAGACCGTGGATACGTGCGCCGGCGAATTCCCGTCCGCGACGCCGTACCTCTACTCGTCCTACGACGAAGAAAACGAATCGGAGCCGTTCGGCGAGCAGGGCATCGTCATCCTCGGCAGCGGCCCCAACCGCATCGGCCAAGGCGTCGAGTTCGATTATTGTTGTGTCCGAGCCGGCCTCGCGTTCCGCGAGCTTGGCTTCAAGACGATCATGATCAACTCGAATCCGGAGACCGTCTCAACGGATTTCGACATCTCAGACAAACTGTACTTCGAGCCGCTCACGTTGGAGGACGTGTTGGAGATCGTCCGTTGGGAGCGGCCCAAAGGCGTCGTGGTGCAGCTCGGCGGTCAGACGCCCCTCCAACTCACGAAACCGCTCGAAGCGGCCGGCGTGACGATCCTCGGCACCTCTCCCGACGCCATCGACCAGGCGGAAGATCGCGAGCGCTTCGAGGAGCTGGCGCGACGACTCGGCGTCGCGCAACCGAACAACGGGATCGCTCGCTCGGTCGATGAAGCGGTCGGCGTGGCACAGCGCATCGGCTACCCGGTCCTGGTGCGGCCGTCCTACGTGCTCGGTGGCCGGGCAATGGAGATCGTCTACGACGACGGCTCGCTGCGCGACTATTTCGTCAAAGCGGCGCGCGTCGCCCCGGAACACCCGGTATTGATCGATCGCTTCCTCGAAGACGCGTTCGAGGCGGACGTCGACGCGCTCGCCGACGGCCCGGGGGGGCGCTGCGTGATCGGCGGCGTGATGCAACACATCGAAGATGCCGGTGTGCACTCCGGCGATTCTGCGTGCGTCCTGCCGCCCTATCTGATCGGCGATCGGCAGGTCGAGGAAATGCGCCGCTATACGCAGGCCTTCGCCAAGGCGCTGGGCGTGATCGGACTGATCAATGTGCAGTACGCGATCAAGGATGGTGTGGTCTACGTCCTGGAGGTGAATCCACGGGCGTCACGGACGGTGCCGTTCGTCAGCAAAGCCACCGGGGTACCCCTCGCCAAGCTCGCGGCGGCCGTGATCGCCGGGCGGACCCTGGACGATTTGGGCCTCCCCGATGAGCTTCCCGTCGCCGGGGTGGCGGTCAAAGAGGCGGTCTTCCCCTTCACCAAACTGCCCGGCGTAGATACCGTGTTGGGGCCAGAAATGCGGTCCACCGGGGAGGCGATGGGCCTGGCCGACAGCTTCGGCATGGCGTTCGCCAAAGCGCAGATCGCCGTGGAGGGGAGCCTCCCGCTCGAAGGCGCCGTGTTCGTGACGGTGAACGATCACGACAAACCGACGGTGCTGCCGATTGCCCGGCGCCTCCATGAGCTGGGGTTCCGGATTCTGGCGACGGAAGGCACGGAACGGTATCTCCGCGGCCGTGGCGTTCCGGCGGAACGAGTGCTGAAGGTGCATGAGGGGCGGCCGAATGCGATCGATCTGATCGTGTCGGGCGAGGTGCACCTGCTGATCAACACGCCTCTCGGGAAGTTCACGCAGGCTGATGACTACGCCATCCGGCGCGCCGCGTTGGTGCACCGAGTGCCGTACACGACGACAATGTCCGCGGCGAGCGCCGCGTGTGATGCGATCATTGCGCTCCGCAGTCGTACTGGGAGCGTCAGGAGCCTACAGGAATGGCACGAAAA
>Ga0209236_1001889_pt1 | contig 12743 bp, 21 predicted proteins | sample GraSoi013_1_40cm_FD_185819 | JGI IMG/M metagenome (GOLD analysis project Ga0209236, IMG submission 185819) | Grasslands soil microbial communities from the Angelo Coastal Reserve, California, USA - Sample 09_27_2013_1_40cm (SPAdes) (version 2) | ecosystem: Environmental > Terrestrial > Soil >... | reverse complement strand
CGATTGGGTCGCCTGCCGTCTTGATCTGGACCGAGGCCGGCGTCCGTTCCGCGTGCGACGGCAGACGAAGGACGATCGACATCCACCGCGCGCTGCGCCCCTTCTGCATCACGAGTCCATGGCGAATCGGTTCGTGGGCCGTCAGGACGAGGACCGACCCTTGGGTGAGCGTCGCGGGCTGACCCCCGTCGGACTCGTGGTCGACGTACCCCTCGAGGACGTAGACGACGACCTCCTCCGCGTTGTGGGAGTGGAGGCCCTCCTTCTTGCGCGCGGTCGCGATCGTCTCGGCGAACCGTTCGAAGGGCGACCAGGGACCCTGTTGGGACGTGGGGAAGAGGAGGCGCGTCGTCACGTCGGAAGCGTCGATCTGCCCCTGAGCGATTTTCATTTTCGTTGCCTCCTCAAAGCGTGGCGCCTTCAATGTAACGTCGTCGGGAATGCGCTGGATTCCGGGAAGCGAGCCCTTCGGAAATAGTTTGGCGGACCGCGGAGCGAACGGCGGTTCCGCCTCCGCCGCTCGAAAACGCTAATCTTAGGAATCAGCTATCCGAAGCCATGGCGGCGCCATTCGGGAAGATCGAATACCTTTACGTCGGGACATCTGATTTCGAGCGAGACCTGGCGTACTACACGAACGTCCTCGGCGCGAAGGTCATCTGGAACCGCCACGCCTTCGGAGCGAAGGTCGCCTCCCTCCGACTGTGCAAGGGCCCGCAATATCTCTTGGCCGATCACCGTCCCGCCCCGTCGTGCCTGCCGCTTTTCGAGGTGCCCGATCTGAAAGCGACCTCGAAGCAACTCCGATCCCGCGGCTGGAAGTCGGAAGGCCGCTCGTTCGAGATTCCTCCGGGTCCGTGTATCCTGTTCAAAGACCCGAGCGGGAACGAGCTCGCGCTCTTCGAGAACGTCCGACCGAACGTGATGGGCGAAGGCTTTGAGGACTAGGAGCGCCCTCTGCCCCCCATGTCCGAGTGGAAGCGGATCTTCGAGCACCCGAATCAGGCCGTCGTGGAGCAGCTCTACGCGGCCTTCGAATCGAAGGATGCCGCCGCGCTGAAGAATCTGATTGCGACCGACGCGGTCTGGCACATTCCGGGATCGAGTCTCATCTCAGGGGACCATCGGGGCCACGCCGAAATCTTCGCGTATTTCGAGAAACTCCAGGAGCTGACTGGCGGTACATTCAGCGCGGAGCTCATCGACGTCCTGGCGAGCGACATGCAGGCGGCGGCACTTGCGGCGGCGAAAGGGACGCGCGGCGATCGGGTCTACGAACAGACCTATCTCCTTCTCCTCCGGATCGACCAGGACCGGATCGTCGAGGCCCGACTCTTCAACGAGGACGAGGAGGCGTTCCAGGCCTTCTGGTCGTAGGCAGGCCGCCTCCTCCGGCTCCGCGACCACCAGGTCTGTGACCGGTCCCGCCGAAACTCGCTCAACATACGCCGCCGAGGCGATGAGCCTCCCCATGATTGCCGAGTTACAGAATGCGTACACCCAGGCGGTGGAACGCGTCGGTGCGAGCACGGTGAATGTGAGCATGACGAGCGGCCCGTATGGGCAGCCGTTCGGCCGACCCTGGCCGCGGCGCGGCATCGGCTCCGGGGTCATCCTCGACGGACAGGGTCACATCCTGACGACCTACCATGTGGTCGACGGAGCGGACAAGGTGATCGTGACGTTCGCGGACGGCCGCGTGTTGAGCGGGACCGTCGTCGGCGGGGACGACGAGACCGATGTCGCGATCGTGAAGGTCGACGGCCAAGGCTTCCGGCCCGCGGAGTTCGCGGATTCGGATCAGCTGAAGGTCGGCCAGCCGGTCCTCGCAATCGGGAACCCGCTCGGCCTCCCGGGCGGACCCACGGTGACATCGGGCGTCATCAGCTCGTTGCGGCGGAACCTCGCCTTCGGGCCGGGCGACGGACTCCCGGTGATTCAGACGGACGCGGCGGTGAACCCCGGGAACAGCGGCGGGCCCCTCGTGGACCTCCAAGGACGCGTCGTGGCGATCAACACGGCAACGATCCCGTACGCGGAAGGCATCGGGTTCGCGATTCCGATCAACGCGGCGCTCGGCATCTCGCGGCAAATCCTCGAACACGGCCATGTGCAGCGGCCTTGGCTCGGGGTTGCTGGCTACGACGTCGACCGGCGGGTCGCTTCGTACTACGGGATCGCGAGCCGTCAAGGCGTCTTCCTCGCTGAGGTCTCGGCGAAGTCTCCCGCGGAAATCGCGGGACTCCAGGTGGGCGACGTCATCACGACCCTCGGCGGACGACCTCTCGCCGGCGTCGCGGATCTCGTGGACGCCTTGCGCGAACGGGCGATCGGCGACGCCGTCGACATCGAGGCGGAGCGCCGCGGCCAAAAGATTCGAATCAAAGCGACCCTCGCGAGCCGCCCGTTCTGAATTCGAGACGCAGCCCGAAACGTTCAAACCCGGTTCCACGTTGCGCACGGCGATGCGCCCGCTCCATCCCGAGAACTGTCCGCGGTGCGGCAAGCCGACGTGGAACTGGTACTATCTTTCGACGCGAATCTGGATCGAGTGCGAGCACTGCGGCCTCAAGGAGAGCGTCAGCAACACCCCCGTGAGCGGAGCGAACACGGACAGCACCACGCGGAAGGTCCCGACTTTGAAGGCGTGACCGGTGCCGGACAAGGCGAGGACTGCCTCGATATCCTGAAATAGACTCAGGAACGTATCGCCGCGGCTGACCGTGGAGACGGCCTTCCAGATTCTGGTCGGCGGATTGCTGCTCATCCTCATAGCAATCTGCCTCGTCAGTTTCGCGATCCTCGTCGCGGGGGCCCTCTGGATGTACGGGGACGCTCAGCGCCGCGGGATGGACGCGGCGGTGTGGGTGATCCTCCTCGTCATCGGGACCGTCTTGGGGACCGTCGTCGGCTTTGTGATCGTGCTCGTGATTTATCTCGTGGTCCGCGAGAACCATCCGATCGGAGGCGGATATCCGGTCGCGTACGGAGGCTACCCCCCGTACCCGCCTCCCGCGGTGCCGGCGGCCTGCCCCGTCTGCGGCAACCCGATGACGTGGTATCCGCAATACTCTCGATGGTACTGTCACTCCTGCGGACAGTACCGGTGAGGATGTCTCGGCCCGGAAGGTCGCGGACAAACAGAACGATCCCGATTGAGTCCGTGTTGTGCTTGGCCACCCGACGGTACGGTCGGCGTTCAGACCTTCCGGAGGCCTCGTGACAGACTTGAGCCGAGGCCGGTGCGGAGGAGGCGTCGGACTGACCCGATCTCGTGGTAGGCCTGCGCGAGCGGCTCCACGCGATCCTTCGGCATGCCGCTGCGGAGGAGCTCTCTCCGGAACGCCCGGACACCGCGCTTGCGGCGCGCTTGGTAGCGCAGGAAATCCCAGCCGAAGCGGGCCGCCAGGCTGGGGAGAAACTCGAGAAGTACTACGGGCAGTCTGCCCCCGCGGTCCGACATCAGTCCTCGCCTTTGTGGCCCTTCCCGACGGCGTTCGCGATCATCCCGCCGATGTTGAGGGAGGACATGTACTGCTCCGTTAACCGGAAGGCCTGCTCGTCCGTCATGCCGCTCTCCTTCAGGGTCTTGTAGAAGTCCGCCACTGCGGCCCCGAACTTCGCGGACGCATCTTTGCCGTAGATTGCGTCCGTGAGGCTGTTCAGGAGCGTGGGGATTTTTTCCGAAAAGGCCTCGAGGAGCTCCTTCACTTCGTCTGCGTTCATCATTCCGTGCTCTTCCTTGCTCATTTCGTTCACCTATCTTGTCTGACCCTCAGAAGGCTGGTCCCGGTACTTGGGAACGCCGAGCACTTGTGACCACTTCTCGGCCACTTCGTTCGCGACCCGGAATGTCCGGGTTCGAGAGCCCGGGGTGGCGACGACGATCCCCTGCCGCTGCAAGTCCTCGAGGCGCGCCCGCACGATCCGGCGGGAGGCGGTCCCGCGCTTCCCCTTGACGGCCTCCGCGATCTGCGAGATGTTGCGGTCCGGCTGGTCGAACAGAGAGACGACAATGTGGCGCGAGATGTCGTCCTTGAGGCCGGGAATCACCAAGTCGGGCGACACCTTGCCGTACTTCGTGAAGAGCTCCAGGACCCGGAAGTAGCTGCGCGAAACGTCTTGCAGGCGGTCGACGTAGGCCATCAGCTCCGTGTAGGGCCTCGTGACATCGGACAGGGCCGTCCGTAGAGCCTCGATCTGGGCCCGAAGTTCCCGGATTTCTTTGCGCAGATCGTCCTGAGTCATGATAGCTCAATGGCTCGAAGCGGCTCTAAACTGACTCGCGATGATGTAAATGTACAAAAGCCAGAGGCTCAGGGCGACGAGGGCCACCGCGGCAAGTCCGACGGTGAACAAGATCAGAGCAGGCTCGGAGCCGGCGAAGAGCGTGCCCAAGACCCACAGCAGATTTCCGTTTCGCATGCTCGCGCGCTCCTGGGCGCTGGTCATCTTCAGCACGCGAATCTGGTAGTAGTAGAGACCCGAGAAGCTGAACGAAAAAATGGTGAGCACAATCACCGTCAGCGTGACTTGGAAGAGAATCGGGTTGATCTCACCGGAAGAAAAGCGCGGATACAGGAAGAATAGCAGAAAGGTAAAGATGGCCATACCTGAACCGGTCAGGACGGCAGCGCGATCGACGTTCGCGGTAGCAAGCTCACGATCCACCGTCAACGCGTCTGCCTCGCTGCCGGACACGGTTGTTGCCCCGCTGGGAGCCGGTGGGTGGATGAGCATGTCAATCGCCCTATTACTAGTGACTTAAGGTCGGCGTTTGCCCAGTCGCCCATGCCCCATCAAGAGTTTGACGCGGCGCTCAGGCGAGGGGCCACGAGTACGTGACGTAAAGGACGATCGCCGCGAGGCCGATGCACAAGACGACGACGAGCCACGGGGGCACCTTGAGGGCTTTTTCGTCCTCCTGATCGAAATAGCGGATGAGGCCCGCCGCGGAGTGGAACCCCGAGTCGCGATCTTTCGCCATCGTACGCCGCCCGCTTCATGGGGGTTCGGTCCTAAAACGTTTTCGTGTCGCTCCCGAACGGGATACTCCCTTACCATTCGGTACATAGGGCATTAATACGGGCTTCCGGAATGGAGTTTCGCCTCGATTCGGGTTCTCCCATGGTCGATCCCGGCGTTGTCTACATCGGGAAGAAGCCGACGATGAACTACGTCCTCGCGGTCGTGACCCACTTCAACGGCGGCTCGCGCGAGGTCGTCGTGAAGGCCCGCGGCCGTTCGATTTCCCGTGCGGTCGACGTCGCCGAGATCGTGCGAGGCCGTTTCATTCCCGATGCCGCCGTGAGCGACGTGCGGATCGCGACCGAGAAACTGACGGCGGAGGACGGTCACCCCACGAACGTGAGCAGCATCGAGATCGTGTTGTCGAAGTGAGGTCGGGGTCGCGGAAGACATTTATCGGTACGGTGTCTAGCCGCCCCCCATGTCGCCGGTCGAGGTCCTTCTCCTGTTGGCTCTCGCGGCGTTCTTCGCGGGATTGGGCGGCTCCTACTTGGGGATTGGCGGCGGCGTGTTCCTGGTCCCCTTCATGACGTTGGTCCTCGCGGTCGACATCAAGCGCGCAATCGCGACGAGTCTGATCGGGGTCATCGCGACGTCCTCGGGCGCAGCCTCCGTCTACGTACGGGATCATCTCACGAACCTGCGCCTGGCGATGTTCCTCGAGGTGGCGACGACGATTGGCGCGATCACCGGCGCCCTGGTGGCCCTCCTCGTACCGGCGGTTTTCTTGTACGTCGCGTTCGGCGCGGTCGTCCTCTACGCGGCCGCGACCATGGTCCGGGTCCGAGAGACTGCGAAGGAGCGTTCGTACCGCGGAGGGGCGGAGCCGGCCCTCGTAAAACGGCTGAACCTGAGCAGCGTCTATTTCGACCAGGAAGACCAAGCGGTGTACCGGTACCGCGTCGACCGGCCGGGCGCCGGGTTCGGCGTGAGCGCCGCGGCGGGTCTGTTCTCCGGTCTACTCGGGGTCGGAGGCGGCTTCATCAAAGTTCCCGCGATGAACATCCTGATGCGCGTGCCGATGAAGGCCGCGGTGGCGACGAGCAACTTCATGATCGGGGTGACCGCCGCGGCGAGCGCGTTCATCTATTACTCGCAAGGTCTCGTCGACCCGAGCCTGGCGGCGATGGTCATCATCGGGGTCTTCACAGGGACGAACTTGGGCACGCGACTTCTCGTGCGCGCGAAAGCCGCTAACGTTCGATTCGTCTTCGCGATCTTCCTCGCGGTGCTGGGTATCGCGATGGCGGTCCGCGCCCTCGGATTCTCGGGGGTCGTATGATCGCGGCTCGCGCGGGGATCCGGCTCGTCCAACACCGCATCGCGGCGCTCCGTCGCGCGGTCGTCGGCGAGGTCGAGGACACGAACCGCCTGATTTATCACGTCCTGAGAGGCGGCGTCCTCGTGTCCGTTGCCGTCCTCCTGTTCGGGTTCATCCTCGTCGGCGCCAAGAGTGCCGCGCTCCCCGACCACTCCGTGCCGACACGGTCCCTCATTCCGCAGCTCGTCGAGTTCACACCGGCGGGATTTCTCAGCCTCGGGGTTCTCGTCCTGATCGCGACGCCGATGGTCCGCGTCTTGCTGAGCCTGCTCTCGTTCGCGGAAGACCGGGACCGCACGTACGTCCTGATGACCGGGATCGTCCTGGTGAACCTCCTGATCAGCGTCTTCCTGCTCGCATGAGTCTTTATCCCCGCCGCTCCTTGAGGAGCCGTGGACGAGGTCGTCGCCGCAGCCACCGCCGTCGACTGGTCGAAGCTCGCCGAGCGGCCGCTGTGCGATTCGTGCCTGGGCCGACTGTTCGGGAAAGTTGGCCATGGACACACGAACGAGGAACGGGGCCGCTCGGTCCGGGATGTCGCGGAGATCCGGATCGGTCCATGCTGGATCTGCGATGGACTCACGGCCCGGTACGACGGTCTGGCGGACCTCGTCGCGCGCAAGCTCGAGCCGTGGGAGTTCGACACGTTTCGGATCGGATCGAAAGTCGATCCCGAGATCGCCGCGAGGGAGGAATCCCTCTGGACGCAACTCGGGCTCACGGGCCCGGAACCGCTGAAAGCCGAGGTGAACCGAGAAGTCGGAAAGCGGGTCTCCGAACGGATTCGGAAGGAACCGGACGTCGCTCGCCCGGACATCGTCGGCGTCCTCGATACCGTCTTCGATCATGTGGACCTCCAGGTGAATCCGCTCTACCTCCGCGGCCGCTACCGCAAGCTCGCCCGCGGCGTGCCTCAGACCCGCTGGCCGTGCCGGCGTTGCATGGGGAAGGGGTGCGCCCGGTGCGGCGGCACGGGGAAGATGTACCCGACGAGCGTGGAGGAGGTCATCGCCGCGGAGGTCATGCGTGAAACGGGAGGGACCGGCCACGCGCTGCACGGGATGGGCCGCGAAGACGTCGACGCGCGGATGCTCGGACGCGGACGGCCGTTCATCCTCGAGGTCAAAGAGCCCCGGCGGCGCCGCTTCGACACGGTTGCAGCCGTCGAGCGGATCAATGCCTCGGGGATTGTCGAGGTCGACGGGCTCGTGCCAAGCGACGGCGGAGCGGTCGTCGCGTTGAAGGAGGACCGCGCCGCGAAGTCCTATCGGGTCGTGGTGCGGACCACCCCCATCGTGGCGGAAGCAAAGCTTAAAGGAGCCCTCCTGGTTTTGGTCCCCGAGCCGATCGCCCAGCGCACGCCTGGGCGGGTCGTTCACCGGCGCGCGGATACCACACGGGCTCGACGGCTGCTGGCGGCGGAGGTCGTCGGTGTCGAAGGCGACCGAGCGGAGATTCGCGTGACGGCGGAGGCAGGGACCTACATCAAAGAATGGGTCCACGGGGACGGAGGCCGGACGCGGCCGTCCCTCTCGGAACGGCTCGGCGTGGCGTGCGAGGTCCTCGAGCTCGACGTGCTGGACATCCACGACGGCGGGTGAGGAGATGGTCAAGGCCTCGAAAGGGATCATGGAGAAGACGCGGCAGAAGTTCCGCCGCAGCCCCCGCGATCGCGGGCTCTCTCCGATCACCCGGTCGTTCCAATCGTTCGAGGTCGGCGAGCGCGTGACGATCGTCATCGACTCGAGCGTCCAGAAAGGGTGGCCCCACCACCGGTTCCACGGCATGACGGGTACGGTCGTGGAGCGACGCGGTGCCGCCTTCGTGATCGACGTCCGCTTCGGCGGGCGGATCAAGCAGGCCATCGTACGCCCGGAACACCTGAGGCGCGCCTAGGAGGGGGACGATGGAGGAGTCGAACGTGTCCCTTGCCGAGCTGAAAGTCATCCTTGAGAAGGAGAAGGCCGCCCGCGGCGAGCTGAACTCGGAGCAGCAATACTCCCTCTCGGAGGCGTCGCTCTTCGCCCGCGTCCCCCCAGACAAAGTCCCGATCATCGTGAAGGAGCTCATGGAGATCCCCATGATGTCTCCCTTCAACGCGGTGAAGATCGTCGACCTCATGCCGACCTACTTGGACGACGTGCGCGCGATTTTCGCGAAGGAGCGCTTCAGCCTCTCAAAAGAGGATGCGGAGAAAGTCCTCGAGATCGTGGGGAAGTACCGCTGACGAGGCGACGCGCATGGAAGATTACGCCCGCATCCTCGATTTCCTACCGCAAGGTCATCCGGACCAGTCGAAGTTCCATCGGGAGCCCCTCGCGTACGCGCTCGGGGTGGACGAGTTCAAGTTGTTCGAGCTCGTGCCGAAGGAAGGCGTGGACCTCTCGATCGGACAACGCGTGTACATTGGGAAAGAGATCGAGATGCGCGCCGAGGTCCTCCACGTGAAGCGGCGCGTGGGGTACGAGGAGCTCACGACCGCGGCGCAGAAGGAGCTCCCGTTCGTTGTCCAGGAGACGGTCAAGGAGAAGGAAGACAAGTTCGTCGATTTCTTCAACCGCGCCCAGGCCATCACGACGCGGTTCCACATGCTCGAGCTGCTGCCCGGCCTCGGCAAGAAGACGATGTGGGCGATCCTCGAGGAACGCAAGAAGGGACCGTTCAAGACGTTCCAGGATCTGGATCAGCGCGTCCCGAGCGTGCACCACCCGGAGAAGCTTGTCGCGAAGCGCATCGAAATGGAGATTTCCGATCCGACCCAGAAATATCGGCTCTTCGTCGCTCGCTAGGCCGCCGCCTTCCCGAGTCCGGTCTCAATCTCGCGGCAGTCATGGGACGAGAGACCCAGCTTCTTTCGCAGCGCCTCGAGAAGTTCCCGCTCGCCCTCCTGGATCGGACCGTCGTCGAGCGCTTCCGCGGCGACCGCACGGTAGATGCCCGCCCGGTTTTCCAAGACCTCCTCAAGGACTTCGTTCTCGATTCGCTCCTGCTCCTCTTTCGAAATCCCCAGGTTCTCCCGCAGTTGCTCGACCAGGAGGTGTTCCGTCGCCGTCACCCGCCCGTCCTTCCAGGCCGTCATGACGGCGCGTGTGTAATCTTCGAGCCGCTTGACGCGCTCGTCCATCGCCCGCTTGCGCCGTTCGTCGATTCCCTCGAGGTGTTCGAGATCGAGTTGGTCGACGTTCATCGCCTCCCGCACGATGTCGGAGAGAGTCAGATGGACGGACGTCGCGCGATCGATCTCCTCGAGCGTCATCTCCTTCGTTGCACCCGCGACCTTGACAGGAACCTTGATCGCCGAGAGGCGCGCCTTGATCGCGACCGCCCGCTCCCACCCGCGAGGCGCAAGGTAGTACGCGAGCATGCGCTGCTTTTCGCCCTCGATGTGCGCCTTCGTCTCGACGAGGAACCCGTCGTGGACCATCTGGTCCAGATACCGGGAGAGGTGCTTTCGCTGAATTCCCGCCGCGAACGCGATCGCCTTCTGGGTGAGAGCCTGCGGCAAGACGTACCGCTCCTCCATGTTCCGGAAATCGGAGAAGTACAGGAGGATGCGATCCTCCGTTGTCAGGGCGAGAGGCGAATCCTCCTTCACGGCCCCTGAACCTCCGGCGACACGGATAATCCTTCCCTCGTCTCGATTCGCGGACCCGGTCGTCAGGTTCTTAAAGCCGGCTCCAAGTCGGACGTCCGGCGATGCTCTCCCTCCCGGTACAGGCTGCGCCCTCCCAGTTCGGGGCGCTCTTCGATGCGGACACGAAGGCCGCGATTGCGAGCGGCCTATGCATCCAGTGTCGGGGCGCGAAGCTGCTCTGCGGGAAGACCCGCTGTCCCATTCTCGTCCGGTGGGACTCCATGATGAAGACCGCACCGATGATTGATCGGATGGACCTGGACGGATCGTCCCCTCCGGGGGTCTTCGTCGGCCGATTCGGCTATCCGAAGGTGTACGTCGGGCCGCTCGTGCCGCCGATTCACGGAGACACGCAGATCCTCGACGCCCCGGAGGCCTGGGTCGGGCGGCCCATGGAGGACATCGTGCACTTCCGTTCCCAGCTCGTCCGAGGAATGCACCGCGTCCACGTCCACGACGTGGACCGGGGTGGGCGGATCGTCGACCTCACGCGGGAGTTGGCGCTCGGGTCATCCCCTGCGGACGTCGAGGCGGGGTTCGCGCGCAAGCCGCACGGTCGCGTCGTCCTCGACGACAACGTCCAGCCGTTCGGGCCGTCCGCTCCGCTGCATCGCCTGGAGATCGGCACGGTGAAGGTCGATCCAAATCTGGAGCGCGCCTCTTCCGACACGGACTTGTACGCAAAGGAGGCGGTCCTCGACCTGTACGGCCGGGGCGCGCCCGTCTCGAGGATCCAACGCGCGTTCAGCGTCGGGGCGTTCGGCCTCGAGAAGAACCGCAAGTTCGTGCCGACGCGATGGTCGATCACCGCCGTCGACGACACCATCGGGAAAGAACTCCGCGAGCGCGTGAAGGCGTTCCCTCTTCTCAACGAGATCCGCGTGCACGAGGCAATCGGCTTCGATGACCGCTTCCTCGTCGTGATGATCCCGCGCCCGTGGCGGTACGAACTGATCGAGGCGTGGTACCCGAACACCTTGTGGAATCCGCTGGGCCGGGAGGTCGTCATGTTTGGTGACCACGAGGGATTCGAGGGCCGCACGACGTATGCGAGCATCGGCGGCTGCTATTACGCGGCGCGGCTCGCGGTCGGGGAGGCGCTCAACCGGGATCGCCGACAGGCCGCGACCGTGATTCTTCGGGAGACGCATCCCGGCTACATCATGCCGCTCGGCGTGTGGAACGTCCGCGAACACGTTCGGGAAGCGTTGCGCCGGCCCTCTCGAACGTTCGCGACGATGGCGGAGACGCTCGCGTACCTTCGGACTCGCCTGGAGATCCCGATGGAGCGGTACGTCCGCATCAGCGAAGTCTTGAGTCACGTCTTGCACCAGCGGACCTTCGACGATTTCGATCTCCTCGCCGCCGCAAGGCCGTAGGATTGATGGTCCGGGTCCGCTTCGTGGGTTGACCGTGCCCTTGCCGAACGAGTTTCCGAAGCGGCCCGTGCCGGGCGTCGGGGCCATCGTCTTTCGAGACAGGGAAGTCCTCCTCGTGAAGCGCGGCGCGGAACCGAACAAAGGCAAGTGGAGCCTTCCCGGCGGAGTCCTCGAGGTCGGCGAGACCGTCGAGGCCGCCGCGGTTCGAGAGACGCTCGAGGAGACGGGCGTGACCGTCCAGGCCGAACGCGTGTTCAACGTCCTCGACTTCATCGACTTCGAGGGCGAGCGGGTCCACTGGCATTACGTGCTCATCGACCTCCTCTGCGAATACGTCCGCGGCAAACCGGTCCCCGCGACGGACGCAGAGAACACTCGGTTCATCCCGCTCCGGGAGCTGGGCGACTACGACGTCGTCCCAGCCGCGCTCGAGGTGGTGCGACGGGCGTCGTCGGAGCGGGGAGGGCCCGCGGCAATCAAACACTAACGATATCTTAGTGCAACCCTTGCAGTGCCGCAATCACCTGGTTTTGGCCATCCAGCGGAAATTCAGAACCACGCCGAAGAGCACAAGCCCCATGGCGACGAACCAGCCGAACTGATACGCCCACCCCGTAGGGATACGAAAGGTCACCAGGAGCATGACAACGGCCGCTCCCGAGTACATCATGCCGATTACCAACCGGGAACGGGGTGGGAGGGAAGATGTGTTTCCAGGCATGCCGAAACCTCTATCCCTCCGTATCGGCAAATTCCTTTCGATTCAAGACATCGGGGCCGCGTTGCCGTGAAACAGTTAATGCCGCCGCCCGGTTGACTCCAACGATATCTTTATCGACGAGCCGACCGCTCCATCTCCGTGGTCGTTCCGAGTCCGGCTCCTGTGGGACCCCCGGTTCCCTACTGGCCGAGCGTTGTGGTGAAGCCGGACACAGTCAGCGGCGTGCAGACCTACTATGTGAATCTGATCCTGGACATCATCTTTGGCGGCTTCGCGCTGACGGTAGGCATCGCGTCGATCCTAGTGACCACGACGGATCCGGCCAGCGCGATTGCGGCCGCGGCGATTATCGGCTCGGCTACGTGCGGACTCGTGATCGTGTTTGTGATCAACTTCATCGTGGCGCTGATGTCGGTGATCCGGATGCACCATGGGGCCCGGGAATACGGCCCGGACCACCAAAAGAATGCGGGCCGTGGGGTCCTCTTCAAGTGGATTGGAACCACGATGTCGACGCTCGCCGCGATCCTGGTCGTCTACCTGGTCATCGCGGGGACCTCGGTGCTCTTCAGCGGGTCAGCCGTCCCGACGATCATATACGTCCCCTTGCTTGTGACGGTCTTCTGGACCGCGGGCGTGGGATCGAAGGCCCAGATGTAC
>Ga0209236_1001885_pt1 | contig 12757 bp, 11 predicted proteins | sample GraSoi013_1_40cm_FD_185819 | JGI IMG/M metagenome (GOLD analysis project Ga0209236, IMG submission 185819) | Grasslands soil microbial communities from the Angelo Coastal Reserve, California, USA - Sample 09_27_2013_1_40cm (SPAdes) (version 2) | ecosystem: Environmental > Terrestrial > Soil >... | reverse complement strand
TGGGATGACACCCCCGGACGGAGTGCCTTGAGAAACGCTGCCGATCAAATCGGAAGGAATATTTGAGCCACGTGGCTGCTGGGCTTCCGCGTACCCACATAAGAAAGCGAAGAACAGAATGAATGACCCGCCAAGAGCGTTCATTGGGCCGCAATTCCTTTCCATACCAAGTCGAAAATGAAATCCACATCCTGGCTGATCTTGGATTTTGACCAACCCAGAATGCGATGAGTTACGACGCCGCGAATAATGTCGGAAATAGCCAAAGCGGTCTGCTCAGTTCGTAAATTTCGAATGAGTTTTTTCCGTGCGCCCTCCTTCAGGATCGTCTCCACGAGCCGTGCTTGCTCCTGGTAGAGTGCCTTGAACTCGTTGTCGATTCCTGCAGGATGCGTCGTGGGAATATTGCCCAATTCGGAATAATAGATTTTGAAGAAGTCACGATTTTCATCGAAATACGCGAGCTTCGCTGCAATTAGGCCCTTCAGCTTTCCTTCCGGTGTGCTGACCTTATTCAACTCCTCGAGAAGCAAAGAATACATTTGGGCGATTCCGAATTTCAGAGCGGCAAAATACACCTCGCGTTTGGATTCGTAATAGAGGTATACGGTACCTTTCGCAACGCCCGCGGCCTCGGCAATATCGTCCACTGTTGCGTTATGGAATCCTTTCTCCGCGAAAACTTTACGAGCGGCCTCGAGAATTCCTGAGGTTCGAAACTCTGTAACGACGTCCTTCTTCGTCTTGATCGCAGTGCTCATCGAAACCCCGTTCACTGACTATAGAGTCAGTGTACTATACTCAAAGGTCAAGGTTAAAGTTTGGTCACGAGGAGCAGATTCGCAGCTGCGCGATGCGGGCTTCCTGTGCGGATTTACGCGTTTGAAAGAATTTCCTGTAGACTTACCCATGGCTTTCCCAGGAGGTCGCGATGAGCATCAAAGTTTTGGGTTTTGCAAGCCTAGCGTTGTTGCTGTTCGTGTCGCCGGCGCTCGCGCATCATTCGTTTGCGATGTTCGACCAGAGCAAGGTTGTTTATTTGAGTGGCAAGGTGAAGCAGTTCGAGTGGGTCAATCCACACGCCTGGCTTCATCTCACGGTCACGAGTGCAAGCGGCAGCGAAGCGACGTGGTCCTTTGAAGGAGGTTCCGTCGCGCAATTGGCATCGCTCGGCTGGAAACCGGACAGCTTCCCCGCTGGTGTCGAGGTCAAAATCGGCTTTCGCCCGATGAAGGACGGCTCGCGCGGCGGTCAGCTCATGAATGTCACGCTGCCCAATGGTCAAAAGCTTTGTTCCAACCGCGGCTGCGGGGATGGGACCGGCTCTGTCCTTGATCCCTTCTGATCTTTGTGCCGCGCTTGTGCTGAAAGCGCTTTAGTTTAGCGGGGCTTATCGGGGAAGCGTCCGTCGGGTGGAAAACGGATCGTCTGGTCAAACCGCGAGGGCACCGTCATGTCCTTGTCGCCCCTTGCGGGCAAGACGATGGCGTCGGCCCGGTAAATCCGGCCTTTGCTGAAAAAGAGCGAGCTACGCATCCGGCTTCCGTCGGGGCGGGCCACTACCATTGTGGTCCCGAAAATCGAGCGCTCATCCTGGTAGACGCGGGGAATATCGTTGAACACGACGTTGCCCTCCCGCATCAGAGAATAATTGGCTTCGTTCAAAAGATTCGCTGCCGCATCGATGTGGCCGGCAACATCGACGATGGTGAGCTTGTAGACGACGTTATCGTCCTGCGCTGTATAGATCGTGGACAGGAGCCCCTTCACCAGCGCCGATGCATACGGCACCGTCGAGGCTTCGGGCTTTGCCGGAAATTGAATCGCGACACCCCGATCCAGATAAATGTATTCCTCCCACACCCCTGCCGGGCTTAGGCCCGGCAGCAACATCAGCATCACCAAAGCGAAAATCGACATGGCTTCCTCCCGGCCGGTGGATTAGCTGCTCAAGGATAGCACGCAAACAGCACTCACGCAGTGCTGGTCAAGCAGCACCGCAGCGGCGCGTTTCTCGGCGGCAGAGGAAATGATCTTCTTATCGTGTGCGGACCAGGCGTAACGGAATGGAGAGAACTGTTCCCCCTGTGTCGCCGGCGCCGGGGGTGCCGGAAGCGCCGCAAGAGGAGACGCTAGTTAGATGGGCGACCACATCGCTCCCTTGAATGCCGTCAAGAAAGAATGCGGCAAAACCGATGATCTGCAAGGTTACTTTTGTACCCGTAGGAAAGTCTCCGGCGGGACAAAACCCCGACGCTCCACACGTGTCCCAGATAGGAGCGAGGACAACAGCCTTGCTGGTATCTGAAAGTCCGTTCGGAGTTTTATATTGCCCAACGGAGCCCCAGGTATCGGTCGGAGGATTCCCGACGAGATCGTTCACGCCCTGCTGGGTAGGTCCCGCCTTATTTCCGGTCAACACCGAGTAAGAATCGAGGCATCGGACGTAGGCATTTGCGCAGTTGGCAATGTTGTCCCTGTAATCACTACCCCCTCCCTTGGTCAAATCAATGGCATAAAACTGTCCCGGCGCGAGACGGTTGCTGGGATCCTGCGATCTCACCCTGAACTCCTGCCCAAACTTGCTCCGGGCAAAAGCGGTAACTTCTCCACCCGAAATCAGCACCTCATTTGCGCCGCAGGCAGGACAAGCATTGCTGGTACTAAAGGCCGTGTTCGGAATAAACCATGGCTTGGTGCAAGCTGATCCCGTCGCATACTGCGCCGCCTCGGCAACAGCTTCCACCCCGACGTTTGCGGTTTGTACTCCCAGAGCCCGGGCAAAGTACGTGTTCTGCGTAGACTGCACATCCACTGCGACGCGGCGATTCGCAACATCGACGTTGACGTTCACGTCTGCCGCGGCTACGGGTTGGCCCAGAACAGAATTGTTGAGGGCCACCTGGAGTGCGTTGCTTGAGGCGGTTTGCGGTTGCGGCGATTGGGTGTCATTAATGAAGGTGAAAGCTCCGGCCAGGGCCGCGGCATCAGCGACCTCCTGAGCCGAAGTCCGAGCACTGTAAAGGACGCCTATATCGACGGCGAGCGCGAGAAAGCCGATCAGTACGACCAGCAGAAGCGCAAGAACAACGAGGACGAAACCTTTCTGTTTTTTTAAAGTGTTCATGTTCATTAGATCCTATGTATCAGCTGTGGTTGCAACAGCCGCAGGCGAAACGCAGAGCCCACGATTGATCGCAAAGACCACCAGTTCGACGCGATTGTAAACGCCGAGCTTGTCATAGATATTCGTGAGATGGTGCTTCACGGTGTACTCGCTGATGCTACACGTCGATGCGATGTCTTTGTTGGTCTGACCATCTACGAGAGCCCCGAGAACCTCCATTTGCCGGTGTGTCAAACCCAGGCGTGCGTTTTCCCCTTCCGATCTTCCGGAAGAATTGATCGGCGTTGTCGCAGAAGCTATTGGAATTTCAGGATTCTCGATTTTCGCTTCCGACGTCTTTCTGCGGATACCAGACGCGCTTTCCCGCATAAGAGCAACGAAATCGGTCACTGTGGCACGGCTAACCCAGAAACCGCCTGCCAGCACCGTATGAATGCTCTTCGTCAGCAGTTCCCGTGTCGTGCACGAGGGCACGACTCCATGCGCCCCGTGCAGTATCAACTGGGTCACCCGGCTGCTGTCCAGGCCATCGGCCATAACCAATGAGCGGACAGAACAAGTGGTGTGGATCTGATCAAGTAAAGCGCAAAGCGCTTCCCACTCCAGCTTCAGGTCCAATACGACCAGTTTCGGTTCTGACGATTGCAGTAGTCGAATCACTTCCCGCTCGTTACTGGCACAACCTATGATTTCAATGTCCGTTTCTTGCTCCAGATAGGCTTTCAGATTGTCGCGGAAGACCGGGAAATCACTGGCAAGAATAATAGGTCCCGAGGCATCGTATTGAACCTTCATTGAAACCATAAATCATCCTCGTTCTCGTTAGTTTTGCAACGCCAACTGGACAGGCGGCTTCCGAACGATATCTCTGGTGTTGGGACCTTCCAGCGTTTTGCGAAGCTCCCAACGTTGCCAAAATGCTGCAACATGGTCTTGAGAACAGTTCAGTGGCGGCCCGCATGAACAAAAGTATGGCCCGCGGCTAGATTTCCACAGGCGTGTGTCCATTTGAATCGTGGGACGCTCTCTTCAATTTTCCGGTAATCGATGGAGAACACAAAAAGGGAAAGCGGAGAGGGGGGGATTCGAACCCCCGGCACGGGTTTTGCCCGTGCAACTGCTTAGCAGGCAGCCCTGTTCGGCCACTCCAGCACCTCTCCGTGGTCGATAGAGTCGCGCCGCCGAGGCGCAACCTTCTCATTATAAGGGAATGCGGGTCTCACCACAATTCGTTGCGTTTTCGCTTGAGCAGCAGAATGAAAAATGGCCCGCCAACGAGAGCGGTGATTACTCCAACGGGGATTTCAGCGGGAGCGAAAAGCGTGCGCGCGAGCGTGTCGCAGATCACGAGGAAAGCCGAACCGAGAAAAAAAGACGCGGGGATCAGCGTGCGGTGATCGGGGCCCGCAACAAGGCGGACCGTATGTGGAACAATAAGGCCGACGAACCCGATGGGGCCGCTGAATGCGGTCACTGCGCCCGTGAGGATCGAGCCCATGAAATATACAAGGTGCTTAACGCGGCGCACATGGACCCCGCGAGAAGCAGCCCACTCTTCTCCAGCGCTAAGCGGATTGAGATGCGGACTCAGCCAAAGCAAGCCAGCGAAACAAGCGATAACGAACGGTGCCGATCGAGCAACGGTCTGCATGTCAGCGGTATCCACTGCGCCCATGGTCCACCGCGTCATAAGATAACCCTGACTGAAATTCGCCGCGTAGTGAATGAACATGATCAGGGCGCCGAATACAAAATTCAGCGTAATGCCTGCCAGAAGCAAGGTGAATGCCGGTAATGTGTTGCCGGTTCGCGCGATGAAAAACACGAGAAGTATGGTGACAAACGCTCCCGTGAATGCGGCGACAGAAATCCAGGGAATCCCCCAAATCGCCGTTTCCAATCCGAACCAAATCGCCACGACCGCGCCGAACGAACTGCCAGCCGACACGCCCAGGGTAAATGGATCGGCCAAGGAGTTCCGTAAGAGGGCCTGAAACAAGACACCCGCCATTGCCAATGCGCCGCCGGCAATAGCGGCGAACAGAGTTCGCGGGAGGCGCGCCACCACAAAAATCTCGCGGTCTGGGCTGATTCCCGCCAACACATGATGCCAGGTCACGCCCGTCGAACCGATCCAGGGGGCGACAACCACGACCAACAACGAGAACGCAGCGCAGGGGCCGACTATCATCAGGAAGCGCTTGGCTGAAAGCCCACCTTCACGCGGTCGGAATGACGTAATTGCCGCGGCCGTCAGGCCGTTTGAAAACAGCCGCGGTGATTTCGAAGATGTCATAAAAAAGCTGAGACGTGAGGACCTCATCCGGAGGTCCATCCACCACGAGACGTCCGGCACGAATCGCGATTACGCGACGCGCGTATCTCGCCGCCAGATTGACGTCATGCGTAACGCTGACGATCGTCAGCCCCCGCTCGGCATTGAGGCGCTCGAGAATATCGTAAAACTGGATTTGATGTTTTAGATCGAGGTAAACCGTTGGCTCGTCGAGAAGCAAAATTTCGGGATCCTGCGCCAGCGCGCTGGCGAGCACAACGCGCTGGCGCTCGCCCCCGCTGATCTCGTTGAATCTTTTTCCCGACAGCATCACAGTATCCGTCAACGCCATGGCCTCTATGGTCCGTTCTGTGTCCATCCGGCTGTCGAGAAAAGCGCCGAACGCCCGGTGTGGGAGCCGCCCCATCATGACGATTTCTTGCACGGTAAACGGAAATACCATATGCGTTTCCTGAGGTACAAAAGCGATACGCCTTGCGATCTCAACCGGTCTCAGGCGAGCCAGGGGTTGGCCGCACAACTCGGCTGATCCGGTGTATTGATGGATCAGGCCCGCGAGGATCTTCAGCAATGTCGATTTACCGGCTCCATTTGGGCCGAGCAGCACCACGAACTCACCGGGCGCAATATCGAATGATACGTTGCTGAGCACCGGGATCGACGTGTAACCGAAGCGCAGATTTCGCAAATGAAAAACAAACACAAGACCTGGTTTTATATCTCAAACAAACCACAATATCGAATAGAATCCGCGATTATGCGCAGCTCACGCGACTTTTGGCTCTTTGCGCTTACACTCGCGTCGGCCGCCTCGGCGCTGGTCTCGATTGCCGCAGCGGAAACGCTACTTGCGCTTGCCTTTCTCGGTTGGCTCCTATTCCGCCCCGGGCGAATCATTTGGCCGAGCTACACTCTGCCGCTTTGCGCGTTCATGGCTACGACCGTGATCTCACTGGCGATGTCACCGCAGCCGGAACTCGGGGTGGCATCTGTGCGGAAATTTGTTTTATTTGCCATGGCATTCCTTGCCGCTAATTTCGTCACCTCGACATCCCGCGCCCGGCTCTCATACAGGGTATTGCTTGCGGTGAGCGCGGGAGCATCGATCCTGGCGCTGGTTCAGTTCACGAACGCTTACATCAAATTTCGTATCACTCACGACCTCGCGGACGATCCGACGGTCTTGACACGCATGACCGGATTTATGGGGCATTGGATCACATTCAGCGCCGAACAACTTCTCGTGTGGTGTGCAGCGATTCCTGCCTTAATGATTTTAAGCCGCCGCTGGGTTGCACCCGCCGCAGTGACTGGGTCCGCGTTGGTTCTCAGCTTCACGCGCAGTGTGTGGCTTGGGGCGGTTGCCGGTCTGCTCGCTGTGGCAATAAATCTTCCGCGAAGGACTTTAATTGGGGCGGCACTGCCCGTGGGTCTGGTGGCGGTCGGCGCGTCCGGACTCATCCAGCACCGCGTAATGATGAGCTTTCAGGAGCAGGCATTCGCTCCCGACGCCGGCCGGGTCGCATTGTTGTCCGGGGGCTTACAGATGATTCGGGATCATCCGCTCTTCGGTGTCGGTCCTGAGCGGATCCATTCCGAGTTTCCTCGCTACTACAGCGGCACAGACCTGGCTCGGGCCAATTTCTATTATGGGCACCTGGAAAATAATATCGTTCAAATCGGGGCCGAGCGGGGCTTGTTGTGCCTGGCTGCCTTCTTTTGGTTTATTTTTGAACTTTATGCCAGTTTGGTCGCCATGCTCAGGACGACAGGCGAAAGCACACGATGGATCGTCCTCTCGGCGTTGGCGGCCCTGACGGGCTTCATGGTTGCCGGTTTATTTGAGTACAACTTTGGTGATTCCGAGGTCTTATTGTTGTTTTTATTCATCGTATCCATTCCCTATGGACTAAGGACGGCAGAGGCGGCGGATGTTTAAGAAGATCCTCATAGCGAATCGCGGTGAAATTGCAGTTCGGGTGATTCGCGCGTGCCGAGAAATGGGTATCGCCACCGTTGCCGTGTATTCCGAAGCGGATCGGGGCGGGCTCCATGCGCGTATGGCTGATGAGGCGTACGCGATTGGCCCCGCACCTTCCCGTGAAAGTTATCTTGTCATAGGCAAGATCATCGATGCCGCCAAGCGGGCAAATGCCGACGCTATTCATCCCGGCTATGGATTTCTTGCCGAGAATGCTGCGTTTGCTCAGGCTTGCGAAGATGCGGAGATCACGTTCATTGGTCCTTCGCCGGCATCGATCGCATTAATGGGTTCCAAAATAGAGTCGCGGCGCGCCGTCGCAAAATACGGTGTGGAATCGGTTCCGGGCACACTTGATCCCATCAACGCGGATGCAGAAGCGCGGTCGATTGCCGCGTCGGTGGGATATCCGATCATGATCAAGGCTTCGGGCGGCGGCGGCGGAAAGGGTCTTCGCCTGGTTCGTGACGAACTGGAATTGGAAAGCGCCTTGAGGAATACGCGCTCCGAAGCGTTAGCCGCATTTGGCGACGATTCTATCTACATCGAGAAATTCGTGGAGAGGCCACGGCACGTCGAAATCCAGGTCATTGCGGATCGGTACGGAAACGCCATTTATTGCGGCGAACGCGAATGCACGATTCAGCGCAGGCATCAGAAGGTGATCGAGGAATGTCCTTCGCCAATTATGAATCCTGATCTTCGGCGTCGCATGGGCGAGGCCGCGCTGAAGGTTGCAAAAGCGGCGAACTACTACAATGCCGGGACTGTCGAATTCCTCGTGGATCCGGAGCGCCGGTTTTACTTTCTGGAAATGAACACCAGACTTCAAGTCGAACATCCGGTAACGGAATTGGTAACAGGTTTAGACCTGGTCCAACTTCAGATTCGTTTGGCAGCCGGTGAGAAACTGCCGATCGTCCAAGATAATGTGACCATGCGTGGGGCGGCTATCGAATGCCGGATTTATGCGGAAGATCCGGACAACAACTTCTTTCCATCTCCCGGTGAAATCTTCATGTTACAGACACCATCGGGACCAGGGGTGCGCGATGACAGCGGAGTTTATGAAGGCTGGACCGTGCCGATCGAGTACGATCCGCTTATTTCAAAGCTTGCGACATGGGGCGCTACGCGCGAGGAAGCCATTCGACGGATGCAGCGCGCATTACGCGAATACCATGTCGAAGGAATCAAGACAAACATTGGTTTCTTTGTCGAGATTCTCCAATATCCGGATTTTTTGAAAGGTGACTTCGATACCGGCTTCATCGATCGCTGGCTGGCAAGCCGAACGCATCAAACGAAAATAACTCAAGACGAGCGGGCCGTTGCGGCGGTGGCGGTGGCGCTGTTCCGCTCCGAGCAGTCTCGAGGGCCGTCCGAGTCGAGGGCCCAACAAACCAGTGCGTGGAAGGTTGATGGACGGAGACGGGTGCTCAGATAATTTTGAAAATCCTTCCTACTGGCTCTTGCCCGCCGCGGCGAGAATCCTCTCGGCGAGATAATTCATCACGGTTGCTTTATTCCGTGCGGCTTCCGAGAAGGCGTTCTTCAGCGTCTGGTCTTTCCGATTGAAAATGACCTGGCGCACCTGCGTCTGGACCCGAGCATCGGAGAGATCCTTCTGTCCCCCGGCGTCTTTCTCCATTAATTTCAGGATGTGGAAACCGAAGCGGGTTTCGATCACCTGCGGGAAAGTTTCCCCTAGCCGTATTTTTTGAACGGCCTGCGCCAGTCTTGGATCAATGTTTTCAATCGCCTGCAGCGGCTGGAATTTCAGATCCCCACCGTTCGGACCCGAGCTCGGATCTTCAGAGGATTCCTTCGCTACAGTTGCGAAATCTCTTCCGCCCTGGACCTCCTTCAGTAAGCGCGCCGCCTTTTGCTTGGCTTCGTCCGGGCTCTTCGCATCGTCGTTTTTTCCATTACGGAGATCGGGGTCGGCGACGGGAGTTACGAGGATATGCGCAATGTGATAACTCTCGGGAAGATTGAAGCTATCTTTATTTTTCTCGTAGAAATTTTTGATCTCCGCATCCGTTACCGAGATCTTCGACGTGATCTCTTTGTTCACGAGCTTATCGATCGTGATACTTTTCCGGAGTTCGTTCCGGATATCATCGATCGTCATTTTCTGTTCTTTGAGCAGGTCCTTAAACTTTTCCTCGGTGTATTGGTTTTTGAATTCATTGAACTTGACGTCAACTTCTGCATCCGTCGCACTCAAGCCGGCGGTGGAAGCCATCTCGAGCAGAATTTGGTCGTTGATCAATTGGTTGAGGACTTGAAGCTTAAGATCTTGCGCTTCCTCCGCCGACGGCGGCTGTTCGGCTCCATTTAACCGATTCTGGAACTGCTTTTCCAATTGCGCGGTAGTTATATCTTTGCCGTTCACGCGCGCAACGACGTCGGCAGACGCTTTAGAGGCCGAACCGCACGATGCTAAGACTAACAAAGCGGCGATCAGGGCCGAAATGGACAAACATTTCATTAGGAAGGCTCCGTCATCCGAGAAGTACTGCCATTCTAGCACACTCTCGCGCTTGCGCTTCGCGGAGCGGCGCTACAGTTACCACGCTCGATAACTTTCAAAGTGACCCACTACGCGCAGTTGAGGGTTCAGGTCCCAGTCAGAGTACCTATGGTATACTTTCGGGTTATTTCATAAGGAGATTGCCTTCATGGCGCGCTGCGAAATCTGTAACAAGGGCCCGCTGTACGGCCATCGGATAAGCCACGCCCATAATCTGACGAAGAGGCGTTGGAATCCGAACCTTCAGCGTGTTCGGGTCGTTGTTGGTAAAACCCACAAGAGCATGCGGGTTTGTACTAATTGCATCCGCTCCGGCCGGGTGACTAAAGCCTAAATTTCTCCTCAGATTGCTACCTTCTTAACAAGTTGCGTCTAAGGTATTGGAGCAGCGTAGGTTATATGAAGGTGCGGGTCCTTATGTTGGTACTGCTGGTACCATATTGGCTCAATGCGGAACAGCAGTACTACGGCACTCGCGTATCCAGCCTTACGCTTTCAGGAACGGAATCGCAAACCGACCTCGAACTTCTGCCGATTCGTCCCGGGGACGTCATTACCACGGACAACATCCGTTCATCCATACAGGCCCTCTACAACACCGGACACTACAGCTACGTCGAAGTCGACGCCACTCCGGCAGCCGACGGCGCGACAGATCTCATATTCCGGGTGCAGTCCAATTTTTTCTTCAGCACGATTCGATTGGAACCCGAAAATCTTCTCGAACGTCCGCTATCCGCATATTTCCGCCTGCCGTACGGCGAAAAATTCACGAGTTCCGCCGTGGATGCGATTGTCCAAGAGACGCTCGACTTGCTGAAAGCTGAAGGATATTTTGAAGCCGCGATCACGCCCAAATATCAACTCGAGGAAGCCTCGCAACTGGCGTTCGTGACGCTGAGCGTCACCCCCGGCCATAAAGCAAAAGTAGGCAGCGTTCGAGTGCAGGGAGGACTGCAAACGTTCTCCCAAAAAGAGTTGCTCGATGCATTCAATTTCAAAAGCGGCGATGAATATTCCGCGAGTCGAGCTGAAAAGGGTCAGGCAAATATCCGCGCCAAGTTCTCGGAGCTAGGCTTTTTGAATACGAAAGTCACAGAAAATCGCATGTACCAGTCCTCGACGAATACGGTCGACATTGATGTGGTGATCGAGCCGGGCCAATTCACGCTTGTCGAGACGCCCGGATTCAAAATTTCAAAAAAGAAATTGCGGGACCTCGTGCCCGTTTTCGAAGAGGGCTCGGTCGATGAGGACCTCGTCGAAGAAGGCCGCGCGCAGATTCTCCGCTATATGCAACAGGAAGGCTACTTCGAAGCCATGGTTGGGAAGGACTTGATCCCGGCGCCTCTAGACAATGCCATTCAGATCAACTATCCGATCGAGCCCGGTGTGAAACACGGAATCCTAGCGGTAGCAATTGAAGGCAATCAACATTTCAGCACCGACGACATTCGAGCACGCATGAAGGTTCGAAAAGGACAGCTTTTGAATCCAAGTTTCTTCAGCCCGGAAGCGCTAAACGAGGATGTCCGGACGATTGAGACGATGTATCGCAATGCCGGCTTCGAAGGAACCGTCGTCAAAGGCAATTACGCAGAGGTCGATCATAGCATCAACATCATGATCGAAATTCAGGAAGGGCGCCAGGTGCCGATCGATTCTATTGTGATCGTGGGGAATTCCGCCATCTCCGAACCCGAATTGCGCAAAGCGATGCAACTGAAGGAAGGAGATCTCTACACACCGTTGGTGGTGGACCGAGCGCGTGCTGCCGTTACCCAGTACTACTACGCGCGCGGTTACGCGGATGCTCGCGTCGAGCGTAGCGTGATGGATGACGAATCGAATCACGGGATGCGCGTCGCATTTGTGATAACGGAAGGGGAGCCTTATCAAATCGGCAGGATTTTCGTGGAGGGAAATAGATTAACGAAGGACAAAATCATCCATCGAAATAGCGGTCTCTATCCAAATACTCCTTACAATCCGGAAGTGGTTCTCGAAGGTCAACGGCGTCTGTATGCCACCGGCTTGTTCACCAGGGTCGACATCGTAACATTGTCGGAAATGGAACCGCACACACGCGATCTATTAATTCAGGTCGAAGATGCAAAACCGATTTTGCTCACTTACAGTATCGGCTACCAGGAGTACGAACGCGTGCGGGGCACGGTCGAAATCTCTCACAACAATTTGTGGGGCCTCGATCGTTCAATCAGCTTTCGAGTTCGAGGCAGCCTCAGGGAGCGGCTTGCTCAATCGACATTTCGTGAACCGCGGTTGTTCAATCACGACCTCGATGGTTTCGCCTCTGCGTTCTTTGAACACACGCAACGACCCTCTTTTACCGCGAACCGGCTCGACTTTTCATTGCAAACTCTGAAGCGTTTCTCCCCTAGCCAAAACTTTCTGTTTACGATGGGGTATCAGACGGTCGACCTGGAGGATATTCGTGTGAATCCTCTGGCAGAAAAACTTAAAACGGAACGGGGCATTTTCCAAATCGCGCGGTTCGGCACGTCCTACGTTCAAGACCGCCGAAACGATCCATTGAATCCGACTACCGGTTCGTTCAATACGACGACATTTCAGATCGCAAGCCGTGCCTTTGGTTCTGAATTGAATTTCACTTCGTTGTATAACCTGTACAGTTTTTATACCCCGGTTCCTCGCGGAGTACTCGCAACCTCGGTTCGTCTAGGGTGGAACCATCCTTTCGGAGGTACAACATCATTGCCACCCACGGAACGCTATTTCGCAGGTGGGTCGACAACACTCAGGGGTTTTTCATTCGACGATGCGGTACCTGAGGGC